>Ga0116191_1002398_pt1 | contig 14294 bp, 7 predicted proteins | sample AD_UKC111_MetaG_FD_89897 | JGI IMG/M metagenome (GOLD analysis project Ga0116191, IMG submission 89897) | Active sludge microbial communities of municipal wastewater-treating anaerobic digesters from Hong Kong - AD_UKC111_MetaG | ecosystem: Engineered > Bioreactor > Anaerobic > Digestate | place...
CTACAACATCACCATCCAAAAGTTTGACCCTTATATTAACATCGACCCCGGTACGCTGAACCCTTACGAGCACGGCGAGTGCTACGTGACGGTGGACGGCATGGAAACCGACTTGGACCTTGGGCACTATGAGCGCTTCACAGGCATTCATACCACCAAAGCCAATTCGCTGACCACAGGCCGTATCTATAAGGCCGTGATCGACAAGGAGCGCCGAGGCGACTATCTGGGCAAGACCATCCAGGTGATACCCCACATCACCGACGAAATCAAGCGCAACGTGAAGTTGCTGGGTCAGAAATATCATTACGACTTCGTGATCACAGAGATCGGCGGAACCGTGGGCGATATCGAGTCCACTCCATTCCTGGAGGCCATCCGTCAGCTGAAATGGGAACTGGGCAAGCAGGCTTGCTGCGTGCACCTCACCTACGTACCTTATCTGAAAGCCGCACAGGAGTTGAAGACCAAACCTACGCAGCACAGCGTGAAGGAGTTGCAGAGCATCGGTATCCAGCCCGACATCCTGGTGCTGCGCACCGAGAAGCATCTGAACGACGGCGTGCTGAAAAAGGTTGCCAGCTTCTGCAACGTGGATTTCGACTGCGTGATTCAGAGCGAGGATTTGCCTAGCATCTATGAGGTGCCCGTGAATATGCAGAACCAAGGTCTGGACACCGCCATCCTGAAAAAGATGGGTATGACAATCGGCGAGAAACCGTCGCTGGGCCCATGGAAGAGTTTTCTGGAAAGACGCAAGAACGCCACCGAAGAGGTACACATCGGACTCGTGGGCAAATACGACTTGCAGGACGCCTACAAGAGTATCCGCGAAAGTCTGTCGCAGGCAGGCACATACAACGATTACAAGACCGTGCTGACCTACATCAACTCCGAGAAACTGACGGAGGAGAATGTGGGCGAACGCCTGGCAGGACAAGACGGCATCGTGATTTGTCCGGGATTCGGACAGCGCGGCATCGAGGGCAAAATCATCGCCGCACACTATTGCCGCACCCACAACGTGCCCACGTTCGGCATCTGTCTGGGTATGCAGATGATGGTGATCGAGTTCGCCCGCAACGTGCTGGGCTACGACGATGCCAACAGCACCGAGATAGACGAGAAGACGGAGCACAACGTGATAGACATCATGGAGGAGCAGAAGAATATCACCAACATGGGCGGCACGATGAGACTGGGTGCCTACGAGTGCGTGCTGAAACAAGGTTCGCGCGCGCTGAGCATCTACAACCAGACAAACATCCAGGAGCGCCACCGCCACCGCTACGAGTTCAACAGCGACTACGAACAGCAATTCGAAAAGGCCGGCATGGACTGCGTGGGCAAGAATCCTGAGAGTGGACTCGTGGAAATCGTGGAAATCCCAGGACTGAAATGGTACATCGGCACACAGTTCCATCCTGAATATCAGAGCACCGTGCTCAAGCCACATCCATTGTTCGTGAACTTCGTTAAAACCGCAATAGAAAACATCAACAAATAATGAATAAGAATACAACAATTGGCTTCATTCTGATAGCAATCGTGCTCATCGGTTTCAGCTGGTGGGCACAGCCATCGGCAGAACAGAAAGCCGCAGCTCTGAAACAGGATTCGATAGCTCAAGTGGCTCAACAGAAGGCGGAGCAGCAGAAAGCAGCGGCTGCCGCCAAACAAGCCGAAGTGAAACAAAAGGTGTTGGAAGATACGACGAGTATGTTCCATACCGCACTGCAAGGGCAGGCACAGCAGTTGATGCTGAAGAACGGGAAAGTGGAACTGACCCTGAGCACCAAAGGCGCCACCGTGCAGAAGGCTGTCATCAGAAATTTCAAAGACCGCAAAGGCAACAACCGTGTGACGCTCTTCGACGGCAAAGAACAGCAGCTGAACTATACCCTCGTGGCAAAAGAGGTGAACATCTCGACCAATGACTTGTTTTTCCAGCCCTCAGGCGTGACAGACACCACCGTGACCTTCACCGCCCAGGCAGCAACAGGCAAGACCATCGTCATCAAATACGTGCTCGGAAAAGATTATATGTTGCATACGTCTATCCAGGCCAACGGCATGGCGGGACTCTTCCCTCCCAACACCAGCACGATGGACGTGGACTGGCAGGACAAATGTCGCCAGCAGGAAAGAGGTTTCACCTTTGAAAACAGATACGCCACACTGACCTATCACAATGTGGAGGGCGGCACCGACTATCTGAACGAAACCAAAAACAACGTAGACAAGAGCATTGAGGAGAAAATCGACTGGGTGGCTTTCAAAAACCAGTTCTTCTCTGCCGTGATGATCGCCAAGAACGACTTCAAGGAAAATTCGCTCATGACCAGCGTGCCCCAGCAGAAGGGCAGCGGATATCTGAAACAGTATCAAGCCAAGATGAAGACCTTCTTCGACCCGACGGGCAAGACACCTTCGGAGTTTGATTTCTACTACGGTCCGAACGACTTCCGACTGTTGCAACACGTACAGAATGAAAGCAAATTCGGCAAGGACCTGGAGATGCAGCGCCTGGTATATCTGGGATGGCCATTGTTCAGAATCATCAACAGATGGTTCACGCTCTACGTCTTCGACTGGCTCACAGGACTCAACATCAACATGGGTATCGTGCTGATACTGATCACCCTGCTGCTGAAAGTCATCACCTACCCTCTGGTGAAGAAGAGCTACATGAGTTCGGCAAAGATGCGCGTGCTGAAACCGAAATTGGATGCCGCCACGGCACAATTCAACAAGCCCGAAGACTCCATGCAGAAGCAACAGGCGATGATGGCGGAATACTCCAAATACGGGGTGAGTCCGCTTTCAGGCTGTCTGCCGATGCTCATCCAGATGCCTATCTGGATTGCGATGTTCAACTTCGTGCCGAATGCCATACAGCTTCGTGGCGAGAGTTTCCTTTGGATCAAGGACCTCTCCACCTACGACCCGATCATCGAATGGGGCAAAAACATCTGGCTCATCGGCGACCACCTGTCACTCACCTGTATCCTCTTCTGCGTCGCCAACGTGCTCTATTCTGTGATGACGATGCGCCAGCAGAAAGACCAGATGGTGGGCCAGCAGGCAGAACAGATGAAGATGATGCAATGGATGATGTATCTCATGCCAGTGATGTTCTTCTTCATGTTCAACGACTACAGTGCCGGACTGAACTTCTATTATTTCGTTTCACTCTTCTTCTCTGCCGCTATCATGTGGGCACTGCGCAAGACCACCAACGACGCCAAACTGCTGTCGATTCTGGAGGCGCACTACAATGAAAGCAAGAACAACCCGAAAAAGGCGGGCGGTTTGGCAGCACGTTTGCAGGCTATGCAGCAGCAACAGCTTGAAATGCAGAAGAAACGTGATGAGATGAATCAGAAAAGACACTAGCAACAAACCTACGGCAGCAAATTATAAATCTTAATAGCGGCTACATTCTCGCCGTGGTTAACATTTATAATTTGCTGTTTACAAATAATACTAACTATGAACAAGACAATCGTATCAGGAATTGCCATCCTCATGATGGCAACATCAGGAATTGCAGCTCAGACAATGATTGGTAAAAACAACATCACCCTGAAAAGTGACATGATGACGCCCGAAGCCCTGTGGGCAATGGGACGCATCGGAGGCGCAGCAGCATCACCCGACGGAAAACAAATCGTCTATCAGGTGGGATATTACAGCGTGGAACAGAACAAGGGACACCAGATACTCTACGTGATCAATGCAGACGGGAAAAACAACCGTCAGCTCACCACTTCGGCGAAAAGTGAAACCGACGCCTGCTGGATTGATAACGGACAGAAAATCGCATTCCTATGCGACGGACAGCTGTGGGAAATGAACCCCGACGGAACCGGTCGCAAGCAACTCACCAAATCCGCCATCGACATCGAGGGCTACAAGTTCTCGCCCGACGGCAAACAGGTGATATTCATCAAGTCGATCCCCTATCACGGAAGCATCAAGGCCAACCCTGCCGACCTGCCATTGGCATCGGGCAGAGTGGTGACAGACATGAACTACCGCCACTGGGACCATTACGTGGAGAGCATCACGCATCCGTATGTGGCAAACGTAACGGCTGAAGGCATCGACGAGGGCACGGACATCATGCAAGGCGAACCCTTCGAGTGCCCGCTGGCTCCATTCGGAGGCATCGAGCAACTGGCTTGGAGTCCCGAGTCCAAATCCATCGCCTATACCTGCCGTAAGAAGGAAGGCGTGGTCTACGCCATCTCCACCGACGCCGACATCTATCTCTACAACATAGCCACCAAGGAGACACGCAACCTCTGCAAGCCCACAGGCTACAAGGAACCAGCCATCGACGCCACCAAAACTATGAGAAATCAGGCGGTGAACAATCAGGCAGGAGACATGAGCGTGGGCTACGACGTGAATCCGAAGTTCTCGCCCGACGGCAAGTACGTGGCTTGGCAGAGCATGAAGCACGACGGATATGAGAGCGACCGCAACCGCCTGTGCATCTACACACTGGCAGACGGAAACAAGAAATACGTGAGCGAGGCCTTCGACTCCAACGTGGACGACTATTGCTGGGCAAACGATTCGCAAACCCTGTATTTCCTGGGTTGCTGGCATGCCTGCGTGAACGTTTATCAGACGAATCTGGACGGACAAGTGAAGCAGTTGACCGACGGCTGGAACGACTATGGCAGCGTGCAGTTGCTTGGCAACACCAAGAAACTGCTCACCACACGCCACAGCATCTCGCATCCCGATGACATCTTCATCGTGACGCCAGCCAAGAAGGAAAAGAAATCCGACGTGGCACAGGTCACAGATGAGAACAAGCAAATCTTCGACCAGTTGGAAATGGGCAAAATCGAAGAACGTTGGGTGAAGACCACCGACGGCAAGCAGGAACAAGTATGGATCATCCTGCCGCCCCATTTTGACATCAACAAGAAATATCCCACATTATTATATTGCGAAGGCGGACCACAGAGTCCCGTCAGTCAGTTCTGGAGCTACCGCTGGAACTTCCAGATTATGGCAGCCCACGGCTACGTCATCGTGGCGCCCAACCGCCGCGGTCTGCCCGGATATGGTTCGGAATGGAATGAAGAAATCTCAGGCGACTGGACCGGACAATGCATGAACGACTATCTGTCGGCCATCGACGACGCCACCGCCAATCTGCCCTTCGTAGACAAAGACCGGCTGGGTTGCGTGGGAGCATCCTTCGGAGGCTTCTCGGTCTACTATCTGGCAGGACACCACGACAAACGTTTCAAGGCGTTCATCGCCCACGACGGCGCATTCAATCTGGAATCCATGTATACCGACACCGAGGAAGCCTGGTTCTCAAACTGGGAATACGACGATGCCTACTGGAACAAGGATATGACGGAAAACGCCAAGAAGACGTATGAAAACAGTCCGCACAAGGCTGTAGACAAATGGGACACCCCTATCCTCTGCATCCACGGAGAAAAGGACTACCGCATCAACGCCAACCAAGGCATGGGAGCCTTCAATGCTGCCCGTATGCGCGGCATCCCCGCAGAACTGCTCATCTTCCCCGACGAAAACCACTGGGTGCTGAAGCCACAGAACGGAATCCTTTGGCAGCGCACCTTCTTCGAGTGGCTGGACAAATGGCTGAAGAAATAAGCAAATCCCTTCATTGAAAATAAAATAAGAATAATTAAAATAAGATTATGGTAGAGAAATTTCAAAAGAAACTGAGCGATTCTCCAGCAATGCGTTGGACCGCCCTCGTATTGCTGGCAACAGCCATGTTTTTTGGGTATATATTCGTCGATATCCTGTCGCCGCTGATGGACCTGCTGCAAACGCAGCGAGGCTGGGATCCTGTATCCTTCGGCCATTATGCCGGTTCAGAACCATTCCTCAATGTATTCGTGTTCTTCCTCATCTTTGCAGGTATCATCCTGGATAAGATGGGAGTCCGCTTCACAGCGATTCTCTCAGGAGCCGTGATGGTTCTGGGAGCCGCCATCAACTGGTATGCCGTGACCGATTCATTCGGGACAAGCGCTATCAAGACTTTCATGGACGGTTTCCTCAATCTTCCGGATGCATGGTGGAACATCACACCGTGGTTCGAAGGTATGCCCGCATCAGCCAAGTTCGCAGCCATCGGATTCATGATCTTCGGTTGCGGTACCGAGATGGCAGGTATCACGGTTTCCCGTGGTATTGTGAAATGGTTCACAGGTCATGAGATGGCACTCGCCATGGGTGTGGAAATGGCCATCGCACGTGTCGGTGTAGCCGTTGTCATGCTCGCCTCACCAGCCATCGCAGCCATTGCCCCAATCAGCGTTTCACGTCCTGTTGCCTGTGCTTTGCTGTTGCTCTGCATCGGTTTGATATGCTTCATCACTTACGGTTTCATGGATAAGAAACTGGATGCCCAGGGTGTGACGGAAGAAAAAGACGATCCTTTCAAGATAAAAGATATTGGAACAATCCTTTCACTCAAGATGTTCTGGTTGGTTGCCTTGTTGTGCGTGCTGTATTATTCCGCCATTTTCCCATTCCAGAAATATGCGATCAACATGTTGCAATGCGACCTTAATTTCAGCGCAGAAGCTGCCGGCAGAGTCTTCTTCGTGTTCCCGTTGGGAGCAGCAGCCGTGACTCCGTTCCTGGGCAACTATCTTGACCACAAAGGCAAAGGTGCCTCAATGATGATACTCGGTGCATTGCTGATGATCATCTGTCACCTCACCTTCGCATTCATCGTGCCGGCAACACAGTCGGTCGTCATCACATTCATCGCTATCATCGTTTTGGGTATATCTTTCTCTCTCGTCCCTGCAGCCATGTGGCCATCAGTACCAAAACTGATTGACAAAAAGCTATTGGGCAGTGCCTACGCGCTGATATTCTGGATTCAAAACATCGGGCTCTATGCCTTCCCAATGATTATCGGAAGCATTCTCCATGCTTGCAACCCAGGAGTGACAGACCCATTGAAATATGATTACACGGTACCAATGTGCGTCTTCGCATCTCTTGGCGTCCTTGCCCTGATACTGGGCTTCTATCTGAAAGCTTTGGATAAGAAGAAAGGCTACGGACTGGAAAAGCCGAACATTGTGTAATAAGATATTTCTGAAATTATAAAATCTATAGAAGTTAGAGAAGTTTAAGCCGCATGCCATGACACGTCATCATACATGAAGACGTCAAAGTATTGGCTTTAACTACTCTAACTTCTTTTTTTGTTTCATCCGGATATGATAAAAGACACCATCAGACAAAAGTTGAGCGACTCCAAGCTCGCCCGGTGGACCGTGCTTTTCATCGTTGCATTCACAATGATGATGGGCTATTTCATCACTTATGAAATGTCGCCCCTGGAAAGCATTCTGGAGTCGTCGGTTGGCAAAGGCGGCATGGGATGGACGAGTTCCGAATACGGCTTCGTGTCGGGCTCTTATGGTTTCATCAACGTGTTTTTGCTGATGCTCTTTTGGAGTGGAATCATTCTCGACAAAATGGGAGTTCGTTTCACTGGTATTTTGTCCTGTTCGCTGATGGTGCTCGGTGCCGCCATCAATTTCTACGCTTTGCAGTTCGTATCGCCCGATAACAGCACATTCATCAACATCCCCTTGTCGGGTCTGGCACATACATACATCAAGATTCAGGTCATCACGTCCGCTTTGGGATTTTCAATTTTCGGAGTAGGTTGCGAGATGTGCGGCATCACGGTATCAAAGGTCATGGTGAAATGGTTCACAGGTCATGAAATGGCACTTGCGATGGGCATTCAGGTGGCTATGGCACGACTGGGCACGGGAGCAGCCATGGCATTCTGCGGACCCTTGGCACACAGATGGAGCATCTCCTGCCCTATCCTGTTGGGCGTGTTATTACTCAGCATCGGTTTGTTGGCATACCTTGTCTACTGCGTCATGGACAAGAAACTGGAAGCGTCCGTGGTGGCAAATTCCAAAGAAACACAACCGGAAGAGAAATTCAAGATGAGAGACATCTGGACAACGATGCACAGCACGGGATTCTGGTTGATCACGCTGCTATGTCTCCTTTTCTATAGCGCTGTGAATCCATTCCTCATGTTCGCCACCAAACTGATGATTTCGAAATATGGCGTGGATGCCGACTTTGCGGGCTTCATCCCAGCCATCCTGCCCTTCGGAACGATTTTGCTCACGCCCGTCTTCGGAACCATTTATGACAAGAAGGGCAAAGGCGTGACGCTGATCATCATCGGCGCGTGTATGTTGACCGCTGTACACATCTGTTTTTCACTTCCCATCACATCGAGCGCTTATGCCATTTTCCTGATGGTCATCCTGGGCATCGCCTTTTCTTTGGTGCCGAGCGCGCTATGGCCGTCGGTTCCCAAGATTGTCCCAATCAAAAGATTAGGTTCCGCTTATTCGATTATTTTCTACATTCAGAATATCGGCCTCACATTGGTCCCCATCCTCATCGGCAAGCTCAACGGTTATGACGCCAGCTATACCACCTCGATGCTGATTTTCGCCAGCTTTGGCATCGCCTCCATCATCATTGCCGTCCTCCTGCTCTTCACCGACAGGAAATACGGTTATGGGCTGCAAAATGCCAACGACAAAGACTGAACATTCATATAGCTCTGGTCATGAAAAGACATCTCATCATAATTCTGATACTCGGTTTTGTATTTGCCTCGTGCGAGCGCAAGAGTGCTATTACGCCGAAACTGGATGTGGCTCAACAGCTAATGGAGAGCAGACCAGACAGTGCCTTGAACATTCTGGATGGTATCAAGCACAACGTGACAAGTGAAAGCCGGGGCGTGCGCATGCGGTATGAACTGATGAAGACCGAGGCGGAAGACAAATGCTATATCACTCATACCTCTGATTCCACCATGCTCCATGTTGTGGACTACTACGACAGTCATGGCTCATCCTTGCAAAAGATGAAGGCATACTATATCTTGGGACGTGTTTACAGCGACATGCAACTCACGGGAGAAGCAATCAACGCATACAGAAAAGCACTCGACATCGATTGCAAAGACGACACCCTCACTTATACCGTACGGGCAAGAGCCAACAACTGGATTGGTCAAACTCTCATGTATCAGAATATGTACAGGGAGGCTTATCCGTATTTTATCAAGTCATATAATTTCTCAAAACTGACAGGTAATATTACAATTGAAATTTATTCTTTACGCGATATTGGGCGGTGCCTCATTGAACTAAAACAAATGAATTGTGGTATCTCATGTTTTAATAGAGCAGCTCATCAAGCATTAGAAACAAATAATAATGATATTTATAAAGTCGTAATGGAAGAGTTAGCTGCCATCTATTTGAAAAACAAAAATTATCCTAAAGCGAAACAGGCAATTTACACACCATACAATGACAATGTTGACAAGTTTTTTAACACTGAACAAATCGCTAGATATTATAATGGAATTGGCAAAATAGACTCAGCCATAATATACTACAATAAAAGTTTGGAATCTGATAATATTGGTATTTGCATTGATGCTACTCATACGTTATCTTCAATCTATACAAAACGTAAAAACTACATATTGGCCAACATTTATCTTGTAAGATATAATTCTTATACAGATTCTTTATACGGAACCAATATACGTCAAAATAAAGATTTGATAAGAATTCTCAATTCTAAACTTGAACAAGTACAAACACAGGATAGAAAAGCCAGAATATCCAACAATATTATTTTTGCATTGACTTTACTTTTTGCCATAACGATTTTGGCAATCATACTATACATTAAAAACAAACGTGCCAAAAATAAGATTCAACAAGCGAAAGTGAAACAACTTTTTAATGACTTGCGGACAAAGAACCAAGATACAATCAATTCAAATTACATTAAAATAGCCGAACTTGAACGAACAATATCAACCTTAAACAGTAAAATTAGCGATTACGAGAAATCCCTGCTTATCATCCAGAAAGAGGAACTCATCAATTTCAACGCAAAAATAGAGGAAGACAAAAAGTTAAGGAATATGCGTATCAATGCCTTGAGATTATCAGACATATACCAGTCATTTCACAACTGTACATTTAATCCTACAGAATCTGATTTCGTTGAGCTTGAAAATCAGATTAACAATACTTACAACAATTGCATCATCAAAATTTCAGAATTATGCCCTTCCATCAAAAACGAAGAAATCAAAGTCTGCGTAATGATTAAAGCTGATATTCCATTGAAAAATATCGCTTTGTTTTTAGGGCTAGAACAAAACACATTGAGTATGCTCAGAAGCAGACTATATAAAAAGATGTTCAACAAGAAAGCATCCCCATCATCTCTTGACGATTTTATCAAGAGTTTATAAATCAGCCTGTTATATCCGAAACTTGGCACGAAACTTTGTTTGACGTGAAGTCTTGTGAAATCATTTTCCGCCCATCGTGAAGTTTTGTGAAGTGAAAAACACGGCCTACGTTATCAATTAATTCTACTTTTGCATTGATTTATTTATATGCAAATTTAGAAATTATTGAAACAATCATTCCATGTTATTCAATTCAATAGAGTTTCTGATATTCCTCCCTATAGTCTTCACCCTCTACTGGGCGATGGCGAAACACTATCACTGGCAGAACCTGCTGGTGGTAGTGGTGAGTTATCTTTTCTATGGATGGTGGGACTGGCGCTTTCTGCTTCTCATCGCTTTCACCACGCTGTGCAGCTATCTCAGCGGGCTGATGATGCAGCGCCATGCGGCATCGCGGACGAAAAGAAAAATCATCTGCGCCGCAAACATCACCATCAACCTCGCCATACTGGGAATATTCAAATACTACAACTTCTTCGCCGACAACTTCGATGCACTGATGACGGACCTCGGACTACATGCCGACGTGCCCACACTCAACCTCATTCTGCCCGTGGGCATCTCGTTTTACACCTTTCAGGCATTGAGCTACACCATCGACGTGTATCGAGGAAAGATAGCCGTGGCAAAGGATGTCGTGGCGTTCTTCGCCTTCGTCACGTTCTTTCCGCAACTCGTGGCTGGCCCCATCGAACGCGCAAGCAACCTATATCCCCAGTTTCTGAAACCCAGAAGCTTCGACTATGAGCGAGCCGTGTCGGGTTGTAAAATGATACTATGGGGATTCTTCAAGAAGATAGTCATTGCCGACAGCGCCGCCGTCATCGTGAACATGGTCTTCGCCGATGTGCCGCACCACAACGCAGCCAGTCTGTGGATAGCCGCCATCCTGTTTTCATTTCAGATATACGGCGACTTCTCCGGCTATTCCGACATCGCCATCGGTGTGTCAAGACTCTTCGGTATCAGTCTGATGCGCAACTTCAACCTGCCCTACCTCTCACGCGACATCGCAGAGTTTTGGAGACGATGGCACATCAGTCTCACCACTTGGTTTCGGGATTACATCTACATCCCGCTCGGAGGAAGCCGTGTGTCCCGATGGAAAGTGGTCAGAAACGTTTGGATCATCTTTCTGGTCAGCGGGTTCTGGCACGGTGCCAACTGGACATTCATCATTTGGGGCGCCTACCATGCCCTGCTCTTCATGCCGCTGCTGCTGCTCGGCAAGAACCGCAGACATACCGGCATCGTGGCTGAACGGCGGGGCAGACCGACAGCTAGCGAGGCGGCGCAGATGCTGGTCACGTTCCTGCTGGTGACCATCGGGTGGGTGATTTTCCGTGCGGCAGACATCAGCCAGGCGGCAGACTACATCGTGCGGATGTGCAACATCACAGACCTGAACATGCCCGACATCTCAAAGAAGAATCTCTTCTACGTGCTGGAATGCGTCATGGCAATCGTCCTGCTGCTGTATGAGGAGTGGAAGCACCGCACGGCACCCGAAGCCTTCGACATCCGCCTGCCGGCACGCCCGATGAGATGGGCGGGATATCTGGCGGTTTCGGTATGGACGTTCCTCTTTTATTCCGTCGGACAGACGTTTATTTATTTCCAATTCTAGACATGAAAAGATTTCTGAAAATGGCGGCACTCTTCATCGCCGTACTGATGTTGGCCCTCGTGGCATTGGCAATCGCCCTGCCCTATAACCGCAACGGGTTCCTGAGGGAGCAGGCGGTCAAGATGCGGATGCTTTCCTGTCATGGCAGAAAGGCGGCCGTCGTGCTACTGGGCGGCAGCAATGTGGCGTTCGGATATGACTCAGAGTTGATTTCAGATTCCATGAACATGCCCGTCATCAATGCCGGCCTGCATGCCAGTGCCGGTCTGAAATATATCATCGACGACTGCTTTCCACGGTTGCGTACGGGCGACATCCTGGTCTTCTCACCGGAGTACGGGCATTTCTTCGGCAAGATGGCTTATGGGGAGGCGCCCATGGCAGACCTGGTCTATCTCTCAGGCATGGCAACGGCAGGCAACCTGAACTGGAGACAATGGTACGCCCTGCTCAACAACACGCCGAAATATCTGCGCAGCAAAGTGGAATACACGTTTCTGAATGCGCTCCCCATGGCAAAAGACCCCGTCTACTGTCTGTCCGCGTTCAACAGATACGGGGATGTGACGGCACACTGGAAACTCGACGACAAGCGTTTCTCGGAACCTCTGACCACCTCGAAACTGGGAGAATGGAACTCCGATTTCTTCGGCTATCTCATCGGTAAGATGGAGAAACTCAGGGCCAGAGGCATCAGAATCATCGTCTACCCGCCCATATTGGCGCAGACGGCTTACCACAACAAAAGGCTCGACATCGAATTCACTGACTCGATGCTGCGCACGACGCCCTTCCCGTATATCGTGGAGCCACGGACCGTGGTCTATCCCGACAGTTTCTTTTACGACACGGAATATCATCTCAGAAAGGTCGGGGCAGAAAGACATTCACGCGACTTGCTGAAAATCCTGCATCGTATAGGCACAAGAAGATGAAAGACCATCTGCCAAAACCATTTTTCAGAAATAAAAACAAACTGCTTGCACTGCAACAAGACGAAGAAAATTAAGTTAAGTTAATCGTCCAAAAACCGTCGAGTGAAAGTCGCAATCTAGAAAAGCGAAATGCCGTTTTATGCCAATCGGAATCGATGAAACGGCGACCGACTTTGAGTTTGACATACTTTCAGACTGCAACTAACATACTTTCTGAGTGCAACTAACATGCTCCGACCCTCTGTTTAATGGTTATTTAGGAGCTCAGAACACGTTAGTTGGAGGCTAAAAGCACGTTAACGACAGGATAAGTAACGGTTACTTGAGGGAATATGTCAAATTAAATACGCGCGAAAAGAGAAGATACAGCGTATCTATTTGAATTCCAACGGATTGCAAAAACAACACGAGATTCGCATATTTACGGCCAAACCACAATGAGTTTGGAAATATGCGAATCTCGTGAAGGCGAATTTAACAATTCAGACAAATATCGCCCTTTCTATGTGCAATATGCACATAACTCCTATATCACAATTTCGAAAAATCGGGCTATGCCTCGATACCCGTAAAGAGTTTTAGCAAATAGCCAATCACGAAACTCAATGCAGCAACAGTTAAACTGATGATCGCCATTTCGCCGAAACGATGACGGAACTTTTCGTTGCGTACCACTGAATAATAGAAATTGAATATCGCTATCACCACGATGGCAAGAACCAACATCACCACCGAAGCCAAGATGGGCTGCGAAATGAGGATGTATGGAGCAATGAGCAAGAATACCGTGATGAGATATGCCACACTGGTGTAAATGGCAGACGCGAGGGCATGATGATGGTCGCCTCCATCGCTCTTGGTAGAGAGATATTCGCTGGAACCCATGCTCAGCGCAGCCGCGATGCCCGTGATGCTACCAGTGAGCGCCACCATTGGACAGTTGCCCAAAGCCAGCGTATAACCAGCCAGAGCACCCGTGAACTCGACCAATGCATCATTGAGTCCGAGGACGATGGAACCCATATAGTGCAAGATGTTCTCATCGATCATGTTGAGCAACTGGTCTTCGTGTTTGTCTTCGGTCTTGGCAAATGCCACCAACACTTCATCATTCTCATAAGAACTGGTAGCCAATCCCTCGTCGCGCTCCAACAACTTGAGCACAAACATCAAGCCGAACAAGCGAGCCAAAAAGACAATCGAGAATACTTTCCAACGATTATAGGTCAGTTGCTTTCCCGTATATCCGGAAATGAAAGAAGCATGACCAGCCTCTTCTTTAGACATATCGAGCAACACCTGCCTGTTGGTTGCCGACTTGGCCATTTCGCCCAAACGCCGATAAATCTCCACAGCGTTGCACTCATCC
>Ga0116191_1002401_pt1 | contig 14275 bp, 8 predicted proteins | sample AD_UKC111_MetaG_FD_89897 | JGI IMG/M metagenome (GOLD analysis project Ga0116191, IMG submission 89897) | Active sludge microbial communities of municipal wastewater-treating anaerobic digesters from Hong Kong - AD_UKC111_MetaG | ecosystem: Engineered > Bioreactor > Anaerobic > Digestate | place...
GTTTCCTCTGGTTATGTAATGAACACATTGAATTACGGTCAGTCAATCTCGTTTTTATTAGGAGCGAGAATCGAGAAAGATGATAACGACTATTATGCAAAGTATGCGGCTGGTGGAGTTGCCACTGGGGTAATGCCGACAGTTGCGCCAGGCGCCATGCGAGATTCCACTGCTAAGTTTTCGAAAACGATGATCTTGCCGAATGCGCAATTGACAGTGCGTCCAACTGACTATTTAACGCTTCGATTGGTTGCGTACAAAGCGTTGGCGCGTCCTGATTATAATTTAAGACTTCCTCGATTTTATATTCAGGGTAATGCTGTAGAAGTTGGCAATCCAAATCTCAAGAATATTGAAGCCTGGAATTTTGAAATTAATACTCAGATATATGAAAATAAACTTGGATTAATTTCCGCCTCGGTTTTCTATAAGAGGATTGATAACCTGATCCATGATATGGAAGATATTTTATTAAGCGGAAATGCGAACCAAGGGTCTGTTTTTGACTCCGTAATGACGACATACGGAATGCACTGGAATACCAACCCTTCGCTTGCACCGCTTATGATCTATGGGTCACACACTTTAAGCGCTCCATATAATTCTAAAGATCCATCGTATGCCTATGGAGTAGAATTTGAACATCAATTTAATTTGAATGCGTGGCACATACCGGCATGGTTACGAAACATAACACTTACCTATAATTTCTCTATTACAAGATCAGAAACTAATATTTTAATTCGATATACGAAGGTGGATACACTCTGGAGTTACCGAGTTAATCCAAGGACGGGAGATACTACTTGGGTTATGAGTACCGAGCAAACATTTTTACCTAAGACCGTAAAAAGACAATCAGAGGGTCAACCGAAATTTTATGGAAATATAGCGCTCGGTTATGATATCAAAGGCTTTTCAGCTCGACTTTCCGTTTTTTATCAGGATAAATATGTTGAACAATATTCTGAAAAAGGAAACGCTGATGAAATTGTAGATAGCTTTACAAAATGGGATTTATCGCTGAAACAAGTTATTACAAATTATTTATCAGTTTTTGTAAATGTTAATAACTTAACAAATATCAAGGAAACAAAATCAAGAGTCAATAATATTCGCGGTTGGAATTTACCAAGAAGCGCTGAATTTTATGGTACTACAATCGATTTTGGTGTGCGTGTGTCGCTGTAATATCAATTAACAAATACATCTAATAACAATAATATATTGGAGGGTGCTATGCAAAAAAAGCTCTACGTGTTACTCGTTTCGCTGTGTTTCCTCACAGCAGGATTGTGTACACAAGCTCTGGCGCAAGAACTTGTGATAGATGATCTCTGGGGAACTGGCCAGTATTTAAGCGCAAAAATTGTTGAGGATACTGCTGGTGCAGGCCATGATGCATGGGTTGCTGGTACAAGGGTGTACGTCTTGAAAAGAGGCGGTATTTATCCTTGGAACCAAAGTATTACATTACCTACAGGTAGAACCTTACATATAAAAGCTGAAGCAGGTTCAGGTTCTCGGCCTTGTATCTTTCTCTATGACGCGAGCGGAAGCGACCGTCCTCCAGGAAATATGGTCTCTATGGGATCAAATTCAAATTTGATCTTAAACGATATCATTATGTCTGGATACGATGAAGAAAATCGTGCCGAGTTAGATGGTTTACAAGGCGGTTTAATTGCGGCTGCAGCTGCGGCATCGAACTTTAATATTTATATCGATAATTGCGTATTAAGTTCGACGAATGGAAATCATATCAGAACAGACGGAAAACCGATCACAATTAGCGTAACCAATACATGGTTTACCGATATGGGATTTAACGGACGATCGAACTTTGGAGCTGGAAAGGGCCTTGATGTTCGAGATCAGGATGTTGATACACTCCGTATTGAAAATTGCACCTTTGTAAACGTCCAAGATCGTATCATCAGGCATTATCAGGCAAACAAAGGTCCTATTCGGAACCTGTTTTCCAATCACAACACAATTGTAAATGCAATGTCTTTCCATGGAATGTTATCGCTCGGACGTGTTGACTCAACGGGAAGTGGAAAGTTGGAGATTAAAAACAACTTGTTAATCGACCCGTTTGCATTAGGCGCCGATACTTCTTATATCCGACAGGCAGAATTTGGAGATCACGGCGAACTGGATCCTGTTAATAACCTTTCTAGAATGACATGGATTATTGCAAATCCTAATAATGCAGCTAATTGGGATATATCGAACAATTACTATGCTATTTCGGATTCAGGGCAAGCTATGCTCACCTTACCGTTGCCTTGGGGACCGTATTACCAAAATGAAGGTCCTCCATTAACGTGGGGTATAAACAAGCGCCTTGCAGCTTTAGGGAAGGATACAACCCAAACGTTTAAGAAGATTACAATTATTCCTCAGAATATACCTCCTTTAATGACAAAGATGATCCGTTGGGTTTATACTCCTCGTGACCAAGAGGGATGCGGTAAGACCAAAGGAGGAAATAATGATCCAAACTTTGTACAAGATTCTGCAGGGTACTGGAAATATGATTATAATCGCCGATCTGTGTTCTGGTATGATGATAGTCTTGACTGCTCCTTCCATGCAAGTGAGCAACCTGTAAGTACCGATGGACAAGTTGTCGGCTCTACGCAATGGAGTTTTCTCGGTGTGGTCGCAGTTGAAAAACAAGATTTAAAACCTGGTGTATTTGCTCTTGAGCAAAACTATCCAAATCCGTTCAACCCGACAACTCAGTTCAAATACACAGTTGGAAGCACCGGTTTGGTTTCTATCAAAATCTATGATATTCTCGGACGGGAAGTTGCAACGCTTGTCAACGAAGTAAAGCAACCTGGCACATATCCTGCACAGTGGAATGCAGAAGGTTTTGCAAGCGGTGTTTACTTCTATAAAATGACCACTGGCTCCTTCTCAGATATTAAGAAAATGGTGTTGATGAAATAACCCTTTCCTTCGGATTATTTTTCCCTCCTTATAAAGCTCCTTGGTGAAGAACTGAGGGGCTTTTTTTATTCCAAATTATGCATTAAAAACCTACAAAAGTTGTTGACTTGCTACGCCTTACGGCGCCATGGATTTCGATTTCCGGACAGTAGCTGAAGCGGGCGATAGTTCGTATCGAAACCATTTTGATTACTCATCTTTGCTTTCATTGACGCTGCCTTCGAGAGCCTCAGGCAGCGACTCTTCCAGGTGGTTGAGGTGAGCGGTAGCTCGTGTCGAAGCCTCCGTTTTAATCTCATCTCACTTTTTCTACTTATCCTGCTTTGTTTATCTTGATTGAGTATTCCGAGATAATCTAAAACCGAACGAACTTTTCCCCCATAATATTCCTCATAAGGTGAATATTCGCCATGTATTTATACTATTTAGGTGTTTTTAGCTAAAAACATATATTTTTTGATGGTATAATTATTGTATTATAAATATCAGAGTCATCAATCTTCCATCCATTAGCCCGAGCGTTCACGGTCTAGCCTTCAACCGTTTGGCTCGGGCTTCCCGCCTTTAAATGGGATTTTCGTTCAATTAGAGTTTTATTAAGTGATAAATGGTATTTCAATGTGCGTGTTATTTCTCACCAAGAGGAGAATATTCGCCATCACCTTTTTATTGTTTGCTGATAATGTAATAAAAACACCAAAATTGTCAATGGCATTGCGATTGTTGAATTTATAAAAAAAGAAAGGACGTATGAAAGTTACAGCATTTCTTCCAGCAAAGGGAACGAGTAATAGAATTCCCAATAAAAATACAATGCTCCTCGATGGTGAACCAATGTTCCTGCGGAGTCTAAAGAAGTTGATTCAAAGTACGCTCATCAATGAAGTATTTTTAGACACAGAATCATTAGAGATAATCGAAATAGCATCTGAAGTAAAATGTAACATACTTCGACGCGATCCTTTACTTGCCTCCAACACAACTGATGGTCATATGCTCTTCTATAATGAAGTTCTACAAACCGATGCCGATATATGTGTTCAACTGCTCTGTACAAGTCCGTTTATTAAACTTGAAACAATTGAGAGAGGAATAAATTTCTTACAACAAAACTCTGAATACGATTCGGTTGTTGCGGTGAGAAAAGAGAAGCAATACCGTTGGCAGGGTTCCCATCCGGAATATCCTATTGAACATATACCGAATAGCTCTGATTTGCCAGATACGATTATTGAATCAATGGGACTCTACGTTGTACGACGAGAAGTTGCATTAAAATTAAAACGTAGAATTGGTGAACATCCATACCTATTGGAAATTGAACCGATCGAGAGTATCGATGTAAATTGGCCTAAAGATTTCGAATTGGCGAATTTAATAGCTATTGGTCTACGGGAAAAAGAGCGACGATTGTTTAATAACATTCGATTACTCTTATCGAGTTCTCTCCTCTCTGATATTCTTGATGATTTTGGTATAGAGGGCGTACTTTCTCATGATTTTAAATTGAACATTCCAGAAGCTAAAATTTTTGGCCGTGCCAAGACAATGCAAATAGAAGCTTGTACAGATGATGATGATTATAAGAAAATATATGAAAGTCTCAATCTCTACGATCACATCGTATCGAATGATATTATAGTGGTCGCAAATTATTCTCCAGAGTATGCATTCTTTGGTGAACTGAATGCCAATCTTGCAATTCGCTCCGGTGCCGTTGGAGCAATTATTGACGGCGTAACTCGGGATACACACGAAACGCAAATTATAGGTTTCCCGGTCTTTGCAAAAGGGAATTATTGTAAGGATACAAAGAAGCGTGGAATCGTAACTGCAAAGAATAGAACTATCATTATCGATGGCATTAGTATTCATAAAGACGATCTCATTTTTGGAGATTGTGATGGAATTGTAGTTATACCACGGAACCGGGAAAAAGAAATTCTTGAAGAGGCAATGAAAAAAATGAAAAATGAGCGGCAAATTCTTATTGATATTGCTCAAGGCATAGAAACAGATGAATTGGTGCAGCGATATGGATTCTTCTAATAACCGAACAACAAACTGTATTCTCACCTGCTATAATATCACCGACGAGCTCTTGATAGCTTTTAACAACTTACATCAAGAACTTCGTAAACATAATATCAATTTAGTTATTATAACCCAGGTGAATTTGCATGGATTGAACGCAGATATTATTCGTGTTCCATACTCATTGTATCAATATGGAAAAATAAGTCCACGTCAAGAGAATGAGATTGAAATCGACTCTCTTGCGATGGAGATAATAGAGCGAGAAGGCATTTTACAGAATGTTTCTTCAGAAGAATATAGCATTCTCTATAATGGATATCAGAATGCTTATCGTGCATTCGAAGAAATAGTTAAAGAAATAAAGCCTTCCTATGGAATGGTGTGGGGATCGACATTTCCACAATCTTTGGTTCACAGGAGAGTACTGCAGGAGTATAAAATTCCAGTTGTCGTTATTGAACGTGGTTTATTGCCACAAACCCTGATGTTAGAGGAAGTTGGACATGGCGTGGATTCGATTCTTGTTTGTAACAATGAACTATGGAACCGTTGGACGCAAAATTACTCAGAAAAACAATACCAATGTGCAAAAAATTATTATTTATCTCAGAAACCTGAAAAGTATTCTCAAGGTACGTATGTAACGAAAGATTTTTTGATCGAGAAGTACAATCTCCAGAATAAAAAAATCATTCTATTCTTAGGGCAGCATGATGGGTGGAGCGGACTTTTGCCACGGAACACAGAAGTATCAAAGTCGTTGTCTCCATGGTTCCCAACGACAAAAGATGCTCTCAATTTTTTACTTTCTTCTGTAGAAAAAATTGATCAAGGAATTGTTCTCTTCAAGCCCCATCCTCACGACCCCGAAGACTACGATTCTATTCAACATCATTCCCTGCAACTTGTGAAGGACGAAAATCTTTATTCCCTCTTTGAGCTAAGTAATGTTGTTGTTGCGATGTCAACGACTGCGCAATTTGAGGGGCTATGGTATGATAAACCTTTGTTACTCTTGGGGAAAAGTCAATTAAGCGGGAAATGTATTGCCTATGAATATTCTGGCGAAGATTCACTCGTCGATCTATTAAATAATAGCTTGATACTTAATGATTTTGAAAATAAGAAGAAGAATGCTCGATATTTTTTATATGGATTAATGAGTGATTTTCTCTATGGAGTAAATGATACTGTTCCCACACAGAGAAGGATTGGCGATCTTGCAAAAGATATTGCGAAGGTTATAACAGTACCGCCTCAAAAAACTAGTTTTGCAACAATGAAGATGAAATTAAAACCATTTGATATTGATGTTATAATAAATGAGGAAAGAAATAGTTTATCACACGAAGTTCGGCTTATTGCATTCTATTTGCCGCAGTTTCATCCAATTCCAGAAAATGATCAATGGTGGGGAAAAGGGTTTACCGAATGGACAAATGTAACAAAAGCTACTCCACTTTTTACAGGGCACTATCAGCCACATCTGCCCGCTGATTTAGGTTTTTATGATTTACGACTACCTGAAGTACGCAAACAACAAGCTGAGCTTGCCCAACAATACGGGATAGAAGGATTTTGTTACTGGCATTATTGGTTTAATGGGAAGCAGCTGTTGGAAAAACCATTTCAAGAAGTATTGGAAAGTGGCGAGCCAGACTTTCCATTTTGCCTGGCATGGGCAAATGAACACTGGTCTCGTCGTTGGAATGGTATGGAGCAAGACATGCTGCAGGAACAAATATATGGCGGCAAAGAAGACGATGAGGCGCATATTCAATGGCTGATTCCAGCATTCCGAGATAAACGATATATTACAGTAGATGGTAAACCGCTATTTTTAATTTATAATCCTTCGCACCTGCCAGATCCAATAAGTACCATTACTCTTTGGCGTAAACGAGTACAAGAAGCAGGGTTACCCGGAATCTATCTTGTTGCAATAAAATCACATGCGAAAAATTGGGAAAAGAATTGGCAAGACTTTGGCTTCGATGACCAGTTAATTTTTCAGCCTAATTGGGGGATCATTCGTAAAGCTTCAGAATTTATTGGATCTCAATACATTGCCCCTCCATTACAAAGTTTAGAAAATATCGATCCACTTAGGATAAATTACAGTGAGGCATGGAAATATCTGAGTGCTTTTCAAGGTAAAGGCGATGAAATTCATAGTGTTGTACCAATGTGGGATAATTCAGCAAGAAGAAAGTATCAACCGGTTGTTCTTGATAATCCATCGCCTGAAGAGTACAAACGCTGGCTTGCTCTGGAAATTGATCGCGTGAAAGGGAACCCCCCATCTCATCGAATTGTGTTTTTGAACGCATGGAATGAATGGGCTGAAGGGAACCATTTAGAACCAGATCAAAGGTACGGACGTGCATTTTTAGAAGCAACAAAGGAAGCCTTTCAAGCGCCACCAGGTGTTGTTGCAGAGGCATATTGCGATGTTGCCCTTGCTGCATTACGTTTGGGTGACGAAAATCGTTCTCAAATGTATCTCCAACGAGCTGAAGAGCTTAGCGATGTTAAAACAATTCGGAATATACTTCAACCTAAGCTTAGAAGGTTTAATGCTATAAGCAAGAATATGCAGGCTGTAACTGAATTCCAGAATGGAAACATTGATAAAGCGCTGGAAATTTTAGAACAAACGAAGCGAGAATATCCTGAGTATCTAATTACGAGTGAGAATTTAGCCAGATTGTATTATGAAAAAGAAGAATATGAGAAAGCTCTGCAGATTTTGTCTCCATTATTGAATAGTAAAAATAAAACATTATATCTCTCCGTGTTGGAAGGAGAATGTCAGGAAGCTATTGGACAAAAAGGCCGTGCAATATCCGCCTACCTTCAAGGGTGTTCCGCGATCAATGATCCTTATCGATGCCAACAACGAATTGCTGCCCTTGTGGAGAAACCAAATGGGGATGATGAAAAGCATCAAACATTTCCGTTGACGTCGATCATTATTCTTACATTCAATAATTTATCATACACACAGCAATGTTTAACATCGGTCATTCAGTATACAGATACGCCATATGAGCTGATCATTGTAGATAATAATAGTAGCGATGGCGCTCAGGATTGGCTAAAAGAATTTGCCTCAACACACCCCTCTTGTCAGCTTATCCTCAACTCAGAGAACCTCGGGTTCCCCGGTGGAATAAATCAAGGGTTGAAGCGAGCCAAAGGCGAGTATATTGTGTTGCTCAATAATGATACAGTTGTAACAAATGGATGGCTTCGAAATCTGATCAAAGTAGCTCAAAGTAATCCTCGAATTGGACTGGTTGGTCCAATGACCAATTCAGTTGATGGTCCCCAAAAAGATCGAACAGCGTGGTATGTGTCCCTAAAGCATATGGCTCGGCACGCAGAACGAACAGCAAAGATTTATAAAGATATAACATACGAAGCAGTAAAACTCAGGTTCTACTGCGTCTTGATAACGCGGCAAGTCCTTGAAGTTTGTGGCGGACTTGATGAACGATTTTCACCAGGGAATTGTGAAGATGATGATTACTGTCTACGCGCTCAATTAGCTGGATTTTCAATTGTAATTGCACGGAATGTTTTTATCCATCACTATGGTTCAAAGTCCTTTACTATTTCTGGAGCACGAAATTATAATGCTCTTATTGAAGAAAATAAAGTGAAGTTTAGAGGGAAATGGGGGATTCAAATCGAAGATATAGGAAGTAACACCAAGAAGGTTCGCTCTATTCCCTTGAAGTATCCTATCAACAAAGATGAATTTCAAGAGTCGGTGGAAAGAGCAATGTTTCATATACAGAGCAATGAATTTGAGCAAGGAATTCAATGGATTGAGAAAGCTATTGCAATTGCAGAAAAAGGAGGTCATTGGAATGAAGAAATAATAGGCGAAGAGGAATTTCTCAATCTTGCTGGGAAAGTTTCCTTAAGTTTGGGAAATCTTGAGCAGGCAAAGTTTTACTTTGAAAAAGAACTTCAAAAAAATCCACAATCCTCACGAGCATGTACTGACCTCGGTCGTACATTTTATCTTTCTAATTTATATGAAGCTTCGAAAACAATGTACGAATGGGCAGTATTGTATAATCCAGACAACGAAAAGGCAGTTAAGGGGCTCGCTACAGTGAATGAATTACTTGGTTTTTACTCGGAGCATAATTCCCTGGTTCAAGAAACCAATAAGGAGACAAATCAATGAACCAGGCTCAAAAAGTTCCGACCATCTCTTTGGCGATGATTGTAAAAAATGAAGAACGTACGCTCCGTGAATGTTTGCGAAGCACAAAAGATTTTGTTAATGAAATGGTCGTTGTTGATACAGGTTCAACTGATTCGACTATGGATATTGCAAAAGAAGAAGGAGCAAAAGTTTACAAAACGGAATGGAGGGATGATTTTTCGTTAGCGCGAAATACTGCATTGCAATACTGTGCCTGTGAGTGGATACTACAACTCGATGCAGATGACCGATTAGTGGTAAAAGATCGTGATGCCGTATTTTCATTGTTGAATGGGTCGGAAGCGCTTGGATATATTGTTACTATTCATTCTATAGTAGAAAATGGTAATGTATTTGCTCCTGCGTTGAGATTATTTAAGAACCATCCATCAATTAAATACGAAGGGATTGTTCATGAACAAGTGTATAATAGTATCGAAAGACTTGGTGGGAAAATAATCCCTCTTCCTCTGATGATTGAACATTCCGGATATGAGAATCCAAAAATCCATAAAAATAAAGCTCAAAGAAATGTCTCGTTGCTAAAGAAGTACCTTTCTCAACACCCCGATGATATTACATCCATTCTTCACTATGGAATGGGACTTGTAACATTGCAACAGTATGGTGAAGCGAAAGAGCAATTAGAAAAACTCCTAAAGAATCCTTCAATGCCTGTAACTGGAAGGGTTCTTGCTTTCAATCTCCTTGGACAAATTGCAAATGAAGAAGGAAAAGCGGAAGAGGCGCTACAGTTTGCAGAATTATCACTTAAGGAGTTTGAAAACCAATTTTATGGAAGGAGTGTTGCAACAGTTGCGTGTATTCACCTAAAACAATACGAACAGGCATTGGTGTTTTTAAGAGAAATGGAAGAGATGTCTAAGAGGGATGACCTTACAAATCGTGCATTCTTCTATGATACACGACCACCGGATTCGGAGAGCTTAGAACTTATAGGCGCATGCCTTGCAGAGCTTGGACGTTATGATGAAGCCTTCGATTACTTCCTTAGGTCTCTTGAGATTGGCTCAGGCTCTTCAACTGTTGTTCAACATATCCAGAGATTATTTGGGAAGGTTGAGATATCCGAAGCGTTCGGTAAACGCATCGAATCAATAGTAAAATCGAATTCGAAACATAACCCTTCCCTTCGGCTTCTCTGGATTGACTGTCTAAGTTCGAAAGGAAAATATGATGCAGCAAAGGAGTATGCACTTAAACATTCAATCAATGATCGCGAGGTATTGCCAATACAGGTTCGGTGGATGATTGAACGTGGAGAAGCAAACTCTGTAAATGATTTACTGCAATTATTATGAATAAGGGAATTCGTAAAGTTTTCAGTAAAGCAAAGGAAACCGAAATGGTGGATTTGATGCAAGCTAGTAATAACCTTAGCCACCGGTTAGGGAATCGGTTGCCGAGGTGGCGTATGGCATTTATCGAGGCAACAGTCTTTGCGAGTTTCTGGTTTAAACCTGGAAAAATTCCGAAGCCAAATATGATTTTAGAAATTTATTACAAAACGAAGATTTAGTTTTATTCTACTTATTGGCGATAGTGAAAAGATATCTAGAAAGGTGAGTATTATGAAAATGCTTGAATTCTCAAAAATTTGGAAAGTTTTGAAAAAAGGTAAAAACAATTTCAAGCTGCTTAAGTTTTATTTAAAGATGCCGATAATAGAAGTAGAGCAATAAAAAAGCTCAGTAAATAACGGGCAAGGAAGCCCAAATAATTAACAAAACATAAACCAATAATTACATGGAGGTAGTTATGGCATACTCATCAGGTGCACGCATAAACACCAATATCGGAGCTTACAATGCACTCAACGCATTAAACAATGTAAACCGAGAACTTGGTGTTCATCAACTTCGCCTTGCCACTGGCAAGCGCGTTAATTCAGCACAGGATGACGCATCTGGATATGTGATTTCCAAGAAAATGGATGCGCGCATTCGTGCGTTAACAGTAGCCCTCGACAATATGGGCGACGCTCAAAGCGTCCTCAGCACAGCTGAGAGCGGATATCAAACTGTTGCTGACCTTCTCGTTCAGATGAAAGAGAAGCAAACCCGTTTCCAGAATGGAAGCTGGAGCGACGAAGAAAAGAACGCAATTGTTTCAGAAATGGAACAGCTCCGTCAGGAAATTCGGGAAACCATCGGAAGCACCAAGTTCAATAATGTTGCTTTGATGGATGGTTCGTTTGCGAATGTTACTCTGTCTGCATCCAGCACATTGAAGGTTGGCGATAGCGGCACTTCAATCGTGGTTACAGGTATCGAGGTTTCAGGCGCAAAACCAAGTGCAACGTACAATATGACATACGCCAGCGGAAATGTTACGTTGACGAATGCCGCTGATGCAACCGATACGCAAACTGTAGCGGCAAAGGCTGCAGCTGGTCAAGGCGAAGCGCAAACCCTCGACTTCGACCGACTTGGCATTAAGATATCGTTACTCTCCAAGGGCGCTGCTACAGCAGCAGAAGTTGCAAGTGAACTCGATGGACTAGGAGGTGGAAGCGATATAGTCACGAGCGCCGGAACAAATCGCAGCTTTGAAGTCGGTGGAAATGCATTGCTCGCCATCAACTTCGAAAATCTTACATCACTGGGACTTTATGGCACTGAGATTCAAACGACAAATGCGGGCACAGTGAATATCGATGCTGATCTTGCCACAGTGAACAGCGCTATTGGCGATATTGGCGCATTATTGTCTCGATTGACTACGAAAGAGGCTAATTTGAATGCATCGATAACCAATACGCAAGCTGCGCAGAGCAGAATCGTTGATGCGGATATTGCCAAGGAGCAAATTGCAGCAGTGAAATTGCAGATACTGCAACAGACTGCTACGGCACAGCTGGCGCAAGCCAACCAGTCGCCTCAAGTCTTCTTGACGCTCTTCCGTTAATCTGGAATCACGGATTGAGGGGCTTCGAACGGATGCGGAGTCCCTCTTTCCGCTTTTAAACAACATCACGCAATGAGTACGAGAATGTGAGGTTACTATGCAGGCAGCCTTAAAGAGAGAAAGTAATGAAGAGATTGTAGGAACTTCAGTTCTAAGGAATGTTCCGATAAAGCAATTGAATATTGCAGCACAACAATATCGTCGGGAGCAATATCTTAATCTTTCCCCGGTTGAGGTAATTAAAAAACTCTATGACGTTGCAATCATGGCGTGTAAGAAACATGACAAAACTCTTGCAAATAAAGCCGTAACAGAACTTATTGTAGGTCTAAATTTTGACTATCAGGATATATCGGTTGGATTGTATCGCCTCTATCAGTATGTCAAGTATAGTTTACGTCAGGAAAAATACGATGAAGCGGAAAACGTATTAAATGAACTACGCGGAACGTGGATGGAAGCATTTCATTTAGATGATAAGTGAAAGGTAATACTATGGCGACAACATCTTCTATATCAAGTACAACATCATCGAGTCTGACATCTCAAATTGATACTATGGTAACGCAATATAAAGCTACTCTCGTCTCGCAATACGTTACACCGCTGGACGATAAAAAGACGACGCTTCAGGCTCGACTGAATGCATTAGCAACTCTAAAAACAAAATTGAAATCACTAAGTGATGCAGCAGCTACACTTACTGGATCATCTGGTTTAACAAAGTTTAAAGCTTATTCTGTTGAAAGCAGTAATACCTCGGTTGCTACCGCAACCGCTTCTTCTTCTGCATCAGCGGGCTCTTTTACGCTTTTTGTATCATCGCTTGCAAAAGCAGATACTGTTCTCTCTTCAAGAATGACGAGCGCCGGAACATCAATCGCGGCGAATGAATTTACGTCTGAAGAGCAAACAGCAGGCGAAGCGACACGCGAGCTTCGAGTTAAAGTCAATGGAAATGAAGTTGCCACTATTTCTATTGCTCTCACCAGCTCCGATACAGACCGAACTGTAATGGAAAAAATTAGAGATGCAATCAATAATTCTTCGGCTGCTTCACAATACGTATCTGCAGCTGTTGTATCCGATACTTCGACAACTTCTCGTTTAACACTCTTGAGCAAAAGTACAGGTACGGAGAACTCGTTAAGTTTTGAAGATGTTTCGGGAACGCTCCTCGATAACATTGGACTTTCAGATGAAGTTATATCAAATCGCACCGGCTCGACATCGACAATAGCAGGATATGTAGTAAGTGATGCAAATAACCTGAATGCTCAATTTGTACTGAACGGGGTAGATTTTATAAGTGGTACCAACACGATTGCCAATGTTCTCCCTGGAATTACATTGCAATTAAAATCGGCACAATCACCGACAGATTCTCCGGTTCAATTAAACGTCTCGAGTGATACTTCCACAGTTCAATCTTCTATCCAAAGTTTTATTGATGCATATAATTCAGTTATTACATACATCCGGCAACAGACTGCAGTAAATCCCGATTCGGGCACTCGCCAAATTTTTGCCGGCGATATGATGGTTACACGTTTGCGTATTTCGCTGCAATCGTACATGTCGCAAGCGGTGAGCGGCGTTACGTCGAATTACAATGCCCTCTTCAAAGTAGGGATAACGCAAAATAGCGATGGTACACTAACGATTAGTGATTCTTCAAAACTATCTACAGCATTGAAAAATGATGTGAACTCGGTGATTAACCTCTTTGGCTATTCCGATGATTCATCGAATAAAGGAGTAGCAGTTCGAATTCAAAACGCATTGAGCGGACTCATTGGCTCTGATGGACAAATCGAATCAACACGTACAACATTAAATTCACAAATGACATCAATAAAAAGTCGAATTGATGCGGCGAATTTGCGCGTTACCAAACAAGCAGAGCAGTACAAAGCTCAGTTTACCAAACTGCTTGCAACCTATCAGGAAATGGTAGCTCAACAAACATACTTACAATCTCTCACGGACGCGCTCTATTCGTATTATTATTCATGAGGTGTGTTATGATAACTGTACAGGCAATTGGTAATGAAAATGTTTTCCCGGTAGGGAATATCACTCTCGATCCTGAAAGACAATCGTCAACACAGCAACAACAATCTACGA
>Ga0116191_1002403_pt1 | contig 14271 bp, 11 predicted proteins | sample AD_UKC111_MetaG_FD_89897 | JGI IMG/M metagenome (GOLD analysis project Ga0116191, IMG submission 89897) | Active sludge microbial communities of municipal wastewater-treating anaerobic digesters from Hong Kong - AD_UKC111_MetaG | ecosystem: Engineered > Bioreactor > Anaerobic > Digestate...
AGAGGAACCGCTCACTCCCGGCGATACGGATGCGATTTGCCGTACGCTTCTGACCGACGAAAAGAAAGCGGAATATGACGCAAACGGACAGGCCGATTTCGCCTGGTCCCTGGCAGGTCTGAACCGATACAGGGTGAACGTATTTCGCCAGCGGTCCTGCAGTGCGGCGGCCCTTCGGCGTATCAATTCAAATATTCCCACCTTTGAGGAGATGAACATTCCTGAGGTGCTGAAACCGCTGTCGTTAAAGCCGAGAGGCATGGTGCTGATCACCGGCCCAACCGGCTCCGGCAAATCCACCACGCTGGCGGCGATGGTGGGATATATCAATGAAAACCGCAATTGTCACGTGATCACCATTGAGGAGCCCATCGAATATCTACACCAGCACAAGAGAAGTATCGTCAACCAGAGGGAAGTCGGCAGCGATACAAACAGCTTCGCGGGAGCATTGCGGGCCGCGTTACGTGAGGATCCCGACGTGATCCTGGTTGGAGAAATGCGTGATCTGGAGACGATCTCCACGGCCATTTCCGCGGCCGAAACGGGCCATTTTGTCATGTCTACGGTGCATACCGTGACGGCGGCGCAGACCATCGACCGGATCATCGACGCATTTCCTCCCCACCAGCAGAATCAGGTCAGGAGCCAGCTTGCAAACATTCTGCAGGGCGTTATCTGTCAGCAGCTGCTGACGACAGCAGACGGAACGGAAATCGTACCCGCTTTTGAAATCCTTCTTGTCAATGACGCCGCCCGCAACCTCATCCGGGAAGGGAAGCAGCATCAGATCGGAAATATCCTGCAGACCAACATCAAACAGGGCATGATGCCCATGGATTACTCCCTCGCGAAGCTGGTCAGGGAAAACCGGATTTCCAGAGAGGCGGCTGCCGCAAGATGTGTCGATCCGGAAACCTTCAACCAATACCTGACCAGTTATTAAAGGCTGAAATGAAAGAGCCGGCATCCGTTACTTCAGATTTTCCGGATTCAGGCCCTGCAGCTCAGGAAGCACGAAGATGCCGTCTTTTCTGATCAGAACGTCGTCGAACCAGATTTCTCCGCCGCCGTATTCCGGCCTCTGAATGAAGACCAGATCCCAATGGATGGCGGATTTGTTTCCGTTAAAGGCGTCTTCGTATGAAGAGCCGGGCGTCAGATGGATGCTGCCCGCAATTTTTTCATCGAAAAGGGTGTCCTTCATGGGATTCAGAATGTACGGATTAACGCCGATGGCGAACTCGCCGAAGTAACGGGCATTTTCATCGGTATTCAAAAGCTCGTTGATCCGTTCGGTGTCGTTGGCGGTCGCTTTGACGATCTTTCCGTTCTCAATTTCAAAAACGATATTGTCATAGGTAAAGCCGTGTTCTTCCGACGGCGTATTGTAGGATATGATCCCGTTCATGGAATCCCTCACCGGGGCGGTGTAAACCTCGCCGTCAGGAATATTGCGTTCTCCGTCGCATTTGATGGTGGGAATGCCTTTGATGGAGAAGGTCAGATCCGTATTCTTGCCTGTTATTCTTACTCTATCGGTTTTATTCATAAGATCCACGAGCGGATCCATCGCAGCGGACATTTTGCCGTAATCAAGAGTGCAGACGTCGTAATAGAAATTCTCAAAAGCCTCAAGGCTCATGTTTGCCAGCTGGGCCATGGCATTGTTGGGGAACCTCAAAACGACCCATTTCGTATGGTTTACCCGGTAATCGAGCACGGGACGCAGGGTGGTATTGTACAGATTCATCTTTGCGCTGGGTACGTCGGAAAGCTCTGAGGTATTGTCGCTGGCACGCACGGCGATGTAGGCCGACATGCCTTTCATCTGGGCGAGAAGATATTCGCTCATGAAAGCAAGCTGCTCTTCCTCGCAGCCCAGAAGGATCTCTCTCGTAATGGAGGAATCCCGGATCTCCACGTAAGGAAGGCCTCCGCTTGCATAGACCTCCTTGATAAGCTGCTTGGCAAGAGGCTTCGTGCTTTCGCCCTCGTATGATATCAGGACTTTATCCCCTTTTTGAATGTTGCAGGAATAATGAACCAGAACATCGGCCAATTTCTTTATTCTTGAATCCATTGTTGTATCTCCTTTGCTTGTTACTGATGGACATTATTATAACCCAAAATAAGGTAATTTAAAAGAATCGGAAGAAAGAAACATTTTACCTGCCCGGCGTGTTATGCTAGAATAAATCCATGAATATAAGCGGCATTGTTGTACAGGAGCAAAAGATGAAGCATTGTTTTATCATCAATCCGGCGGCTGGAAAAGGAAAAGCAGACAAGGTTTTCCTTCCGAAAATCATAGAGACGGCAAAAAGGATGGAGATCGAATACGAGATCCATCGTACCATAGCGCCGGGGGATGCGGAGCGTTTTGTAAAAAGCAGATGTGAAAAATTGCAGCGGGAAGCACGGGGCGCTTACCGGTTTTATGCCTGCGGCGGGGATGGTACGTTGAATGAAGTGGCCAATGGCGCATACGGCAGCGAAGATGTTGAAATCGGGATGATACCGGCCGGGACCGGGAATGACTTTCCCCGAAGCTTCGGCAATCTGAAATATTTTGAAAACATTGAACTCCAGGTGCTTGGAACTGCCAGACCTGTCGACCTCATCCGCTACGAGGCCGTAATGCCGGATCTGGTCTCAGGTTCCATGACCTGCGCCGATCCGGAATGTCTTTTCGATTCCGATCATGAAACCATCGTCCGATACGGGATCAATATGTTTAATATCGGATTGGATTGCAACGTGGTGGATAGAATTTCATCGTTCAAGGAGCATCCGCTGATTCCGGGGCCTCTGGCCTATATGCTGGGAGTCGGCATCGTCCTTGGAAAAAAGGAAGGCGTGAGCCTGGAAATCTCTCTGGACAACGGCGAGGTGTACGACGGTGACATCATGCTGATCGCCATCGGAAACGGCAGCTATTGCGGCGGCGGTTTCAAAGGCGTTCCGAAAGCGAAAACGGACGACGGAATCTTCGATGTGAGCATCGTCGGAAATGTAAGCCGAAGGACCTTTCTTTCCCTCATCGGAAAATACAGAAAGGGGACCCACCTGGAGGATCCCGCCACGAAAGATTTCATAACTTACCGGAAATGCAAAAAAATAACGATCTGCCCTCAAAACACGGTCAAACTCTGTACCGACGGTGAAATTTCAATGGTCGGAGAAACGACCTTCGAAATAATCCCCGGAGGTATCAAATTTTCTGTTCCTCAGGGTTGCGAACAATAAACAGAGTATGCTATAATCTGATTTGTCCGTCTCAACCGGACATGGAACAACCCGCATCAGAAAAGTGCGGGTGCATATTAGGAGAAGTATCGAAGCGGTCATAACGGGGCTGACTCGAAATCAGTTTGGCGGCAACGCCACGTGGGTTCGAATCCCACCTTCTCCGCCATTTTGGGGCGTTACGCCCCGGCAATCCATGGCCTGTCGGAATACGACAGGCCATTTTATCATCGATAGAAGATTTGCAGTGACCTTATCAGCGGATCGAATACTCCATCGACAAATGGAATAAACTAAATTATGGTATTTCTTTCATCAGATATGCTATAATAAAAAAAATTGGTCCTGCTTGGGCTTGCTCCAAGCACAATATTAACAGCCCTTTCAAGGAGATCGGCTATGAATGTCAACATCGGCGGTTTAAACATAAATTATACGGTTAAAGGATCGGGAGAATTAATCGTATTATTGCACGGATGGGGATCTAATATCGAACTTTTCGCAGGTTTGATAGATTTACTGTCAAAAAAATATAGGGTTGTCGCTATGGATATGCCGGGATTCGGCAAGAGTGAAGAACCGAAAGAAATATGGAGTGTCGACGATTATGCTGATTTTGTTCTGGATTTCTTAAAAGCATATCCATCGGAAAAGATTACCTTCTTAGGGCATTCCTTCGGCGGCAGAGTGATTATTAAGCTGATGTCGAGGAGCGGTTTGCCTTTTACCGTCGATAAGATTATTCTTGTCGACAGCGCCGGAGTCAGGCCGAAAAGAACTTTCAAGCAAAAGCTAAAAGTGGGATTTTTTAAGGTTTTAAAAAGGATTTATCGTATCAAGGCTGTACAAAAGGCTGCGCCGGAGTTGTTGAATGATTGGCGTGCCAGGTTTGGATCTTCGGATTATAATTCGGCTTCCCCGACGATGCGGCAGATTTTGGTTAAAGTGATTAACGAGGATCTAACGAAGTACTTTTCGGCGAACAAAGCCGAAACTTTATTAATATGGGGAAGAAATGACACGGAAACCCCGCTGAGCGACGGACAATTGATGGAAAAAATGATGCCCAATTCCGGCCTGGTCATCATGGATAACTGCGGTCATTATCCATTTTTGGAGAATCCATATGTATTTCACCGAGTCATTTCATCTTTCATGAATATCAAGGAGTAACCCGATGGATATTGTTTTATTATTAATTTGCATGATCAGTTTTTTAGCGGCGTATTCCGTTGTGGTTGTTGATTCGATGCATTTTTTCCAGCTTAATTCCTATGACTCGCCGACACACCTCAAATGGATCAAAAAAAATGCCCGCAAATACACACCCGTATTGGTCACATTTGCCGCCGGCCTGGGGTTGTTTTGTCTGTCTGTTAATATCTTTTTCATCGGAATATCACTATTATTTATCCTCAACATATTATTGTTAAGACCAAAAAAAGCGAAGAAACCGCTCGTCTATACAAACCGTGTCAAGCGAATGCTGATCGGGATAGGATTTTTGATTCTTATTCTGTTTATTTTTCTATATCATTTTCAGAGTATAAAAGCATCTGCGTTGATTGTGCTGGTTCTTTATCTGTTTTCTCCTTTTATCGTTTTATTGATAAACCTGATCAATATGCCGATTGAAAAAAGCATCAATCAGCATTATATTAATGAAGCAAGGAAAATATTGAATTCCGCCAAGGGGCTGACGATCATCGGGATCACCGGCAGTTATGGAAAAACCAGCATGAAATATTTTCTTACAACCCTATTAAAAGCAAAATACAATGTTCTGATGACCCCTGAGAGCTATAATACGCCGATGGGGATCGTAAAGACCATCAGGGGCAGCCTTAACGCGATGCATGAAATCTTCGTCTGTGAAATGGGGGCAAAAAAAGTCGGCGAAATAAAAGAAATCTGCGATATCGTACATCCTGACCACGGGATCATTACATCTATCGGGCCGCAGCATTTGGAAACGTTCAAATCGCTTGAGAATGTTAAAAAAACAAAGTTTGAATTGGCAGATTCCCTGCCGGAAAACGGAATGATGTTTATTAACGGGGATGACGGCAATATCGCCGATTATCCTATTAATAGACCATTCATTCGTTACAGCATTAACGGGAAAGGTGATTATCATGCTTATGATATAAAGTTAAGCGACAGAGGAACTACGTTCCGTGTTCAGGCCCCGGGCGGGGATATTTGTGACTTCCGCACAAAATTGATCGGAGCTCACAACGTCCTGAACATCACAGGAGCGATTGCAGCAGCGAATTCAATGGGGATTCCTTTGCATGATTTGAAAGCCCAGGTGAAAAAAATAGAAGGAGTTCCCCACAGGCTTCAGTTAATGAATAAGGGCGGTCATTTAATCATTGATGATTCCTACAATTCAAATCCTGTCGGTGTCATGGCGGCGTTGGAGACTCTCAGTCTGTTCGACGGATTTAAGATTATTGTTACCCCGGGAATGGTCGAACTGGGGGATAAACAGGACGAATATAATTTTGAATTTGCCGGGAAAGCTGCGTCCGTATGCGACTATGTGATCATTCTGGGCCAGACAAATAATAAAAGTTTATCTGCCGGTCTCGCTGCGGCAGGGTATCCTGACAGTAAAATCTATCCGGCCGGTACTATACAGGATGCTTTCCATCATATAAATATTATAAATTCTGAAGGGCGAAAGAAAATAATCTTGATTGAAAACGATTTGCCCGATAATTTCTAGGAAGGTGATAGGTATGAAGATAAAACTAGCTGTTTTATTCGGCGGAAAAAGTACGGAACATGAGATTTCAATTATATCCGCGATTCAGGCAATCGGTTATTTAAATAAGGAGACTTATGAAGTCATCCCGATTTACCTTTCAAAGTCAAATGAATTGTATGTCGGCGAAGATATCGGAAAAATTGAAGAGTACAGGAATATTGACAGTCTGGTCAAAAAAAGCCAGAGAGTGATTCTGGTGAATGACAGCGGTAAAACAAAGATCGTAAAATATCCTTTTAAACCATTTTCCAAAAACGAGATCAACAACATCGACATCCTGTTTCCCATCGTTCATGGCGTAAATGTTGAAGACGGAAATCTTCAGGGCTACCTGAATACGCTTGATATACCCTATGTCGGCTGCGATGTGGTATCTTCCGCCGTAGGGATGGATAAATATTTTATGAAGGCAGTGCTGAAAGACAACGGCATCCCTGTCCTTGAAGGAAAACGTTATCACGAAAAGGACTATTATGACAACTCGGAAAGATTAATGGAAAGCATAAAAAATCATTTTAAATTCCCTCTTATTGTAAAACCCAATAACCAGGGATCAAGCATCGGGATTTCCAAAGCTGCTGATGACGCTGAACTCGCTGATGCTTTGGAACTGGCATTCAGCTACTCGGACAAAATAATCATTGAACCCTTTATCGAAAATCTTCAGGAGATAAACTGTTCGGTAATCGGTGATGATTCCCATGCGGAAGCATCTGAATGCGAGGAACCGATCAATACGGATGTCATACTGAGCTATAAGGATAAATATATCAGCGGCGGCAAGTCCAAATCCGTCTCGGGGAAGGGCATGTCGAGCCTGCAAAGAAAGATCCCGGCAGAAATATCCGAGGAGACCAAAAACGCGATTCGTGAAATGGCCGTCAAAGCTTTTCAATGCCTTGGCTGCAACGGCATATCCAGGATCGATTTCATGATCGATAAAAGCAATGGTACGATTTATCTGAATGAAATCAACACAATGCCCGGCTCTTTGGCTTTTTATCTCTGGGAACCCTGCGGCCTGAGCTTTCCGGATCTTCTTGACAAGGTCATTGGTCTGGCTTTGAAAAGGCAGCGAGAAAAGGAAAGAATCATTTATTCATTTGAATCCAATGTGTTGTCGGGTGCGGTACTATCAAATAATAAAGGTGCAAAAAAGGTATGATGGCCGATGTCCAAGCAACCTGACTTTCCTAGCAAATAAAATGCAGGCTGTCTGCCTCAAATGCGGACAAGCCTGCAGTTTTTGTATACCGGTATTCTAAAATATGGTATGATAGGATCGAAAAGGAGGTTGTGCCGATGGAAAAATCTATGTTTACGAATGAGATTGTTTTATCATGGCTTAAATATTTTGCTGATCATGTAGATATCAATATCACGGACATGAAGATGCTGGATATCACGGGAAAGAATAAAAATCTGATCCCGACCGTTATGAGCAACAGGGCGGTATTGGTATTTACAGACGCCGGTCACCCCGATATTTTTTATGACATGTGGGACGCCGAACTCGGAGACTGCGACATCTGGTACAATGAAGGGTCGGATCCATCCGGCGAAATGAAGCACGATAAGCTGTCTCATATGATCAACCGCGGAATCAATGCCTCCGCCGCCATGCTGATCCGGAATCCGAATGCCGCGACGAATTATAAGATCGGGATCGAAAACAGCCGATTCTCATACGGATCCGTTCATTATGTTTGCCGTGAAGTCCGGGCTGTTATCATCAGTATGCTTAATCTTTGCGACCGTGATAATATCTGTATCATTTCAGGCGAAAGCATCGCAGTGGAAGCGGCTATCATTGCCGCAGAGGGCAGTGTGATCGCCGTCGAATATGACAGCAGGGACCGGAAGACCATGGAAGAGAACGTTGCGAAATTCGGCCTGAAAAACGTGATCATAGCGGATCAGCTGAATGAAGATATCCTGAGGGGGCTTCCGGTGCCGGACAAAGCGTTTATCGTTGCCACTCAGAAGATCGGCAGTGAAATCAAGAGTCTTCTAGCTGTGAACCCCGCCATGGAATTCATGATCTATACACTGGACTTTGAAGTCCTGTCGTCACTTTCCGTTTTGTTCCGGGAAAACGGACTGGAAAGAACGGAAGCGATCCATGTGGAAGTATCGCGCATCAACAGTAAAAACATGATCGAGCCATTCCCTGATCCCTGGCTGATCTCCTGTAAAAGCAGAGCAGCTCTGTCTGTGACGGACTGAAAGGAGGAACGCATGAACCCTAAGGTTATTTCAGTCACGCTGAATCCTGCCCTTGATAAAACAATTACATTGAGCAAGCTCACACCCTATGAATTGAACCGGGTCAGGAGTACCCGCATGGATCCCGGCGGGAAAGGGATCAATGTCGGCCGGGTGCTGCACAGCTTCGGCGTTGATGTTACGGTTACAGGTTTCATCGCAGGCCGTCAGGGGGAAGCGCTCCTGGAGCAGTTAGGCTCCTCCGGAATTGATTGTGACTTTCTGTGGGTGGAAGGGGAGACCAGAACTAATTATAAGATCCTTGATGAGAGCGTCAGCAGAATAACGGAAATCAATGAACCAGGATTCAGTGTGGAGCCGCATTATATGGACTCCTTCTTTGAAAAACTGGATCGCTTGTCTGGTCAGGCGGAAATTGTCGTACTGAGCGGCAGCCTTCCGCCGGGAGTGCCGATGGATTATTATGCGAGCTGTGCCAGAATTGCGAAAAATAGAGGGGCAAAGGTTCTGCTCGATACGGGCGGTCAAACCCTTACCGAAGGCTTGAAGGCGCTGCCCTATGCGGTAAAACCAAATCTCAGGGAGTTGGGAACCGTATTCCATCAAGAATTCAACAACTATCGGCAGGTTGGGGAAGCGGCGAAAAAACTGATCGACCAGGGGATTGAAATCGTCATTGCTTCCATGGGACCGGATGGTGCGGTCTATGCCAATAAAAATGAAATTTACAAGGCAGACAGCTGGAATATTCCTGTAAAAAGCACGGTGGGAGCCGGTGACGCCATGGTTGCCACCCTTGCATATTCCATCTTGAAGCAGGATTCACTCCATGAAATCGCCAGACTCACCACCGCAGCCAGCACCATTACCGTGTCCAAAACAGGAACGCAGTTCTGCAGTTTTGATGAGGTCCTTGCTTCGGCCGGAAAGGTAAACGTCAGAAGCCTGCTGTGATTTTTTTCATACATAAATCTAGAAATGAAGCACCGGAATCCGCAGTCGCGAATATCCGGTGTCGTTTAATAGATCATTACAGCAGGCGGGATTTCCGCCGGGATCGATATGTCCCTGCACATCGTACAAAGACTGCTGGGAAGAGAAGCAGCGGAAGCCACGGCCAGACGGATGGAATATGATATTAAGTCTCTTTCATATGCCGGCAGATAAACCTGCGGACCTGATCCATCGCCTCTGTTGCTTCATCAAACAGTGGAGCAAGGAGAGGAAAGCAGTGGAACATTGCCTTCCAGACTCTGACATGAACATCCACGCCGGAAGCGTCCGCTTTTTCGCCGAAGCGGGTGGCGTCATCGCGTAAAACCTCGTCGTCGCCTACATGAATCATAATGGGCGGCAGCCCCGACAGATCTCCGAAAAGCGGCGACGCATACGGATGTCTCGGGTCCCCGTTTCCGACATAGTAATCGTAGTAGGTTTCCGTAGCGCCTATCGGCGTACACGGATCGGCTTTTGCACGGGTGATATGAGATTCGCCGGACATGGTCATATCGAGGCTGGGCGAAAATGCGACACAGGCAGCCGGCAATGGGATTCCTTCATCTCTTAATTTGATCAGCGTGCCCAGTTCAATCCCGCCGCCGGCCGAATCGCCTGCGAAGATGATGTCCTCCGGCTGATAACCCTGTTCCAGCATCCATCCGTAAATCGCAGCTGAATCAAAAACCGCCGCCGGGGCTGGAAATTCAGGAGCCAGGGAATAGTCGAACAACAGCGCTTTATAGCCGACCATTTTAGCAAAATTGCCTACGATACGGCGGTGCGATTTTACATTGCCCATTATGAAGCCGCCTCCGTGAAAGTACAGGATGGCTTTGCTTTCGTCGGCTCCTTCCGGACAGATCCATTCCGCATTGACCGGAGCCGATTCCGCCGCTACGACCGTTATTCCTTCCGGCATTTTAGAGAACCTTTCCGCCGCCTCATCACACTCTTTTCTGAGTCTTTCAACAGAGGTATCCTTGCTGATAATTTCTCTTCGTATCTTTCCTTTCAGCAAATGACGATGCTTCATCATCAAATGCATCATTCTTCCTTTCACACTCATAAATCAATCTCCAATCTTTATCAATAGTAACTTTCCCATTATTTTAAAAACATTGCCGCGAGCAGCCTGTAATCGGGTACGGAAGGGACATCTTTCCATGTTGCGCAGTAAATCGACAATCCGTTTACGGCAGCCCAGTATAAAGCGGCCAGTTCGTCGGGATCCCCGGCAACTACGCTGCCTTCTTCCTGACCCTGCCGAAAGATCTCTGCCATGATGCGATAGGGAATCTTCCGCTTCTCCAGGATGATATCCTGAGCTTCCTCCGGGAGCTCGGACGAGTTTGTGGCTTGCGCGATCAGCCTGCAGGTCTGGCGGAAACGATCACTTTTTTCAATTGTTTTAAACAATTCCTTCAGGGAAAACAGTATTTTTTCCCTGGCCGATCCATCCATATCACGCACAAATGCCGCCGCCTGATTTGTTTTATCAAGTGCGTCGCAGATCATGTCAAGGTAGATCGCTTCTTTGGAAGGGTAATAGTGGTAAAGGAGCCCCTGCGACATCCCGGCGCCCTCCGCAATATCCTGGATCCTGGTTGCGCAAAGGCCTTTTTTCGAGAACTGGTGCAGCGCCTCGTTCCGGATTTTTTCTTTTCGTGCTTCTCTGATCTGTTCGTTTTGTTCCTCAGTGCGTGCCATAAAAAACTCCTGTATTATATATTGAATACTCATTCAATATATAGCATGCCGGCGGAAAAGTCAATTCATTTTTAATGGAAAATATTATCCCATATCGTAAAACGAGAAAGAAGTTGCGTAGAGACATAAATTATGGTAATACAATAAGTAAAACCCTGTTAATAAGGAAAGGGGGGTTAGATTATGAAATCAGTTGTAGTATACCATTCGCTGACTGGCAACACAGCTCTTGTTGCCAAGATGATTGCTGAAAGATTAGGGGCAGACACGATCAGGCTGATACCGGAAAAAGAAATTCCGGAAAAGGGGATCAGAAAATATTTTGAAGGCGGCAAGCAGGTAATATTTCACGAAACACCGGCATTATTAAATAATAATTTGAATCTGGACGGATATGATACTCTTATCATCGGGACACCGATCTGGGCCCGCAGCTTTACTCCGCCCGTCAACACGTTCCTTTCCGGGAACACGATCAAAGATAAAAAAGTATACTTTTTCACAACCCACAGTCCGGGGTCCAAGTCGGAAAAATGTTTTGCAAAAATGAAGGGGAAACTGATGCGAAATATGATCAGGGGAACGGCGGAATTCGAAGATGTAAAAAAGATGAGCGCCAAGGAGCTGGACGATAGGGTACGCAAATTCTGCAAGATGATCACGGACTGAAACAGCATAAAAAGGTCACTTTCCAAAATTGCCGGAAATGACCTTTTCTTTTACTGATCCATTCTATTCAAAAAGCAATTTCCCGCAGCGGGAGTCATTGCGTTGCTGTTTCCAAGGCTATCTTCATCATGTCGGTAAAGGTTTTTTCCCGTTCCTCTGCCGTGGACTGCTCCGAAGTGATGAAGTGATCGCTGATCGTGACGATGCATAAAGCTTTGGCGCCGAGATAAGCTGCGTTCATATACAATGCGGCAGCTTCCATTTCCACGGCAAGAACGCCCATCTTCGCCCATTTCTGCCACCAGCCTTCCTGCTGCTCATAGAAGACGTCGCAGGAGACGATATTTCCGGCGTGGACATGGATCCCGAGCTTGTCGGCACAGGATTTTGCCTTCAGCAGCAGATCAAAATCCGCGCAGGGTGCATAGGTGCCGTTGACGCCGAAGGTATGCACGTAATTGGAGTCGGTTGACGCAGCAACTCCGAAAACGATATCCCGGAGCTTGACCTTTTCCGTGAAGGAGCCGGCGGAACCGATGCGGATCAGGTTTTGAACGCCGTAATCCTTGATCAGCTCCCAACTGTAGATTCCCATGGACGGCATTCCCATTCCGGTACCCTGTACGGATACGGGAACGCCTTTATACGTACCGGTATAACCCAGCATTCCTCTAATCTCATTGTAGCATTTCGGGCTGTCCAAAAAATTCTCCGCGATGAATTTTGCTCTGAGCGGGTCTCCCGGAAGCAGGATGGACTCTGCAATTTCGCCTTTCCCCGCAGCGAAAATATGTGCACTCATAGTGAAACGACCTCCTATTTTTTTCTATCAGTATATCATACCCTGCCGGACTGTGAAAATACTTTATTCCATATGGAAATTCCACTGCTTCAGCCGGAGCGGAATTTTTCCGTTTACTTAAGGCTGCAATTCATGTATGATAAGAATGGATCACATTATATTACATAATATATAACACGATAATCCGAACCCTATTATCAAGTAATATGATTCTTTCAGAGGAGCATGAAATGGAAAACAATTTAAAAGCCATGTACCATGAAACAAGACCGATCAAATCTTTGAAGGATATGCTGGATTCCAGCGCCCGGCTCTATTCCGAAAGGCCGGCCTTTTTAGTTAAGAAGGAAAAGGGCGGAGCTTATGGCCGGATCACCTATGCCCAGTTAAAGAATGATGTGGACGCTCTGGGTACCCAATTGACCGCAATGGGCCTCAAGGACGCCCGAATCGCCATTATCGGGGAGAATTGCTATGAGTGGGTCGTATCCTATTACGCGGCAGTAAACGGAACCGGGGTAGTCGTACCGCTGGACAAGGAACTCGGCCGAGATGAAATCTGCAGCCTTTTGAGGCAGGCGGATTGCCGCGCCGTATTTTTTACACAGAGCTTTGAGGATTACTTTAAAGATTATGAAATTGAATATAAGATCCGGATGAAGTTTTACGGGGACAGGACGGATCTCTCAGAACCGCTGCAGGCGCCGGATGAAAGCGTTCTGAAAACGGGCAAAACCATCGAGTGGGAGGATCTGGTCGCCGCAGGCGAAAAACTGGTATCAGGCGGAAACAGGGAATTCATCGAGGCGCAAATCGATCCCGCAGAAATGAAGATCCTTCTGTTCACCTCGGGAACGACGGATTCCGCCAAAGGCGTCATGCTCAGCCATTCCAACATCGCTTCCTGTATTATGGATACCTGCAAGATCGCTTATGTTGCGCCGGAAGACAGAACGTTATCCATTCTGCCGATCCATCATACCTTTGAATCCACCATGGGAATGTCACTCGTGCTATACAGAGGGGCTTCCATTGCCTTCTTTGAAGGCTTGAAATATATCAATAAAAATCTAGAGGAGGCGCAGGCTACCATTTTGGTCGGCGTACCGCTCATCTTTGAATCGATTTACGACAAGATCTGGAAACAGGCTGAAAAATCGGGAAAGGCGGGAGCCCTGAAGAAGGCTTTGAAGCTGAACAAAATTCTGAAATCAATGGGGATCGACGCCAGCAGAAAACTTTTTAAAAGCATTCACGAAAAATTCGGCGGAAATTTAAGAATGATGATCACCGGAGCCGCCGGGATCGACCCCAACGTGCTGAGAGGCTTTGAGGACCTCGGCTTTCGTATGCTGCAGGGTTACGGACTGACAGAATGTTCTCCGCTGGTTTCCGGAACTCCTGACTTCTGCAATACATACAAGAAGGCGGGATCGGTTGGGCTAGTTGTCGACAGCGGTGAACTCAGAATTATCGATCAGGATGGAGACGGCATCGGGGAAATCATTTACAAGGGGCCGAACGTCATGCTCGGCTATTATAAAATGCCTGAGAAAACGGCGGAAGTGCTCAGAGACGGCTGGTTCTATACGGGCGATCTCGGATTTCTGGACGACGATGGCTGGCTCTATATCACCGGCAGGAAGAAGAATGTCATCGTAACGAAAACCGGCAAGAATATTTATCCGGAGGAAGTTGAATTCTATATCAACCGGAACAAATATATCCAGGAAAGCCTTGTCCATGAATTCTTCGATGAGAAAAGCGACGATACGCAGGTCAGCGCGCAGATCCGTCCGAATTATGATGTGATTTATGAGGAATTCGGCGAAAGCTTTGGGGAAGA
>Ga0116191_1002405_pt1 | contig 14259 bp, 13 predicted proteins | sample AD_UKC111_MetaG_FD_89897 | JGI IMG/M metagenome (GOLD analysis project Ga0116191, IMG submission 89897) | Active sludge microbial communities of municipal wastewater-treating anaerobic digesters from Hong Kong - AD_UKC111_MetaG | ecosystem: Engineered > Bioreactor > Anaerobic > Digestate...
ACCTTCTTCCGCTCCAGCCTGTCGGGCGATCCGACATCGGACGTGCCACTGGAAGACGAGATTGCGCTCCAGCGCCTCTATCTCGATATTGAGGCCGTGCGCTTTCCCAAGCGCCTGAAGGTCGAGATCGATCTGCCCGATGCGCTCAAATCATGGCCCGTGCCCGGTCTGATTATCCAGCCGCTCGTTGAAAATGCGATCAAGCACGGCGTAGCCCGCACGACCGGGGAAGTCACCGTGCGCATTCTCGCACGCGGCGAACGTGATCAGCTTGTGATCATTGTGGAGAATGACGGCTGCGCCAACGCAACGCCTGATGAGAACGGTCAGGGCATTGGCCTTGCCAATGTCGAGAGCCGCCTTGCCGCGCGCTTTGGCGAGGCCGCCAGCATGACGACCGAACGACCCGATGCCGCGCGCTTCCGCGTCACGCTCACCTTGCCAAGGATCACGCATGACCGGTGAAACGCCTCCCCTGCGCACACTGATTGCCGATGACGAGCCGCTTGCCGTGGAACGCACGCAGCTGCTCTGTGCGGGCATTCCGGGTGTCGTTCTGGTCGGCACGGCAAGCGATGGCGGGGCCGCGCTGCGGCTGGCCGATGCGCTGATGCCCGATCTCATCCTGCTCGACATCGCCATGCCCGATGTTGACGGCATGTCGGTCGCACGCGGCATTGCCGAGAGTTGGGACAAGGCCAAGGGCGCTCCCCCGGCCATCATCTTCGTCACCGCGTTTGATGGATTTGCAGTGGAAGCCTTCGATCTGTCGGCGGTCGACTATCTGCTGAAGCCCGTCTCCGCCGAACGGCTGGCGCGCGCCATTGAGCGCGTGCGCGAGCGGCGGGCAATCTACACCGCGCCCGAAGCTGCGGCGTCATCCTATGTCACCGAATTCTGGGTTCCGAACCGGACCGAGATGGTCCGCGTGGCCGTTGCCGACATTGAGCGGATCGATGCCGAGCGCGATTATGTGCGGCTGAGCTGCTGCGGACGCAGCTATCTGTTGCACCATACCATGACCGGCATCGACGCCCGGCTTGATCCCGCGATGTTCATCCGCCTCCATCGCTCGGTGATCGTGCGGCGCGACCGCATCAAAAGCCTTGGCCATGATCGCGCTGGCGCCTGGCATGCCGAACTGGCCGATGGCGAAGCCGTGCGGATCGGGCGGACCTATCTGGCCGCTGCCAAGGACATGCTCCGGAAATAAGAAAAAAAAGAGGCGGCTGCCGGGATGGGGCAGCCGCCTCGCCCTTGGGGGGAGGGTCAGGAATTGGCGGGGTCGGTCTGGCCGATTGCCGCGAGACGGGCGGGATCGGCGGTCTTCTTGACAGCTGCGGCGCAAGCCCGGGCAGCGCGCTCTGCGACAAGCGAGCGATCACCTTCACCCGTTCCGCAAATCTGCTTGGCGGCAAAGGCGATGCGGCGGTCGAGCCGGGCCTTGCCTGACGCACTGGCAAGATTGAGGTCGCTGTAGGAAACGCGGACGGACTTGGTTTCAGCCATTGCCGGAAGCGGCGCCAGAACGGCGAGAGCGAGGGCGGCAGACGCAATTTTGGTCACTGCAAACATTTTGGGCGATGCAAACATGGGGGGAACTCCTCATTCAAAGTTAGTGGTCAACTTTGCCAACCACGCCCGGTCCCCCACCGGTTGAAGCTGGCATTCGGTTTTGGCGGCGAGCCAGTTATTCTGGCAGGGATGGGGCCGTTCGGCTCGCCGCGCATTGACGGGATACGAAAACGGCAGGGCCAAGTCGCGCGGGCATCGACAAGGCCGCAACATCGATCAACGAAGGCGCAAAGACCCCGACCAACCGCCAAAATGGTTCGACAAGTGACGCACTTGCGCGCCCGTTAACCGCTCTTCACAGGAAATTAACCCACTTTGGTTAGGTCTTCCCCGTCCGAAATCGAGGGGAACCCAATGCGTACGATCCTGATCCTGCTTGGCACGAGTGCACTTGCGGCTTGTAGCGGCGGCGGTCCGACCACTGTTGGCGGCAATGCGGTGCAAGGGCCCGGCGGTGGCACCACGACCACGCACACTTTCGTCAACCCGACCGATCCCAAGACCTATCAGGCCATCGGCGCATCCTCATCCTATTCCTATTCGACCGATCCGGTCGCGCAGGTGCAATATGGCCAGCTCTACGCGGGCAATGCCAATACGGTGCGCGATACCGGCCTTCAGATTACCTATAATCCGCGCGACGGCATCTTCGATCTCAAGGTCGCCGACACCAAGGCGAACAACAACATCGAAACGCGCTTTCAGGATCCGGCACACCGCACGGCTTTTGGCGGCGCGCTTGAGCCCCAGCCAGGCGCTCCCGACCTGACGTCAAAGGGCGTTCTCTATTTTGAAAATGGCAGCGCGACCGGCACGTTCAACACGACCGGCTATTCGGCCATGGCGCAAACCTTCTTCTATCAGAAGCCCGGTACGACGACCAAGTACGTCACCTATGCCGGTTACATGCGCAACGAACTGAACCAGGGCGAGTTCACGCTCAACGGGGGAACCGTTCTGCGCAGCAACTACACCCGCAAGCGTGCCGCCTTTGTTTATGGTGAGCGTACCGCGAACAACGCCGTGCCCAAGACCGGCACCGGCACGTACACGGGGCAGATGCTTGCCTCGATGGTCTTCAATCCGCTGCTCGACGTCGATCCTTCGGCGCCGACCTATTATCAGTGGATCGACGGCACCTCGACCACCACGGTCGATTTTGCCGCCAACAGCTTCACGCTCGCGCTTACCGGCGCGGTGCATGCTCCGAATTTTGACCTGAACACCTCGCAGACGTTCGCAATGCCTGTTGGCGCCACCTTCAATGCGGCGGGTAGCGGTCGCATCGATCTCGTCAACGCGGGCGGCATGATTGGCCAGTTCTCGAGTGCCTATTTCCTGAATGGCGCCAACCGAACCGACCTGACGATTGCCGGGTCGAGCATCGACGCGTCCTTCTTCGGACCGGCGGCAGAAGAAGTCGGCGGCGGCTTCCGTGTCGTTGGCGGCACGCCAGACCAGCGGATCGACATTCTCGGCGTCTTCACCGGCGCCCGCTAAGCCTCATGCGCCTCATGCGCACCTTGATGGCCGTGCTCGGCCTGGCGGCGGCGTGCGCCTCGCCCGCCTTGGCCGAGCCGACCACCCCGCCCGCTGCGCCCTGCGTGGACGGGACGTGCACTTATCACGTTACGCCCGAACAGATGCTGGCCGAGGCGGACCGCCTTGTCTCACTTCATCTGTTCGATGAGGCAGCGCCCCTCCTGAAGGCGCTGGAAGCCGTCCCGCAGCTCTCGATGGAACGTCGCTTCCTTCAGGGCTATTCGGCAGTCGAAACCGGCCATGTGGACGAAGCCATTGCGCTGTTCCGCGCCATTCTCGTCGATCATCCCGAACAGACCCGTGTGCGTCTGGAGCTTGCCCGCGCGCTTGAGATGAAGGGCAAATATGGCAGCGCTGACCATCATTTCCGCCTGGCGCAGGAAGACCGTGATCTTCCGACGGACATCGCGCTGTCGGTGCGTGCCACGCGCGGCGTTCTGCGTGATCGCCGCAGCTTCGGCCTGACGCTCGACATGGGGCTCGCCCCCGATACCAACATCAACAATGGCGCGAATGCCGATACGGTCGATGTGAATTTCGGCGGCTTCCTGCTGCCGCTTACGCTCAACAAGGATGCCCGCAAGCGATCGGGCATCGGCCAGAGCGCCAACATCAACACCACCTACCGCACACGCCTTTCAAGCAAGACCAAGCTGCTCGTCGAAGGTGACTTTCAGGGCGTGAACTATAAGGGTCAGGCTGCAGACGACTTTGCGCTCCAGCTCGCCGCGGGCCCGGAAATCACGCTGACGGACAGCGACACCCTCACCCTTCAGGGATTTGGCCTCCAGCGCTGGTATGGCGGCAAGAGCGCCAGCACCGGCGGCGGCGCGCGGCTGGGCTATCAGCACGATTATGAAAACGGCAACCGGATCGGCCTTTCGGTCGACGGACGCTACGCCGTGTCAGGCTTTTCGGATTCCTATACCGGATGGAGCCTTTCGGCGCAGGCCGCCTACGAGCGCGTCATCGCCCGCTCGATGATTGCCTATGCCGCCGTCTTCGGACGTCGCGAGCTGCTCAACTCCAAATCCTATTCGGGCAATGAAATCGGCCTGAACCTCGGCATTGGCGGCGATCTGCCCAAGGGCGTCTCGCTTGGCGTTTCCGCAGGCGTCTCGCACGCCAGCTATGATGCTCCGGTGCTGATCTTTTCGAACAGCCCCCGCAAGGACTGGCGCTACAATGCGCGCGTGCAACTCGGGTTGCGCTCGGTGCGTCTCCTGGGCTTCTCCCCATCAGTCACGTATAATTTCAACCGCGTCGACAGCTCGCTCGGGCTGTATCGCACGGATCGTCACCGCGTCCGCTTCGGGCTGGTGCGCTACTTCTGAGACAAGAAAAAGGCCCCGAAAGGGGCCGGGCATCCACCGTTGGACGTCAATATCGGAAGATCAGCGACGTGCCGTTCCGAACACCGGGCGACGCGCGCGCAGCGGGTTCGATGCCTCGTTCAACGCCTGGACGGTCGCCTCGTACATCGGGCGCAGCGACACGACATGCTCGACCAGCTCAGCCGGACCGACATGCCATTCCACGCAGTCCCGCGCGCTCAGCTCGATATGTTCGGCAAGTGCAGCGAGCGATACCGCGCCGAATTCTCGCGCTTCGTTCTTGAGCTTGTGCGCCGGAAGAACAAGCGGCGCAGCCTGACCGTTGCGGACGGCATTTTCAATTGCCGTCACGGCCTTGGCGCCGTCTTCACGGAAATAGCCGAAAAGGCGCACGAAACCATCACCCAGCTCACGACGGGCGTCGGCAAATGCCGTCCAATCGACTTGCATGTCCAACGGTTGAGGCACGTAAATTCCTTCGCAGCTAAAATCGCTACGACAGGAAATAGCCGAAAAGGGTAAACCCGAGGTTGATGACGGCCCGCTTATGCGGCGAACCGCAGCGCTTTCTCAGCCCTCGAGATCGCGCATCAGCGTGCGCACATCGGTGTCGATGTCCGAATCGATGCCGCGCAGGCGCTCGATCTGGCGGATCGCGTGGATGACCGTCGTATGGTCCCGCCCACCGAATTTGCGGCCGATCTCGGGCAGCGACCGCGGGGTCAGCTGCTTGGCGAGATACATGGCGACCTGACGCGGACGGGCGACCTCACGCGCACGACGCGCCGAGACCATCTCCGCCTGACGGATGCGATAATGTTCAGAAACGCGACGCTGAATTTCGTCAATCGTGATGCGGCGGCGGCTCGCGCGGAACATTTCCGCAAGAACTTCCTCGGCAAACGCTTCGTCAATCGGGCGATTGTGGAGCTGCGAATAGGCCACCAGACGGTTGAGGCCGCCTTCCAGCTCACGGATGTTGCTCACGATGCGCGCGGCCAGAAGATCAAGCACTTCACTCGAAATCGTGATGCCCAGCGCCGAAACCTTCGCGCCAAGGATCGCACGGCGCAGCGTGAAGTCTGCCGGCGCAATATCGGCAACAAGGCCCTGCGTCAGGCGCGAGAGAATGCGGCCTTCAACGCCATCAAGCGCATGCGGCGCACGGTCCGCGCTGATCACAAGGCGGCGGCCACCGGTCATCAGCTCATCAACCGTGTGGAGGAATTCTTCCTGCGTCGATTCCTTGCCCGCAATGAACTGCACGTCGTCAATCATCAGCACGTCGGCGGAGCGCAGCCGCGCCTTGAAGGCAAAGGTATCGCGCGCACGCATCGCGCTCACAAAGTCGAACATGAAGCGTTCAGCCGACATGTAGAGAATGCGCGCATTCGGATTGTTGCGGAGCACTTCATGCCCGATGGCGTGCAGCAAGTGGGTTTTGCCCAAGCCCGTTTGCGAATGGACGTAGAGCGGGCTGAACGAGAGCTTGTCCCCTGCCGCCAGCGCCTTTGCCGCGTTGAATGCAACAAGATTGGGCGCGCCCGTGACAAAGCTGTCAAACGTCAGGCGGCGGTCAAACTGGTTGGAGACGGGCGATGTCGCTTCGGCAGGCGCCGCTTCCTCAACGGGCGCTTCCGCCGTGTAGCGCTCAATCGCCTTGCCCGACGACGTCTCGATGCGCACCGCACGCACATGCGGCAGCATGGCGCGCCACGCCAGCGTCAGCCGATCCGTATAGTGCGACGATACCCAGCTCGCCATGAAGTCGGACGGGAGCGACAGGCGAACGGCCTTGTCGGTATCGCAATAGCCGACCAGCTCGACAGGCTTCAGCCAATGGTCGAACGTGCGCGTTCCCACATCGGCACGCAGCCCGGCACGAATCGCCGCCCAGGCAACCTGGAACTGATCCGGCTCGCCCGAACCGGCGCTGGCAACGGTCATGCTTGAAGACATGCGACTAATAGCTCCCCGGCCCGCTTTGGCGGCACCAAAAATTAAAACCCCCTCAATCGACACAAGGGTCCTGTCGCCGGAATCGCCCAATCCCGGCCGAGCCTCATTTGTGTCGATGATCAGCACCTGACTGATTCGTCCGGCGCCGAAGTGGATTTGTGTGTCACGCACCGGATTCGATCAAGGGGCGGGCACGTAAAAAAATTGAAATAAATGCTGTTGACTCTGCAAGCCTTGGGAATCCGTCGATAAGGCTTAATTGTTTGATTTTATTGGATTTTTATAGACGGAGAACAAAAGGGGATTTGTCGAATCGTGGATAGAGGCCGGACTCAGGTTGTCACAATCCGGACAAAGAAAAAGCCTGCCGGATTGGGTCCGACAGGCTTTCAAAATGATGCTATTTTTCGCGTTACGCGAGAGCAGCAACCCGCTTGGTCAAGCGCGAAAACTTCCGCGCGACCGTGTTCTTGTGGAGAACGCCGGTTGCAACGCCACGTGCCATTTCCGGCTGAGCGGCCTGCAGCGCCGTCGAGGCAGCAGCCTTGTCACCAGCTTCAAGCGCGGCTTCGACCTTCTTCACGAAGGTACGGATGCGGCTGACGCGGTTATGGTTGATCACCGCGCGACGAGCGTTGCGACGGATGCGCTTCTTGGCTTGCGGCGTATTAGCCATAATTTAGTGACCTCAAATCTGTCCGAAACAAAAAGCGGCGCGGAATCACCCGCACCTGCGTGAAGGCGGCCCTTAACGCGGTCGCCCTTTCCGGTCAACCATCATCGCTGGCATTTCGCGCAATAGAAGGTGGAGCGCCCGCTATCGACGCGGCGGCGCACAACCGCTCCACAGGCGCAGTTCTCGCCTTCCCGGCCATAGACGCGCCATTGCTTGAAGAAATAACCCAGTTCGCCATCGGGCCGGGCATAGTCTCGCAAGGTGGAGCCGCCAGCCTCGATTGCCGAGGCCAGAACATCCTTGATGGCCTGAACGAGTCGAACGAGTCGCGGCTTTGAGATGTCGCCCCCCGCCCTGCCCGGCGCGATGCCCGCAATGTTGAGCGCCTCGCACACATATATATTGCCAAGCCCTGCAACGGTCCGCTGATCGAGCAGCAATGCCTTGATGGGCGCCGCACGCCCGGCCAGCGCCTGTGCAAGAACATCGGCGGTAAAGCCGTCGCCCAGCGGCTCCGGCCCCATGGTGACGAAACTGCGATAGCTGTCGACCGCATCAGTCCGCACCAGATCGACCGATCCGAAGCGCCGCGGGTCATCGAGCACAAGCCGGTGCCCGCCCGCCGTCTCCACCACGAGATGCCCGTGCTTGCCAATCTCGTGCGGATCAATCCGCCAGCGACCCGACATGCCAAGGTGGAACACCATCGTGTCCCCACGGTCGGTATGGACAAGCCCGTACTTGGCCCGCCGCCCAAGGCCCGTAACCGTCGCTCCCTGCATCCGCTGCCGCAGGTCTTCAGGAAACGGCCAGCGCAAATCCGCCCGCCGCGCCTCGACATGCGTCAGCCGCTGCCCATCAAGGACAGCCCGCAACCCGCGCACGGTTGTTTCGACTTCAGGAAGCTCCGGCATGGAAGCGGGCTAGCGGAGGACGGGGAGAATGGGAAGAAGGGACACCGAATGCGGTGTCCCCTGCGGTATTCCCATAATCGGGCATTTAATCCGCTTTCCTACAGTCACCATTTCATGCCAGCCCATCGGCCATGAAAGCGCACCTCATCCGGCTGTTTCGTGCACCTTATGACTTTCCTACATGCCGGACCGAAATTGAGGGGGGACGTGCCCTCAACTTCCTCCACTTCCACACCTTCCAGACGGGACATTCCAAGGATTTCTGCGGATTCGCGCGCGGCGCGAAATATCCTACGATTTTGAGTGATGCGCGGGCTCTCTCAGCGGCTCCGGCCTGCGCCGGGGCGACGTTGTTTTTCTCCGCGCCGTTTTTCACCGCGTCCCCGCGTCTCCGCGTGAACACAAGCGCCCCTCGCATTTCCGCTGGCAGGCAGCGCGCGGCCCCGCTAGAGGCTCGGCCCATGAGCGATACCGTTTCCTTTGGCTATGAAGAAGTCTCTCCCGAGGAAAAGACCGAGCGCGTCGGCGCTGTCTTTTCCAGCGTTGCCCGCCGCTATGACGTGATGAACGACGCCATGTCGGGCGGGATGCACCGGCTGTGGAAAGACCGCTTCGTCCGCCTCGTCAAGCCTCGCCCCGGCGAGATGATCCTCGATATGGCAGGCGGCACGGGGGACATTGCCTTTCGTATGCAGGCGCAAGGCGCGCTTGTCACTGTGTCGGACATCAACCCCGATATGCTGGCCGTTGGCATGGAACGCGCCGCCGAGCGCGAGATTGGCGGGCTGAGCTGGTCTGAGCAAAATGCCGAAACGCTGACGTTCGATTCAAACAGCTTTGATGCCTACACCATCGCTTTCGGCATCCGGAACGTGACGCGCATCGACCTGGCGTTGAAGGAAGCGCACCGCGTGCTGAAGCGCGGCGGCCGCTTCTTCTGCCTGGAGTTCTCGACGACGAACTGGCCCGGCTTTGCCGAGGTCTATGACTTCTACTCGCACAAGATCGTCCCCAAGGTCGGCAAGCTGATTGCCGATGATGAAGACAGCTATCGCTATCTCATCGAATCGATCCGCCGCTTCCCGCCCATGCCGGAATTCAAGCGGATGATTGAGGAAGCAGGCTTTGTGCAGACACGCGTCGAGCCAATTCTTGGTGGCCTTGTTGCCATTCACAGCGGCTGGAAGATTTGACCTCGCGCATCGTCCATTTCTGGCGGCTCCTGAAATGGGGCCGAACGCTGGCACGCCATGGCGCGTTGCTGGGGCTTGAGCGCAATGCGACAACGCCTGCCGCCTTCCGGCGGATTGCGCGCATCGCGCGTTTTGGCGCCTTCCTGCCCGCCAAGCCTGACTATGCGGGTGCTTTCGAAAAGATTGGCCCCGCCGCCGTAAAGCTGGGCCAGACGCTGGCGACGCGGCCCGATCTGGTGGGTGAAGAAGCGGCGCATGATCTGCTGCGTCTTCAGGATACGCTTGCCCCCCTGCCTTTTGACAAGGTGCGCGCCGCCATCGAGCAATCGCTCGATGCCCCCATCGAGACGCTGTTCAGCTCGATTGATCCCGAGCCTGTGGGTTCGGCCTCGATTGCGCAGGTTCACAAAGCCATCACGACTGATGGGCGCACCGTTGCCGTCAAGGTTCTGCGTCCGGGCATCGACGAAAAGTTCAACAGCGACATCGACACCTATGAGTGGATCGCCGCCCACGCCGCCGCACGCGGTGGAGAACTGGAGCGTCTGCGCCCGCGCGAAGTAATCGCCACCTTCCGCCAATGGACGCTGCGCGAACTGGATCTGCGGCGCGAAGCGGCAGCCGCATCCGAGCTTGCGTCGATGATGAGCGCCGAAGACGGCTATTTCGTCCCCGCAATCGACTGGAAGCGCACCAGCCGACGCGTGATGACGCTCGACTGGATCGACGGAATCAAGCTGACTGACCGGCAGGCACTCGCCGAAGCCGGGCTTGATCTCAGCCAGATTTCGCGCACGCTCGTCCGCACCTTCCTCGCCCAAGCGATCACGCACGGATTTTTCCATGCCGACCTCCATCAGGGCAATTTGTTCGTGCTGCGCGATGGCCGCATCGCCGCCATCGACTTCGGCATCATGGGCCGCATCAACCGTCAGGCGCGAATCTGGCTCGCGGAAATCCTCTACGGCCTCATCACCGGCAATTACCGCCGCGTCGCCGAGATTCACTTCGAGGCGCAATATGTGCCTGCGCACCATAATGTCGATGAATTCACCACCGCGCTGCGCGCCGTGGGCGAGCCCATTCGCGGCGTTCCGGTCAAAGACATCAGCGTCGGCAACATGCTCGACGGCCTGTTTGCCATCACGCGCGAATTCGACATGCAGACCCAGCCGCATCTGCTGCTCCTGCAAAAGACGATGGTCATGGTGGAAGGCGTTGCCTCGTCGCTCGATCCCGAAATCAACATGTGGGAGGCCGCTGGTCCCTTTGTTGAAGAGTGGCTGCGCGATGAGCTTGGCCCCGAAGCCCGGCTCGCCGAAAGCATCCTGCGCGGCGTGCGCACGCTCGCAACGCTGCCTGACCTGCTTCGCCGGGTCGAAGCGCAATATCCAAAGCCGGGTGCAGCCCCGCCGCTGCCGCCGCTGCCCGAAATCGAGGTCGGGACCAGCGGCTGGTGGCGCTATGCGCTTGCAGCTCTCGCAGGCGGTGGCATGGTCGCCGCACTTCAGGCTCTAACTTCATTTTAACCAAACCGCATTAGCCCTGCTCGCACGTTTCCCAACCGAAACGAAGCAAGGAATTTAGCGCGCGTGCTGCAGGAAAAACTGATCGTCGAGGAAGCCCGCGCCATCGCCGCGCGGCCTCTGGAACTTGCCGTCATCATCCCGACCTTCAACGAAGCCGCCAATGTGCGCCCGCTGCTCGACAAGCTGGCTATCGCGCTTGCCAATTACCATTGGGAAGCCGTCTTCGTGGACGACAATTCGCCCGACGGCACATCGGACCTTGTTCGCGACATCGGGCGTCATGACGTCCATGTCCGCATCGTCCAGCGCATCGGGCGCCGCGGCCTTTCAAGCGCCGTGGTCGAAGGTATGCTGGCGACATCCGCCCCCGTGCTCGCGGTCATCGACGGCGATATGCAGCACGACGAATCCATCCTCCCGCGCCTTGTGTGTGAAATCGAGGAAGGCCGCGCCGATATCGCCATTGGCACGCGCTACGCCGATGGCGGCAGCGTGGGCGAATGGGATGAAAGCCGCCATCTCGTCTCGCGCATTGCAACGCGGATCGGCCAGTTCGTTCTGAAGGCGCCGATGTCTGATCCGATGAGCGGCTTTTTCGCCATTCGTCGCGAAACGCTGATGTCTGCCATGCCGCGTCTTTCGGCCATTGGCTTCAAGGTGCTGCTCGACATTGTCGCTTCGCTCCCCAAGGCGCCGCGCATTGCCGAAGTGCCCTATCGCTTCCGCACACGCGTCGCAGGCGACAGCAAGGCTGGTGCGCTGATTGCGGCTGAATATCTCTCGCTGCTGGCAGACAAGACCATTGGTCGCGTCGTGCCCGTTCGCCTGCTTGCCTTCCTGCTCGTCGGAGGGCTTGGCGTGGGCGTGCATCTGGGCGTGCTCGGGGCCTCGCTACGCCTCGGCACTGCCTTCCTTCCGGCCGAGATCATCGCGGTTGTTGCAGCGATCGCCTTCAACTTCGCGCTCAACAATGTCTTCACTTACCGCGACCGCCGCCTTAGTGGGTGGAAGATGGTTCGCGGTCTGCTTTCCTTCTACGCCGTCTGCTCGGTCGGGGCGCTCGCCAATATCGGCATCGGCACGTGGATGAACGCGCAGGACAGCCGCTGGTGGGTCGCAGGCCTTGCCGGTGTCGTTGTCGGCGCTGTCTGGAATTTCGCCGCTTCGTCCTTCCTCACCTGGCGGAAATGACCAAGAGCGGCTCCCGCTTTGCAGGGCTGACACGCCGCGCCGCCATTGCGGTGCTGGCGCTGTTTGCCATCGTGATGTCTGTCAGTCTTTGGGAGCCGTCTCCCGCGCATCTGAAACTGGTCCAGTCCGCGCCCGTGAAGAAAGATGCGGATCTGGCGCTTTACCGCGCGATTTCCCAGCGGGTCGCAAAAGGCGAGAGCTATTATCCGGCGGCAGCCGACGAACTGCGCAAGGGCGATTATCCGCTCAAGCCCTTCCTCACCTTCCGCCTGCCGACCTTTGCGTGGATAACCGCCTATGCCGGGCCGATGGGGATGATGGCGCTGCGCCTGCTGCTGGTCATTGGCACGCTCTATGCCTGGTGGAAGCGGCTTGAAGGCACCTTTGATGATCCGGGGCGCCGCGTTCAGGGCGCGCTTCTCGTGGTCGCAGGCCTCGCTGTTGCAGTGTCCAACCGCCACGTCCAGCTTCATGAATTCTGGGCCGGCACGCTGCTTGCCCTGTCGTTCGCGCTGCATCGACCGGATCGATGGTGGCCAAGCGTTCTCGCCGCCGCCTGCGCGCTTGCCTTGCGTGAACTGGCACTCCCCTTCGTCTTGCTGATGGGCGCCTTTGCGCTCTTTGGCCGACGCTGGAGAGAAATGACCGCCTGGGGCGCTCTCGCGCTCGCCTTCGCCGCCGGATTGTGGCTCCATTCGCGCGAAGTTGCCGCCGTTGTTCTTCCCGGCGATCCCCAGTCGCCTGGCTGGACGTCGCTCGGCGGCTGGCCCGCCTTCCTCCGTTTCATGCACATGACTGGCCCCCTGCGTGCGCTGCCGGATTGGGTGTCGGCGATCCTCACGGTGTTGTCGCTGTTCGGCTGGGCGTCTTGGAAATCGCGCACCGGCCTGTTCGGAACCTTGTTATTCCTCGGCTATGGGCTGATGTTCATGCTGCTTGGCCGCCCCACCAATTTCTATTGGGGGCTGATGATCACGCCGGTCTTCGCGCTCGGCCTCGTCTTCCTTCCGCAGGCCTTTTCCGACCTTCGTGCGTCGATCCGGCCGCATCAACTGGACTTGAAGGCAGACTAAAGGCAAAGAGCCGTTCACATGAACGGCAAGCGCATTCTCCTGATCGTCGGCGGCGGCATCGCGGCCTACAAGTCGTGCGAACTTGTTCGCCTGCTCCGCAAGCAAGGCGCCTCGGTGCGCTGCGTCGTCACATCGGCGGGACAGAAATTCGTGACCCCGATGACGCTCGCCGCGCTCAGCGAAGACAAGGTCTATACCGACCTGTTTGACCTGAAGGACGAAGCCGAGATGGGCCATATCCAGCTTTCGCGTCAGGCAGACCTTGTTGTCGTCGCGCCCGCGACGGCCGACCTCATGGCGCGCATGGCGGGAGGCATGGCCGATGATCTTGCCACAACCCTGCTGCTCGCCACCGACAAGCCGGTTCTCGCAGCCCCTGCCATGAATGTGCGGATGTGGCTCCACCCGGCGACGCAGCGCAACGTGGCGACGCTGCGTGCAGACGGCATCACCGTGCTTGAGCCCGATGAAGGTGCCATGGCCTGTGGCGAGTTTGGCCCGGGCCGCCTGCCAGAGCCTGAAGCAATTGCAGCGGCAATCCGGCAACAACTCTCAAAGCGCATTCCAGCGCGTCGCCTTGCTGGCAAGCACATCATCGTGACCGCCGGGCCAACGCACGAGCCGATTGATCCTGTGCGCGTCATTGCCAACCGCTCCTCGGGCAAACAGGGCTTCGCCATCGCAGGCGCACTGGCCGAGGCAGGAGCACGCGTGACGCTGGTGGCCGGCCCCGTGAACCTGCCAACGCCTGCGGGCGTCAACCGCATTGATGTTGAATCCGCGCGCGAGATGGAAGCCGCCGTAACGACGGCCCTACCCGCCGATGCCGCCATCATGGTTGCCGCCGTGGCCGATTGGCGCGTGGATGCCGCCCCGCAAAAGCTGAAAAAGGAAGCCGGGCCGCCCGCGCTCAACTGGCAGAAAAACCCCGATATCCTCGCCAATCTGTGCGCGTCTGCCGCGCGTCCCAAGCTTGTCGTGGGCTTTGCCGCCGAAACCGAAACCGCCGTTGAACACGCCACCGCCAAGCGGCTGCGCAAGGGCTGCGACTGGATCGTTGCCAATGATGTTTCCATCGACAAAATGGGGGGCGAGCAGAACCGCGTCCACCTGATCTCGGCGGATGGCACCGACAGTTGGGACCGGATGGACAAGACCGAAATTGCCCGAAAACTTGCTGAAAAGATTGCCGATGCGCTTGCCTGATATTTCGATTGCCCTGCAATGCCTGCCCCATGGCGAAGGCCTGCCCGTGCCTGCTTATGCAACAACG
>Ga0116191_1002410_pt1 | contig 14247 bp, 12 predicted proteins | sample AD_UKC111_MetaG_FD_89897 | JGI IMG/M metagenome (GOLD analysis project Ga0116191, IMG submission 89897) | Active sludge microbial communities of municipal wastewater-treating anaerobic digesters from Hong Kong - AD_UKC111_MetaG | ecosystem: Engineered > Bioreactor > Anaerobic > Digestate...
GAGGCCGCCCTCCAGCGTCTCCCACGGGAAGTCCGGAGCCACGCCCCAGTCCTGCGAAAGCGCCTCCACGAGGTTCGCCAACCGCTTGCGTCCGATCCGTTCGCCCAGTTGCTCGGCGAGCCAGGCGACGATTCGCCGGGCGTCGGCGCGCATGGCTGCGCCCATCTCGGTCAGGGCGACCACCCGGATGCGGCGGTCCTGCGGGTCCGGCTGAAGCTCGAAGACGCCCTTGTCGATGATCTGGCCGATCGTGGCGTGCACCGCCTGGCGCGTCAGTCCGAGGCTGCGCGCAATCTCGGCCGGCCGCACGATGCCCAGGATGACATGGTGCATAACCATCGATTCAGGCCGCGTCAGCGTCGGCCAGCCCCGGTTCTTCAGCGACCGCTGAAGCGCCTCGTCGAACCATTCGTAGCCCTGCAGCAGGGGCACGATCGGGTAAGCGCTGTGATCCATCCCGATTCCTGGAGCCGCCCTCGATGGTCAGCGACTCCTAGGCCGAACCGACGACCAGGGGAACCGGTCCGGTGGAATTCGCGCGCGGCCTAGTTGAGCATCGAGTTCGGCGGCAGGCCGATGAGCCCCCGTCCGTGCAGTTCGTAGGCGACGTCGACGTCGAACACGACGTGGGTCGAGACCACGATGATGTCGCGCAGATGCCGCTGGAACGGCTGGTCCAGCATATGGACGCCCGACCCCGCCCCTTCGGCCAACAGCATGGCGGCGTCGCGGCAGATGGCGACGGCGTGGGCGATCTGGGCCCGCGCGCCCAGGCGCTCGGGGGTCTGGCCCGGCTCTTCGAGATCGGCCAGGGCCAGGATCCTGCGTCCGGCGTCGCGGATCAGCAGTTCGGCGTTGCGCACCATCAGGTCGGCCTTGGCCAGGCGGATCTGCGCCGCCGGCTTGTCGGCCTGCGCCGAGGCCGAGCCCATCCGCACGTGGGCCGAGAGTCGCTCCTGAAAAATCCTGACCATGCCGCGCGCCGCGCCCACCGCCGGGATCGAGGCGGACATCGCCAGGAAGGGCAGCAGCGGCACGCCGTAGATCGGGTTGTCATATCCGCGCTTGCCCGGCGGCCGGCCCGAGCGGGCCAGGTTCGGCACGGTGTGCAGGCTGGGCACGAACACGTCCTCCAGCACGATGTCGTTGCTGCCGGTGCCGGCCATGCCGTCCATGCGCCAGGTGTCGATCACCTTGGCCTCGCCGGCCGGGACCATCACCATCATAGCCGTCGGCGGGCCGCCCTCCTTTTTGATCAGGGTGTTCACGCCGACCCAGTCGGCGTGCATCACCCCCGTCCCCCACTTCCAGCGGCCGGACACCCGATACCCCCCCTCCACCGGGATCGCGATCCCTGGCGGGGCCGAAACGACGGGGGCGATGATGTAGGGGAAGTCCCCGCCCCAGAGCGTCTCCTGCATCTCCATCGGGAAATGCGAGAGGATCCAGTTGTGCTCGGCGCAGAAGGTGGCCACCCACGCGGTCGAGGCGCAGGCCTCGGCGATGACCATGCCGACATCGATGAAGCTGTCGAAGTCTGTCTCCATCCCGCCGAAGCGCTTGGGCACGAACTGGTAGAAGAAGCCGCAGTCGCGCAGCGCCTGCCACACCGCATCGACCGGCCGCCGCAGCCGCTCGGCCTCGGCGGCGTGGGCGGCGATCATCGGCTGAAGCGCCTTCACCCGGCGCAGCAGCTCGGCCGGGTTCAGCTTGGCCAGCTCCTCACGGCTCAGGAAGTCGTCGCCCTTCGGAATGCGCCGGTCGGCCAGCGGCTCCTGCTGCGCTCCATCCTGATCCACGCTCGCCATGTCCTCATCTCCCCAATTTCCGACGTCGCGATCGCGCCGCTGACGCATCAAGGCTGCGCGCCTATTTATTGTCAATATAACTTACATTATTTTTCTGATGGGGGTTCCAGGCGGACGTTCAGCGCCTTCATCGCGCCCACGAAGTTGCTGCGCAGGTAGATCGGCGACCCCGTCGCGGCGAACCTTGGGAAGCGCCGCAGGAACTCGCCCAGGATCAGCCGCAGCTGCAACTGCGCCAGGCGCGAGCCCAGGCAGTGGTGAACGCCGACCCCGAAGGTCAGGTGCTTGCCGGCGTTGGCGCGCGTCAGGTCCAGCCTGTGGGGGTCTGCGAACACCGCTGGATCGCGGTTGGCCGCGCCATAGAGCAAGACCACCTTCTCGCCGGGCGCGATGGTCTGGCCGCCCAGTTCCACCTGCGTCGTGGCCGTCCGCGCCATCTGGATCACCGGGCTCACGAACCGCAGAAGTTCGTTCATCGCCTCGCCCAGCCGCGCCGGGTCCTGCGCCAGCCAGTCGCGCGCCTCCTGGTGCTGCGAAAGGGTCCAGATCGCCCCCGCCAGCGTCGTCCGCGTCGTCTCGTTGCCCGCCGCCAGCATATTGGAGAAGTAGCTCTTCAGCTCGGTCTCCCCGATCGGCGCGCCGTGGATCCGCGCATCGACCAGATGCGTCAGCAGATCGTCCCGCGGACAGCGACGACGCTCGGCGTACATCTCCATGGCGTAGTCGAAGATCGCCAGATAGTTGCGGTTCGCCGCCTCCGGGGTCGCTGCGAAGTCCGGGTCGTCCGTCCCGAACACGCTGTTGGTGAGTTCGAACACCGACGCCTCGTGCTCGGGCGGCAGGCCGAAGATCGCGCACACGGTCTGGATCGGCACGCGCGCGGCGACCTCGGACACCACCTCCACCTCCTCGCGTCCTGCAAGCCCGTCGAACAGCTTCGCCACATTGGCGGCGATCACGGGCTCGAGGGACTTGAGGGCGGCGGGCGCGAAGCGGCTGGCCACGACGTTGCGGTAGACGTCGTGTTCCGGCCGATCCATGGCCAGCATGAAGCGGCTCAGCACCCGCCCGATCTCCGGGTCCATGCCGGCCCGCCGGTCTGTCGACACACGAAAGCCTCGGGTCGAGGTGAAGCGCTCGCTGTCCAGCGACACCGCCTGAATGTCCGCGTGGCGCGTCAGCACCCAGAACGGCGGCTGCGCCGCCGAGCCGGGATGACGATAGACCGGGGCCGCCGCCCTCAAACGGTCGTAGGCCGCGTGCGGATGCCCATGGGCGAAGGTGTCTGGATCGAGCAGGTCGAAGGCGACCGCCTCGTCGACGACGTCAACCGGCGCGCTCATGAGCGTCCTCCCTTGGGGCGGCAACGCTCTGCACTATCGACTCTTTTGTCAAGTTTCTTGTCGTTATTTCGCCTAGGTAGTTGTCCCGGTGTTGAGCCCCCGAAGCGCGGCGCCTAGGCTTTAGGCGCCTGAGGGGAGGTCCGCACATGTCGGAATCGCTTGCGCTGCTGGACGCCAGCCTGGAACGCGCCGCCGAAGCCGCGGGCGATCTGACCGCCCCGGTCCTGGCGGTGTTCTACGCCCATCATCCGGATGCGCGGGCGGCCTTCGCCCGCCACGGCGGCGAGCGCCAGCCGCGGCTGGAGGCCGAGATGGTCGAGACCGCGCTCTACTGCGCCATGGGGTGGGTCGATCGGCGCCGCGAGATTGAGATCATCCTGGCCAACGCCACCCCGCACCATCAGGAGACCCTCGGCCTGCCGGTCGCCTGGTTCTCGGGCCTGACCGACGCGCTGGTGGCGACGGTTCTCGCCACGATTCCGGCCGACGCGAGCAGCGAGCGCGCCCTGTGGGTCGACATCGGCCGCGGCCTGAACGCCGCCATCCTGGCGGCCCGATCCACCCGCGCAGCGGCCTGACGGCGGCGTCCCGAGCCAGCGCCCCTCAGACACCGTCCATTCCGCAAAAGAAGACGCCCGGGGCTTCGCGTGGAAGACCCGGGCGCAGAATGTTCGGGGAGGAACCGTCGATCAGGCCGGAGCCAGATCCTTCGCCTTGGCCTTTTGGCCGTCATAGATGAACTCGGCGCCGGTCAGGTCGGTGGCCGGGATCTCGTCCTTCTCGTCCCAGTAGTTCTGGTTGTGCCGCCATTCCGGCTTGTCGCCGCGCTTGGGCAGCTTATCCAGACCGCGCATCAGGTAGCTGGGATTGAAGTTGTCGGACTCGATCCAGGGCAGCAGCGGCATGTTCCTGTCCTGCTCGCGTAGTCCGACCTCGACCCGCTTCGCGCCGACCTTGTCCATGTGGTTCAGGAGGTTGCACACGAAGTCGCCGAGCATGTCGACGCGCAGGGTCCAGCTGGCCCGGAAGTAGCCCATGACCCAGACCATGTTCGGCACGCCGGTGAACATCATGCCGCGATAGGTCACGGTGTCGTTCCAGTTGACCGCCTTGCCGTCGACTTCGAACGGAATGTCGCCCATGACCGAAAGCTGGAAGCCCGTGCAGGCCACGATGATGTCGGCCTCGACCTCTTCGCCCGACTTGGTGCGCAGGCCCTTCTCGGTGAAGCAGTCGATGGTGTCGGTGATCACCGACAGCTTGCCCTCGACCGCGCAGCGGAAGACGTCGCCGTCCGGGCAGAAGGCCAGGCGCTGCTGCCACGGCCGGTACTTCGGCGTGAAGTGCGGCTCGAACTGGAAGTCCTCGCCGGCATAGGCGCGGATCAGGGCGCGCAGCTCCTCGACGACGACGTCCGGTTCATCCAGGCAACGCTTCGTCATCACGTCCTGGTCGTGCATGATCTGGGCGCGCACCACCCGGTGGATGGTCGGCTCGTCGATGCCGATCTGGCGCAGCCGGTCGGCCAGTTCGTTCTGGTTCGGATGGCAGAAGAAATAGGTCGGCGAGCGCTGGATCATCGTCACGTGCGCCGCCTTCTCGCAGAAGGCCGGCACCACGGTCGCCGCCGTCGCGCCCGAGCCGATCACCAGCACGCGCTTGCCGGTGTAGTCGGTCTTCGGATCCCACAGCTGGGCGTGGACGAACTGGCCCTTGTAGTTCGACAGGCCCATCGAAGCCCATTCCGGCGGGATGTAGGGCTTCTGGTGATCGTAGTAGCCCTGGCACATCCAGAGGAAGTTGCAGGTGAAGGTCACCGTCGCGCCGTCCGCCAGACGCACCGCCTCGACCGTCCACTTGTTGTCGGCGCTCGACCACGAGTTCTTCACGATCCGGTGGCCGTAGCGGATGTGCTTGTCGATGCCGTTCTCTTCGATCACCTCGCCCATGTACTTGAGGATCTCGTCGGCGCTCGCGATGGGCGCGCCGATCCAGGGCTTGAAGCGATAGCCGAAGGTGTACAGGTCGCTGTCCGACCGGACGCCCGGGTACTTGTGGGTTTCCCACGTTCCGCCGAACGTGTTCATCATCTCGAGGACGACATAGCTCTTGTTCGGACACTGCTGCTGCAGGTGATAGGCCGAACCGATGCCTGAAATGCCCGCGCCGACGATCACGACGTCGACGTGGGTGACGCCCGACTTGGCTTCCACAGCCGCCATTGCCTTCCTCCCATGCTTGGTGCGGCGGCGCATTCGCGCGCCGTTCGCCCAGTTTCCAACTGATGTTTGAATCGGTCGGAGAACTCGGCCTTGACGAAGATCAAAGCCGAGCCGGCAAGGCAGGAAGCGGTGTCGGGATCAGAGCTGGTTGTATTCGCCGCACTGGCACTTCACGACCACGTCGTGAAGGTTCGGATGCGAGGCGCTGACGATCTCCTGTTCGCAGGCGCCACAGCGCAGGGCTTCGCCCTCGCCGTTCTGCCCCTCGATCTTTTCGGCCAGGACAAGGCTCCGGCGGCCGATCCAGAGGGCCGGCACCACACGCATCATTCTCGACATGAGACTATCCCCGCATACGCGACTGAAACTAGGCGGCGGATTGCAAGAAGTCCGCCGCTCGGCCCGGGCCGAAGCGGGACGAACGCGCGGCGCCCCGATTCCGGTCGTTCTACGGGGGCAATGTGAAGGTCTTTTGCGCGCCTTGGGCGCGCGGCGGCGCGTGGCTCAACCGCTAGAGTATGTAGCCGTCGCCTGTGGCGCGAACCGTGATGTCCGAAACCGAGACGCCCCAGGGCTGGTCGATGGCGTGGATGATCGCGTCGGCGATGTACTGCGGCTCCAGGGCCGCATAGGCGATGCTCTCGGGGTCGCGCGCGCCGGCTGGCGCCTCGTTCCCGGCCAGCGCCTGCATGGTCGCCAGGTACGACGCCGTGTTCTGGCCGAGAATGCCGACGATGGCGGCCGGATTGACGACCCCCGAGCCCAGATTGGTGGCCGGCACGCCTGTCGGGCGGATCGTCGTCACCTTGATCTTGCCCTGGGATTCGACCCGCAGGGCTTCGGACAGGAAGGTCACCGCAGACTTGGTCGCGCCGTAGACCGCCGCGCCCGCCACCGGAAAGTTGCCGTAGATCGACGAGATGTTGATCACCTGGCCGCGCCCCTGGGCGATCATCTGGTCGTGCACGGCCATGATCCCGTTCAGCACGCCCTTGATGTTGATGTCGATGCAGCGCGACCAGGCCTCGGCGCCCAGGGCGTGGTCGGCGTAGAAGCCCAGCGGCATGATCCCGGCGTTGTTGACGATCACGTCGATGGCGCCGAAGGCCTCGACCGCCTTGGCCGCCGCCGCCTGCAGGTCGCCAAGCCGCGTCACGTCGGCCGTGACGGTCAGGGCGCCGGGGATAGCGGCCGCCACCTCCGAAAGGCCCGCCGCATCGATGTCCGCCGCCACCACCTTGGCGCCGCGCGCCGCGGCCTTCTCGCAGACCAGGCGTCCGAAGCCCTTCGCGGCCCCGGTCACGATCACGACCTTGCCGCCGATATGGTCGACCATCGTCGCGCCTCCCTTTGCTTTTCCCGATGCTTAGCTTGCTGACGCGACGTTCGGCCACGTCAAATCGCCAGCTTGACCTACGCAGCGTCCACTTTCCCAGACTGGAGAAAACCGGGAGGCTCCATGTCTGCTTCGCAACGCTATTCGCGGCTCTTCTCGCCGCTCGACCTGGGCCACACCCAGCTGAAGAACCGCGTCATCATGGGCTCGATGCACACCGGGCTCGAGGAGTCGCCCGGCGGCTTCGACCGGCAGGCCGAGTTCTTCGCCGAGCGGGCCCGCGGCGGCGTCGGCATGATCATCACCGGTGGTTATCCGCCCAGCGCCGAGGGCGGCCCGGGCGCCAAGCTCTCGACGCCCGAAGAGGCGGCCCAGCACAGCGTCGTCACCAAGGCCGTCCACGCGGCCGACCCCGACGTGAAGATCCTGATGCAGATCCTGCACGCCGGCCCCCTGGCCCGCACGCCCGCCTGCGTCGCGCCCTCGCCGATCCGCTCGCGCATCGCCGGCTTCGTGCCGAACGAACTCGACGAAGAGGGCATCGAGCGCACCATCTCCGACTTCGCCAACTGCACGGTGCTGGCCCGCGAGGCCGGCTATGACGGCGTCGAGATCATCGGCTCGGCCGGCTACCTGATCTCGACCTTCCTCGTCGAGAAGACCAACCAGCGCACCGACCGCTGGGGCGGTTCGTGGGAGAACCGCATGCGGTTCCCGATCGAGGTCGTCCGTCGCGCCCGCGCCGCCGTCGGCCCCGACTTCATCATCGTCTTCCGCATCTCGGCCATGGACATGCTGCAGGGCGGCCTTGCCTGGGAAGAGGTCGTCTCCCTCGCCAAGGCGCTGGAGGCCGAGGGGGTGAACATCATCTCCACCCACTTCTGCTGGCACGAGTCGCAGGTGCCGACGATCGCCACCATGGTGCCGCGCGCGGCCTTCACCCAGGTGACCGGCCGTCTGCGCAAGGAGCTGAAGATCCCGCTGATCACCTCCAACCGCATCAACATGCCGGATGTGGCGGAGCAGGTGCTCGAGCGCGGCGACGCCGACCTCGTCTCCATGGCCCGCCCGATGCTGGCCGATCCTGATCTCGTCAAGAAGGCCCGCGAAGGCCGAGAGGACGAGATCAACACCTGCATCGGCTGCAACCAGGCTTGCCTTGACCACACCTTCACCGGCCAGCTCGTCAGCTGCCTGGTCAACCCGCGCGCCTGCCACGAGACCGAGCTGGTCTATCGCCCGACCGACAAGGCCAAGAAGCTGGCCGTCGTCGGGGCGGGTCCGGCCGGCCTCGCCTACGCCACCGTCGCCGCCCAGCGCGGTCACAAGGTCACCCTCTTCGAGGCGTCGGACGAGATTGGCGGCCAGTTCAACATTGCCAAGCGCATTCCCGGCAAGGAGGAGTTCTACGAGACCCTCCGCTACTACCGCCGCCAGCTTGAGGTGCAGGGGGTCGAGGTGCGTCTCGGCGTGCGCGCCGACGCCGACAGCCTGGCCGCCGAGGGCTTCGACGAGGTGCTGGTCGCCACCGGCATCGAGCCGCGCACCCCGGAGATCCCGGGCGTCGACCACCCCAAGGTGGTCAGCTACATCGACGCCATCCTCGGCCGGAAGCCGGTCGGCAGGAAGGTGGCGATCATCGGGGCCGGCGGCATCGGCTTCGACGTCGCCGAGCTGATCACCCACGAGGGCAAGTCCGGCGCCCTCGACGTCGACGTGTTCGCCGCCGAATGGGGCATCGACTTCAAGAACCATCCGCGCGGCGGCGTCACCGGCGTAGAGCCCAAGGTGGCCCGATCGGACCGCGAGGTGATGATCCTCCAGCGCAAGACCAGCCACGTCGGCTCGACCCTCGGCCGCACCACGGGCTGGACGCACCGTCTCACCCTCCAGCGCCGCGGCGTGAAGATGATCGGCGGGGTCACCTATCACCGCATCGACGACGCCGGCCTGCACGTCACCATCGGCGACCAGGATCAGGTGCTCGACGTCGACACGGTGATCGTCTGCGCCGGCCAGACGCCCTTGCGGGCGCTCTACGACGCGCTCGAGTCCAAGGGCGTCAAGGCGTCCCTGGCGGGCGGAGCCTTCGAAGCGGCCGAGCTCGACGCCAAGCGGGCCATCGACCAGGCCAGCCGCCTGGCCGCCGCGGTCTGACGCGCGTCAGAGCTTCGGCGGGGCGTTGCGCTCCAGGAAGTCCAGCAACGCCTCGCCGAAGGCTGTGTTCTCGTCGCCGGCCACCATGTGCGAGGCGCCCTTGACCACCACGGCCTCGGCGTGGGGCGCCAGCGCCTGGAACGCCTCGACGTCCTCGTGCGAGACGATCTCGCTATGGTCGCCGCGCACCAGCAGGGTCGGGGCGGCGATCCGCTGAACGGCGTCGGCCAGCCTCTGCGGCTGGCTCGCCCGGTCGGTCTGGGTGCCCGACAGGAAGTTCGGATCCCAGTGCCAGTGCAGGCGGCCATTGCGCTCGCGAAGGTTCTTCATCAGCCCCGCCGGATTGGCGGGCTTGGGCCGGTGGGGCAGATAGGCGGCCACCGCTTCGACCGCCTCTTCCAGGGTCGCGAAACCGTCGGTGCGCGAGGTCATGAAGCCGGTGATCTTGGCCGTGCCCGGCGTGCCGACGCGGTGGGTGATGTCCACCAGCACCACCGCCTTGACCCGGGCCTCGCCCTCGCCCGCCGCCAGCATCGAGGCCATGCCGCCCAGCGAGGCCCCGATCAGCACCGGCGGCGCGACGCAGCCCGCCATCACCGCATGCACGTCGTCGCGGAAGGCGTCGAGGCTGTAGTCGCCCTTTTCGCACCACTGGCTGTCGCCATGGCCGCGCAGGTCCATCGAGGTGACGTCATAGCCGCGCTCGGCCAGCACCTGCCCCGTCGCGCCCCAGGCGTGCCGCGTCTGGCCCCCGCCGTGCAGCAGGATCACCGGTTGGCGGCCCGGCGCCGTCCAGTGGTCGACCATCAGCTCGACGCCGCCCCGACCGGCGATACGCTTCTGTTCTGGCGCCTGGATACGCGTCACCTGGTCTCCCCCCTACTGCGCCGCCGCTCGCGGTCTCCTACAAGGATAGGCGAGGCCTTCGGCCCGGCGCCAGACTGACCCCACGGCAGGCCGTGCGCGTCAGAACGCCTCGCGACGCTCCAGTTGGGATTCCACCGCCGCCCGGCCGCGCAGCGCCTCGCGCGGGGTCTGGCGCGACAGCAGCGGATACTGGTCGACCGCGTGCGGCGAGCCGGGCTGCGAACTGTTCCCGTAGCTCAGCAGCACCTTCGCGCGTGTCCTCGGACCGTCGAACCGCACCACCGCCGAAAAGCTCGACCCGGCCGTCGCCGGCCTGGCGCCGTTGCGCAGCGCGCCGAAGTCGATGCGGTCGAACACGCCGAGCTGATGCGGACCGCCGCTGGCTGGCAGGTCGACGCCCGGCGCCTGCAGGCGCATCACCTCGCCCCAGGCCACGTCCAGCCGGCCATGGTCGGCCAGCACCTTGCGGGCGGCGGCGTCCAGGGCGGCGGCGGCCCGCGCCGGGTCCGCCAGGCCCGAGGGCGTCGTCAGCGGCTGGTCGTCGCGGGCCGCCACGGCCCATCCGGCCGAACTGGCGCCGTTCACCCCGCCCGGCGTGTCGGACCAGGCCTGGAACAGCACCGCACCGCGGGCGTCGGCCTGGGTCGTCCGGTCCCAGGCGGCCAGCACCTCGGCGGCCTCGCGCGCCAGCGGCGTGCCGTGCGTTCGGGCGGCGGCGACGAGGTCGGCCAGCACCCGGTCGGCCAGCTCCGAGCGCGTCGAGAAGCGCATGGCCAAGAGCTGGTCGTAGCCGATCTTCCCGGCCTCGCTCAGCATGCGCAGTCCCCGCGACATGCGCAGGTTCACCCGGTCGGCGGGAATCGAGGCGGCGTAGGGCGCGGCGTCCAGCATCTGCGGCCAGGCGCTGGCCCAGGGCGTGTTGTTCGAGTTCTGGACATAGCCCGTCGCCGGGTCCGTCACCTTGGGCAGCTCGTCATAGGTCAGAAAATCGGTCCAGATCGTGTCTGATCGGTCGCCCGGGATCAGGGCCGACCAGACGTCCAGGTCGCCGCCGCGGCGGCGTGGCAGCACGCCGTTGAACAGGTATTGGATCCGCCCGTCGCGGTCGCCATAGACGATGTTGAAGGCCGGCGTCTGGGTCAGCCGCAACGCCGCCTCGTACTCGGCGAAGTTCCGCGCCCGGTCCATCCGCCAGTATTGTTCGAGCGCGAACGGCCTATCGAGCCCGGCGACCCTGAGCGCGATCGGCGCGCCGTCCTTCTCGGCCACCACCGGTCCATGGACGGACTCGCGCACCTCGACGGTCTCGGTGTCGAGGCCCCCATCCTCGCGCCGGATCTTCAGAACCTCGGTCCGGCGCCGGAAAGGCCGGACCTCGCCGTCCAGCACATAGCCGCCGTCGCGCGGCGTCAGCTTGTAGAGGTTCGAGCCCGTGATGCTGTTCACCGTCTGGGTGAACGCGATGCGGTCATTGAAGGCGAAGCGCACCACCGGCAGGCCCACCTGGGTGCCGCCGTAAAGGTCGAAGCCCGGCATCGAGAGCTCGGCCTCGAAATAGGTGGACCAGTTCGGCGCCCAGGGCAGATGCGGGTTCATCACCACCATGGTCGCGCCATTGGCCGACTTCTTCGGCGCCACGGCCCAGCCGTTCGAGCCGCCGGCCCGCTCGGCGGCCTCGGCCTCGCCGGCCTCCAGTTCCGCGATCCGCGCCGGCCGCTCGCTGGGCAGTCGGTCCAGCAGGGTCTGGGGCGCCACATAGATGTACTGGAAGAGCCGCTGGGCGTGGCCGACAACGTCCACCGCCGAGACCGGCAGCACGCGCCGCGCCTCGGGCGAGATCGCTTCCGGGTGCGCCGCGGCGTAGTCGTTGATCCCCTCGGCGAAGGCTTCCAGGTCGCGCCGGAATTCCGGGCGCTGCCGCGCCAGCCAGTCCGCGGAGCGGGCCGGAACGCCGTTCACCACCATCCAACGGTCGTTGGCCAGTTCGCTCGGCCCGAAATACTCCGCGGCCCGGCCTCGCGCCTGCGCATAGAGCTTCAGGAGGAGATTCCCGTGCGCCTCGGCCTGGACCCAGCCGTAGCCGTGGAACAGGTCCGGCTCGGTGCGCGCATAGACATGCGGCACGCCGTAGCGATCCCACAGCACCTCGGTGCCGCGCTCGGCCGCCTGGGCGGCGCCGGTCGTCGAGGCCAGGGCCAGGGCTACGATGAGAATGGCGCGCTTCATTTCGGTGTCTCCCCCACACCGCCATAGGCGCCGGCGCACGCGCCGCGCCATCCCTCATCGCCTGGCGAAGCCCGCCCCGGCCGGGGCGCCGCAGGATCAGGCGCCGCCGGTCGTCTCGCGCCTCAGCGCCGCCATGCCGGCCCGCAGGAAGTCGAAGGCCACCTGGCGGGTGGTTCCGGGCGCACGGCCCAGGAGTTCCGCCAGCGAGGCGCCGAACAGCCCCACCCCCATGGCCAGCGAGATGCTCACCAGGATCATGTCTTCGGCGGTCTGCGGGTCGACGCCCTCGTCCGCCAGCCGCCCGGCGATCACCTCCTGCACGGCCTGCTTCACGTTGGTGAGGCGCTTCGTCTCGCCGGTCAGCTCCAGCCAGGCGGCCAGCTTGGCGCCGCCGTCCTTTTCGAAGGCGTCGAAGAGCGCGCTGGCCCCCGCCTCCATCCGCGCCTGCGGGGCCTCGGGCCTCGGCGCGTCCAGGATGCGCGCCACCAGTTCGCGGATCATGCGCTCCATGAGGGCGGCCTGAACCCCGTCGATCGAGGTGAAGTGGTGCAGCACCGTCGCGTGCGACACCCCGGCGGCCTGCGCCACGTCGACCAGCTTCAGCGCCTGGGGACCCTTCTCCACCAGCAGGCGCTCGGCCGCGGCCATGATGTTCTCGCGCGCAGCTTCGGGCGAGCGACGGATTCGACGGGCGGGCGCCTCTATTGACATTTTTGTAGATAAGCCTAGATTGCTGCCAATCGCCAATGCGTGGGGTGTTCCTACCCCGCCCGAACGGACCAGGCCATGACGCACAAGACCACGCCCGCCGACGTCGACGTGACACCCCGCGACATCCGCTTCGATTCCGAGTCCGCCAAACAGGGACACTGGCTCGACGGCGATCCGGTCGCCACCGCCGTGTTCAACGCCCTGTCGCTGACCTTCCCGGACGGCGAGCGCCTGTTCATGGACGCGGTGCGCGCCTATCGCGACCAGCTCAGCGGCAAGCTCGTCGACGACGTGAAGGGCTTCATCGCCCAGGAGGCGATCCACTCGCGCGAGCATCATGTGCTCAACCAGCTGATCGACCGCGACCGCTATCCCGTCGCCGAGATCGAAGCCAAGATCCGCGAACGCGTCGCCTTCAGCCGCAGCCGCGGCCCGATGGCCATGCTGATCTCGACCATCGCCCTCGAGCACTTCACGGCGATGATGGCCGAGATGCACATCGCCCACCGCGACGACCTGTTCGTGAAGACCGATCCGGCGATCGAGCGTCTGTGGCGCTGGCACGCCCTGGAGGAGACCGAACACAAGGCGGTCGCCTACGACGTCTTCATGGCCGTGACCAAGGACTGGTCGCCGTTCCAGCGCTGGCGTCGCCGCTGCATGTCCATGGCCTTCATCACCTTCATGTTCACGAAGAACGTCACGGAGAACGCCGCGCGCCTGCTCGAGGCCGACGGCTACACGCCTGAAGCGGCGCTCAAGGCGGTCAAGGCCTTCGTCTGGAAGAAGCCGGGCCTCTTCAAGCGCGGCTGGCGCACCTACTTCGCCTGGTATCGCCCCGGCTTCCATCCGTGGGACCAGAAGGAGACGGGCCCCACCCTGGCGGCCTGGAAGGCCGAATTCGACGCCGCGGCCGCAGCCGGCCACGCCTGATGATCCGAGCGCCGGGCGCGGGGAACATTCCCGGCCCGGCGTTGTTCCTTCCGCAACCCCCTTGCCTGCGGAAGGACCGACCATGCACGTCGAGCAGATGATCGCCGCCCACCCGAACGTGAGCGGCAAGCTCCATCCCCAGCTGGCGCGTTGCGTCGAAGCCTGCCTCGACTGCGCCCAGACCTGTTCGGCCTGCGCCGACGCCTGCCTGGGCGAGGCGATGGTCGCCGACCTCGTTCAGTGCATCCGCCTCAATCTCGACTGCGCCGACGTCTGCCTCGCCACGGGCCTCGTCAGCGGCCGGCGCTCGGGCGGCGATCTGCCCGTGATCCAGGCCCAGCTGGCCGCCTGCCGCCTCGCCTGCGCGCGCTGCGCAGAGGAATGCGAGGCTCACGCCGCCCGTCACGTCCACTGCCAGGTGTGCGCCGAGGTCTGCCGCGCCTGCGAGGCGGCCTGCGACGCCGCCCTGCGCGACCTGCCCAAGGCCGGCGCCCAGCCGCACTGACGCCGCACGCCGAGTCCGCCGCCCCGACGAAAACCCATTCAATCCAGTCGCCTCGCTCTCGCCGCGTGAAGTTGACCGCACCGCCGGCCGCGCTTAGGCCCCGCGCGTCACGAACGCAGAGGAACTTCACCGACCATGA
>Ga0116191_1002416_pt1 | contig 14237 bp, 10 predicted proteins | sample AD_UKC111_MetaG_FD_89897 | JGI IMG/M metagenome (GOLD analysis project Ga0116191, IMG submission 89897) | Active sludge microbial communities of municipal wastewater-treating anaerobic digesters from Hong Kong - AD_UKC111_MetaG | ecosystem: Engineered > Bioreactor > Anaerobic > Digestate...
GCAAATATCACAAAGACCCGGAGCGCCGATTAGATATGATTATGAGTACAAGCGTAACGGCGTTTGTAACATCTTCATGGCCTCTGAGCCACTGACCGGGAAGCGCTATACCAAGGTTACAGAATACAAAAAAAGAAAAGACTGGGCAACGTTCATAGAAGAAATTGCCGAATTGTACGGCGACGCAGACAAGATAACCCTGGTCATTGACAACTTGGGAACGCACACAATCGGCTCATTCTACGAAGCATATTTACCCGAGAAAGCCAAAGCGTTGATTGATAGATTCGAGTTCGTTTATACGCCGAAGCATGGCAGTTGGCTTAATATGGCAGAAATCGAGCTAAACGTTATGCAAAAACAATGTTTGGACAGGAGAATCCCTGATATCGATGCACTATCTAATCAAGTAACGGCCTGGACCAAAGCAAGAAACAAAAAAGAATACCGCATTAACTGGCAGTTTACGACCCAAGACTCAAGAGTTAAACTGAAAAGGCTTTATCCGACAATCGATGATTGACAAGACACTAGTGGAGTTTCTCCTGCTGGATCGACACAATATGCTGGACAGCCATATGCAGAAGCAGACTTAAATGGGGATGGTGTAATAAGTGTTTATGAAAGTTCAGTTTGGGCATTCGATAAAGACACCGTACCTGCTGTTCCCCAATATGGGGATTTTGGTAGCATAGGACAGACGACCTCACTGCAGTATCCTAACCTATTTTTTGCAGATATTAATGTAAACACATCCATGAAAGGAATCGTTGCCGTTACTGACACTGTCTCAATAACTAACAACAGCACATTGACTATTCATTCAGGTACTAAGCTGTACTTGAAAAATGCTAGTAGGCTCGTAGTGGAAGCGGGTTCGAGCATAATTATCGAAGACGATGTCCAGATATTTGGTGAAACAGCTACTCAGTTTGAAAATACTCCACAGGAAATAGCTGGGAACAGAATTATTGTTAACGGTAGTGCTTCAATTGGAAATGATGTTCTGTTCACCGCGCAGAACAATCAATCTTGGGATGGTCTCTATTTGTGTGGTGCCGGCCAATATGAGTTGATTGACGTAAATTTTTACAATTGTAATCTGGTTTGTACGAATGGTTCTTTGATGGTTCATGATTCTGACTTTATTCAATCTTTAGTATCATGTAGCGGAGCATCTATGGATTTTCGCAACTGTAATGTTACAGGCAAGATGGCATTCAACAATGCTTTGGAAGTGAATCTTGATCATGTGACTGTTGTTGGTAACGATATCTCTCAGCCATCAGTTAAGGTTTCAAACACGCCTTCACTCACTTTGAAGAACAATACTTCTATATCAGGATCGGGTGGAGGATTGGAGTTGAATAGCTGCAGAGATTACTCAATTACCAACTGCAATATTTCCAACAACACAGGTAATGGTATTAGCATATATGAAACTAATGGCATGTATAGATATTTAATTTCAGACTGCTCCATTTCTGACAATGATGGTGCTGGCATTCGCTTATATAATTCAATAGCCAATGTTACGAGCTGTTCAATAACAGAAAACGATTATCAAGGAATTTCAGCTTTCAGAGTATGCAATCTGACTATTCAGAAGGACCCAAACACAGCCGCATACTACCGCGATTGCTACATAGCCAATAACGGAATGCAGGAGATTTCATTTGTCAATTCCACGAATCTGTTTGCCGACCGAGCCAAAAACATGATTGTGGATAACTCGTTTGCTCTTGGGACATTTGACCAGTATCTCGTATATTGTCCAAACATGGAAACGAATCGCTGGTTACGCTTAAACTTCTGGGGATATCGTGATAATCACTCCGTTGCCATCATGCCTCCCGAAAACAGGTTCTACCCAGAATGTACAGAGCCAATGTTCAATGAGGTCGGATACTATCTTTCTCCTGTTTGGGACCCAGGGATACCGAGAATAGTTGATCCAGACAACGACGAAATTGTGTTTCAAACTGCTATTGATGCGGCATTAGACGAAAATGCCAGTTTAGCAATTACCCTTTTCAAACAACTCATATCTGAATATCCGGAAAGTAAGTTTAGCAGTGCCAGTGCAAAACATCTGTTCGCTTTGGAAGATGATAAACAAGCTCTGAAAGATTACTATCAAACTGAGCCAAACCTTCACTATAATGGAGAGATTGATAAGATCATTGATTATCTGACAACTCACTGCAACATCAAACTTGGTAATTATCAGGAAGCGATAGCTTGGTTTGAGGATGTGATTTCAAACCCGGAAAGCGAGATTGATTCGCTGATGGCAGTAATCGATCTTGGATACGTATATATGCTCATGGAAGGGGATGATAAAGCATCTGTCACTTGCAGATATCCGCAATTAAAACCCAAAACCATGTCAGAGTATGAAACAAACAGGGAATCAATATTGGTCAGTTTGTTTGGTGCAGATGAAAACCAAGCCGGATACACCGATGCTGAGTATACTCAACAGGCAATCCTGTCGGTTTTGAGAAGTAATTTCCCAAATCCCTTCAATCCATCTACGACTATATCTTTCCTGCTTCCCAAGGATGCAAGCTGTATTCTTGAGGTATACAACATACGCGGACAGAAGGTAAAAACCCTGATAAATGAGACCAGATTTGCAGGAAACCACTCTGTAGTCTGGACCGGGCTAGATGATAACGGAAAACCTGTATCATCTGGTTTGTATTTCTATCGATTAACAACTCCTAACTCATTCCAGACCAATAAAATGCTGTTATTGAAATAGTATCATTTGACCAATTGATGAAGGGCTGCCTCCTAATCTGGGCAGCCCTTTGTTTACTAATCAACAACCCCCTCCGCATAAATCCACAAGGTGGTTAATAGGAATGATGGATTTGATTGTGCTATTGCTAAGAAATACCCCAATAGAGAAGAACGCTTACGATCCCACCATTATCCATAGAAGGGAAGCCTACCGGGAGGACTCCTTCGATCTGGAAGCGGTACTCGAACCATCCGAATACTATAGCCTGATGAGCTTTCTCTTGAGTCCCGGCAGGCTCTTTCTGGAATACACTGCCCACAACAGCATCAACAGCCAGTTCCCTGTCACCATCTCCCAACTGCCCAAGTGTCCGGATGATCTGCACGAGTATCCCACTAAGGTCAAGTTCAGTCTGGAATCCAGATATATAGGCAGTCCCGGCTATATCGACTTCGGCATCATCATTATCACCGACTCTGACGAGACGGTGATAGGACAAACCCAAATATAAACCTAATAACTATATACTCACAACAGGAGCATTAATGTACAAGTTCGCCATCAGCTATTATACTATGGAAGGCACAGAACGGAAGCCTCAATCAGGAGTCGATATCCGACTGCTCAGGCCTGGTCAATCTTGGCCAGAGGGCAAGAAGCTCATCGAGACCACTTCCAACTCGGGATACTATGAGATCAGCATTGAAGCTGAAGCCGACTGCGGCTTCTATGAGCTCTGGGACGATCAAGGTAATCCCCAAGGCCAGTTCAGCGGCAAGACCTGCACTATTGGGAAGCTTGATGCCCGAGGTCTGCAGACCAACTGCATCTATGGCAACCACATCCTGGATGGAGTGGTTACGGGAAGCAAGATCGCCAATGCAGCTATCGGTACAGAGCACCTGCAGAATGGACTATTATCACTCTCTAAACTCCAATACGAGCTTCAGGATCAGAATAAGGGAGTAGGAGACAACAGCCATTCCAGCCCTGCCAAACTGAGCGAAGACAAGATCATTACCCACGTTCTGGATAAGGAGTATCAAGAGCTACCCCACATCATCCTGACCAACCAGTGTGATGCTTTCCTCTATATAGCCGATGTGAAGATTGAAGGAAACCTCGTAACAGTTCTTATTGGGATCAGCCAAGTATATACTGCTACCGATCCTTTCTATAAGCTCCTTGCCCTCGCTAAATGATGCCCAAGAGAGAAACCCGGCAGAACCGGGTTAATGAGTGGGCTGGGTACTGATAATTGATCCCCTTCGCGGTTACCCGACTGATAAATTTGTAGTTGCGACTTTGCTCTCCTCGCAAAAGTGTTCAAGTCCTATCCACTCAATATGATAAGAAAGATTGATGTTTTAATAAACAATCAGATTGAATGTGATCAAACCATAATCGCAAGCCAGACAATGATATGCAAAATCCAGTTGAAATAATCGTGATATTTTCCCCTAATTCAGCTTCGTTTTATCAATTTGCAATCCAAAATTCGTAACTTGTTCCGCCGATAACGATTAAGAAATCCATTTGAAAAAATCGTGATATCGTTTTGAAAAAATCGTGATATCGCAGACCACCAAAAACGCCGATTTGAAAAAAATTTGATACAATTTGAAAAAATAAGTGAGAACGCATAGCCGTTTCTACGGAACTTATGTATACTGAAAAATGAAACTGCAAGGGTATTTACAGCTTTCCATAAAAAAATTAAAAAAAAACAATTATTTTCTTGACAAGATATTCTTATTATAAATAGTAATATAAGTAGCTGATGAGGCTATATGTTAAAGAGTTTAATGTGCGATGAAAGAAATTTTTAACTGTTTAAAAACAAGCCCCGGCAGTTTATTTGAGATGCGCCGTCGTAGCAAGGTAGCATTTGATGAAAAATAAGTACTTGACTTGGATTAAAGAGATGAAAATAATGCAATCGGTCGTTTGGCCTTATATAGATTGTGAGTAACGAGGGATATCAAATGCCCTCAAAGAACCTGAGAAACAATGAGTTGGAATTTACACCAACATTTGGGACTCAACAGATAATATCCTAAAACCTAAGGAGGTTATCATGGATGATCGCATTAAGAAATCAAATGAATTTGATTTACAGAAACTTTTCGAAACCGTAGGTAATAAAGAAACCGATTTTGATAGTTTCGTAAATTACCAATTCGAAACTGACATGAAAAAGATATCTACTATATCTGAATTAGATTTTATTCTAAAAAATTTAAAAGAAACACTTGACTTAGTAGAGATCGCCATCAACAATAATGAATCTTGGGCAAAAAACGAAACACCAAATAAACAAGAAAAACTGAAGACACTAATACAAATTGTTGAGACTGAGATTAAAAACAGAAATTAACCAAGGCAGCATAGTTGTAAGTCCAACCAGTCTTTCGGAATCAGTATCTCTATCTGAGTTAGGTAAGTGCCTGATCGAGTGTATTGCGCTTCCATTCCCTCATTGGTGAAGCCCTTATGTAGAACGATGTTTCGTTTATCATCAGAGGTGATGACCGTCACCTTGTTTATAAAGACAAAAAGATGAGTTACCGGGAAATAGCCATGCAGACCGATTTGGCTTATCAGATAACTTCTAAGTACCGAGACTTTAAGGCAGGAATAGCACCGGTGCAATTTATTCTACCTAATGATGAGAACAAATGGCACCAGAGGGAAAAGAAGACTAATCTCCACTTAGTAGTGGCTAAAGAAAAAGGTCGTGGATATGTGTACTATTTTTGTCGTTATCTTCAGCTATATACTGATGAAGAGATGGTAAATTTGGCTATAAAGTACTATGGTTTAAGGTGGAGTATTGAGGAAGTGCATCTTCAGATTAAACAAGACTTCAATTGGAAGGATATCCAACTTTTTCATTATTACTCACTCAAGTATATGAATGCACTACTCTGGTTGGCTACCTCATTTATCTACAATAAGGTTAGAAAACTTACAAAGTATCTGATTACACGTTTCCCTGAACGCCTTTTATACAGAAAACTTAATAAAGACTTGGTCAAGAACCTTATTTACATGATAAATGCTTTAGTTAGTTACTTGTTTAATCTATTCAGACTGAGAAAGGACTGCATCAAATCGAAAAGAAAACGCTCCTTTCCATTAGTTTGCAAAGACCAAATGTGATTATACCTGAATATCGATTAAAAAATGGGGGGTGCTTAAAGGGTATTATATTTCTTGACAAATTTACTAGATTAGATCATAAAGGACTAAGATATAATTGCCAAGAATTATAATTATATGTATTGATGGAGCTAACATTGAAGATAAATCTTTTATTGATATTAGCGACTTTGCTATTTAGAGTAACGATTATCCACTCATTGGATGACAATAGCATGCTACTCTTGAAAACAGTCAAGGAAATTGAATCTCAGTATTCTGTTTATCACCACCATGATGTAATGATAGGGCCTCTTGGGGACAGGGATAATAATTTTCAAGCTTCTCCTTATTATCATCGATTTTGGTTTTACTCTGATAATTACAATCTATATTTTATAGCCTTATCTGAGGTTTCTCATAATTTTTCTGAAGGAGTTCAAACCTTTAGAGATGGACAGAGCAATGGAGACAAAATTATCTTGAGAATAATAACCCAAGATAAACAATGTCTTACTTATAACTACTATTTTTACCCCCATGGAACTAAAGAAGACATGACAACTGACAGCAATTTTAAGAATAACTATCAATGGAATAGCAATTACGAATATAGCAGTGTTTTAAATGATAGTCTTTGGTTAGTTAAGGCTAAGATTCCTTTCAGTGATATGCGCTATTCCGGTTCTGTTCCGTATAACTTTAAAGTGTTTATTCAAAAGCTATCTCTTGTCGAAAACAAATGGTTTGTTTATCCATATTTAACACAATCTATGGGAACAAATTATTTTCGTCAGTTTTCTCCCCTCGTCATTGATCATCCAATCGAACGGGATTTAGGAGTTAGGACAAATCTGCATTATACAGCAGATTATGACTTAACAAAATATGCAGGAAGTAGGTGGTATAATAATATAGGACTAGATGTTAGTTTTCGTCCGTCGTCGATAAGTGTGGCAAAAATGAGTATTCAACCAGATTTCTCGGATACTCCTTTGGATTCAGAAGTAAATATATACAATACCAAGAATCCAACCACAATTAGTGAGAATAGACGCTTCTTTATTGAAGATTTTGATGTGATTGCTTTAAAACCAGAATATTTGTATACAAGACAGATAATTAGCCCTTTAATTGCTTTAAAATTTAATCAGATAGGTGAGAAAAACACTTTCTCTTGGTTAATTCTAAAGGATCAATATGAATACTCTACCCTTTTACATAGTTACAAACTAACTAATCGAGGAGACTACTGGACTGCTCTGGGTTATAAACAGGCATATGGTAACCTGTATCATACCTTTAATGCTTATAGTCGATTATCAGATAATGGTAAAGAACAAAGCATATTAGGTTATACTAGCCTTACTCTGACTCCACTTCGAAAAATAACATTTACTCCTGAGTTTGCTCTATCCTACACAAAAACAGTCTATTCATCCCAACCATTACGTGGTAGTACTGGAAAAGTTACCGCAGAATATCAAGATAAGCTCTTGACTGTCACAGCCAAAGCAGACTATATGAGCAAAGATTTCTCACCCAGAACTGGTGCTGTGTATGATCAAGATAGAAGCACCTTGGACATCAATTTGCTATATCAAGTCTTTCCAAAAGGAGAGATTAACAATGTTCTCACTAATATTTCATGTATTCGTCAATTCGATGTAAGTTACAATTCCGTAGTTTTTGACAATGTCAATCTAACTTCAGTGTTTGGTTTCAAAGATGCTATAAGTATCTATCTGACTTGCAATTATGCTATGGAAAAAGCAAACGACAAAAAATACTATTCTCCTATTTTTAAAGCCGGATTCAATCAGGAGATAAAAAAAGGCATATATACCGACCTTTCTATGCAGGCAGGCAGGGCTTTCATTTATGCAAATGGAAAACCTCTCGACGTTGCAGGCTTCTTAAGCCTTGTTCCAGTTGTTAGGGTTAATCTGAATCCTAATAGTAGCTTGTCATTTGATGCAAATTACATAAAATATGATTATCCTCAAACAAGTACATTTGACAATGAGTTCTTTCTGGCTAATTATAATCTTACCACAGTGTATATTGACAATCTCTCACTAACTCAGGGATTAAGAAGCAATAATTATAGGTTGGGAGGAGACACACCTATAGAAGGTGAACTAGGATACTATGTGAATGTCGATTGGACTGTTTCATCGCGTCTGCATTTCACATTTGGATATAAGACATCTGATCAAAGACACTATTCATCTAATAATCTGATGGGATCAGTTTGGGAGAGGATTCATAAACCTACTGTCTATTTTAAAACAGAGTTACAATTATAGCTAAACCTGTAATAAAGCGATTATTGATAGAGTATCACATACCTGTAGGTAACTGATTATTTTGTCTAACCATACTAAGAATCTTATAGCAAAATACTGTGTGTAAAGATACCATCAGGTACAGTCTTGTGTGAGATCATTATCACGATTACATCAGAAGGAAGTTTTTTTATAGTTTCTAAAATACATTTTTCACTGACAGGATCGACATTAGAAAGTGGTTCATCCATAAGTAATAAATTGGGTTTGCGGATCAAGGCTCTTGAAATGGCAATCCTTTGTTTCTGTCCAATAGAGAGCTTGTTTCCAGATGGCCCGATATTGGCTTCAAATCCACCCAGCTGATCATTTACAAACTCACTGACATAAGCTTTATTAGCTGCACTGATGATTTCTGCCTTTGTCGCTTCCGGATATATTATTGTTATATTATTGGAAATGGTATCATTAGACAATACGGGCTCCTGGTCAACAAAACCCATTTTAAGTCTGTAATTGCATAAATCTTGAGAATCAACCTCAGTTCCGTTAATGTAGATTTTCCCATTTTCGAGAGGAATAATACCAATTATAGTTTTCAGCAAAGTGGATTTTCCAATTCCAGAAGGACCGGTAACGAGAATTTTATCTCCACATTTGGCTTCCATAGAGAAGTCTTTCAATATCGTTTTATCTCCATACTTAACAGTTACTTGCTCCAAACGTATGCTGGTTATGGTAAGGTTATGAGAGAGTTCAAAATTGGGAATTTCCTGAGGTAGTGACATTATTTCGCCGATCCTATCAAAAGAAATTGATGCCTTTTGCAGTTCGTAATACTGGCTGATCAGGTTATTAACATTCGAGATAATACCAGAACTATAAGAATTTATTGCGATAACTGTCCCGATGGTAGTATATCCTTTTAAAACCAGATACCCGCCCAAGCCGAAAATCAGTAGGCTCTCACCTCCTTCCGTGATGATACCTGTTCTTACTGACGTCTTTAAATACACATATACATAATTAATGTAAGATTGTATGCTGTCTTGTAAAGAAACCACATACTTTGAGTATGAATAACTTGAATTACTGGCTATCTTCGTAAAAGGCATGAGATGAAGCGATTCGCCCAATTCTTCAGCTTTTTTTGCTTCTTTATCTCTATATACTGCCAATTCTCGTGTTATTGTTTTTTTTTGTTTGAAGGTAAGCCAAACTGTCACGCATATAACAGGCAAGAAAGATAACCCTAAATAGTTGCTAAGATAAAATATCGTCACAAGTGAAACAACAAGAGCAAAGATTGTAATCGCCATTGATATGAAAGTATCAACAAAGAAACTCTGTATTGCTGTCGAATCATCTTCAATTCTTGACATGTAATAACCCCAATCATGTTTGGTGATCTCCAAGTATTTAGCGTGTAAAATTCTATTAAGTAAACCTTTTCTGATGGATAAATTGATCGTCTTATTAGCTTTAGTAAAAAAAAGATGACTATAAAAATCAATGAGGTGAGCAGCTAATGTTATGCTAATCATCAAAGCTGCTATAAACAAAAACTCTCTAATTTCTTTTTGGTGTATGCTGAAATCCAAGAAACGCTTAATTATCAAAGGTCCTGGTAGCTGGATAAAAGCCTTGAGGATAGTCAACAATGAAGCAATAATCAATTGATTCTTATGCTCACTCAGATATGGTAATAATATACGGGCATTATGAGGAATAAATTTCATGGTTGTTTCCTTTGAATCTACTCAACAATGTATATACAGAGGCACTGGATTTATTTGGAATCATTTATCCTGTTGGCCTGATCGAAAACTAACTACTAAGCTTTTCTTTCCGAGACAACAACCGAACCCTGCTTCAACAAACCTGATTTAGTTAACTTTATTAATAATAATGCGACTTGAAGACGATTTATCTTCTTTTTAGCTATGCGTTTAAATAACAATTCTCTATTCCAATCAACTTTAATTAGATCATTGATAATGCGGGCATCTGCATTAGATATTGTATAACTTGAAACGATTATCGAATGAGCACTTTTTGCACTCAATTCTACCAGGTATCCTTTTTTGGGGATTCTTTTAGGGAGAACTGGTGTTGTATTCGTCTTGAGAGCTATGATAAATCTCTCCTTAAAGTTGTCGGGAACGGTCCGACTGTGAATAAAAAATACATGATCTTTGAACCCCAGGCTAGAGTTCTTTTGCTCGTCCATATTATTTTCCTTATGCTTGCTGAGAATAAAGGTCTGTTGCATAAGCTGAGTTTCATAAGCATAAAAACCTAAGATGATGTCTTTATTAAGGTAATCACTTTCTCGAAGAAACTTACCAAGATCAAGAAAGAAAGCAGGTTTATTATGCTTCATCGCTTGCCATTGATCTTGTATTGGTTCAACAATCTCATATATATTTTTGTATTTCCCTGAATAAAAGTACATACTCAAGCATGTATACGGGTAAAAAATAAACAAAAACAAGATCAAGTCTGAGCTTCCTCTCAAAAATTCGTATTGAATATGGTGGGCAAAAAAGTTGGGTGATATCTCCGGATCCTTGCATAAAAAACGTTCAGAGAAGATGGTTGAATAGTCATAGTCGGAGTTTTCCTTATCAGGTAAAAAGTACAAATCATCTTTATATTTACTAAAGAGCTCCGTACCGGGATATATTACTAAGGGATGAAGTTGGACTATGCAATTTAATAAGCGACAAAAAGCCATCATATGGAGGGTTTTTTCGTATTCTTGTAGCGTTTCCCACGGATACTCATTTATGAAGCTGCAGGTTAACGTAAAACCTATTCTACATAATGTTTCTATCTCATCATATGTCTTAGTAATATCCAGCCTTTTATTAATTTCGATTTGAGTTTTGGGTGAACCTGTTTCAATACCTAAGTATATCGAATTTAATCCCGATTCCCACAGCTCTTTTTCCTTTTTTTGTTGATATAGATTATCGACTCGGGATGAACAAGTCCAGTGAAATTTAGGGTGGGTATCCTTATATTTAGTAAAGGCATAAATCATTTGATCCGCAGCCTTTGGAGACGATAAAAGATTATCATGAATAAAGTGAACTGTTTCAATATCGAATCTATCTCTTATTTCTTCAATTTCCGCAATAATGCGTTGAGGACTTTTAATACGGTAGTTTCTCGAAAAATATTTGCTCGTCATACAGAAGATGCAATTATAAGGACATCCACGTCCAGCTTCAATGTGAAAATCAATAATTGGGTACGGATAACAAGAATAATCAGGATAGGGAAGTAAATCTAGGTTATCCGGAATTTCCTGTTTTGCTGTAAATTTGATATCACTTTTTGAACGATAGGCTATTCCAGGAACTTGAGAGATATCTTCATTGTTCATAATAGTCTGGACTAAATGGGGAAAGGACAATTCTGCTTCACCCAGTACAACTAAATCGATTTCTGGAAAAGTCTCGAGTGTTTTTTTGGCCGTTAAAGATGCCTGTGGACCTCCAAATATTATTGTGGAAAATGGGTAGATTGTCTTTAGATGGCATGCGATTTCAAGTGCTAAGTGGTGTGAATTACATAATGTCTGAAATCCTAATATCAAAGAACTGTCTACTACATTATCATGCAAAATGCTTTGAATTCGTGTATTGAGATCATCCATGAATTGTGGATTATCTCTGACGTTTAGGTTTTTACTTTCTCTATTCAGGTCAATTATTCTTACTGGAATTGCCAACTTTTTTAGTGAACCAGCTAAGTTAAACAACCCTATTGGTGGAGCAGTGTTAAACTGATCTTCATTTTCTTCAAATAACTGATACCGGGTGATGTTTATATTTAGGCTATTAAACAGAATAATTTGCATTAGATTCTCCTTACGACCACAACCAAGCTAGCCAAGTTACAAACGTTTACTTCTCGTCTTGAGTGCAATTAGTCGAATATGAAGTCTGAGTTTTGGTGCCGTCTAGGTTGATATCGACTGATGACATTAATTGTTCTAGATTTTGAATCGAGGACTCGGGGACATCCCAACCTAATTCATGGAAGGCTTCAACAGGATCAGTTCTTACTCTTTCTTGAAAATCACTGTCTTCAAGATGAGACATTAAGTCATCCAATTGTTCTTCAGTTGGTTCCCATGTTTGTACAGGTTGCATATTTCCTCCTTTTCGTTATTGCACTTGCAAGATTGTTAGTACTTGGCAGTAGCTGGTTGCGGTATATTTTTTAGTTTTTTGAATTTTCATTTGTGATCTGGTTTTGTTTATTCTTTTTTCTTCGTAGAAAATCAAGAAGCTGTCTTTGAAGGAAGTAGCCAGTTGAATTCGTCTGGAGATACTCCATAAGCGGTATTATATAATCACTTTCTATCATGCTAATGCAAGCATGACATACAGACGTGTATTCCCCTGAACAAAAAGTACTATGTAAGTATTTGTCCGAAATCTCCATGAGCTTCTTGGGACCTTGCTCAACATACAATGAATTTAAGATAGGATTATAAGCCATTTTAGTAAACAACTTTGATAGATCATCATAGAAAATGTTGCCACCGAACAATTTTAAGCTCTGCTTTGGGACTGATCCACAACAAAAAACGACATCACCTGACATATCTACGTTTATTATACTAAAAACAGAACAACCTCTACCCAGTTCCTTGCGATATGGCAATTCAGAGGTAGGAATTCTACTTGCTGCATTACCCCGGGGAGTAACGGGTGAATCGTGAAATTCATAACACATCTCAGCTCTTTTCCCGAGAATTTTTTTTGTGTAGGCTAAATCCCATTTGTGATTTGAAGTTATCGTCTGGACTACAACCTTTAAACCTAATCGATAGGAAACATCAATCACTCGATTGATTTTTTCGATTGAAATACTCTTTTGATGATATTTATCAACACTCAACCCGATAACAGATAAACCTGCATCTTTCAATTGGCTAAGAACATCTTCGGTAATAGTGTCAGATACAGCCCAGTTGCAATTGGTATTTAATGATGAAGATATATTGTACTCTCTTTTCGCGTATGCATAGACGCGTTTTAAAAGTTCATAATGGAGTATAGGCTCACCACCAGTGATGCCTAAACTCCTCAGAAAACCCAAATCAGCAACCCGATCAATAATTGTTTTACATTTTTCCCATGTCGGAGGAGGATTATTTTCCTGATCAGGAATCCCATTACAACAATGATCACAAACTACATCACAATCATAAGTAAGTACAATACCCAGTGCATGTATTATCAGTGGTTTCATAAGTATACCTCATTCAAGAACTAGATAAGGTACCCAAAACAAATCATTAAAAAATATGTCAAGATAAATTAATAAATTTTGGCATTCCCATATTTTTTTACACGAGCCTTATTTTCATTTGATGCTGGTCGATACGTTCTGCTAAGCATAGTTTTCGTTTATACTGGACAATAAATTTAATGCACTCTGAAATAACTTCAGCTATTCTGTAGTATATGAATTCTTTAGGCATAGATAAATCTTCTTTTTTGTAGTTTATCATTTTAGGGAAGTTAGCGGCAAATTCGGCAATATACTTTTTAGACATATAGATGAAAAACAATGCTAAAGCCATTAAAGCATTAAGATTTTTCATACCTTGATAGCTACCCAATCTCATATTTTCCCATCTCATACTTTGCTTCATTTGGCGATGAACTTCTTCAATTGCCCAACGCTTTTTATAAACAGCTATTGCTTTCGCAACCAGCTTCAAATCAGGCATTTCCTGGCTGGCAAAATCACATAATAGATAAAAGTCGTTTCTCTTTTGAAAACCTTTTCTAAAGATACGCGATACAACCAAACTAACCTCTACTGTCCTTGATTTTTTACTGGGATGGTCATCGGTTCTGACATTGATTCTTCTAGTTGCGCATTGAAATAATTCATTTTCTTTGAGCCCAGGTAATTCATAATTGAACTTCATTTCGTTTACGATTTTGTTGAAATTGATTTCTTCAAATCCTTCTTTAACAGCTCGATCACCCTTGCCACGAATGACAAATTGAATCCCATTGTTACTTAAA
>Ga0116191_1002418_pt1 | contig 14233 bp, 12 predicted proteins | sample AD_UKC111_MetaG_FD_89897 | JGI IMG/M metagenome (GOLD analysis project Ga0116191, IMG submission 89897) | Active sludge microbial communities of municipal wastewater-treating anaerobic digesters from Hong Kong - AD_UKC111_MetaG | ecosystem: Engineered > Bioreactor > Anaerobic > Digestate...
ATTTCGGCAGCCGTTGGCTGTGCGGCAGAGGCGATGCTCCCCCTCACCCACCGCGATGCGGCAAGCGCCGTCAGCTTCGTGGCAGGCCAGTGCAAGGGGCTGACCGATCAGGACTGGTCGGGCCTTGCGAGCAAGGGCCGCACGCTCGTGATCTACATGGGTGTCGCCACCGCGAACGACATTGCCGAAAAGCTGATTGCCGATGGCGTGTCGCCTGACATGCCCGTGGCTGTGCTGGAGCGTGGCACGCGCAAGGGCGCCCGCGCGCTGCGCACGCTGCTGACTGATCTGGGCGACATGATCGCCCGTGAAAACGTGAAGAGCCCCGCGATTATCGTCGTGGGCGAAACGGTTCTGCGTTCGGATGCCGAAGACCGGCTCCAGACGCTCGCAAGACAGGCGGAAAAGACGATATGAAACTGCTGACCGGAAACGACCTCGCCTCGGGCGCGGTCACCTGGTGGACGGGCAATGGCTGGTCCATCCATGTCGAGGATGCCATCGACGTTGATGAGCATGGCGATGCCGTGCTGGCCGTGGAAGAAGCCGCGCGCCGCGTGAATGCGCCCTATATCATTGATGCTGTCGGCACGGCGGAAGGCCCGCGCCCCGCACATATCAAGGACCGCATCCGCGCACTTGGCCCCACTGTGCGCCCCGACCTGACTTTGAAGCCGGCTGATCCCAATGCCGGTGATTGGGTGATCTGATGTACAAGTACGATACTTATGACCAGGCGATCGTCGATGCGCGCGTCGCGGAATTTGCCGATCAGGTGCGCCGCCGCCTTGCGGGCGAAATCACCGAGGACCAGTTCAAGCCGCTGCGCCTGATGAACGGCCTCTATCTGCAGCTGCACGCCTATATGCTGCGCGTCGCCATTCCCTATGGCACGCTTGACAGCCGCCAGATGCGGATGCTGGCGCACATCGCCCGCAAATATGATCGTGACTACGGCCACTTCACCACGCGCCAGAACATCCAGTACAACTGGATCAAGCTGGATGACGCGCCTGCCATTCTGGCAGACCTTGCCACGGTCGAGATGCACGCCATCCAGACCTCGGGCAACTGCATCCGCAACATCTCGTCTGACCAATATGCAGGCGCTGCGGCGGACGAAATCGCCGATCCGCGGCCCTGGGCAGAACTGCTGCGCCAATGGTCAACCTTCCACCCGGAATTCAGCTATCTGCCCCGCAAGTTCAAAATCGCCGTCATCGCGGCGGACGAGGACCGCGCGGCAATGCGCCTGCACGACATCGGCATCCAGCTCGTCGAACGTGACGGGAAGCTGGGCGCGGCCTTCTATGTGGGCGGTGGCATGGGCCGCACCCCGATGGTCGCCCCGCTGATCAAGGACTATGTGCCGATCGAGGATTTCCTGAGCTATTCGGAAGCCTGCCTGCGCGTGTACAACCGCCATGGCCGCCGCGACAACATCTACAAGGCGCGCATCAAGATCCTCATCCATGAACTGGGTGCGCAAGAATATGCCCGTCAGGTCGAGGAAGAATTCGCCCATGTGAAGACGCTGGGTATTGATCCCCCCGCGGCGGAACTTGAGCGCATCAGCGCCTTCTTTGCGCCGCCCGCTTTCGAGGCTGGCCTTTCGGACGAGATCGACCGGACTGATCCCGATTTCGCCGTGTGGCTTGACCAGAATGTGAAAGCGCACAAGCAGCCGGGCTATGCCATCGTCAACATCAGCCTGAAGAAGACGGGTGAAATCCCCGGTGACGCTTCTTCAGCGCAGATCGACGTGATGGCCGACATTGCCGAGGCCTATAGCTTTGACGAGCTGCGCGTGACACACGCCCAGAACATCGTGTTGCCGCATGTTGCCAAGCGTGATCTCTACACCGTGTGGCAAAAGCTGGTGGACGCAGACCTTGCGGCCCCCAATCTTGACCTCATCAGCGACATCATCGCCTGCCCCGGCCTTGATTATTGCAGCCTCGCCAATGCCCGCTCGATCCCGATTGCGCAGAAGATTGCCCAGCGCTTTGCAGACCTTGATCGCCAGCGTGATCTGGGTGAGCTCAAGCTCAAGATTTCGGGCTGCATCAACGCCTGCGGCCACCACCATGCCGGGCACATTGGCATCTTGGGCGTCGACCGCAAGGGGACGGAGAACTACCAGCTCTCGCTTGGCGGGTCGGGTGCGGAAGACACCAGCCTCGGCAAGATCACCGGCCCCGGCTTTGATGAAGACGGCGTTGTCGATGCCGTTGAGCGCGTGACTGACAAATATCTGGAGCTGCGCGAAGGCGGCGAGCGTTTCCTCGACACCTATCGCCGCGTTGGCTTTGATCCCTTCAAGGAGGCTATTTATGGGTGAGCTCCGGTTCCGCGACGATGAAGCGCTCGAGCAGCCTGCCGTGACGCTGGACGCCTTTCTGGACCAGTCGAACGCAACCGCCGTTCGCCTTGAGCCCGATGAAGACGCCCGCCTGCTGATCCCGCATCTGGAGCGGCTGGCGCTTGTGGAAGTCGCTTTCCCCAAGTTCCGCGATGGCCGTGGCTATTCCTCGGCGCGTATCCTGCGTGAAGCGGGCTACAAAGGGGAACTGCGTGCGCAGGGCGACGTTCTTGTCGATCAGTTGCTCTATATGCGCCGCTGCGGGTTTGACAGCTTTGCACCCGAAAAGCCGCTTGATGCGGCTGTGGTGGAAAGCACGCTTTCACGTTTCGACAATGTCTATCAGGGTGCCGCCGACGCGGCCGTACCCGTCTGGAAACTGCGCCATGGCTGAAACCACTGCCCGCTCCATCGACCGCATCAATACCGCGCCGCGCTATACCGAGGCCGACGCGATCCGGCTGAACAACATGTTCCGCGGACGCGACACGCTCGAAATGCTCGAGACGGTGCTCAAGGAGCAGATGCTGGGCGATGTGGCGGCAGTGTCGTCCTTCGGCGCGGAAGCGGTGGTGCTGCTGCACCTCATCTCGCGCGTCGATCCATCGCTTCCGGTGCTCTTCCTTGAAACAGGCAAGCACTTCCCCGAAACGCTCGCCTATCGCGACGAAGTGGTGCTGCGCCTTGGCCTGACCGGCGTGCGCAACCTGACGCCCGACGCAGACGCGATTGCCAAGAAGGACGAAACGGGCCTGCGCTGGTCTTACGATCCCGATGGCTGCTGCGAAATCCGCAAGGTCATCCCGCTGGAAAACGCGTTGGCCGGTTTCGATGCGCAGATCACGGGCCGCAAGGCCTTCCAGTCCTCGACACGTGCGGCGCTGCCGCGCTTCGAGATCGAGGCCGGACGCATCAAGTTCAACCCGCTCGCCGATTGGGACAAGGCCCGCATAGAGGCCTATTTCGCCGAGCATGACCTCCCCCGCCATCCGCTCGAAGCGCAAGGCTATCTCTCCATCGGCTGCGCGCCGTGCACCAGCATCGTGAAGCCCGGCGAAGACCCGCGCGCGGGCCGCTGGCGTGGCTGGGACAAGGTCGAATGCGGCATCCACACCGCCGTCACGCCGCTTGATGACAATGGGGCAAACGACCCGGCGTTCTAAGGGCCGCGTCATGCTGAACTTGTTTCAGCATCCATTGCCTCTGCAGTTGACGGACATGAGCCTTGCTTCGTGGCCCTATGTTCATGGATCCTGAAACAAGTTCAGGATGACGTTTGGGCTGTTACCCGACCAATTTCCAGACAAGCTGCCCTGCCACATACAGGATCAGCACCCCCGTCGCGCGCTTGACGAGCGTGGGGGAGAGCAGCGTGATGCCCGCGAAGCTCCCGATCTGCCCGCCGATGAGCACGGCGAGGCCAAGCGGCCAATAGGCAGCGACGTCAGGCAGGCTGCCGGAGCCGCCAAGCTTCAGCAACTGGCCGCTGAGGCCCGCGATGGAATTGATGAGGATGAAGAGGCTCGCCGTCGCTGCAATCTGCTTGGAATGCGCCCAGCGGGTGATGTGGAGATAGGGCGCAAGGAAAATGCCGCCGCCAATGCCCACCAGCCCGGCCAGATAGCCCACGCCCACGCCGGTGAGCAGGTCGGCGATGGTCGCCTTGCGGTTGAGTGTGGTGCCACGGCCCTCCCCCGGCCCCTCCCGCAAGCGGGAGGGGAGCGAGACTTGGTCGGCCGAAGGCTGGCCTAGTCGCAGCGGGGAGGGCTCATCGTCCCCCGCCTCTTCACGTTGCATCAGAAGCGCAAGCCCCGCGATCAGCAGGCTTCCCGCCAGAAGCGAAAGGAACAGCGTTTCCTTGATGGGCGTCAGCCCGCCTGCCCAGGCAAAGGGCGCAGAGATGACAACAAGCGGCAGCGCCCGCTTCCACGGCATCAGGCCCGCCGCATGGAAGCGCCATGTGCCGCCGATTACGACAAGGATGTTGCAGCTCAGCGCAACTGCCGGGAGGATGCGATAATCCACCCCGGCCAGCGCCAGAAGCGCGTTATAGGTCGATCCCCCGCCAAAACCCACGCTCGCATAGAGAAGCGCGGTGAGGAAGAATGCGGGTGTAAGCCAGACCGAAATAGAATCCCCCCTGCCACTTGTCGTGGCGCCCTATAGCTATATACGATCATGCATAGGTGAGGGGCGAAGGATGATGCAATGAAATTCGGAATGCTCTGCGGGCTGTCGGGACTGGTGCTGTCGTCTGCGGCCCATGCTGAGGCGGCAGCCACCTGCCAGCCGCCGCCCGCCTTCAAGGCGTGGAACGCACCCGCTGCGTCAGCGCTGGTGCCGGGTCGCTCGAAAGAGATTGCGCTTGCGCTCACCACCAAATTCCGCCGCACGCCCGGCAAGCTGCCGGTGGCGGGCACCTATGGCGGGATTGTGCCGATGGTTGTGCCCAAGCCTGGTGCCTATCTGATTGCGCTTGATGTCCCCGCATGGATTGATGTGGTGCACGGAGGAACGCTTGTTCCCTCCATCGACCATAGCCGCGCAGAGGCATGCTCAGGCATTCACAAAATCGTGCGTTTCCCGCTCATGGCGGGGCCTTATGTCATCCAGATCAGCGGAAGCCCGAGCCCCAAGGCGCGGATCATGATTGTGCCTGCCGACTGATCAGCGCAGACGCGATTGCAGCGCGCGCGCCGCGTCTCCCGCGACAATAGCATCCATGCCAGCCTCAAGCCGACGATAGTCCGCAAGAACGGCGTCTCCAAAGGGCGTGACGGTCGCCCCCTTGCGCGCACCGGGCGTGGCTGAGACAAGCGGCTCTGCCCAGCAGCGGTTCATGACATCAACGAGCATCCATGCCCGCCGGTAGCTCATGCCCAGTTGGCGGGCGGCGCCGGAGATGGAGCCTTGCGCGCGAATGGCATCCAGCAGGTCCGCCTTGCCCGGCCCCATGGCGATATCCTCGCCATGAAAGAGCTGAAGCTTGGCCTTGAACCTGCCTGTCACAGACGGCGCGCCCGCGTCAGAACGCGCCGTGGCAGTGCTTGTATTTCTCGCCCGAACCGCATGGGCAAGGCGCGTTGCGGCTCACCTTGCCTTCCCATTGTGCAGGGTCTTCACCAAGCGTTTCTTCCGGATCAGGCTGGACGATCTGGAGCGGAGGCAGGCGCGTGGAGACGAGGCCAAGCGAGGCGGCATCAAAATCACGGCTGTCATCCTCGCCGGTCAGCGGGTCGATGTGCGTCGTTACGAAATTGGGCATTTCCGGAAGCTCAGGCGGGGCCTGGAACTGGAACTGCGCATGCGCGAGCACCTTGGTCACATCCTCGCGGATGGCGACGAGCATCCGCTCGAACAGGGCGAAGGCTTCGCGCTTATATTCGTTGATCGGCGTCTTCTGCGCATAGGCACGCAGGTGGATGACGGCACGCAGCGCATCGAGCGTGGCCAGATGCTCCTTCCAGCGATGGTCAAGCGACTGAAGCAGCACGCTCTTTTCGACCTGCTTCCACATGTCACCTTCAAGCTCGGCCTGCTTGGCGGCCATCATGGCATCAGCCTTTTCGCGGATACGGTCTTCGACCATTTCCGGCTCGATTTCGGCTTCCTTCGCCCAGTCTTCCGCCGGGATGTCAAAGCCGAAGATTTCCTCGACACGCGCCTTCAGGCTCTCGACATTCCACTGTTCGGGGTAGCTGTTGGGCGGGCAGGCATCGCCGACGATCTCGTTGATCGTCTCGTAGCGCATGTCGATGGTCACATCGTCCACGGCCTCGGCATCCATGATGTCGCCGCGCTGCTCGTAAATGACCTTGCGCTGGTCGTTCATCACGTCGTCATACTCAACGACCTGCTTGCGGATGTCGTAGTTGCGCGCTTCGACTTTCTTCTGCGCGGTTTCGATGGCCTTGGAGAGCCAGCGCGAACCAATGGCTTCGCCATCCTGCAGATTGTTGTTCATCATCTTGGAGAACAGCGTGTCCGGGCCGAAGATGCGCAGCAGATCATCATCAAGGCAGAGGTAGAATTTTGAGCGACCGGGGTCACCCTGACGGCCGGAGCGACCGCGCAACTGGTTGTCGATGCGGCGGCTTTCATGGCGCTCGGTGCCGACAACGAACAGACCGCCGGCTTCAAGCACGCGCTGCCGTTCGACTTCAATTTCGGCCTTGATCCGCTCGATCTCGCGGTCCTTGTGCGCGCCATCTTCAAGCGTGCGCAGCTCGTCATTGACGCGGAACTCAAGGTTGCCGCCGAGTTGAATGTCGGTACCGCGGCCCGCCATGTTGGTGGCGATGGTGACAGCGCCAAGACGCCCTGCCTGCGACACGATATGCGCTTCCTGCTCATGGTAGCGCGCGTTGAGCACATTATGGTCCACACCTTCCTTGGTGAGGAACTCGCTCAGCAATTCCGACTTCTCGATGGAAACGGTGCCGACCAGAACCGGCTGACCGGCTGCCGCACGCTCCTTGATCAGCTTGGCGATCGCGCCAAACTTGTCGTGCGTGTTCTTGTAGAACTCGTCCTCGTCATCAAGGCGCTGCACAGGCACGTTGGTCGGGATGGTGACGACATTCATCTTGTAGATGTCGAAAAATTCCTGCGCTTCGGTCGCAGCCGTGCCCGTCATGCCGCCAAGCTTGGGGTACATGCGGAAATAATTCTGGAAGGTAATCGAGGCGAGCGTCTGGTTCTCGGGCTCGATATTGACGCCCTCCTTGGCTTCCACCGCCTGGTGCAAGCCATCAGACCAGCGGCGGCCATCCATCATGCGTCCGGTAAACTCGTCGATGATGACGACCTTGCCGTCCTTCACGATATAGTCGGTGTCGCGCTTGAACATCAGGTTCGCGCGCATCGCCTGGTTGAGGTGATGGACGACCTGCGTGTTCTCATAATCATAGAGGTTGGCACCTTCGAGCAGACCGGCCTGCTCCAGCAGGCGCTCCACCTTTTCGGTGCCTTCTTCGGTCAGCACTACCGAACGCTGCTTTTCATCCTTCTCGTAATCGCCTTCAACGACATGCTTCACGATCGCATCGACCGCGATGTAAAGTTCCGACTTGTCGTCGGTCGGGCCTGAAATGATGAGCGGCGTGCGCGCTTCGTCGATCAGGATCGAGTCAACTTCGTCGACGATGGCGTAGTTGAAGGGGCGCTGGACCATCTGGTCGCGCTCATACTTCATATTGTCGCGCAGATAATCGAAACCGAATTCATTGTTGGTGCCGTAAGTAATGTCGGCGGCATAGGCCTCGCGGCGTTCCTGATCCGACAAATTGGGCACGATCACCCCAACGGTGAGGCCAAGGAAGCGATAGACCTGCCCCATCCAGTCCGCGTCGCGGCGGGCGAGGTAATCGTTGACGGTGATGACGTGAACGCCCTTGCCCGGCAGCGCATTGAGATAGGTCGCGGCAGTTGCGACCAGCGTCTTGCCTTCACCCGTGCGCATTTCAGCAATTTCACCACGATGGAGCGCAATGCCGCCCACAAGCTGCACGTCATAGTGACGCTGGCCGAGCGTACGCTTGGCCGCCTCGCGCGCCGTTGCAAAGGCTTCGGGCAGAAGCGCGTCCAGATCTTCACCGCCTTCAAGCCGCTGGCGGAAGAGCACGGTCTGGTTGCGCAGCTCATCATCGGTCATCGCCGAAATGGTCGGCTCGAAGCCGTTGACCTTCTCAACGATCTTGAGAAGCGAGCGGACGTAACGATCATTGGACGAGCCGAATACGGCCTTGGCAATCTTGCCGAACATATGAAATTCCTTGGGATTTATGAGTGCGCAGCACAGGGCCGACGCGAAAATGGGCATGGAGGAACGACGCGATGCGTCGCCGCGCGGCTATTCCAGCGGGCGGTCGCTCAGTTCACTTGCAGACGGGGTAACGGCGGGCGCATCGCCCGGTGCGGGGCCCGATATGGCGGCACTCGCCTGCGCATTTGCAGGCGCCAGCGCGGCATGTGCAGCCACGGCCCGGACCTGCCCGATTGCACCTGTCTCGACCGACTTGCAGGCAACGGCCACCGGCTCGGCAAGCGAGACGTTGCTCGCCTGTGCAGGCGAAAAGCCGACCACAAGGGCCAAAAGATAGAGAAAAAGGCGCATTCAGTCAGTCCGTCTCCGGGATATAGGGAGCATTATCGCCCCCGTCCATCCCGTGACGGCACCTCTAGCGCACACAGATTGCCATTTGCTGAAGGGCGCGCTCAGCGCACCCGGAACAGCACGAGCGAATTGACAGCGCGGCCATCCGGACCGATGCGCGGCTTGAACGTCTGGCTCTGGCCAATACCGCGGCACTGGCGCTCATCCCATTCGGGATCGCCGCTCGACTGGCGGACGCGGCACGAGCGGACTTCACCCTTGGGGTCGATCTCCAGCATGAATTCAGCCCGCGCGGGTTCAGTGGCGGGTGGCTGCGCGAGGGCAGCCAGATCCGGCAGGCGCCAGGCGATGCGCTGCGTGCGCCATTCATCGGCCGACTTGCCATCGGCTCCAGTCGCTGGCTGATAGCGGAAGCGCTGCTCGATGATCGTGCAGGTCTTGGCGTCGAGCGAGGGCGACCCGCTGGTCGCAACGACCGAACAGCGCGAGGTCTTGCCCTTGGCGTCGATCAGGTAGCGGACAGTCGCCACGCCCTCCTGCTTGGCGGACAAGGCCTCAACCGGATAATCCGCATTGCTCATGCCGCCTTCGATCAGCTTGGCACGAACGCCCGCCGCGTCGGGCGCATCAGCAAGGAGAAGAACGGAAAAAAGGGATGCCATCGCAATCATGGTCGCATGCTCCTGAGTCGCAAAGGCGGGAGTGTATTGAGAGTTACCCGCCTTGCCAAATCCGCGCTTGTCGATTGACCCCGCGCGCATGGATGTTATCGCGCAGACATCATGAGCACCGCGACTTCCCCCCTGGCCCGCCCCTTCCCCGCAATGCCGCCGATTGCAGGCGTCACCCCGCGCGTGGCGCGGGCTCGCTACAAGAATTGGGACCGGTGTGACCTGAGCTTCATCACCTTTGATGAAGGCACGACCGTTGCGGGGGTCACGACCAAGAGCAAATGCCCCTCGCCCGAAGTCGAATGGTGCCGCGAGCATCTGCCCACTGGCACCGCGCGCGCGCTTGTCGTGAGTGCGGGCAATGCCAATGCCTTTACCGGGCATAAGGGCCGCGCTTCGGTGGAAGCCGTCACCGCCAAGGCGGCTGCCCATTTGGGTTGCCCGGTTGGCAATGTGTTCGTTTCGGCAACGGGCGTCATTGGCGTGCCGCTGCCCATCGACAAGGCGGAAGCCGGGCTTGAAGCCGCCTTCACCGCAGAGCCCTGTGGCTGGGAAGACATTGCCGCTGCAATCTCGACGACCGACACCTTCCCCAAGGGCGCGATGACGCAGGCCGTGATCGGTGATCGCACCGTCACGCTCGTCGGGGTCATCAAAGGCTCGGGCATGATCGCGCCCGACATGGCAACGATGCTCGGCTATGTCTTCACCGATGCCGCAATTGCGCCGGAACTGCTCCAGCAGATGCTGTCGGCTGCCAACACCGCCACCTTCTCGTGCATCACGGTCGACAGCGACACCTCCACCTCCGACACGGTTCTCGCCTTTGCCACGGGCAAGGCCGGCAATGCCCCGCTGACCCGCATCGACGACGCCGGAGCGGATGCCTTTCAGGCGGCGCTGACCGATCTGTGCCGCCAACTCTCGCACCTTGTCGTGCGCGATGGCGAAGGGGCGACCAAGTTCATCGAGATCAACGTCGCGGGAGCGGTTTCAAACGAAAGCGCGCACCGCATCGCGCTCAGCATCGCGAACTCGCCGCTCGTGAAGACGGCGATTGCGGGCGAAGATGCCAATTGGGGCCGCGTCGTTATGGCCGTCGGCAAGGCGGGCGAACCCGCCGAGCGCGACCTTCTCGCCATTCGCTTTGGCACCACACAGGTCGCCGAAAAGGGCCTGCCGGTCGAAGGCTATGACGAAGCGCCTGTTGCAGCACATCTCAAAGGACAGGACATCAACATCGGCGTCCATATCGGCCTCGGCGATGGTCGCGCAACGGTTTGGACCTGCGATCTGACGCACGGCTATATCAGCATCAACGCTGATTACCGGAGCTGACGCAAAGCGGCTTCACGCCCTCCAATCGTCATCCTGAACTTGTTTCAGCATGACGAAAATGAAAAGGGCGGAGCATTGCCCCGCCCTTTGGGTCTTTGCCGGACGTAAGAATCAGATTTCCGATTCGATCCAGCCCTTGAGCGCTGACTTGGGGGCTGCACCCACCTTGGTCGCGGCGGGCTGGCCGCCCTTGAACATGATCATCGTCGGGATGCCGCGCACGCCATATTTGGCGGGAGCATCGGGGTTTTCGTCGATGTTGATCTTGGCGATCGTCACCTTGCCCGAGAGTTCGTCAGAAATCTCTTCAAGGCTGGGGCCGATCATCTTGCACGGGCCGCACCATTCCGCCCAGAAATCGACAAGAACGGGGCCTTCCGCGTTGAGAACGTCGGCGGCGAAGCTTGCATCGGTGACTGCCTTGGTGGCCATGAACTGATCTCCTTGTTTCGTGCGTGCAATCTAGGCAGTCCGTGCGCCGATCTCAACGGGCGGATGCCAGAAGAAAAACTATTCGCGGCTTTTGCCGGGGCGCCATTGCTCCAGATCATCGGCAGAAAGCTTGATGAGGCTTGGCCCGGACGAATAGAGAAGCGCCGCGCGCACCGCGCGACCGGGGAAGATTTCCGCAAGCACGGCCGCATAAGCGCCCATCTGCGCCTTGTGATAATCGGGCACGGCCTGCGCATCGCGCGGCACGCGGCGGCCCGTTTTGAAGTCGATCACAGTCACATCCGCATCCGTCACGACCAGCCGGTCAACGGTGCCTGCAATCACTTGCCCGTCAACGACACCCGCGAGCGGCGCTTCGGCGAGCGCCTCGGTTGAAAAGACATGCGCAAATGCGGGGTCATTGATGACGGCGAGCGCCGCATCGGTCAGCGCCTGTGCATCGGCTGCCCCCTGCCCTTCCAGCCAGCGACGCGCGGCTTCTGCCCTGTCGGCTGGGCGAACAGCGGGAAGTCGCTCGAACAGGCCATGGAGCAGGCGCCCACGCTCGGCGGCGGCACGCATCGCGGGGTCCGGCGGCGGGCTTGCGGCAAGGTCGGCGACGCCAAGCGCGGAGGGCGCCAGCGGACGCGCGGGGCGCGCCTCTTCAGGGGCGGGCATCAGGCTCCAAGCGGGCAAAGCCCCCTCCCAGCGCTCGACATCGTCGTCCTTGGGCTTGCTGCCGCCGGGCTTCCTCTGGCTCTGCGCGAAGATCAGGCTTCCCTTATCTTCGCGTACGCCCGAAAGACGCCGCATCCCGGCGGCCACGCGCGCATGCCAGCAATCGGCACTGATCTCGCCCTTGTCGAGATACTTCTTCGATTGCGGCTTGTTGAGCGCACCGCCCACAAAGAGATATTCCTCCGCCCGCGTCAGCGCGACATAGAGGAGCCGCCAATGCTCCTCGCGCTCGCGCTTGTCCTGCGCTTCGGCAGAGGCCTTGAGCGAGCCCGCCAGGTCATCCTTTTTGGGCCGGAAGATCGGCAGCGTCAGGCCGTCTTCCGCAAGCCAATCAAGGTCTGAAGCCTTCCTGTTGTCAGGATCGGAGGTCGCATCGGCCAGAACCACAACGGGTGCCTGCAACCCCTTGGAGCCGTGCACCGTCATCACGCGCACCGCATTGGCAGGCTTGGACGGGTCACGCTTGATCTCGACCTCGCCGCGCGAGAACCAGTCCAGGAAGAGCTGGAGCGATGGCGTGTTCGACGCCTCGAAGAGAAGCGCTGCGTTGAGCAATTCCTCCACCGGATCACGCGCTTCTTCACCAAGCCGCGCAATCAGCCGTGCACGCCCGCCAATCGGGCCGGAGAGGATATTCTCCAGAAACACATAGGGTGTCGTGCGGTCCGCCATGTCGAGCATCATATGGAGCGGTTCAATCGCCTCGCGCGGCTGGGTGGCGCGCAAATGCGGCCAGAGTGCGCCCTTGCGGCCCATGGCCCGGTCCATGAGCTGATCCTGCGTCCAGCCGATGAGCGGCGAGACAAGCAGGCTTGCAAGCGACAGATCATCCGAAGGCTGCAACACGAAGCGGACGGCGGCCATCAGATCCTGCACCGCAATCGGCGCATTGAGCTGCAGCCGGTCAACGCCCGCCACCGGCACTTTTTCCTCATAGAGACGTGACACGATGAGACGCGCCAAATCCTTGCGGCTGCGCAGCAGGATCATCACATCGCCCGGCTCGCAGGGGCGGCCCTGATTGTCGAGATGCAGCCCGCCTGTCGTCCAGTGCTTCACCTTACGGGCAAGCTTGCCCGCCCATTCCAGCTCGGCATTGGAAAACCAGCTTTCCTCGTCATCACCATTGGCTCCGGCGGCCTCATTTTCGGGCTGGACGACAAAGGGCAGCAGTTCGACATGGCCCGAGCCGCCGCGCGCGCTCTGGTGCGGCTCGGCGGCCTGGGGAAGCCCCATCACCTCATGCCCGACATCGGCAATCACCGCGTCAACGACATCGAGAATGGGCTGGCTGGAACGGAAGGACTGGCTGATCGACAGCGGGTGAAACGACTGTTCCGCCGCTTCCACATGCTCGCGGAAATAGGTGCCCGCCTCATCAAACTGGCGCGGATCGGTCCCCTGAAAGCCGAAGATCGCCTGCTTGAAATCGCCCACCGCAAAGATGGTACGCACTTTGTCGCCCTTGGCGCCTTCGCCTGCAAAAAACTCCTCGGTGAGCGCCTTCACGATGGACCATTGGGCAGCGTTGGTATCCTGCGCCTCGTCTACCAGCACATGATCGACCGTCTGGTCGAGCTTGTAGCGGATCCACTCGCCAATGCCTGGCGTTTCCAAAAGGCGCACGGTCGCACGGATCATGTCGTTGAAATCGACCACGCCCGCCGCACGCTTCGCATCGGCATAAGCGCGGGCATAGTCCTGCCCAAGTGTGAGGGCAGCCGTGATCGCGCGCGCTGTCCGGTCAAGGCGGCGCATCTCGATAAGCCCGGCAAAGAAGCCGTAGAGCGGCTCGGCGGCGTTTAAATAGAGAGGATCAGACGGCACCCACCTCTTATCCGTCTTGATATCGCCATCCTGCTTGGCCCAGGCGCTATGCAGCAGCTTCAAATTCTTCGCGCGCTCGGCGACCGGAAGTGCGAGCCAACCGTCAATCGCCTCGACATTCTGCCCAGCGCGAGCGCTGCCCCACGCCTGGTTCATCGCGCGCACCGACATGACCGCCGACCGGTCAAAGCCTGTATCCGCGCAACAGCTCAGAATATGGGCTTCGACATCAAGATCACCGAGTTTGAGCCAGCGACGCACGCGCGCCTCGATGCCGGGGCCAAGCCGCTCCATCTCGTCGGGTGCCTGCGCGCAGCGACCCAGAACCCGGCGCGTTGCGTCCTCGCCAATCGCCTTGGCGAGCATCTGGAGCCTGTCGATGGTGCCCATCTGGCCTTCGCGCTCGGCGCGGGTAACAAGGCCCGCGAGCGCTTCTGCCTGAAGGTTGGTCTCGTCGCGCCCCTCCAATGGGCGGAAACCAATCGGAAGATCAGCTTCTGCGGGAAAAGCGGCGAGCAGCGTCTGGGCAAAGCTGTGGATCGTCTGGATGCGCAGGCCCCCGCCACGCGCATCAAGCACCTTGGCGAACAATTGCCGCGCCTCGCCCAGACGGTTGTCGAGATGCGGCTCGCCCAGCGCGAACAGCTCCTTGCGCAGTTCCTGCTCGGACAGCGTGACCCATGCCCCCAGCCGCTCATGGACGCGGTCGGCCATTTCGGCAGCGCCTGCCTTGGTGAAGGTCAGGCACAG
>Ga0116191_1002420_pt1 | contig 14222 bp, 12 predicted proteins | sample AD_UKC111_MetaG_FD_89897 | JGI IMG/M metagenome (GOLD analysis project Ga0116191, IMG submission 89897) | Active sludge microbial communities of municipal wastewater-treating anaerobic digesters from Hong Kong - AD_UKC111_MetaG | ecosystem: Engineered > Bioreactor > Anaerobic > Digestate...
AGTTTTCCCATCATAGCCTGTTTTCGAAGCTCCCTCGGGCTGCGATGCTGCCACATCTTTACCAACATCCTTTGAACCAGGATTAACGGCCGCACCGCAAGCAGCGAATCCAATGACCAGTGTGAGAGCAAGAATGACCACTAAACCATTTGTATAAATTTTTTTCATTGCACATACCCGCAGTCATAAATCCCGGAGGCATATTTATACTGCGATCCTCCTTTTCAATTTGCTTCATTAAAATACACCTGATGGAATGGATCAATCAGCGGCTGAGCAGTTATCGCCCCGGCATAACCCGTTCAGCCGGATAACTTGAAAATTATGCTTGGGATCCGCGGTATAATTTTCAGGTTTATTATAAAAAAGAGGCATTTACTGCACAATCCAAAAAGAAGAGTTTATATTTCAAAAAAGAGAGTTTTTTCAAAGCTGCTGAAATTCCTTTGGCGTCATCCCGGTGTATTTTTTAAAAAGTTGATAAAAATACTTAATATTGTTACCCAACCCTACCTGTTCGGCTACTTCATAAATTCTGTTGTCTGCCGTTTTTTTCAGCAACTCCATTGATTTTTCCATGCGAACAGCCATTGTATATTCGCTGAATCTCATTCCCTCCTGCTTTAAAAAACATTTTCCAAGATATTGAGCGTTCATATGAATCACCTGATCGGCAATAAACTGAAGGGTCAGATTAGGGTTTGCGTAGTTTAGCCGAATATATTCCTTAACAGCGTTTACAACCGTAGAAGGTTCATCTGTCTTTTGAAAAATAGCGGATAAAACATGGGCCATATGTTCAAACAAATGTTCTTCTTCATGAAATGCTTCCGATATATTCGTCAAGGCATCTTTCGGGTTGATTTTAAAGGCATACTGGGTAACAATAACCGTAAATGCTTCCTGCAGCAAGCTGATGTCAAGGTATGGACGTGCAATTTCTTCCACATGAGACTTTTCAATATTGCCGTTGTATTTCGCCTGAAAAAACAGAACTTTGTCAACAATCTGCTGTACTAGCTGTTTTCGTTTATCGTACCGGTGAATTGTTCCGGCATTTTCCATCTCAATTTGCTGACAGCATTGGCAGAGCACCTGTTCAATTTCCGCTTTGGAACAGGGCTTGAGCAAATAATAACGGATGCCTTTTCTCATGGCTGCCTGAGCCAGTGAGAAATCACTGTACCCGGAGAGCAAAATACATTGGATTGACGGATACATTTCAAGAGCCTTTTCTGCAAGCTCAATTCCGTCCATTACCGGCATTTTGATATCAGTAAGCAGAATATCAGGCCTTTCATCAATCAGGATACTCATCGCTTCAATTGCATTGTTGCAGCTTCCTATTACATGAATATTGAAGGCGTCCCAATGCACCAAAGCTTTAATACTTTCACGTACGCTGCTTTCATCATCAACAAGTAATAAGTTCAACATTCTTGTACCCCCATGGAATCATTTTTCTCTGAGATGCAACCTTTAACTATTTGCGTTATTGTGCGGTATTCTTACAATGACCTGGGTAAAGCCATTACTGTTTGAAAAATGCAGCCCATATTCCTTTGAAAATGCCAGCTGAATTCTGCTGTTGATGTTTTTAAGTCCAATTCCCAGTCCTTTTGCTTTAACACTGCCATTTTCAATCTTTTCCAGTATATTTTCATCAATGCCCGGGCCGTTATCTTCAACAATCAGTTCTGTGACATTCCCTGCTGCCCGGCCCTTTATTCGTATCGTACAGTTATCTATCATCTCTTCCATGCCATGAATGATAGCGTTTTCCACAATAGGCTGAACTGTCATTCTGGGTATTTTGTCAGGTAATATTTCATCGGGAATATCGATGCTTACGCTTAGACGCTCCCCAAAGCGTGCTTTCTGGATATAGAGATAGTCTTCTATGATATCCAGGTCTTCTCCGAGTGTGATAATATTCTCTTTATCCTCAAGAGTACTGCGTAAAATCCGGCCTAACGATTCTGCCACATGAGCTACCTTTTCGTCCTGGTTCGCATAAGCCATCCAACTGATGTTTGAGAGCGTATTAAATAGGAAATGGGGTTGTATCTGTTGCTGCAACTGAGAGAACTGGGATTCCTTCAGCAGCAGCATGCTATTGAAATTTTCTTCTGTTAATTTGTGGTAATCTGTTGCCATTCGGTCAAAATGGCGATGAAGCCTGCCGATTTCATCTTTTCTGTCTGAATACCGTACGGAATCTTCTTCTTTTGGCAGATTTCCATATTTAAAATCATCTATCTTTTTAACCAGCACTGTAAGCCCCTTCATTACCGATGCGATAATGAAAGCGCTGGCAGCAATCGTTAATACGGCAACCATAATGGAAAGTATAACCGATTTTACGTCAGCCGCCTTAATGGACGAATAGATATCATCATAGGGCATGCTTACGGCAAAGGTCATGTTGATATCCGGAGCGGTATATATCACCACGAAATTACCGTTCTCAATTTTCCAGCCATCTTCTTCGTATGCAAAAGAGATCTCTTCGGAACCGGGCGAATAAATGCAGATATCGTCTTGAAATACTGTTATGTCGGGCGTCACTCCCGCTTTTTCAAAAGATCTGCCGCAGTCTTCAATCAGCGCAGAAAAATTTATCCTGGCTACAATAATCCCCAGTGTAGATAATTTCATAAATTTTATCTGGCGAATCTCTCTTAATAAAGTTAAGCTTTGCTCTTCCGGCAGCAAAATCATCCTTCCGTTTGCAGCGATTGCTTTGCTCTCATAGCTGTGAAATTTATCTGCAGGAAGATCATATGCAGTGTTATGAATAACCGTATTGCTTGTAACTACCGAGAAATCCTGAAAGTAATCATTGTTAAACAGATAACTGCTGATGCAATAGGCTATTTCATTCCTAGCTTCCAACCAGGCATTTGAACCTACGGTATCATCTCTGATGGTCATCAGGTTGTTTTGAATTGAAGTGTCGCCAATAATGGACAAGGTGAGATTTTCCATTTTGTCGAACTCGATTTCGATATGATCGGCATAAGTTGTTAATACCTGCACCGTCTTGATATACAGCTGTTCATCATAAGCCGTATATGCGATTCTCCGGCCCCTTATTTCTACCGACACAATGATAACAATGGCTACCGTAATGATAATGATGAATTTCTGCTGAAGCTTTATATTGTTAAACCAGTTAGCCATACATTTGCCTCCGAAGATTGGCCGCCGCTGAAAACCGCAATAAGTGACCGGGATTTTCTGCTTAAGTAAAAACCCTTGTTGTGGGGGACAGAATAAACCTCATTATTATGATGACAATATCAGAAAACTTTGTCAATTCAGATTATGTTAAATTCTGAACGAATCTTTTCGAAGTGGTCTCCATACACGAGTCCTGTTCCTGCTCTTGATGTGGTTGACGAAAGATTTGTATTGCTTTAGGATTTGATTTATGTTAATCTAGCATTAACGATAACATTAATGTTAATGTAAAATGATTGGGAATGATGAACCTATCGGTGTAATTAAACCCGGAGAGGAGAAAAAGGTGTTTCAATATCAATTTGAAAACGGAATGAATCTTATAAACGGTAAAACAGTTTTAAAACGGATGAAACCGTGGATTGAACTGGAGAATGGTGACATTATTTATCCTGTTTTCAGAAGGGCTGAAAAGAACTGCTTCTATTTTGAAGATGAAAATGGAAAAGCCTCATTATCCATTCGTTTCGAGTGCAAGGATAACCTGGTTGCCGTATATGTTGACGCGGAATGTGCTGCGTTGAGGTTCTCCTATGCCAATATGAATTATCTTTCCGCAGAATGCGCAGTGGGTCTGGAAATTGAAGACATCGGTGACATTGAGGGGTATACGGCAAACTATCTGTACAGTGAATACTGGATGAAACCCTATATGGATACACAGCTATCCAATATACCCAAAGATACGCAGGCCTTATTATGGAAATACAGGGATGAAAGCTACGGTTATCTTTTAACCGTGTGCGATAAAGAGTACAAAAGCTCATTGAAGGGCAGCCAGAGCGGAATTAAGCTTTCTGTATTCAGCCATGCTCATGCGCTGCGGAAATGCGAATCACTTGCGTTCATTCTTTGCATGGACAACGATGTGTTTGAAGCAATAAAAAGAACCACAGCATGGGGATTGGAGCTTTTAAATAACGGCGCCGTAACAAGAGAGGAACGGCGCTATCCGGAAATTTTTGAGTACCTGGGATGGTGCAGCTGGGATGCGTTTCAACTGGAAGTTAACCATAATGGCCTGCTGGAAAAAGCGGAGGAATTCAAGGAAAAGGGCATTCCTGTTCGCTGGTTTCTAATCGATGATATGTGGGCTGATGTAAAGAACAATGACAGTACAAAAACGTCTCACCAGAAAATGCTATGGGACTTTGAAGCCGATCCGCTGCGTTTTCCAAAAGGTCTTAAGGGTGTAATTACAGACCTTAAAGAGCAATACCGGTTAGCAGTCGGCATGTGGCATCCCACAACGGGATATTGGTATGGGATTGATCCGAACGGTGAAATTGCGCGGAAATACGGGCACCTGCTCCTTCAGATCGGCGATGGACGTTTAATTCCTGATCCGTCTCTGGAGAAGTCATTTTTGTTCTACAACGCATTTCACGAATTTTTAAGGGCTTGCGGCGCCGATTTTGTCAAGATTGATAATCAAAGCTATATCCGCGGCTTTCTCAAGCATGTGCTGCCTGTCGGAAAAGCGGCCAGACAACTGCATCGCGCTATGGAGGCGTCGGTTGGCATCAACTTTGATAATAAACTTCTGAACTGTATGGGTATGGCAATAGAAAATATCTGGAACAGACCGCATAGTGCCATAAGCCGTTGCAGCAATGATTTTCTGCCGGAGAACAGGCAATGGTTTATCAACCACATTCTTCAATGCAGTTATAACTCTCTTGTTCAGGGCAGCTTTTTGTGGTGTGACTGGGACATGTGGTGGACAGATGATGAACAGGCCACAAAAAACAGTGTATTGCGCGCAATCAGCGGTGGCCCTGTTTATGTAAGCGATAAGCTGAACAGAAGCATAAAGAGCAAAATCATGCCGCTTGTTTATTCCGATGGCAGAATCCTGAGATGCGATCAACCTGCGGTACCCTGCAGGGACTGTCTGATTGATGACCCGGAAAAGAGCGGGAAGATATTCAAAGTCTGGAACACCTCCGGCCAGGCTGGAATCGTTGCAATTTTCAACCTCGATGCCGGTAATGGCGTTGTGGATGGACAGCTTTCGGTTACGGATGTTCCAACGCTGGCAGGTGAAAAATTCCTGCTGTTTGAACATTTTACAAAAGATGCCCGTGTGCTTGAAAAAGATGAAGCGCTGCCGGTTATGTTAAAGGATCATGACGATTTCAGGTTATATGTCATCGTGCCTGTTATAAATGGTTTTGCACCGGTTGGGCTGACAGAGAAATATATATCTCCGGCAGCAGTACATCAGCTTGCACCCGGAAAGCTCCTGCTAAAGGAAGGCGGAACATTTGCTTTTTACAGTGAAAGGGTGCCCGATTCTGTGTTCGTGAACGGACAAAGGGCTTCTCTGTATGAGAAAAACGGGTTGTATTATACCGATTGCAGGGAAGACCTGAAAGATATTTTTATTGAAGTTATTTTGAGCAAGTGATAAAGCCGGGTTGAAATGTAGAATAACTTCATCAATATCACATGTAAAGGGAACATACTACATGTTCCTTTTTTTATGGTAAAATGCCAGATACGAACAGTGAACAAATAGATAAATTTAAGGCAATCCATGAAGGAAAATGATAACAAGAAGGTTGGTTGAGAACTGATGCGGATATGACGGGCAGACGGATAAAAAAATTAATGAATTATGCGATTAAAAATTTCTTTGCATCTGCTATCGGTAAGAATGAAGTTCAATCAGGCAAAATCATGGTGAAAGAAGTAAAAAAGGGAAGAAATATAGATTTACCGGATGGTAGGATTTACATTATGATATGACGATTTTGGCGAAAGAAATCAAAAAATTATGCCAAAGGAATACTTATCTCTGATTTAAAAGAAAACGATTTACCGGTTCGTAACTTTTCTTTCATATTCATATTCCATGTATTACATCTTTCCGATAAAAAAGTCAGTTTTACAGAACCACCTGTTTGTGAATAATGACCAAAAGAAAAAAAGTTAAAATATGGTAAAAAGCAATATTTAATAAGAAAAAACGTTCTACATAGACTTAATAGCGCAATATTTAAGTAGAATATCGCAATATCTGCATAGAGTTAAAGCTTTACATCCTGCTATAGTAAGGGTAGATAGACGGATTTGAATGTTCAGAATCCAAAAAATTAAAGAAAGGGGCTCCAATAATGAAAAACGCAAAAATTCTCGCTCTTCTGATGACTGTTGTCATGATCTTTGCCGGTTTGTCAGCTTGTGCTCCGGTAATCGATAGTTCATCAGGCAATGCGCAAGCAACTCCCGCTCCGCAGCAGCAAAGCTCACAGCCCTCAGCACCGGCCGAGAAGAAACTCGAACCAATAACATTTACCATGTTTGTTGCCGGCCCTGGTGAGGCTCCTCCGAAAGACAACAAGGTCATGAAGAAGATTCAGGAAATCACAGGTGTCACCATTGATTTTGAATTCCTTGTTGGCGATATGGAGCAAAAAGTCGGAATCATGATCGCCAGCGGCGATTATCCCGATCTGATCGGCGCAGGACAAGCACGCGGAAGGTTCTTAAATGCCGGTTCCTTTGCGGCAGTTGACGATCTGCTTCCCAAATATCCCAACCTGTGGACACATTATGAACCTTATCTGGACAGACTTCGCAGTGTATCGTCCGATGGAAAGATATACATACTGGACATCTGGAGCCGCGAATATTGGCTGAACGATGGGCAGGATGATTTCTATCAGGCAGATTATAATGGTCCGGCTTTCTGGATCCAGAAAGATGTTCTTGCCTGGGACGGTTATTCAAAACCCAAAACATTGGATCAATTCTTTGACTTGCTCGAACGTTATTATAAAGAACATCCCACCATCGACGGTCAACCCACCCTGCCGTTTGAAGTACATTCACAAGACTGGCGTTCGTTCTGTCTGAAAAATGCACCGCAGCATTTGATTGGCGGACGTAACGAAGGTGATGTTGTTGTTGACCCCAAGACACTCAAAGTTGAAATTTACCAGAACAAGTGGTACGCCAGGGATTATTACAAGAAGCTGAATGAAGAATTCAAGAAAGGCTTGATTAATCCTGAAACATTCACAAGAAATTATGACGATTATCTGTCCGTTATTTCTACTGGCCGTGTTTTGGCTATGTTCGACCAGCAATGGAACTTCCAGGACGGAGAGTTTGTATTGATTTCCGAAGGTAAAATTAACAGAACCTATGTTCCGCTCGGTCTCAGCTATGACGGTTCGGAATATGCATACAACAGGGTAAGGTCTGAAGGGATCGTCGGCGGAAACGGTATGGGCATCAGCGTGAAGTGTAAAGATGTTGAACGCGCTTTACAGTTTATGGATACCCTTCTGGAAGAGGATGTACAACGCTTGCTGTACTGGGGTATCGAAGGTGAAGACTATTATGTTACCAACGGACGTTACAGACGTACTCCGGAGCAGAAGGCCAACTTCGACAATCCTGACTGGCGTCTTGCCAACGCAGGATGGGTTCTTGCTGACCAGTTCCCGAAACGTCAGGGCCGCTTCTCCGATGGTAACTCCACCACTTCAGGCAATCAGCCCGAAGAAAGACTTGAAAACCAATTCCCGTATGACAAGGAGTTCTTCCAGAAATACGGCTACTACACCAAGTCCGACTTCCTGCCTCTGATAGATCATCCTGGTTATCCTGAAGTATGGTCCATCTTCTCCACAATGGAAGATGACAATATTGCCAAGCCGATATTTGACCAAATCACAGATCTTCAGAACCGTTACCTGCCTAACGTGATCATGGCTGATAATTTCGATGCAGCCTGGGAGGAATACGCAAAGAGGTACGAAAGTGTCGATTATAAAGCTTTGGAAGAAGAAATAGAAAAACAAATCCGTGCACGCTTAACAAAAAAATAAGCGGCCTGCACTTCTTCAAAAGTAAAAAAGAGGCGACCGTAAGCCGGCCGCCTCTTCTACATGATCTCATGAACTGGCTGTGAATCAGGGCTAGGGGGATAGCTATATGAAAACCGAAGCTTTAAAACCAAATAGTGAGTTCTTGAAAAAAGCTCGTAAACAAAGGGGTTTGATCCTGATTTCCATACCCTTTTTTATCTACTTTTTTATTTTCTCATATCTGCCGCTATGGGGTCTTACGATGGCATTTCAGAACTATAAACCCCAAAAATCTTTTTTTGAACAGGAATGGGTTGGTTTCAAGCATTTTGAAAACCTATTCACCGACCCTGATTTTTACCGTATAATGCGAAACACACTGGGGATGAGCATAATCAACCTGGTGCTGGGGTTTGTAACAGCCATCGCGTTTGCTCTGCTCTTGAATGAACTGACAGGGCCATTCATTCGATTTAAGAAGGTTGTACAAACAATATCATATATGCCGCATTTCCTGTCATGGATTATTGTTTGCGGTCTGGTATCCAATGTCCTTGCCATGGACGGGGGAATCCTGAATGAACTGCTGTTGGCATTAGGGCTTATTAAAGAAAAAATTCATTTCATGGGTAAACCCGAGTATTTCTGGTGGATTGTCGGGTTTACAAATGTGTGGAAATCAATGGGCTGGAACAGCATCATCTATTTGGCAGCGATCACATCCATCGATCCGGCATTGTACGAAGCTGCTGCTATAGACGGATACGGCCGTTTCGGCAGAATGATACATGTCACCTTACCGGGCATCAAATCAACCATCATCGTCCTGCTTATCTTAAATGCAGGATGGATCCTCAACGCGGGGTTTGAAATTCAGTATATTCTGGGTACAAACGGTCTCGTGCTTGACGTTTCGGAAACCATCGATATTTTCGTACTGAAAAGAGGCTTTGGAAGGTCCGGCGGTTTTGCCTTCGGAACTGCGGCTGGCATGTTTAAAACAGTGGTCAGCGCTGTTATATTATTACTCTGCAATAAAATCGCCGGTTGGGTAGGCGAAGATAGACTGGTTTAGTAAAACGTTTTCATTTGTGTAATTCGGCTTGGAGGGTTATAGCGATGAGAAAATCGATTGGCGATAAAATTATAGATTGGATCATTGTGTTTATTATGCTGTTGATCATCATTGTTATGTTGTATCCGCTTTGGAACACACTGATCACATCTTTTAACGAAGCAAGGGATTCTATTAAAGGATCACTCTACCTGTGGCCGAGGAAATGGACACTGTTCAATTATCAAAGCATTTTTAAAACAGATAAAATTTTTAAAGCTTTTATGGTGTCAGTTTCGCGCACAGTGATTACGACAATACTAAACGTATTATTGTCAGGTTTGCTGGCATATGTATTAAGCTTTAAGGATTTTGTTTTCCGGAAGTTTTTAACCGTATTCATGGTCATGACAATGTATATTAACGCAGGGCTAATCCCGACGTATTTCCTGTATCGCAGCCTGGGCTTGATCGACAATTTCCTGGTTTATATACTCCCTGGAATGGTGGGAGCGTTCAACGTAATCGTTATACGCACGTATATCAATTCCTTACCGCCATCTCTTGTGGAGTCTGCGAAAATTGACGGAGCCACCGAGATGAGAACCTATTTCAGCATTATTTTTCCGCTGTGCCTGCCGGTTCTGGCCACCGTTGCCCTGTGGGTTGCCGTAGGCTCGTGGAACTCCTGGTTTGACTCTTTCATCTATGCACCAAAGCAGGAATTAAGTACCCTGCAATACGAAATGATGAAGATCCTGGCTTCATCCATGCAGACAGGGGTTAGGCAACCGGATTACCTGGCCTCATCCAACCAAACACGCAACATGGTTACTCCGAACTCTTTGCGGGCAGCCATGACGATGGTGGCAACTGTGCCGATTCTCGTGGTATATCCGTTCCTGCAGAAGTATTTTGTAACGGTTAACATTGGTAGTGTGAAAGAATAATTTTGTGAAACACTTGCTCATGCAAACAGTGATGATCCATTACAATAACGCTGCTGATCCCCCAAAGGTTTTTCATGAAAAGCACCCCAGACTGAACAGCAAGGCGGCATGATGAATAGTCCGTGCAGCCGAGAATTGAAGAGACAGCCTGTTCAGTTATAAAAGATAAAACCGCTGAGATGACTGAAAATAGTACATCACAGCGGTTCTTTTTCATTCGGAAACGATCATCTCAAAGGCAATAACTCGGGAAAACTACAGTAGGAAATTGATGGGTAATAATATTCAAAAGAATTGATAAGAAGATGACATCCTGTGAAGTTATGAATCTGCAAGCAAAAACCTCAAAAAAGGATGCATCTAATAATATGCAACATTTTATTATGTTTGGGGAAAAAAGATTGAAGAAAGAGTAAGCATTTGATCAAAAACCTGCAGATTCAAACTTCATTATTGTAACGATACCTTATTGACAGTACACTTGGATTAGGGATGAACGGATTCACCAAATTCAAACCCATAAAAAGTGAGGGATACGATTGATCTTAAGCGTGAGCCGCAGAACCGATATTCCGGCCTTTTATACCGACTGGTTTTTTAACCGGTTGAAACAGGGTTTTGTCTATGTGCGCAATCCGATGAATTATCGCCAGGTCAGCGAAGTGGAACTGAACCCCGGCGTCATTGACTGCATCGTTTTCTGGACGAAGGATCCGACGAATATCCTTACTAAACTGGAATTGCTTTCAGATTATCATTTCTATTTTCAGATAACGGTGAACGTGTATGATCAGAGAATTGAACGGAATGTACCCGATAAAAACCGGGTTGTTCCTGCGTTCAGGGCTCTCTCGGAGACAATTGGCAGGGAAAGAACCATATGGAGGTATGATCCCATCATCCTGACAGACGGGATGGATATGGAAAGCCACTGCAGGAATTTCGAATTGCTGTCGGCAAAGCTGGAGGGGTACACCGGGCAATGCATCATCAGCTTTGTGGATTTGTACAGGAAAACGCTGCGGAATATGAGCGGCATTACGTATTTGCCGATCGATAACGACATGATGAAAACGATGGGGGAGCGGCTTGTTCAAATCGGCCAAAGGCATGGTATTGCGTTAAAAGCATGCTCAGAGCAGACGGATCTGTCTTCGGTTGGAATACAGCATGCCAGCTGCATTGACGGAGAATTGATCTCCAGGATTACCGGAAAGCCTGTTGATGCAAAAAAGGATAAGAATCAACGTGCAATTTGCGGTTGCATTGAAAGCATTGATATCGGTGCATATAATACTTGCAGGCACGGATGCCTGTATTGTTATGCTAACTACAGTGACAGCACGGTGAAGAACAACCTTTTAAAGCATGACCCCGGTTCACCGATGCTGATTGGAAACCTCGAACCGGAAGACACTGTGAAAAAGCGAAAGATGGTATCGCTTGTCTCAAACCAGATTGAGATGATCTGAACATCAGATGAAGAGGCACTGATGTGGGTATCGGTTTTTAAAAAATGGGAATGATGCAAGCGCTGTTTGATGGTGATGAAGTTCAAGACGCAGCATCTTTAAGCCTTCTGCTTTATATAAAAATTTCCTCAGTGGTTTCGTATCGTTCCTTTGCGTCGTCTATGTCTGGCTTCTAAAAAAGCTCCACACTAAAAAATCCCAATGAGGTATTGCGGGTTTCAAGGTCTGTTTTTATGAAAAAGTGTCTTTTTACCGTCCCCTTGTGTTCCCGTCTTTCCGGCAAGGACAATGCCATCCATTCCGGCAGCAAGCTTCTTAAACCTGATTGTAACCCCGGTGTGTTCATTGCCTTACCCCCTTTATAGATCACTATTCAGTGATTAGATGAATGATATAACAATAGGTTCCAGATGATCCTAGACATTACATGGTGAAAATGTATTAAACCGCATCGATTCTATCAAAAACAGTTTTTATGGAAAGTTTACTTGACATTTGATACGGTAGATGGTATTCTGATAATGGAAAGTAAACTTTCCATTATCGGTTTGATGAGGTAGATATGAAAAACAGACTGGAAGAATTGCGCAGGCAGCGCGGTATCAAGCAGGAAGACCTTGCGGCAGCTTTGGAGGTATCCAGGCAGACGATTGGATCCCTGGAGAACGGAAGGTACAATCCGTCCATTACTTTGGCCTTTAAAATCGCCCGCTATTTTGGAATGAGCATTGAAGAAATTTTTATTTATGAGGAGGATAAGCAATGAGTAAAAAAATGTCCCTGTACATTGTTTTGGCTATTTTAGCCTTTGGCCTTTTATTTGCAGGCTTTTTTGTGGAAATAAAAAAAATCTCCGGGCTTATGATTGGGATCGGCGCAGGAGTTTTTTCTTGTAATATTTCACTTTTGGTCAATCAGATGTATTTGAAGAAGCACCCCGAGTATCAAAAGCAAAATAATATTGAACTGAATGATGAGCGAAACATCATGATCCGCAATCAGGCAAAGGCGAAAGCGGCGGATATTATGCAATGGGCAATCACAGCAGTCGCTTTTATCTCAATCCTTATTTCTACATCCGTATGGTTCAGCTTGCTGGTTGTGATGCTGGTTCCCGCTTATTATCTGATAGTTCTGGTTTTAGCAAACAAGTATCAAAAGGAATTATAAGATTCAGCCAACACAATCGGACGGATCTTCTGTGCTGGATGAGCCAGTACAGAAGATCCGTCCGACTGTGCGAATCATTTTCAGGATCATTGATACAAAGTTTTTAGAGGCATTTTCGTGTCATTCATGGCAACTTAAAATACATGTCATTTCGTATCTTAGAAAAATGAGAATTCTCACACAGCCTGTTGTCCCACTGTGATGTCAAGTAAATCTGCGCTTTTTGCCGACCACCAGGGCCACTGACAGGAAAGCGGCTGAGAAGCAAACGACAATCAGCATTTCGGACAGAACCGGTTTCAGGTGTACATAATCAAACTTTGTTAATCCTGCAATGGTGTTGTTGGCCTTCACATACCAGTAACTGGGTGAAAAACTGGCGATTTTCAATACGGGCTCTGCGATAAGCTCCTGGGGAACAAAAGCGCCGCTGATAAAGCTTAGCCCAAGGGCAACCACATTGCATACTGCCGATATGGCACTTGCACTTTTCACCAGGTTCCCGATTAAATAACTGATGCTGGTGCTGCAAAGTGCAAAAATTAAAGAATTCAGTACGAAGTATAGCATATTCAGGGTCAAGCCGTTCTTATAGTTTAAAATCAGGCACAAAATGATCATCGTACCCCAGGTAGCCAACGTAAATGTCAGGTTTGCCAGAATAAACTGCAGGTTTATACTGGTAGTTGATACAGGGGAGCAGCCATTTCGTAGCTTCAGGTCACGGTTGTTGAAGACGATCATCAATGCGCCCATTCCCAGAATGATCACCGAAAGCAGGGTGTATGACAGATAATTGAAAAAATATTTTGCATAGGAGTGATCCTCTGCTTTCTCGCCGTTTGCCTTCACTTCCACCAGGGCAGTCTGCGCCAGGTTTTCTTTCAGATAAAGCACCAGTTCTTCCTGGGTGATGCCGTCCAGGGTACGAATGTAAAGCTTTGCAGTGTTGAAATATTTTTCGATAGTTAAATCGATATAGATGTTGCTGGCAGAATCCGGCACAATAGTCTTATCCAGGTGAACATCTTCACCTTTCATGAAGCTTTCGCTGAAGCCTTTCGGAACACGGAGGATATACGATATAGACCGGAAAAACAATGCATCCTGCAGTTTCTCAGGATCATCGGGAAGATCAATAAAGTTTGCGGTTTTGCTGAGTTCTTCCTTAAAACCATCGATCAGGGGGCTGCTTTCCTCACAGATAAAGGCGATGTTCGTTTTACTCCGCTGAAACGAAATTATCTTTTCCATATCCTGGGCCATATTGCCTGTGAATATAATCGAAACCAACAGGAACACAAATACGTAAATCAGTAATACAGGCAGGTTCTTTTTTATGATGTTCATACAAAGCTTAAATACTTGCATATTTCCGCCTCCTGATGATGAAATAGGTTACAGAGCCGAATACAACAATAAATCCCAGTAGAACGACCATGTTGGTAACATATCTGGAAATCGTATCATAATAGTAAAGGCAATAAAACGCGTCTGTCAGCAGATTCAGGGG
>Ga0116191_1002421_pt1 | contig 14209 bp, 6 predicted proteins | sample AD_UKC111_MetaG_FD_89897 | JGI IMG/M metagenome (GOLD analysis project Ga0116191, IMG submission 89897) | Active sludge microbial communities of municipal wastewater-treating anaerobic digesters from Hong Kong - AD_UKC111_MetaG | ecosystem: Engineered > Bioreactor > Anaerobic > Digestate | place...
ATTATGTATTTCATATTAAGCGCAGTTGTTACAACAGTGATGCTTATCCTGAGCAATAGTATATTAAGAGTTCTCAATACCCCCGGTTCGGCATATTCAGAAACGCTTGCTTACTATCGTATTTGTATGTATGGCACTATCTTCGTCTTTATGTATAATGCCATAAGCGCTGTGCTCAGAGGAATGGGCGATTCAAAGCGACCGCTCTATTTCGTCTTTATTGCAACGATGACAAATATTGCGTTTGATATAGTATTTGTCGGCTATTTTGATATGGGTGCCGCAGGTGCCGCATGGGCTACGATTGGTTCACAGGCGCTAAGCGTCATACTATCACTAATTTTCCTCTATAAAAGGGACTTTTTTATAGATTACAATTTGAGCGACTTTAGGCTTGACGGCAAGAAGGCTGTTACCCTGATAAAAATTGGTTTCCCTTCGGCGGTGCAGAATATTATTGTGTCCTTTTCGTTCCTGGCGCTTACCTCTCTTGTCAACTCCCTGCCTAACGCAGAGGTTGCCTCCGCCTGCCAGGGAATAGGCAGCAAGGTCAATTCGTTCGCAATTCTGCCCGGGCTTGCTCTGAGCGCCGCCATTTCTTCTATGGCAGGGCAGAACATAGGTGCGGGCGAATATGGGAGAGCTAAAAGAACATCCGAGATAGGTGTGTTAATGGCTTTCGGTATTTCTTTAGTTGTCTTTTTAATTGTTCAGCTTTTCCCATATGCCATTATGTCACTTTTTACCTCTGAGGCTGACGTCATTACCACGGGAGCAGGATACCTGAGAAGAACGGCATATGATTACCTTTTTGTAAGCATAACCTTCTGTGTTAACGGGTTGGCTCTCGGTGCGGGTATGTCGAATTTTGCACTTATTAATGCCATTTTTAACTCATTGATTCTGAGAATTCCTCTAGCATATTTTATGGTGAATGCGCTGAACTGGGGCTTTAACGGAGTTGGCCTCGCCATTGGTCTTGCGCCGCTTGGCTCATGGCTACTGTGCGCAGTATTCCTTAAAAAAGAGATGTGGAAGAAGAAGAAAATAGACCTATAAAACCGAGCATAAAACATAACGGGCGTGTCCTGCGGCACGCCCGTTTCCCTTTATACTGATTGTCAGGACTTCACTGTTTTGTATAAAATCGCAGTACTGATATAATCGTCCTTTTTACCTGCGGGCGAAAGGTTTGCATAGTCGCCATCTGCCGACTGTGTACCGCCGACTACTACGAAGGTCGAATCATCAAGAGCACATACGCCAAGGAACACATCAATTTCCTTGCCAGCAACCGTCTGTAGGTTCAGCTTTTTGCCCGTTTCGTCAATGAGCAGAACAAAGGCGTCTCTATCTCCCTTATTTCCCGACAATGCAAAATCCATGTTGCTTGATTTTGAGTCGCCGCAAACAACATACCCTCCGTCAACTGATTCAATTCCTGAAATACTATCCGAATCAAACCCGTTGACGGTGTTAAGCCAATCCATACTTCCGTCCTTATTGTATTTGATTATAAACCCGTCCGCATCACCGTAGTTATGATAGGATGCAAATGTCCCATCAGCAGAAGCCAAAGAGGTATATTCCCCCGCCACAACGCAGCCCCCATCAGGGGAGCAGGCAATACAGGTTACATTGTCATTTCCGGAGCTGACAACTGTCTTTACCCACTGCCTTTCTCCGTTCATATCTAATTTAATAATAATACTGTCGCCCTTTCCGAAGCCTGTCAGTGAACTGAAATCATTCGTTGATGACATTGTCAGGCAGGCGGCAAAAATATCACCGTCCTTATTGACTGCAAGGCTTTGGAAGTTTACATGCTTGTTGCCGCCGTTGAGCGCTCTCTTCCAGTAAATATTACAGTCCTTATCGTATTTGAAAAGAACTGCTTTTATGCATTTATCAGCAAGGCCGCTGAAATCACCGTCAGAGGATTCAGCTTTACCTCCGGCAACAAAGCCGCCGTCAGGCGTCGCAGCAACTGAGCTGAAGTATTCCCCTTTGCTGCCGGCAACAAGCTTAATTGCTGTCTGCTCACCCTCGGGGGAATATTTAATAATAAACGCATCGAGGCTGATATCCTTCTTATTTACCCCGGTGATATTAGTTGAGTTCGTTTCACCCACAGCAACAATGCTGCCATCAGCAAGCACCGTCATGGCATTAAGCTTTACAGAGTTATTGCCGCCGATAAACTTCTTCCATTGAACCTCGCCCTGAGCGTTGAACTTTACAATTCCGCTGATGGTTCTGGACCAGCCAGAATCAACTTCAGAGCAATCGCCGTTTTTTGAAAAAGTATTGAGCATCGCAGCATAACCGCCGTCAGGTGTGGCCTTGACGGCAAGGAATCGGTCATGATTTGAGCCGCCGAAGGTTTTTATATTCTGTTTAGCAACGGTGGAAAGCACAGTTTTTGAAACAGGGTCGGAGGGTGTGCTTATAACTCCGCCGTCATCTACAATTACATCATATCCGTCGTCATTTATGGCATCCTCAATCTTATCCTTCTGCTCATCGGTAAGGTCGGAATAGTTGCCGTCCCAGACATAATCATCCCCGTATTTTTCCTTGAGTTCATTGCCAACCGTGTCGTTAACATATTTTACAATTTCTTCGTAAGTGGGGATTATCTTATCATAAACTATCCCCGAATCTGTAATTTCAACCCTGATTCCTTTATCCTTTGCAATCCTGTCCTCTATTTTATCCTTCTGCTCATCGGTCAGGGATGAATAGTCGCCGTTCCATATGTAGCTGTTGTTTTTGGTATCCTCCCTGATGACAGACTCAATTTCACTTTTAAGCTCATCATCGGTGAGCCTGCCTGGGATTTTTTCGTCCTTGGCAGTGTCAACCGCATCCTTCCATTTATTTTCTGAGACAAGTGTTGTATCAACCTGCTCAGTACCCCTGCACGAGGCAAAACAAAAAACACAAAACAAAAGAGACATTAAAATGCACAGTGATTTTTTAATATTTATTTTCACTCAAATACCTCCCAAAAGCTGTTATTCTGCCCTGCAATATTCATAGATATTATATCACGGCTTAAAATATATTTCCATATAAATGTAAAAACTTAATTTATTGTTTATAAAATTGACAAATTTATACAATTATTGTATTCTTAATTATATTCATTTAGACGAGGTGTAATATGGTTAGGTTCATTAAAAAGGCGGTCGCTCTTTTAGCGAGCGTCTCAATACTTGTTTCCTGCTTTTCGTTTGCGCTTGCGGCAAAAGCTTCGGAGCTTATGTTGAGTGTAATATCCGATATTCATTATATGCCGCGAGAATTCATAGGGAGCCCGAACGGCTATAATTACAGGCATGTAGTGGACAGTGATTGCAGGCTGGCTCAGTATTCGGATGAAATTCTTGACGCAGCAATTGATAATATAATTGCCGCAGGTTCAAAGTATCTGATTATCCCGGGTGACTTATCACTCTCATCACAGCTTCAGTCGCACATAAACATCGCTCAGAAGCTCAGAGAGGCTGAGGCGTTAGGGGTCAAGGCTTATGTTGTGCCCGGCAACCACGATATTAGCAGGGGAAGTGAAGGCAGCCCCGCCTCTGCGGCAGCTTATGTCGTTGACAACCCCGGCAGTACCGTAACCGTTGCAGGCATAGAATATGCTCAAGATAGGACAATTTCTGTTGCAGGAACGACCAAGCAGCAGTTTGAACAGGTTTATGACGGCTTTGGCTACGGCAGTGATGACACTGTTATCGCACGGGATACCACTGCCGCAAGCTCCCTCTCATATGTCGCTCAGCTCGATGACAGTCACAGACTAATAGCTATCGATACAGCCGTTTATGATGGCGGGTTTTTCAGCGGAAGGGAGGCCCTTGGCGGTGAGCTTCTCAAATGGGTGGAAGATCAGATAAAGGACTGCATAGCGGCTGGCGATACTCCTATTGCTATGATGCACTATGACCTTATTGAAAAGTACAAGGGGCAATCGATTCTCATGAGCCCGAACTTTCTCAAGGGCCACAAAGAAATAGCCTCTGCGCTTGCAGGCTGCGGGCTTGATTATATTTTTACCGGCCATTCGCATGCAAACGATATTTCATCAATGACTGCAGGCGGCAATACTCTCTTTGAAATCTGCACGGGCAGCCTGTTAATTTACCAGTCGCCAGTGAGATATGTTCGGTTCACCGGAGGGGATGCGGAATTCCAAACCCGATGGCTTGAATCAATTGAAGGCATACCAGACTATGAAGAATTCTCAAAGGCGTTTTTTGGCTCGAGCGTTCGTACTGTTATGAGGCATAGGGTTATCATAGATGTTTCGGAAACAATTGCTAGACCTTTATCGAAATACATGAGCTATGATAAGGCACATGAATTTACCTTGAATTTGATGCAGGATATAATAGACAACCTGCTGGACATGAAGCTGACTGAAAATGTTACCCTTTGCGATGTTTTGGAGCAGGCCTATTACCAGCACTATTACGGCGATGAAGTCTATTCTCCTGAAATAAAAGAAGCTGTAGCCCATATTAAAAACGGGGATGCCTTTGATATCGCCCTGCCGATTGTTATCAATGCTGTTGGTAGGTATACAGGTGCTTCACAGTTTCTTAGTTCCGTTTCTCCCGAGCTGGAGTCCTCAATAAACAAAACAATTTGCCAAGCCGTTACAAGCCTTCTCTCCGAGGTGCTCGGAGCATCTGCAGGCAGCTTTGTTGAAAATGTTTTTATCGATACAGCCCCTTCGGATAACAACATAAAAGTAGTCAACGGATACGCATATAATTCGGAGAGCGGTGAGCAGGAGACCTTCGGTGGAAGCCTTCAGGAATCAATAAAGCAAATATTCAACACAGTATTATCACTGATTGATATTTTATTCGGATTTTTCAGATAACTAAACAGATATAAAAAGCCCCGATGAAATGATTTCATCGGGGCTCTCAGTTTGTATCTCTATACTTCTGTTGTGCCTGTTACCTGATTTATTGAAATATTGAACGCAACCGCATTGAGCAGATTGCTCGCATCAATAGCTGAAAGGCCGTCCGCTCCATCGATGTTAGCCGCATAGTAGTATGCCGAGCCGACAGGCAGGTCAATATTGTAGGCAACTGCATTGAGAAGCTGTGAGCAGTCAGAGCTTGAGATGCAGCCGTCACCGTCAATATCGCCGAAGATTACGATATAATATGTTGCTAGGACTTCACCTGTTCTGTTATCAATTAGCTTAACTGCAGTACCAGTACCCATGGTGAAGCTGTATTCAAATTCAATCCTCGCATTGCCTGTGCAGCCGATATAATTCATAATTGCCGCTTCGGTAATACCCTGACTAAGCCCGTAGATAAATCCGTTGTCGTTGTCAACAACTGCGGTTGAGCCTTCAAGCGAAATGATTTCTGGCAAAGCTGCAGGCTGCCAGACGGCGTAAAGTGTCTGGCCATACATCGGGATTTCAAAGCTTTCGAGGGCTTGAACCGCATCTGGAGTTGTTGCCCAACCCAGGAATACATAACCCTCTCTGGTTATATCGCCCTGTGCCGGCAGCTCAATTAATGTTCCAATTTCATCATTGATTTCGGCAGGAACTGTACCCGTTCCGCCATTAAGGTCGAAGGCCACTGTTGCTTTTTTAATTTCAATTACAGCTCCAAAGCTGCAATCCTCGGCCGGCATGGCTTCGGGAATCGCGGGAGTCCATCCAAGAAAAGTATAACGCCCGGGAACATCAGGTATGACAGGCGGGGTTATCGAATCCCCATAGTGGAAGGTGAATGAATCAACAAGCTCTCCCAAAACATAGAACGAAACGGTATAATCGATAAATTCATATATGCCGTTGATATTCATATTTTTAGCAGGCATTCTTTCGGGGATCTCATCTGACCAGCTAATAAAGTTTTTCCCTGTAACAGCGGGCGGTGTTGGTGCGGTTATCGGGGAATTATATTGAGCCGTTATGGCCGTAAGCAAAACACCGTCAATATAAAAAGAGAGAGTGTAGCTGTTGGCAGTGTATGAGCCATGAATATCAAGATTGTTTGCAGGAATCTCTGAAGGTATTTCTATATCCCACCCTGCGAAGCTGTAACCCGTAGGCGGTGTTACTTCTGGAGCGCTTAACGGTGTTCCGACAGGCCCGGTTACCTTAGAAAAGAACACATTGTCAATGTAGAATGATACTGTATACTCCTGCGCAATCCAGGTGGCATTGATTTCCACATCGCTTGCAGGCATTTCACTGGGCACATAGTCCCAGCCGTTGAAAGTGTACCCGGGCTTTTCAGGAGCAGAAGGCAGGGCAATCTGTGCCTTATAATTGGTGGGGACCGTTGCATATACTGCTCCGTCAACCTTGAAAACAGCGTTATAGCTGTTAATAATATAAGTACCGTGGGACACTAACGAATTTGCCGGCATTGTTGCGGGCAGGTTGCTCCAGCCGCTGAAATGATAACCCTCCTTTTCGGGAACTACCGGTGGCACTATAACGGAATTATAGGTATAGGTTAATTTTGCATGGAAAACGCCATCAAGGTAGAACATAATATTGTAGTTATTTTGAGTGAAGGTCCCTGTAACGGTGTACCCTCCAATGGGCATCTTGGGAGGAATGTATGACCAGCCTGAAAAGCTGCTGCCTGTTCTGACAGGGTCAGGCAGCGGAGTAATCGGGGCATTGTATTCATAAGTCTGCCTTGCATATTCCTCTCCGTCAACCTTATAAACAATGTCATAGCTGTTTATTGAAAATGAGCCCATAATTGTCAAATCACCGGCTGGCATTGTATCTGGATGCTTAGGCCAGCCAGAGAAGGTGTAGCCGGGTTTTGTCGGCTCGGCTATCGGAGTAACGGGTGCACCGTATTCATATGTGACCCTTCTGTATTCCTCATTGTCAACCATGTATATAATCTGATAGCTGTTGATACGCCAGACAGCATAGAGAGTTACACCTTCTGAGTTCATTGTAAAGTTTGCGCCGTCCGTATATTCAACATTACCGTTTCTCGTTGTTGACCAGCCAAAGAACAGATGACCTGCCTTGATAAATCCATTAGTCTTGAGCTGTGCGGAGGTTCCGTATGGGATGCTTTGCGGTGTCATTGTTCCTCCGGTATTGCCGTTTCCGTCAAAGGTTACCGCATAGTTGACTGGCACCCATTTCGCATAGTAGACAGTGTCGGCAAGCGGGAAGGCCTGAGGTAAAGTAACCGCTGCAGTGCAGGCTGCATCGCTAAACCATCCGGAGAACGAATAGCCCGTACGCGTGGGGGCCGTGGGCAGAGTAACCGTTCCGTCACCGGAGGCGCCTGTTTGAGTGGTATATGTTTCGTTGCTGCCATAATTGAGCTTAAATGTTACGGTCGTATTTTTATGGACAAGTGCGTTTCTCGCGGCGAAAAGCTCTGTTGCAAGGGCATTGGGCCCGTTTTCCCCCGCCTGATTGGTCGCTAGGTACTGTGCGGCGGTGTTTGTTGCCTGCCAGTTGGTGCTTTCGCTCGCACCGGAGGCCTGAAGCGCTGCGGCAACCTTGTTGTATGCGGTTATATAGACAAGCCAGCTAGCCGCCGTATAATGTGAGCTGTTGCAGGGAGGAGCTGAAGTTACCTGCTGATTGACAAAGTAGAAGTCGGCTCCGGCAACGGAAAGGTTTGCAGTTGCAGTCATAATTGAGCTTGCAAGGGAATTAACTGTTGCCTTATCAATTATCGGCAGCTTTACGCTAATTGGATTACCCTCACCGTCAAAAATCGGCCTCTTGCTTTCAGCAAGGTCTATTATATTCTGAAGAGCGGTTCTCGTCTGTGCAGTGTAATAATAGAGCGTTGTACGCCCTTCACCCGCTGGGTTAACTGCTGTTATTTTGTTGCTCCTGTGCGAGGCATTCATAATTGCCGTATCAATTGCAGAAAAATCTGCAGGCTCGGTATAGAGATAGAGGAAAAGAGTATCGGTTAATACATTAAGCCTCGCCTGATTTGCGGTTGTACCCGTCGCAGCTATATTGTTGCCCTCCGTAAGCAGAGACTCAACAACGGCACGATGCGCAGAATTTAGGGAGGAAAGCGGAATAGTATCGACGAGAGCTGCCGTCTGAGTCCAATAGGTTGAGACTATACTGCCGTAAGACAGGTTATTGAGTGCGTTCTGAAGCGCCGTCACCTTCAGGGCAAGCGTATCCTGAACTCTTGAATCATAGTTTGAAGGATTCAGGACATAGGTTCCCACAGCGTTATATGCCGAAGAGGCGGCATTCCTTGAGGCAAGCGTATAAGTATATACACTCGTGCCGCTCGGGAGAGTTGTTGTATAGGTGGTGCCGCACATTGAGGTGTAGGCATATCTGTTGGTTACGGTAAAAGGATTATAGACCGGTGAATAGCTCCAGATAGAATTCGCGGAGGAATAAACCACATTTGCGTTTGTTGTGTTAAGCGGAGCAAATCTCAGATTCTCAATAGCTGACTGCAGATTTCTGGCAGCACGGTCAATGGTGGGCTGGTAAAGTGTATTGTACCCCATGCTCCTAACTGCCAGGGCATCGTTCAGTGCTGCCTCAAGAGCAGTGCGCGTTTCCTGGGTATAATAGTCCTTTTTTTCCGGCCAGAACTGGAGAATATCTGTAAGCCCTGTCTCACCGTTATAGTAAACATTATATGTGCTGCCTTCACTGACAGCCGTAATAAGGTATGAAATGCTTTTTAGAGCCGTATATGGATTGCTTAAGCTGTAATAACTCGCGTTGACTCCTGAAATTCCGGACATTGGCTGGGATGTTGTTGTGTTATAGACCGTGCCGTAGTAATCGCTTGTTGAATCCGCAAGCCTGAGCGTAAGATTTGAATAAACACCTGCTAATTGAGTCGAGGCATAGTCAATATCTGTCTGTATTGCTTTTGGGTTTACCAGCAGACCGTATGCCGTATCGTAGTTTATTGCAAAACTCTCCCACCCTCCGCTGTAATACCAGCTCTGAGGGATAAGGCCCTTGCCCTGGCCCGTCGAGTTGATTGCGGAAGCATCCGTTCCGTTGACAGCGGTTTTTGTTGAAATCGTCTGTGCCCATGAAACACCTGCCGTATTAATATTTGAACGGAGGTTTGCCTTGTTAATTGCAACGATTTTTAGATTTGTGCCGATTCTCGTCCAGTTATCTTTGGAGGAAGTTGAAAAACCCGTTGTATTATCATGCAGATAAAACTCCGGTATAAGCGTATACTCACCGGCTGTTCCGACGCCGAAAAGAGTCGCATAAGTCGTATCATATTGTTGAGTGAGGTTTGTGTCGCCAACTTTCACAGGGCTAAGAGCCGAAACTGCTGCAGAGTCGGAGGTAGTGTTCTCGTCAAAAGAGTTTACAAAACCGTTTTTAACAATAAAGTCTTTGAACTGCTGAGGCTGCCCTGCTTCGTCCGCTGCGCCCCTGGGTCGTTCATTCTCAAAGAAATGCATTCTCAGGTTAATACTCTGAAGTGTCTGCGTGCTGGTATCTAGATATACGGTTGCGTTTGAGCGGTTGCTGTCATTTGCTGTTGAGCCGTTCCAGTGCTTCGAGGCGCTGTTTGACCTGCTGGGGGACCAGTACCAGGATGAGCACATTAAAGCGTCAGTCGAATTTACAAAGCTGTTTGCGGCAAAGTTATGATAGCCTCTGTTTACAGTACCGTCAGTTGTTCCGTTTGTTGCAATCGAGCCGTATACACCCTTGCCCAGAACTCGTGAAACATAGCGGATATCGCCACACTCCTCCGAGTTTGAACCACTTTTTGCAGTTGTGGTATACACATAGGCGCCGGCAGGAAAAACTATGTTTTCAACATATGAGTAGCCTGAAATATCATAGGAGTCGATAACCTTTGTGTAAGTATAGATGTTATCCCACTGGATATGGCAGTTAATGTTAAATTTCAGCACCGTGTCGGCCGCCGCGGTACCGCCGGACATAGTCCAAACATATGTATTGCCCGTCACAACCGGACCAGTGAAGGTGACGGTGTTGTTGTTTATGCAGGTGAGTGTGGGTGAACCCAACAAAACAGGATTAAATTCACTGAACTGACTGTCAAAACCGTTGAAAACAAAGGTGACAGTTGTTGCAACGGGAGTTTCACCCGCATATGCCTGATCCCTCCAGCTGACGGTTGCCGCTAGTTCGGGTACTCCGGAGGGTGTTGCCTTAACAATTGTCGTGCCCTTTGCCATAGAGTATTGGGTGCTGGCAACCCTTGTAACATCCGTCACATCAAGGCTGACATTCGGAACAGGCCTTCTCAGGATGTCACCTGCTGAGTTAATTGTTATGCCGGGGCCGCTCTTCTGTGAAGAAGGCTCGTCAAACTCCTTCGCTATTGCTGCAATGCCTGACCACGGCAGGAGTGTTGCAGCCATCACTATTGCCATGATAAGGCTTAACAGTCGTTTCTTCATGTTAATTATCCCTCCAAAATATGATTATCCGATTTAAATTGAGATCGAGGTCTTTTGAAAAAGGCATAGCTAGACAGAAGTATTATACCATACCAAATAATGGGTGTAAATACATTTACTGGAATATTAAATTGCCTATTGCAAATAAAAGCGTTGGATTTCTACCGCTTTTTTAAAATAGTGTTGCACAAATTATTAAAAATGTGATACCATTTCAGCAAAGAGTTTTTATCGGGGTGAGATTTTGAGCTGTCTGAAAATAATGAAGGTCAGGAGCAATGCCGTGGTTCCGAGTAGGGCCACCCCCGGCAGCGCGGGCATTGACCTGTATGCCTGCCTTGATGAGGCAATTGTTGTCCCCGCCCGTGGTCGTGCCCTTGTGCCAACAGGGATTGCGATAGAGCTGCCCGAAAGCGGGCTTGCCGCAATGATTTTTGCACGCAGCGGTCTTGCTATAAAACATGGCTTGGGCCTTTCAAACGGTGTGGGTGTTGTTGACAGCGATTACAGGGGTGAAATCTGCGTGGGAATCATAAACCAAAGCGATGTTTGCTATGAAATTCAGCCAGGCGAAAGAATCGCCCAGCTTATAGTGATGCCTGTTATCTGCCTGCCGGTTATTGAAGCTCTGTCCCTTGACCAAACCGAGAGGGGAACGGGCGGCTTCGGCTCAACGGGGAAGATGTAGTATCTCCGTGAAAAAAAAGAGGCATTAAAATCGCCCCATATGTTAGACATTATATTACTTTGTCTAACATATGGGGTGAAGTTCATTCAAATGACGGTAGCCCGTTTTTTTATTTATTATCTTCAGCCTGTTTTGAGTATTTTTTTAAATATATTTTTCTCATCAGCATTGAATCAATTCGGCCTATCGGCTCGCCAGATTTAAACTGCGAGACCGCAAGCAGGGTTTTGCAGTTTTTATCAAGTATCATTTTAACTGCCGCAGCGTCGCTCTCGTTAACGCCGCAGCATAAGGCTCCTTTGCCCTTAACAAGAACCGCATGCCTGCCCTCAAGGGCTTTTATGCAGCATGAACCCGAGGCACACCTTGCGCTTATGCCGACTATTTGCGCAAAATCATCCAAATACGGCTTCATTTCATCCACAATTGATGAAACCTTGACAGTAAAGCTGTCGTCCGAATGGATAATATTGTTTATATCAGTTCGTGAGGAATAGATTCCTATATGAATACCTGCCTCTGGAGGTGCGGTAACGCTGCCCTGTACCTTTCCACTTCTGATATCAACACGGATTTCCTCTCCCCTATTCCCAGAGGTGAAAACCGCAGTTTCGCCATCTCTGCAGCTGTTATAGAACCCGCCTTCTGCAGCGCTTGCGCCAGTTACGCAGGCAATGCAGCTTCCACACTCCTTTTCAAGAAGCAGAGCATTATTCAAAGCCTCACTCCCGTCGGCACCGTAGCAGAGCACTCCGTGGTGAGCCATTATAATTGCCTTTGCAGAGGAACGCTTGAGGACTGCGGCAACATTCTGCATCAGCCTTTTTGTACCGGGCAGGCCGTATCCTGCAATTGGAATTTCATAACCGACAATGTCCTTATACTCCTCACTGACCTTATCAATGTCCTTTCCCATTGCGCTTATGACGGAGGCATTGCTCTGGTGAGTATGAATAACAAACATAGCCTCCCTGAAATGCTTATATACCTCGGCATGGACACCCTTTTCGGAGGACGGTTTGATGTTGCCCTCGTACTTGAGCGTTTCAATTTCAACCTTAACGATATCGTCGGTTGTCAGCGAATCATAAGGCCTGCCACTCGGAGTTATGACAAAGCTTTTATCGTCAATCCTGCAGCTGACATTACCCCAGGTACGGGCGATAAGCCCGTTTTCGACAAGGCTTTTGCCTATTTCGATTACCTGCTGTTTGGCAAGCAAAATATCCATATTTAATACCCCGCTTATTTGTTTTTGCTCTCCTTGACGCCGACATTAGCAAAAACTCTGTCAAAGCATAGGAGAGCTTCATCAATCATTTCTTCCGTATAGGCAGCACTGGTATAAAGTCTGCTGCCCGCAAGGGTAACAAGCCCCTCTGCCATATATGCCGCACCCATGTGCTCCATTTCCTTCTTGCGCTCGGAGGTAGCCTTGAGGACATCAGGAATGGTCCACGGTTTCTTCCAGTTAATTGAGAAATGCATGGTCCCGACAGTCTCAAGATGGCAGATTGAGCCTTGGTTGAAGGCCACAAAGGGCAGGTTGTATTTTGCAATGAGCTTCCTTAACCCTTCAGTGAGCCTATCTCCCATAAGGCCTGCGGTATAGCAGGCGTCCCTCTTCTCCATTTCGTCGAGCATATAATAACCTGCAACGCAGCTGAGCGGATTTGCCGCCATCGTGCCGCCGATAAGAGCTTTTTTATGCTTGCTACCCCCTGCAATGCCGGCAGAAAGGTACTGCATATACTCCTTTTTGCCACCGAGCCCGCCCGCTCCGGGGTATCCGCCAGCAACAACCTTGCCGAAAACAGTCAGGTCTGGGGAAACATCAAAATATCCCTGCGCGCCTCCCATGCCTATCCTGAAGGCTGTTACAACCTCGTCAAAAATAAGCAGTGCACCGTATTTCCTGCAAAGTGCCTCAACGCCCTTGTTGAAATTATAGTCAAGCGGTCTTGTTCCGCTCTCGGGGCCTACCGGCTCTATCATTACTGCTGCCGTACCCCCATGCAGCTTGTTCCTTCTGAGCTTTCTCTCAAGGTCGTTAAGGTCATTGGGGAAGAATTCCTGAGTATGCCTGAAAACAAAATGCGGAACACCGCTGGCCTGCGTCCATTTTGACCCGGGGATTCTGATGCCATATGCAAGCTGGTCGCTCCAGCCGTGATATGCGCCGCCCATTTTTATTATGTTCTTTTTCTTTGTCGCAAGTCTGGCAACACGTATAGCAGCCATACAGCCCTCAGTGCCCGAGCCGAGCATTCTGAACATTTCGACCGTTTTGATGTTTTCACGAATTTTCTCGGCAAGCTTGTATTCATACTCATGAAAAAGCCCAGTTGACGGTCCGCAGGTGTTAAGCAGCTCAATAACCTTTTCACGCACCTCGGGAGGGTTGCTGCCAAGGACAGTCGGACCGCCCGCCTGAATAAAGTCAAAGTACCTGTTCCCGTCAAGGTCATAAAGGTATGCTCCCTCCGCCTTTGTGAACACAATGGGAAAGGGGTAGTTGAAGGCAAGATTGTGCTGGACTCCCCCGGGTATAATCTTGCTTGCCTTGTCAATCATGGCCTTTGACTGTGTGCATTTTTTTGCATAATACTCCTCCTCATAGGCCTTTAGTGCCTCGGGACGAATAGTGTAAATGGGCTTTTTGATTAATTCATCCAGCTCCTTTGTCACTGCCGCAGCATCATGATAATTTGTGATTGAGTACCTGCTCTCCATATTATCCTCCCTTTCAGTTTTATAAACTGTGATAAGATATTAGTTTCAGTTAAAAATCAGATTCCGAGTCTCTTTGCCATCTCTGCAGTTTTCAGCTCGAGCGTTTTTGAAACACCCTCCTCCTGCATGGTTATGCCGTAGAGGACATCCGCTTCCTCCATTGTGCCGCGCCTGTGGGTGATTAGTATGAATTGAGTATCCCTTGTCATGCGGCGAACATATTTGGCGAAGCGTGAGACATTTATATCGTCAAGCGCCGCTTCTACCTCGTCGAAAATACAGAAGGGCGCAGGGGTAACCTTCAATATTGCAAACAGCAGCGCGATTGCCGCCAACCCCTTTTCACCTCCAGAA
>Ga0116191_1002422_pt1 | contig 14206 bp, 8 predicted proteins | sample AD_UKC111_MetaG_FD_89897 | JGI IMG/M metagenome (GOLD analysis project Ga0116191, IMG submission 89897) | Active sludge microbial communities of municipal wastewater-treating anaerobic digesters from Hong Kong - AD_UKC111_MetaG | ecosystem: Engineered > Bioreactor > Anaerobic > Digestate | place...
ATTGCTGGGAAAGCCACTGAAGGATGAGGGCATGCGCGCCCTCATTGAGAAGGGTGATAACAACAGGGTTATTGGCGGCAGGCGCTTTACAAAAGAAAACTTAAAGGAAAAACAGTGGTATTTTATCAAGGAGATTGACATGGCGCAGTTCGAAGGCAGAGTTGTGTATGTGAGGGGTGTGACGGCGGCGGTTTTCATATGCGTCATAGCTATAATGCTGATTGCAGGGTTGTTCTATTCACGCAGCGTATCCCGACGTTTGAAGGGACTTGCGCTCGCCATGTACAACAATGTCCCTTATTCCAGCGAACTGTTCAGCTCCGATGAAGCGCCTGATCATTTTTTTAATGAAGGTGACGAGGTCGACAGTTTGGTACGGGGCTACGGTAGACTTCGCTATCAGATACAGACTTTGATTAACGATGTTTATAAAGCCGATAACGAACGCATAAAATCCAGGCTACAAACCTTACAGGAGCAGATCAACCCACATTTTCTTTATAATATTCTCGATTCCATCAAAAGCTGTATTGAGCTTGGGCGCATCGGCGAAGCCAACAAAATGGTGAAATCGCTGTCCCAGTTTTACCGCAAGACGTTAAGCGGGGGTATGGAGAAGATAACCATAAGGGATGAGCTTTCCATTGTACAGGCTTATGTAGAGCTGCAAAAGATGTGCTATGGAGACCGTTTTGATCTTACCGTGGAAGTACCTGAGCAGCTTCTCGAGTTTACGGTGGTAAAACTTATCCTCCAGCCCATAGTCGAAAATGCCATCAACCACGCCTTTCCGGAATCAGCGGAGCGTGCAACCATTCACATTTCCGGAAGTTTATGGAGGGATGACATTATGCTCTATGTCCGGGATAACGGGTGCGGCATGCTGCTGGACAAGCTAAGGCAGGTCCGCAGGGGCTTGGAGAGCGATACCACCACCACAGGCCGTGGATATGGGCTGCGGAACGTCAACGCGCGCATGAAGCTTCATTACGGACGGGGTTATGGTATCGTGGAGTTATTCAGCAGTCCTGGAAAGGGCACTACTGTCGCGGTGCGTATTCCGCCAGAGGTGTAGAGAAGGGAAGAAACATAATATGTATCAGGGCAAGGAAGACATTACCATAATCAAAACCGATTATACCCTTCTAGTCGTGGATGACAATCAGTATATAAGGGAAGCCATATGCGACAACATCAATTGGAATGCGGCCGGCATCGGAAGGGTGTTGCGGGCCGCAAACGGACGGGAAGCTATAGACATTATTAAGGATAATGCGGTGGACATCGTCGTCACAGATGTACTTATGCCTGTTATGGATGGCGTTCACCTCGCACGTGAAATTCGCAAGAATTATCCCGGTATCGTGATTATATTTATTTCAGCTTACGACGATTTTGAATATGTGCAGCAGGCAATCAAGACAGACGCTTTCGATTATTTCCTAAAACCGGTGGATAGCGAGGTCTTGTTTAAAGGCGTCCAGGCAGCTATCATGGAAAAGGAGTTGGAGGTAAAGCTACGCCATAAAATCAAAAGCGGACAGGAATTTTTAACTGAACGTTTTTATCGCCGTCTGATTGAAAAGAAAAACGGTACGCTGAATATGAAGGACGATGCCGATTATCTGAACATCACGTTTAAAAAACAGCTTTATGTCTGTGTGGTGTTGGATATAGATGACAAGGACAGATTCAAGTCGGTAAGCAGCATAGAAGATTTTGAGATGAGCATCCTGATTATCCGTGAGCTGGCTTTGACAGCCCTTGCGGATTATGAGACCCATATTTTCAACGGGGACAACGACACGGTGGTGATACTTGTAGGCCTTGACGGGTACGGTCAGTGCAATGATCTTTTCTTCGCATTGGAAAAGATGGAGATAGAGTTGGAAAAGCGCTGCCATATCACCCTTACCGCGGGAATTGGCAATGTGAGATCGAAGATTGAAGACATACGGTATTCTTACCAGGAAGCAAAGAAAGCCGTGGAATACCGTTTTTTGATGGGGTTTGGGAAAGTCCTGCCCTATCAGGATTTTAACGGTCGGGCGCCGGCGGACGGTGCGGTTAATTGGCAAAAGCATGAAGAAAAGGTGGTTAAATACCTTAAACTCGGAAGAGCTGAGGAATTTGATAAGTTTTTGGACGAGTTTATAAGCAGGATAGAACGGCTTCAGACGACCCGGGAAACTCTCTACGCTGCTGTTATTGGCTTGGCTATCAAGGTGTATCAGACGGTAAATGAACAGGGGGCGTCAGGGGAGACCTTTTCGCCGGCGTTTATATACAGGATGTACGACGAGCTGCAGAAACTGCAGACAAAGGAACAACTCCTTAGCTGGCTTAGAAATACAATATCGGCGGCCTTTTATGAGGTGGAGACTTCCCGTAAGAATTATTCTTCCGGCATTATTAACAAAATACTTGATTTTATCGAGCGGAACTATCACATGGAGAATTTGAATCTGGATTTGATAGCAAGGGAAGTGGCGTTCAGCCCTTCATATATCAGCCTGATATTCAAAAAAGAGACCGGTATAAATCTCTTTGACCATATTACCAAGCTTCGTATCGAAAAAGCCATGGCGATGTTGAGAAACAGTTGCCTGCGAATTTCCGATATCGGTGAAATGGTCGGTTATCCTAACCCGTCTTATTTCACTAATGTGTTTAAAAAACACACCGGTAAATCGCCCAAGGAGTTTCGAGACCAGTTTTTATAAACATAAGAATTGTGGTGCCGCACACAAGCTGGGCTGGCGCCGCTTGGCAGGGAGCGCTGAGAAACACAGTAATATATCAAAAGAACATAAAAATATATTTCATTAATTTCCACATCTTTTTATTATAAAATAATAGTGTTCCAACAACCTTGGGTGGCTGAATGGAGTGAGCATAATGAATCTCGTTTTTGTCCGCAGCAGGCTCCTTCCTGTTGTTCTCGGTGCTGCCGTCATATTTTCATCACAAAGCCCTTTTATCATGACGCCGGTTGCTCAGGAGACTGAGTCCACAGACGATACAATTTTAAAAACATCCTCCTATAATGCCTATCTACAGGAGCAGGAGCAAAAGCGCCCGGATTTTTCCGTGACGCTGAGCGCCGATGATGTAACGGACACAAGTGCAAACTTTATCAAAATGCCCATTTACAACGGCGAGAGAGACGTCATGCTGCAACAGGGGGAGGAAAACGGCCATGTGACGTATTCGGTCGACATACCCGAAAGCGGCTTGTATACCATCGCAATAAAATACGCGCCGCACACCGTCAGCCGGGGGAGATTGGAACTCAATTTATTACTGGACGGGGAGCTGCCCTTCAAGGAAGCGTCGGGCATCAGTTTGCCGCGTTTGTATACCGACAAGGAGGGCATCAAAAGCGATGTAAACGGGCATGATATCCGACCTGAAACCATAGAGCTGGATTGGTTTAACACTGTTGAATTTATAGACACCGAAGGGTTTGGCAGGTATTCCTACGAATTTTATTTGGGAAAGGGAAGACATACGCTGCGCATAGAAAGTGTAGGTGCGCCAATAGCCGTAAAATCGCTGTTTTTATACGGCAGACAGTCCATTCCTTCCTATACTGATGTTTTGACCGGCTGGCAGGGAAAAGGCGCCAGGCCGGTCGAAAGCATTTCTGAAAATGTAATACGCCTGCAGGCCGAAGGGAATTTTTATAGGACCGACAGCACACTTACGGCTATGAGCGACCGAACTGACCCCAAAACCGAGCCTTTTGAAATAGGAAAGATCAAACTCAATTATATGGGCGGCTACAACTGGTCCCGTGTCGGTCAGAAGGTAGTCTGGAAGTTGTACGCTCCTTCTACGGGACTGTACAAGCTGGCCTTCCGTTACCGCCAAAATTATCAACGAGGGCTATCCACAGTGCGGCGCATAAGTATAGACGGCAGCGTCCCCTTCGCGGAATTTGACGCCGTGGAATTCCCGTTTAATCAGGGCTGGAGCCTTAATATTCCGTCTGACGATAAGGGCAATCCTTATTACATATACCTCGAGCAAGGCGAGCACACCATTTCCTTGGAATGTACGCAGAGCCCTATGGCCGAGCATTTACAGAGCATAGAAACCGCTGTTTATGAGATGAACGAGCTTTACCGCAAGGTGATAATGGTTACCAGCGTACAGCCCGACATTTTTCGCGATTATATGTTGGAAAAGGAGATACCTGATCTTAAAGAGAGACTTTCCGTGATTAAGGGCCGCCTTCGCGACGAATACGCCTCTTTTTCTGAGTGGTCACCGGAGGCCGCCGGCGAAGCGGCTATACTGCTGCGCACCGCGGATGTTCTGGATATTGTTTCGGAGGATCCGGAGCAGATGAAGGAGTATCTCTCCGAATATAAAAATAACGTCAGTGCAATCGCCTCTTGGCTACTTTATATGAAGACACAGCCGCTGGATCTGGATTATATTTCATGTTTGCCCCCTGACGCACCTGAACCGGTTTATAAGGCTGGTTTTTTTGAATCGGCGAAGGTGTTCGTCATGTCTTTTATCGCGTCGTTTTTTGAAGATTACAGCTCTATCGGCGGCAGCTATAAAAGCAGCGGTCAAGCTATCACCGTATGGACGGAATGGGGCAGGGACCAAGCTTCTATCATAAAACAGCTGGTAGACAACGATTTCACGCAAAAATCTGGCATCAAGGTCAATGTTAAACTGGTACAAAGCTCTCTAATCAACGCCATACTGGCCGGTGTAGGGCCGGATGTGGCAATAAACGTGGGACGAGGCCAGCCGGTGAATCTCGCTATGCGCGGCGCTGTGGCCGATTTAATGGCTATGAAGAACTTCAATGAGATTAAGACGAGGTTTTCCGATACCGCTTTGGCACCCTATACCTATAACGGCAGTGTATACGGCCTGCCGGTTACCCAAAGCTTTTTCATGATGTTTTACCGCAAGGACATATTTGATGATCTGAATTTAAAGCCCCCCCAGACCATGGACGAATTGTATGATGTGCTCTCTGTGCTCCAACGCAACAACATGGAAATCGCTATGCCCTTCGCTTCCCCGAACGTACAGAGCCTCGTTGATTCAGGCATGGGTTCGCGCAATATGTTTATCACGCTGCTTATGCAAAAAGGCGGGAGCGTCTATACGGAGGATTTGAAGTATTGTGCTCTGGATTCTAAGGAAGCAGTAGAAGCATTTAAGCAGTGGACGGATTTGTATACCAAATACAAACTGCCATTGTATTATGACTTTTTCAACCGGTTCCGTACAGGTGAAATGCCTTTGGGAATTGCTGACTATACGGTATATAACATGCTTGAACTGGCCGCGCCGGAGATCAGGGGATGTTGGGAGATGCTTCCGATACCCGGCATACCGGACAATCAGGGTAATATCAACAGGGCGCAGGGGGCCTCCGGCACCTCCGTTATAGTGTTGTCGGGAGCTCAAAATAAAGAAAGCTGCTTTGAGTTTTTAGATTGGTGGACCAGTGATGACACACAATTAACCTTCGGATTGCAAATGGAGGCTGTAACTGGCCCCGGAGGGCGATACGCCACAGCTAATATTAACGCTTTTAAGCAGCTTCCTTGGAGGAAGGCTGAAAAGGAGAACATATTGTCGCAATGGCGTTATGTGCGTGAAATAGAAGAGATCCCAGGCGGTTATTACACCTCTCGCTCCTTGGAAAACGCCTTTGCCGAGGTTTATTACAACCGTGCTGTTCCGAGAGACGCTTTGGCCTCCTGGATTGAAAAGACCAATGATGAAATCAGAAGAAAACGGTCTGAATTCGGATTGGAATAACGGGGGAAGTGTGCATATGGAGAAAACGCTTGTTCACAAAAGGGAGAAATGGCAGAGCTTTTTCAGAGGGCTTGTCTTAAACAGACATTACTATTTTATGCTTGCTCCCTTTTTTATATTGTTTTTTATTTTTACAGTGGCACCTATAATAAGTTCTGTTTTCATTAGCCTCACTGACTTCAACATGATACAGTCTCCAAAGCTTGTCGGCTTGTCCAACTATTTCAGGCTTTTTCTCAATGACGACGTATTCCTTACGGCCATCCGGAACACCGTCGCAATCGCGCTGGTAGCGGGCCCCATAAGTTATCTGGCCTGTTGGCTGATTGCCTGGCAGGTAAATGAGTTCGGCTCAGGGCTGCGCACCCTCTTTACGCTGGTGTTTTACATCCCATCCATGACGGCCAGCGCCATTGAGATGTGGCGATATTTCTTCAGCAGCGATTCCTATGGGCTGGTAAATGCATGGCTGTTTAAATTGGGTTTTCTCAAACAGCCGGTCGAATGGCTGACCAATCCCAATATCAACCTCTCCGTCATCATCGGCATAACAATATGGCTGAGTCTTGGCGTGCCTTTTCTTGCCTTTGTCGCCGGGCTGCAGACGCTGGACCGTTCACTTTTTGAGTCGGGTGCGATAGACGGTATTCGCAACCGATGGCAGGAAATGTGGTTTATCACACTGCCTCAGATGAAGCCCCAGCTTATGTTTGGAGCGGTAATGCAAATTGCAGCGTCTTTTTCGGTGGCCAGCATCCCCATGTCGCTGACAGGCTTTCCCAGTATCAACTATTCAACTCACACCGTCATCTCCCATGTTATAGACTTCGGCAATTACCGATATGAGATGGGATATGCCTGCGCCATATCCACTGTTCTGTTTATAATGATTATATTGGCTAAACGGCTGCTCACTGCGTTTCTCAATCGTGTAGGTACATAAGGAGGCAGCACAAATGGCGTTTTTACACATGTTCAAAAAGCATAAAAAAATCAACCGTTCATTTGGCGGTACCCTGCTGTTGCTTTTTTGCCTGTCGTCACTGGGTATTGTCATGGTGCTGCCGCTGTACCTGCTGGTGATATCGGCCTTTAAGCCGGTGGATGAGTTGTTTGCCTTTCCTCCGCGCTTTTTCATCATCCGCCCCACTTTGTTGAATTTTGATACTATGTACCGGATTGTGTCAAACATGTATATACCCTTTTCCCGTTATGTCTTCAATAGCTTCTATGTATCAGTCGTTACCACATTTTTTCATGTACTGATAGCCTCCGCGGCCGCTTATCCGTTAGCCAAAGGCAAATTTAGCGGTAAAAGCTTGCTTTTTAACCTTGTTGTATGGTCTCTTCTTTTCAGCGCGCCGGTCACCGGAGTCCCCCGTTATGTCATCCTGGCTAAGGGAGGATTGCTCAATAGCCATTGGGCGATTATCCTACCGCAGATACAGTCGGTTTTAGGATTGTTTCTGATGAAGCAGTTTATGGAAAACATCTCTGACTCCATTCTAGAGGCCGCCAGAATAGACGGCGCAAACGAATACCGGATATTCTGGAGTATAGCCATGCCCCAAGTCAAACCCGCCTGGCTCACGCTTGTGATTTTTGCATTTCAGGCGGTATGGGCCGACAGCGGGCAGAACGTTCTGTTCGAAGAGACCCTTAAGACCATACCGGTCGCGCTGTCTCAGCTCCAAAACAGCACTATCTCCCGCGTAGGAGCCATAGCAGCGGCTTCCCTTATCATGATTATACCGCCAATTCTCGTGTTTGTCTTTAACCAGAGCCGGGTTATAGAAACCATGACTCAATCGGGCATCAAAGAATAAAGGGCGGGGGTGCGAAGATGTCAATAAAACGCATAAGTGCTTTTATATCGGCATTATGCCTCATGCTGTTAACGGCACCAGCGGGTTATGCCGACAACGGCAGCTACAACAGCTTTCTCCGGGATGATTCCGGCAAGCCGGTTCCCGCTCCGTATACATATACTCCGCTGCGTGTCATAAGCGGGACGTCTCTCGGGACGACAAATATGGTCACGCCCTCCGATATGTATGTCACCAAAGACGATATGGTCTATATTCTGGATTCGGGTAACAAACGGATATTGAAGTTGGATAAAGAGCTGAGGCTTATCGGAGAGCTAAGGGAATATAAGGACCTTTGGGGCAATGCTGTGGAATTTAAAAAAATGACAGGCCTGCATGTCTCGGATACGGGTGACATACTGGTGACCGATGCAGAGCTTGGTATGCTATCGATCATAAGCCCGGAAGGCGTTTTAAAAAAACGCATTGGAAAACCGGTGACCGACTTGCTGCCAGACGACTTCGTATATAAACCCGACAAGGTTCTGATGGACGATAAAAACATCATTTATGTACTGGCGACAGGGCTGTATCAGGGAGCCGTCACAATTGACGGGGAGGGAAAATTTTTAGGCTTTTATGGCGCTAGCCCAGTGGAGGTGACGGCAGCGCTCAGGTTTGATTATTTTTGGAAAAAAATATTTAACAAGACCCAAAGAGGTAATCTGGCAAGCTACGTGCCTACGGAATACAAAAACTTCTGTGTCGATAGGGAAGGGTTTATCTACACCGTTACCAGCGTTTCGGAGTTTGATACCAACCTTATACGTCGCTTCAATCCCAAGGGCATGGATATCCTCACACCTGTAAATCCCTACTACGGCGATTACAAGAAGGTCCAGTACCTTAATGAAAGCATCAAGACCTCGTTTGTAGATGTGGCGGTAAACAAAGAGGGACTGGTAGCGGCTCTGGACCAGACGCGCTGTCGAATCTTTGAATATGACGAGGATATGACCCTTATCGGGACATTCGGCGCTAAGGGACATCAAGCCGGAACATTTCTCGCGCCCGTAGCTATAAATTATTTAGAAGACAGGTTGCTTGTACTCGACAGTCAAAAGGGAACTCTCACCGAATTCGGGCTCACCAATTACGGACGCAATATGCATGACGCTATTTTCTACTATTCTGACGGGCAGTATCAGAAAGCGCTTGCGCCCTGGAAAGAGGTGCTGCGCCAGAACGTCAACGCTGATATAGCCTATACGGGGATAGGAAAGGCACTGTACGGTCTCAGACAATATAAACAGGCCATGGAATATTTTAAGCTGGGCTACAGCAGAGAAAATTATTCCAAGGCTTTTAGGGAATACCGTTCACAGTTTTTGAGGGAACACTTCCTGCCCGTTGCCGCCGCGGTGCTGCTTGTGCTGGGACTGGGTTTTTATCTGAGCTGGTACAGAAGAAGAAAACATCGTTACGATGATTCGGTGAAAGAGGTGAAGTGGTACCTATATTGCTTTCGTATTATGGAACGTCCGTTCGGCGGTTTTGAGGAGCTTCGGATGTCAAAAAAGAAAAGCTTTAAGCTGGCTGCTTTCATCGTTGCACTTTGGTGGGTAGCCGAGATACTCTCAAGGCAGTATGCAGGCTTTTCCTTCAACTCCGTAAAGAGAGAGGATATCAACATATTATTTTTGCTTGCCGGCACGGCTGGGCTGTTCCTTGTCTGGGCTATTTCCAACTGGGCGGTCGGCACTCTTAGCGACGGCTCGGGAAAATTCGTCGATATCTTCATATTTAGCGCCTATGCGCTGACGCCCTTTATTTTATCGAAATATACCAATCTGATACTTTCCAACATACTTGTCCGCGAGGAAAGCATACTGATGAGTCTCGTAAGCGCGGTTGGTATCGCTTACACGGCTCTTCTTTTAATAAACGCAGTGATGACGGTGCACGAGTACACCTTCGGCAAATCTGTAATTTCCTGTCTGCTCAGCATACTGGGAATAGCGGCAGTCTTATTTGTCCTGCTTTTGCTTTTTAACTTGATGCAGCAATTCGTCATGTTGGTAAGGGATATTTTCACCGAAATCAATTTGCGGCTCTGACGGGCAGAAAAGAGGTGTATGCTATGAGGAAAAACAGAATCATTCTCCTCCTGCCGGCGCTGCTTCTTGCTATATCGGCGGTTTCGTGCGGCGGAAACAAAAAGGACCTGGAGGCGTTTGTCCCCGAAAAAACCGATATGGCGCAGGGCAGGGTCCTCTCAGGTAAAGAATCGGTGGAGAACGACGGATACTTGCTCACTATAAATGGAGAGGACGGGCATTTTGTTATCAAGGACAAGAGAACCGGGACAGAGTGGCCGGATACCCCTTTCATAGCGGAGACAGACGACAGCATGACTCCTATAAAAAAGGCAGAGCTGCAATCCCAGCTTATTATCCAGTACATCAACAAATCGGAAAGAACGTTATATCAGAACTCCACCATCGGATGTGTCAGGAAGAGCTCCGTGGAGGTACAGCTGCTGACCGATGGATTTCGGGTGCTCTATCGGTTTCCCGGCGAGGGCTTTGTCATACCCGTGGAATACCGCCTTGTGCCGGAGGGCTTTATCGCGGAGGTTATATTCGAGCATATCAGCGAGCAAAAGGAGAACAGACTAATTTCGGTAAATCTGCTGCCCTCCTTTGGTGCGGCGTCGGTTTCTGACGAGGGGTATATACTGGTCCCGGATGGTTGCGGGGCGCTTATCCGGCTCAATAACGGAAGGGCCGCGCACGGCGAATACCGACAGCAGCTTTATGGCAGGGACTACTTCCAGAACATGGTGTTTAAAAACACCAATGTGCAAAACGCTTCCATGCCGGTCTACGGTTTAAAAAAAGGAGATTGCGCTTTTCTGGCGGTTATTGAGCAGGGTGATGCGTTAGCCACCGTGCGGGCGTCGGTATCAAGCAGCACCTTCCCTTACAATTTGGCATATTGCGAGTTTGCATACCGCTCGACTGACAGCAATGTTTTTCAGGTCGTCACGCGGGATGTGGAGACGCGCTATGTCAATCTGTTCGCGCCCCGGCCGGTGGTTGCGCCGCGCGCATCGGTAAGATATGTGTTTTTGAGCGAACGGTCGGCTAATTATGCGGATATGGCGGCCGCTTACCGTGATTATTTGAAAAACAAGAAGGGTATGAAGCCGGCCGAGAGGCTCGGCATGGGTATACAGCTGGAGTTTATTGGTGCTGTTCAACGGAAGAAGACCTTTATGGGTGTCCCCTATATCGGCGTTCAGAGTTTGACAACCTACGAAGAGGCAAAGACAATATTGACTGAACTCAATCGGTCGGGTATTTGTCTGAGTGCCGTCTACAAAAACTGGATGGATTCCGGGCAGATGGATAGGATTATGACCCAGCTCCGTTATTCATCGGCGCTGGGCGGGGAAAAAGGCTTTAAACAGCTTCAAGCATACGCCGACGCACAGGGCATAAGGCTGTTCAAAGCCTTCGAGCCTTTGCAATACAAAAAAAGCGGCAACGGCGTATCGCGGCTTAATGACAGCATTCACAATATTCTGGACAGCGTTGTATATGAGTACCCGTTCGATATTGCCGTGCTCGAAAGACGCAAGGAAAACAAGCCAACGGTGCTTCTCAGCCCCCCGGTGGCGCTCAGCAAAGGGGAGAGCCTGTTTGCGGCTGCCGTAGAGGACGGTGAAAAACGGATTGCCTTGACCTCCATAGGCGATATGCTGTATTCCGATTATTCAAAAGCGCTAATCACGGACCGCTGGCAGGCTATGGAATATTATAAGCGGCTGCTTATGCGCGGGGAGTCGCTGTTTAATGATCTGATGGTCTTTGGAGCTAATGCGTATGTTTACCCGTATGCGGACAGTATCAGCGATGTTCCGCTCACCAGCAGTGGCTTCGATATAGTGGACGAGGTTGTGCCTTTTATGCAGATAACGCTGAAGGGCTGCAAAAACCTTGTTTCCACACCCGTTAATCTGGAGGGAGATTATCAAAAGATTTTGCTGAAGACCGTCGAATACGGCGTGACTCCGGCTTTTGTTATCGTCGGCGGAAATCCGGCGCTGTTGAAGGCAAGCATGGCGGATTGCCTGTACAGCTGCGGGTATTCCGATTGGAAGGATTATATAACGGAGATTGCCGAGGCGCTTAACGTTTTGAACGCCAACGTAGGCGAGGCCCATATCATTGCACATGAGAAACTTGCCGACGGCGTTTGCAAAACGTTCTACGACAACGGACACGCAGTGTATGTCAATTACAACGACACCCGGGTATTGGCGGAGGGAGTAAGCATCGAAAAGATGAGCTTTAAGGTGACGGGAGGGGACGAAGGATGAAACTCAGACGCGGAAAATTAACGCTTGAAGAGCGGGAGGCCTGTTACGGGTATCTTTTTCTGGTCCCTTGGGCGCTGGGTTTTGTCTTCCTCTTTTTGGGACCGCTCGTCACTGCCATTCGGATGACCTTCAGCAAGGTAGCAATTACAAACAAGGGGTTTTCCATGGATTTTGTCGGCCTCACAAATTACATCAATATTCTCACCAAGGAAAGTGATTTTTACAAGGGCCTGACCAATTCTGTTTTTACTCTGCTGTATCAGCTTCCGATAATCACTATTTTCAGCTTTTTTATCGCAGTCGTTATCAACCAGAAATTCCGGGGACGGTATTTCATGCGGATGGTTTTCTTTCTGCCGGTTATTGTGGCTTCGGGCGCCGCAATCGACGTGCTGAAAAGTTCCATCGCTGCTCAACAGCTTGGAGGAAGCAGTAGTGGCACGATTTACAACAGCATAGCATTGACGCAAATTATGATAGAATCAGGTTTTCCTAATGAGATGGTATCCTTTGTTTCGAGGACGGTAAACCAATCCTTCGATCTTATCTGGAAATGCGGTATACAGATACTGCTCTTTTTGGCGGGCTTGCAGTCAATAGCGCCGCAGTATTATGAAGCTGCGGATGTGGAGGGCGCTACCGGGTGGGAGAAGTTCTGGAAAATCACTTTTCCACTGATTTCTCCCATAACCCTGACGGTGCTGTTTTATACTGTTGTAGATTCTTTTTTGGATTTTTCCAATTACGTCATGAAGCTCATATACTGGGCGCAGGGCCAAAATCTCCAGTTTGAGCGGAGCACGACTATGGCGACCATTTATTTCATCGTCATATTCGTTATCTGCGGCATATTGCTGGCTGCCGCTTCAAGGTGGGTGTTTTATCATGATGAAAAGTAATTTCTTCAGGCCTCTGCGCGCAAAAGAAAGGGATATTCGTGCAGTCGTCAGATTCAAGGCATCTAGCACAGGATGGAAAATTTTCCGCCTTTTTCTACTGCTTTCCCTTTGCTATGTGGTGTTTTTCCCTATCATGTTTATGCTGAGCAACGCGCTGCGTTCAGGGCTGGACGCCGTTGACCCTACAATTATCTGGATACCCAAGCATTATACGATGCAAAATTTTATTACCGTCTTTGCGCTGCTTGATTATCCGCGTTCCTTTGTCAGCACTGTAACCATTAGCATCGGCAGTGCTTTGCTGCAGATTGCGGTCTCGGCTATGACCGGCTACGGTTTTGCGAAATACAAATTCCGTTTTCGAGGCGTTCTATTTGCATTGGTATTGTTTACAGTCGTTATTCCGCAGCAGATACTCGTCATGTCGCTGTATTTGAAATTCAAATTTTTTGACATGGCGGGGTTCGGTTATCTGTATTCGTTGATAACAGGTCAGATGCCAAACTTGCTCGACAACCCGCTGGTGTTTTTCGTGCCTTCCATGTTCGGCGTAGGATTAAAGGGCGGATTGTTCATATATATTTTCCGTCAGTTTTTCCGCGGTCTCCCCAACGAGCTGATGAGCGCGGCAAAGATAGACGGATGTGGCCATTTCGGTATCTTTATAAAGATAATGCTGCCTAACGCCGTACCCGCAATCGTCTCGGTTTTTTTGTTTTCAGTGGTATGGCACTGGAGTGAGATTTTTTACTCCTCGGTCTTTCTGTCGACCAACCAGATGCTGTCGCCCCAGCTCAGCTCCTTGCGTGTGCAGGTGTTCCGGGCCATGACCAGCAACACAGCTTCTCTTATGAGCCTGTTCACCAGCGAGTCAGGCAGTATCGAAAGCGTAATACAAGCGGGTGTTTTTCTGGTGATACTGCCCGTGCTTCTGCTTTACCTTGTTACGCAAAAATTCTTTGTCCAGGGGGTGGAACGCACGGGGCTGGTTGAATAAGACAACAAAACGCAATAACATAAAAACAGATAAAAACTTTTAATATTGAACAATAAAATACGAAGTTATATAATTAATATAGTTAAAAACATACATACTAATGCGCGTTTGTTTGCTAGTATTTATCGGCAATATAATCTGCCATTCTGGTGACGGTAAGCCCAGTTATTGCTATAAATGTTTAAATAGCGTAAAGAAGGCTCTGTAAAGTTAAGATGAAAGAACAGCTTAGTTTTTCTCAGACTTTCGCCCCAAAACACGTGTAATCGCTTTATCGCGTTTTATCAAGGCTAAAGTGAACGGCTACGCCGTCCTTGAC
>Ga0116191_1002425_pt1 | contig 14201 bp, 20 predicted proteins | sample AD_UKC111_MetaG_FD_89897 | JGI IMG/M metagenome (GOLD analysis project Ga0116191, IMG submission 89897) | Active sludge microbial communities of municipal wastewater-treating anaerobic digesters from Hong Kong - AD_UKC111_MetaG | ecosystem: Engineered > Bioreactor > Anaerobic > Digestate...
AAAGCCATGGTTCCCTTTTCGTTCGCAGGAGAAGAACTGGCGTGGGCTGGGCCGCGCGCACTCTATTGGCAGCGCGAAAAAGCTTTGCTGGTGGCTGACCTGCATCTTGAAAAAGCAAGCTTTTACGCCGCCCATGGGCAGATGCTGCCTCCCTATGACAGCCGCGAAACGCTGGAACGGATAGCCGAAGCGATCCGCCTGACCGGGGCGCGGCGGGTATTCTGCCTGGGCGACAATTTCCACGACGCGGAAGGCGCGGCGCGGCTTGAACCGCACGCACTGGGCATGCTCGATGCGCTGACCCGCGCAACGGATTGGGTCTGGGTGGCGGGCAATCACGATCGGGGTACTGTTCCCTGCGGCACGGCGGTGGAGGAACTGGAAGTAGCCGGGCTGGTGCTGCGGCACGAGGCATTGGCGGGTGAACACCGGCCAGAATTGTCGGGCCACTTTCACCCCAAGCTGCGGATCAATGCGCGGGGCCGTTCACTGTCACGCCCCTGTGCGGTGGCAAGCGAACGCAAGCTGATCCTACCTTCCTTCGGTGCGCTGACCGGTGGGATGGACGCCGCCGATCCGGCGATTATTGCCGCACTACGACCCGAGCGCGCCGCCAATGCGCTGCTGGGAGTGTCGGGGCGGTTGGTGCAGTATCCGATCTGGCGCGCCGCCGCGTAATTTTGATACTGCCCTTTCCCAAAGCTCCGAATCGCTTTAAGGACGCGCGCACGTAAGAAACGACAGGAGACGATCCAATAGCACCCCCACCCCGGCGCATGTTGCAGCCCCCCGTGAAGAGCGGGCCTCGCTACAATCACATGATCACGACCGACAAGGTTCGCGTCATTGACGAGAACGGCGAGAATATCGGCGTGATGTATACTCGCGAAGCAATCGAACAGGCCGCCGATGTCGGCCTTGACCTGGTAGAGGTTTCGCCCAACGCCGATCCGCCGGTGTGCAAGTTCCTCGATGTCGGCAAGTTCCGCTACGAAGCCCAGAAAAAGGCCAATGCCGCGCGCAAGACCCAGAAGACGCAAGAGATCAAGGAGATCAAGATGCGTCCGAACATCGATGATCACGACTATGACGTGAAGATGCGCGCGATCCACAAATTCATCGGCGAAGGCGACAAGGTGAAGGTCACCCTGCGGTTCCGCGGACGCGAGCTTTCGCACCAGCAACTGGGGATGAACCTGCTGAAGCGGGTCCAGGAAGACACTGCCGAAATCGCCAAGATCGAGGCCTATCCGCGCATGGAAGGTCGCCAGATGCTGATGGTGCTTTCACCGAAGTGACAGACAAAGGTGCAGGCTACCTTGGAAGGATCCCGCGCCAGCGGCTGATCTCGATAATCGGCGGGTCGGCCGGAAATCTGGTCGAATGGTATGACTGGTTTGCCTATGCCAGTTTCGCGATCTATTTCGCGCCGGTCTTTTTCCCCAAGGCCGACCCGACCGCACAGCTGCTGAGCACGGCGACGATATTTGCCGCCGGCTTCGTGATGCGCCCGCTTGGTGCCTGGGTGATGGGCCGGTTTGCCGATCACCGCGGACGTAAGGCGGGGCTAACGCTATCGGTCGCGCTGATGTTCAGCGGGTCGCTGCTGCTGGCGCTGGCACCCACGTATGCCCAGGCCGGGCTGTTAGGCCCCGCCGTGCTGTTGCTGGCCCGGGTGCTGCAAGGCCTTTCGCTGGGCGGCGAATACGGCGCCAGTGCAACCTATCTTTCGGAAATGGCCCCAAAGGCCAACCGTGGTTTCTGGGCCAGCTTCCAGTACATGACGCTGTGCGGCGGCCAGCTTCTGGCGATTGCGGTGGCGGTTATCCTCCAGGGTTTTCTCAGCGAGGCACAGCTGACCGCGTGGGGCTGGCGCATCCCCTTTGTGATTGGCGCGCTGCTGGCGCTGGCGGTCTATGTGTTGCGCAAGAACCTGGCTGAAACGCCGTCTTTCGAAAATCAGGCGGTCGATCGCCCGCTATCCACCGCCAGCCTGTTGTGGCGCGAACACCGCCGCGAAAGTATCCTGGTGGCGATGCTGTCGGCCGGTGGCGGGCTGGGGGCCTATGCCTATACCAGCTACATGCAGAAGTACTTGTTCAACACCGTCGGCTTCGACAAGGCGACCGCGACCTATATCGTCGCAGCAGCCTTGCTGTGGTTTACCGCGATGCAGCCGGTGTTCGGTGCGCTGGCCGACCGGTTCGGACGCAAACCGATGCTGCTGCTGTTCGGGATCGGTGGGGCGCTGGCAGCTGTGCCGGTGTTCCTGACGCTGGAACATACCAAATCGCCGATCACGGCAACGCTTGTGCTGCTGATCCCGTTGACCCTGCAAAGCGGCTACAGCGCCAACAATGCACTGGTAAAGGCCGAACTGTTCCCCGCGCATATCCGCGGCCTTGGCGTTGCGCTGCCCTACTCGATCGGCAACGCGGTGTTCGCCGGCACGTTAGAGATGGTCGCGCTCGCTCTCAAGGGCGTGGGGGTGGAATGGCTGTTCTACATCTATGTCGCACTGGTCATCGCCATGGCCGGAGTGGCCACCTTACTGCTTCCCGAAACCCGCGAACGCAGCCTGATCGTCGGCGATTAGCTGCGCTTCATCAGCCAGGTGAGCACCACTGCAACCAGCACCAGTGCGGGCACATCGCCCAGCAGGTGCCCCTGGTGCATCGGCTCACGCAGCGATTCCCAGGCCATGATTGCCGCATGGACCAGACTGGACCAGACGGTAAACCAGATCAGCGAGGCATGGGCGCGCGGATTTGCGGCAGCGCGGATCAGGAACACGCCCAGCGTGGCATAGACCCCGACGATCATCAGGTAATAGTTGTTGTCGAACGGTCCGCCCTCGTGCCAGGCCCAGCCAGCTGGCCAGACAATCGCCAGCGGGATGATCAGGCAAAAAACGGCACCGAACAGGCGCAGCGCAAGGCTAAGCAAGCGGTCATTATCGGACATCGGCTCTCTCCCCCGAGCTCTCTGCAACTTCCGACCCTGACCCGATATTGCGCTCTTCCGGTTTCACTTGCAACCGTGTTGCCTTGACCGGTCCACTGTCCTATCGCTTGCCGCGCACACGGGAGATGCGTTCCTGCGGAGGTTAGGAACCCGGGCCCCTGCGCGACAATCTGCAGCTCCGGCCTTCCTCGGAGCGTTCAAACAGGAAGGATGCCAGCCATGGCCGATACCCCCGCGCGCAAACCCAAGGCTTCGATCACCCGGATCGGCAATCGCGAACTCTCGCCCGCCACCTTGATGATGGGCCACGGATACGATCCGATGCTGTCCGAAGGCAGCCTGAAAGCGCCAATCTTCCTGACCAGTACCTTTGCCTTTCCCAGCGCGGCGGATGGCAAGCGGTTCTTCGAAGGGATTACCGGCAAGGTCCCTGGCGGCACCGACGGGCTGGTCTATTCGCGCTTCAACGGCCCCAACCAGCAGATCCTGGAAGGCCGCCTGGCAGTGTGGGACGGCGCGGAAGAGGCGCTGTGCTTTTCAAGCGGGATGACTGCGATCTGTGTGTTGTTCCTGGCCTTTGCCTCCGCCGGAGACGTGATCGTCCATTCCGGGCCGCTCTATGCCGCCAGCGAAGGCTTCGTCGCCAAGACGCTCAGCCGCTTTGGCGTGACCTATGTCGATTTCCCCGCCGGAGCGACGCGCGAGGAACTCGATGCAGTGATGGCCAATGCCAAGGCACAGGCCACTGACCAGGGCGGCAAAGTGGCGATGGTCTATCTGGAAAGCCCGGCCAACCCCACCAATGCACTGGTCGATGTCGAAGCTGTCCGCGATGCCCGTGACGCTGCCTTCGGCCCCGAGTGTCCGATCGCGATCGACAACACCTTCCTTGGCCCCCTTTGGTCACGGCCCATCGACCACGGCGCGGACATCGTGGTCTATTCGCTGACCAAATATGTCGGAGGGCATTCAGATCTGGTCGCCGGATCGGTCTCCGGGGCGAAGAAGTGGATGACCCCGGTGCGCATGCTGCGCAACGTGATGGGCGGGATTGCCGATCCCAACACCGCCTGGATGCTGATGCGCAGCCTGGAAACGGTTGAGCTGCGGATGACCCGCGCGGGCGAAAACGCGGCCAAGGTCTGCGCATGGCTGGCGGGCCATCCCAAGGTGGAAAAGCTGGGCTATCTGGGCATGATCGACGATCCACGCCAGCAGGACATTTTCGATCGACACTGCACCGGCGCGGGCAGCACGTTCTCGCTCTATGTGAAGGGCGGCGAAGCCGAGGCGTTTCGCTTCCTCGACAACCTCAGGATCGCCAAGATGGCGGTCAGCCTGGGCGGCACTGAAACGCTGGCCAGCTTGCCCGCGGCGATGACTCACCTGTCGGTGCCCGAAGAGCGCAAGGCACAGCTGGGGATCACCGACAATCTGGTGCGGGTCAGCATCGGGATCGAGGACGCGGATGACCTGATTGCGGACTTCGAACAGGCACTCGCGGCAGTTTGATCCTGCTTGCGGCGGCACCGGCATTGTGCTTGTGCCGCCGCGATGACCCACGAACCCCACGACAAGCTGCAAAGCGATGCCGACACTCCCGGCAATTCGCGTCTGGTGACGATTGCCGAAGGCCCCTGGGCCGGTTGGCAACACTGGGAGCCGGTAGACTATTTCGAGGAACATGCGGGGCCGTTCTTCTGCAAGCCTGACGGGCAAGGCGTGGTCTGCGGCTTTCGCCCCGATGCCAAGAACCGCAACGGCGGCGGCAACATCCACGGCGGGGCGCTGATGACCTTTGCCGACTATGTCCTGTTCATGACCGCTCTGTGGGCCGATCCCGACCTCCACGGGGTAACCCTGACGATGAACAGCGAATTCATCGGCGCGGCCGAACCGGGGCGACTTCTGACGGGTCGGGGCGAAATCGTACGTGCCGGTTTTTCGATCGTCTTCGTGCGCGGGATGATCGAGGACGATGGCCGTCCGGTTCTGGGTTTTTCTGCAACGATCAAGAAGCTCAAGAAGCGCGGCTGAACCGGTCTTTCAGCCACCACAGCGGCAAATAGGGCCGGTCGAGCGCTGAATCGATCGCATAGGACCACCAGCCGCCGCCAAAAGGCAGGTAAAGCCGCACCGGCACCCCGGCATCGCGCGCGATTGCTTCGCAGCTCCGTCGCGGCAAGCCGCGCAGCAATTCAAGCTCGCATGGCGTACCGCTGGATTTCAGCAAGGCCAGCGCTGGCGCCGCCAGCGCGGGATCGTGGGTTGCAATCCCAACCGGCGCAGTGCGCCCCGCCAGCTTTTCGATCAGCGCAAGGAAAGCCGCGCTGCGATCCGCGGGATCGTCATGCGGATCGGGCCATTCGCCCTTGACCACGCGGATCCGAACCGGGCGGTCGCGCCATTCGGTGGCATCGCCCAGACTGCGCCGCCAGCGCGCTGGCAGCACCACCCCGGCGCCCAGATTTGCCGCGGCGGCATGGGTTGCATCGGCCAGATCCGGCCCGTGCGCATCGAACACCAGCGGCAACCCGGTAGCGGCAATCCGGCGCATGGCTTCGGGATCGAAATCGAGCTTTGGGGCCTTGATCGACAGGCAGGCGACGATCCCGGCCTGGCCGACCGCTTCGGCAAACTGGCAATAGGCTGCAACGATATCGGCGTGGGCAACGCCGTGCGGGCTGAAATAGCCGGCGGTCACGCTGGTGCCCTGGCGCGCCAATCGCACCGCCGTCCGGGCGGTATCTCGTGCATCGGGCCCGGTAAGCCAGCCTTCGACCAGCCATGGCAGCTTGTGCCGCGCCGCGCGCAGCCGGTCCCTGAAACTCATTGACTTGCCCCTGGCAGCCGCGCGCGCAGCCATTCCAACCCGTCTGCGAACAGCGCGGTCGCGCCAGCCAGCGAAAAGGGATAGGTCCGCACCCGCAGGCAGGGGCGCTGCTGGCGGGTCCACAGCTCAGCAATCCAGGGTTCGGGATTGCCCAGCAACTCGATACTGGTCAGCCCTTCGCGCGCGGCGACCCCGGCAGTATGCAGCAGCAGCAAGGTGCCGGGTGAACATTTGCGATAGCCCTCGTCATACCCGATCTTGTAGAGCCACAGCCGTTCGCCAGAAATAACCGCCAACTGCATGGCAATCGCGCGCCCGGCTATCCGCATGAAGCCCATCCGCAGATTCCCCCGCACGCATTCGGCGCGCAGATAACTGCGGAAGAATGCTTGCTGCGCCAGATCCACCCCTAGGGCAGTACCGGCCGCAGTCTTCCAGCTTTGCGCCTCCACCCGCACGGCCTCATCGAAGAGATCGTCGAATTCGCCGGGACCTGGACAGGCAAGTTCGAACGTGACCGCGCCGAGTTCAGCAGCCTTGCGCGCGGCACGCCGGAAATCGGAACGGCGACCGGCATTGAACCGCGTCTCTGGTTCAAACCAGTCGGGCCCCAGCGCTATGGCCGGACAAGGTTGCGCCGGACGGACCGAGATCAGACCCTTGTGCCCGATTGCCGAACGCAAGGCCGGGACCATCCAGGAGTCGGCTGGAATCCGATCGAACGAAAGCGGACGGCCAAGCCCCACCAATTGTGTCGCCAGCCGTCAGGCGGCAGCCTGATCGCCGCACAGCGCATCGCCGGGTTCAGAGGTCTCACGCGGACCAGCCAATCGCCAGCGCGCCAACGGACCCGCCGCCAGCACCAGAGGCAGCAACGCCTCAATGCCTGCCGAATTCTCGCTTACCGCCAGCACCAGCGGGCTCCCGGCAAGAAAGGTTGCGGCAAGAGCGGCCGCATAGGTAGCGCCCTGGGTAGGGGAGGCAGCCATTGACTCCAGCCCCTGCCAGGCGCGCAGCAGGGCGGGATCCGGGCTGGCCGGATCGAACGCGTGCAAATGCTGGGCCGGCTGCGCTGGCACTGATCTGATGCCCCCCTTCAGGGGCGGATAATAGGCCGGCTGTGCCTAAAGAAGGTCTATAGGAAAGGTTAAGCTAACCCTTCCATTCGCGCCGTTCCTCTGCAGCGCGGAGCACTTCATAGGCCAATTGCAGCGCCTGAAATGCCTTGGCAGCAACTTCATCGCCGGGACGAACATCGGGGTGCACCAGCTTGGCCTTGGCGCGCCAGGCCTTTTTGATTTCGTCGAAATCGGCGTCGGGACCAAGTTCAAGCACTTCCAGCGCGCGCAGTTCGTCGCGGCTGCGACTGCCATCGCCAGAACCGGCCCAGCCATAGTGCGCGCTTTCCTTGAACCCTTCGTGGGTCGCACGTTCCTCGGCTTCGCGTGCGGCGGCTTCTTCGGCATCGAGCCCCGCGAAATAGTCCCAGCCCTGGTTGTATTCGGCGGCGTGTTGCTGACAGAACATCCAGCGTTCCGGGCTGTTCGGGCTCTTGGGTGCGGGGCAGGTGCCGGCCTGGGTGCAGCCATGACGGTCGCACAGCCGCACTTCCACCGCATCGCGCCCGCGGCCATAGCCACCCCAGCGGGGAAAGCCCCAGTTATCGGTTCGGCGCGCGCGGGTCATCGTGCCCAGAGATAGGCGCGCCAGCCGCCCGCGCGCAAGTGCTAGCTGGGCTGTGTGCCTAATTTAAGTTTTGCTTTGCAATGTTGCATTGCAAAAACGTTTGAGCGCCCTATATCGAGGGCAATCCTCCCCAGGAACCGATTTTATGAGCACCCAACTTAAACTGTCCGCCGCGCTGTCGCTGATGCTGATGAGCGGCTTTGCGCTGCTTTCGCAGATCAATGTCCAGCCTATGATCGGCGGATAGGTGTATTTTTAAGGAAAGCCCTGACGGGCTTTCCGCACCTAATCGATCGTGACAGTCACCGCGCGGCGGTTCTTGGCCCAGCTGGCTTCGTCCGAACCCAGCGCTACCGGCATTTCCTTGCCGTGGCTGACGGTCGAAATCCGGCCCGCGTCGATCCCCAGGCTGACCAGATAGTTCTTGGCCGCATTGGCGCGGCGTTCGCCCAGCGCAAGGTTGTATTCACGGGTGCCGCGTTCGTCGCAGTGCCCTTCGATCGTAATCCGCTTGGCCGGATATTTCGCCAGCCAGACCGACTGCGCGGCCAGCGCCTGCTGGTCCTGGCTGTCGATGTTATAGCGATCGGTGTCGAAATAGATCGTATCCTGACCCATCATCTGCGCGGCAAAATCGGCCTGGCTTCCCGGAACCGGACCCTGGTTCTGGCCCGAAGTATCGGTCGAGACCGCGCCGCCCGGATCGGGCGGAAGCGAGGCAGGCGCCTTTTTCGAGCAGGCTGAAAGTGCCAGGCTGCCGGCAATCAGGGCCAAGGCCAGGGCAGAACGGGTATTCATCGGCATCTCCTTTGGATGGCAGGTTTTCCTGTTTGCCCCCACGAGTCAACGCAGTTTACGGACGAAGCGGTCCCCAAGCGGGATCGCTGCCATCGACCGGCGTATCGAGCTTGCGTTCGTTCTTGCCGGTAATGTCCACTTGCCAGACCCCGGTCTTGCCGCTGCCGCGCGCGGTCCGGAAGAATTGCAGGACCCGGCCGTTGGGTGCCCAGGTCGGCGCCTCGTCCTGCCAGCTGTCGGTCAGATAGCGCAGACTGCCGCCGCCCGGATCCATCACCGCGATGCGGAAGTTGCCGGCAATATGGGTGAAAGCGATCTGGTCGCCGCGCGGACTCCATTCCGGGGTGGCGCTGCGTCCACCGAAGAAGCTGATGCGCTTTTGCCCGCTGCCATCCGCGTTCATGACATAGACCTGCTGGCTGCCGCTGCGATCGCTTTCAAACACGATGCGGCTGCCGTCGGGCGAGAAACTTCCGCCAATGTCGATCCCCGGACTGTCAGTCAACTTGACTGCGCTGCCGCCGCCCGCGGGCATCTTGTAGACGTCGGTATTCCCGGCAATCGCCATCGAATAGAGAATCCACTTGCCGTCCGGCGACCAGCGCGGCGCAAACAGCGGGTTCTGCGATTGCAGCAGCAGCCGCTGGGTGTTGCTGGCAAGATCGTAGATGTAGATCCGGGGCTGGCCGTTGAAATAGCTGAGATAGAGGATCTTGCTGTAATCGGGCGAATAGCGCGGGGTCAGCGCCATGGTTTGTCCGGTGGTGAGGTAACGGTGGTTCGCGCCGTCCGAATCCATGATCGCCAGCCGCTTCATGCGGTGATCCTTTGGCCCGGTTTCAGCGATATAGGCGATCCGGCTGTCGAAGAACGGATTTTCGCCCGACAGGCGCGAATAGGCAAGGTCCGCGCACTTGTGCGCCGCACGGCGCCATTCGCCCGGCGGCACGGTCCACCCGGCCTTGGCCAGCTGCTGACCCAGCGACACGTCATAGAGATAGCAGCCCACGGTGACGTTGCCGTTCGCTTCGCCGCGGACATAGCCCTGCAGCAACATATCGGCACCGCGCGCCTGCCAGCCGCCATAATCCGGCGCCTGCACCTGCGGCAGATCCGGCCTGGGAAGGCTGGCCGGGCCGGTCGGCTTGAACAGGCCGTTGTTCCTGAGATCGCTGTAGATCACCGAGGCCAGCGAAAAGCCCAGTGCACTGGTGGTACCCGCGCTGGTTTGCGTGGGGATATCGGCATTGGTGGCAAAAGCCGGGATGGCAATCTTGGCATCGTTATCCAGCGAACCCACCACCTCTTCGACATTTTCGGGCGGCGTGCCGGACGGTGCCGGGTCGGAAGCCGGCACCTGCGCCGCGACTGCAGCGGATACCGCCAAACCCGATACGAGCAGGATCGATCTGATTTTGGAATAGGCCATCATTGTTTCCTCAAACGCAGAAGCCGAAGCTTCCAGTCGTCGTAATATTCCGGGGGCAATCCCTTGAATGGGGCAGCAAGTTTGATCGCACGGATTGCGCAGGCCTTGAATGGCGCGGCCTGAGCGCGGTTGGCCGGGGTAACCCCGTTGACGACTGGATCGTCCAGCGACTGGATCGAGCCATCGGGGTTCAGGGTAAAACGAACATCGATGTAAAGCTTTTCAACCTCAAGCCCTGAAACCGGGCACGAATTCCAGGGTCCGCGCACTTTGCTGCCAATCAGCGAGGTCCAGGATGACTTGAGCTGGCCGGTTGCGACAGCAGGTGCTCCCCCCGACTTCCCGTTGGGCTTGGCACCCGGGATGCCATTTGAAAAGGCGCTGTCGAAAACGCTCGAGCCAGACTTGCCCTGTCTTGGTGGCAGCTTCTGCGGCAGCGCCTTGGCTTGTTGAGCCTGTGCCTTCGGCGGGGGCGGCACGAGCTGCGGGGAAGTCTGATCCGGTTTGGGCTGCACCTTCAACTGCGCTTGCGGCACGGCGCTGGGAGTTGGAACAGGCTCAGGCGGCGGCGCTTCACCCAACTCTGGCCCCTTGTCCGGTGCAGCGTCCTGATTTGGATTGGGGGCTGAAGACGTAGCTGCAAGATCATCGCTGATCGTCACCGTCATCCGCTCTAGCGGCGGCGGGGGAGCGGCAGGCTTCTGCCAGACCAGCCAGGCAAACAGCGCCGCATGACCCACCAGTGCAAGGGCCAGTCCCAGCGATTCTTCGCGGCGGAGGGCGGGTGCGGTCATGCTTAACGGCTAGGGTTGGCTAACTGAACTGTTGGTGACCAGCGAAATGGTGTTGCAGCCCGCATGGTTGAGCGCGCCCATCACTTCCATCACCTTGCCATATTCCAGCACGCGGTCGGCGCGCAGGTTGACCTGCTGCTTTTCGCCCGCACCACAGGGTAACGCGGCGATCCGTTGCGCAAGCATCGCCGGCTCAACCGGCTGTTTGTCGATGTAGACATTGCCATCGGGCGTGATCGACAGTTCGACCTGACTGGGTTTCTGGTCCAGCGGCTTGGCACTGCTGTCTGGCAGTTCCAGCGGCACGCCCGAATTGAGCAGCGGCGCGGTGACCATGAAGATGATCAACAGCACCAGCATAACGTCGACCAGCGGGGTTACGTTGATTTCCGCCATCGGCGCGCGGCCGCGGCGGCCTTTGCGGCGCGAAGGTGCGGTCATGCCCATCCTAGAGCGCCTCCAGCTCGCGGCTGAGGCTGGCGTGAAGCTTGTCGGCAAAGCGCTGCAGCCGCGCCTCAATCTGGTCGACCCGGTAGGTGAACCGGTTGTAGGCAATGACCGCAGGGATCGCGGCAAACAAGCCGATTGCAGTGGCGAACAAGGCCTCCGAAATCCCCGGGGCGACCACTGCCAGCGAAGAGTTTTGCTGTTGGCCGATCTGGAAGAAGCTGTTCATGATCCCCCAGACAGTGCCGAATAGCCCAACGAAAGGCGCAACCGCGCCTACGGTGGCGAGGAAGTTGAGCCGATCGGAGAGTTTTTCGGATTCCTGCGCGATCGCGCTGTCCATCGCCTGCGCCAGCCGATCGCGCGTGCCCTGCTTGTCGACGGGCTTGCCATTCACCGAGCGCCGCCATTCGGCCAGCCCTGCACCCGCGACCTTGGCAGAGGGGACATCGCCCTTGCCGCGTTCCGCCTGGAACGCGGCAATGTCGGTGGCTTTCCAGAAATCGCGTTCATAATCATCGCAGCGCCTGGCAACCGCCCTGTGGCGCAGGCTGAACGACACCACGATCGTCCAGACCCAGATCGAGGCGAGGATCAGGCCGCTCATCACCACCTGCACCACGATATCGGCATCGAGGAACAGCTTTACCGGGTTGAGATGACGCGGCGCTGCGACAGCGGCCGCGCTGAGGAACGAAAGGTCGATCATGAATGTCCTTCGATGGCAATGGTCTTGAATGCCGCCCGCCAGGCCTCCGGCATGCGGCGTGGGCGCCCATCGGGGGCGACGAAGCCGACGCGAAAGCGGGCTTCGGAAAGCAGCAGGCCGTCCTCACGAAAGGCCTTCTGGTGCATTCGGCACGAAGCTGCGCGCAGGTCTTCGCAAGTCGTTTCGATCCGCACCCCATCGTCGAGCCGCGCCGGGGCGGCATAGCGGATCGTCAGATCGGCCACCGCAAAGGCCCCTTCACCGGCCTCGTTCGCGGCGCGCTGATCGATCCCCAGCAAGCGCACGAAATCCGAACGCGCGCGTTCGAACCAGCGCAGGTAATTGGCATGATAGACCACCCCGGACAGGTCGGTATCCTCGAAATAGGCCCGCACCGCGAAACGGTGGACGTGGCCATCGATCAGACCAGAGGGAAACGGCGGATATGACGTCATGCCCACAGACCCTTAGCAAGTCCACGAGTCGCAGGGCAAGGGCGGAGCAAACGAATGCGGTAAAGCGCCCGTCAGCGCCGACAGATCAGCGCGCCAGCATCGGCCCCAGCGGCCTGCCGCCGAACAGATGCACGTGCAGGTGCGGCACTTCCTGGTGACCATGACCGCCGATATTTGCCAGCAGGCGGTAACCCGGCTCAACCAGCCCGGCCTCACGCGCGACATGGCCCACAGCACGAACGAAGCCGGCGATCTCCTCGGCGCTGCCCCGGGCCGAAAAATCGTCCCAGCTCACATAGGCTCCCTTCGGGATCACCAGCACGTGCAGCGGCGCCTGCGGGTTGATATCATGGAAAGCCAGCGCCCACTCATCCTCGTAAACGGTCTTGTTCGGAATTTCGCCGCGCAGGATCTTCGCGAAAATATTGTTTGGATCATAAGGCTGGGTGGCATCGATCGGCATCATTCGCTCCGGCTGGCTTTTTCGGCGATCCCGCTGGTGCCTTCGCGGCGCTCAAGCTCGGCATAGACATCTTCAAGCGTTACGCCCTTGGCGTCGAGCAGGACCAGCAGGTGGAACAACACGTCGGCTGCCTCGCCGACCAGTTCTTCGCGGTTGCCCGACAAGGCGGCAACTACAGTCTCAATGGCTTCCTCACCCAGCTTGCGGGTAATCACCGGCACGCCGCGCGCGTTCAGCTTTGCCACCCAGCTGGTCTCGGGGTCGGCATTGCGGCGCGCAGCAATCGTTGCGGCCAGGCGGACTAAGGTATCCATGAAGCGGCTTTGCGGCGGGCACGCGCGCCGGTCAAGTTCAGTCTTGATCGTCGGGGCGCTTACGGGCCGCGTGGCGGCCAATGATCAGCCCGGCAAGGCTCAGCGCCACCAGGGTCATGTCGGTCGGTTCGGGAATCGCGATTCCCTGCGCCAGTGCAGGACTGGCCGCGCCCAGGGCAAGCACCAGTGTCGCTAGGATGATCGGCCCCCGGTTCATGGGCATTGGACTGCGCCCCATGCTGCAATGCGGCAAGCGATTCCCCGGCACCGTCCCATGGCGGGACTGATGCCAACCGGTTCATGAAACTGTCATTTTACCCGCGCGCCGGAAGTCCCGCAGCGCGCAGCGCGGCATGGGCCTGGGCAATGGTATAAGTGCCGAAATGAAAGATCGAAGCCGCCAGCACTGCGCTGGCATGGCCCAGGGTTACTCCTTCGACCAGGTGATCCAGCGTGCCAACCCCGCCCGATGCGACCACCGGCACCGATACCGCATCGGCAATCGTTCGGGTCAGTTCGAGGTCATACCCGGCCTGTGTGCCATCGCCGTCCATCGAAGTGACCAGCAATTCGCCCGCGCCCAGTCGGGCCAACCGGATCGCATGCTCTACCGCGTCGATCCCGGTTGCCATACGCCCACCGTGGGTGAAGATTTCCCAGCCGCCATGAGCCACCTTTCGGGCATCGACCGAGGCGACGATGCATTGGCTGCCCATCTTCTCGGCAATGTCCGCCACCACTTCGGGCCGCGAAACGGCGGCGCTGTTGACCGCCACCTTGTCGGCCCCGGCGAGCAGCAGCGCGCGAGCATCCTCAACACTGCGCACTCCGCCGCCGACGGTCAGCGGCATAAAGCAGACCTCCGCCGTGCGCCGCACCACGTCGAGCAGTGTCCCACGCCCTTCGTGGCTGGCACTGATATCGAGGAAGCACAGCTCGTCCGCGCCCGCCGCATCATAGGCCCGCGCCTGCTCAACCGGATCGCCGGCGTCCTTCAGATCGACGAAATTGACGCCCTTGACCACGCGCCCATCGCGCACATCGAGACAGGGGATCACGCGGATGCGGACTGTCATGCCCGGTTCCCCATCGCAATCGCTGCCGCCAGATCGAGCCGCCCTTCATAGAGCGCGCGGCCGGTGATCACGCCTTCGATCCCCTCGTGCGAATGCAGTGCCAGCACGTGGATATCGTCCAGCCCCTTGACCCCGCCGCTGGCGATCACCGGAATGTCCACCCGCCGCGCAAGATCCACCGTTGCGTCGATATTGACACCCTTGAGCAATCCGTCGCGGCCGATGTCGGTGAA
>Ga0116191_1002427_pt1 | contig 14199 bp, 13 predicted proteins | sample AD_UKC111_MetaG_FD_89897 | JGI IMG/M metagenome (GOLD analysis project Ga0116191, IMG submission 89897) | Active sludge microbial communities of municipal wastewater-treating anaerobic digesters from Hong Kong - AD_UKC111_MetaG | ecosystem: Engineered > Bioreactor > Anaerobic > Digestate...
CGCCAGGCGGATCCGCAGCATGGGATCGTCGAGCAGGCGTCGGACCGCGACGGCGAGCGCCTCGGCGTCGTCCACCGGCGTGAGCAGTCCGTCCGATTCGTCTCGGATGAGCGCGGAGGGTCCCTGGCTGCGGGCGGCGACCACCGGCAGGCCGTGCGCCCAGGCCTGGATCACCACATTGCCGAGGGGCTCGTAGCGCGAGGGGAAGACGCACACGTCCGCGGTTCGGTACAGCGCCGAGGCGTCGCTCCGCCATCCGAGGAAGCGCACGCGATTCGCGACGCCCAGCGCCTCGGCCAGGGCCTTCAGCTTGGCCTCCTGCGGTCCCGCTCCGGCGATCCACAGAAAGGCCTCCGGCAAACGCACCAGCGCCTCGAGGCTGATGTCGTGCGCCTTCACCTCGTGCAGCCGGCCCATGCCCAGCAGCAGGGGCGCGTCGGCCGGCGTCGCCAGAGCCGCCCGGTCGACGGGCGCCGTCTCTTCGGGCGCGTCGGCGAAGTTGGGAATGCAGCGCACCCGGCCCGCCGGCCAGCCCTGCTCCACGATCCAGTCGGCGATGTGCTCGGTGTTGGCCACCAGCACGTCGAAGCCCTTGTAGTACTTGAGGCTGTAGTATCCGCCCAGGCGGCCGATCCGCGCCCACGGCCCCTTGGGCGCATGGCGCGCCGCGCGGTTCATCCAGGCGACCAGCGCCTTCGTCCCCTGCCGCCGCGCGAAAGCTGCGATCTTGGGCCGCGTGAAGAGATCGATAGGCCCGCCGAATCGCAGAACCTCGGCGGGCACGCCGGCGCCGGCCAGGGCGGCTTCGCGTCGCGCGTTGCCGCGCAGGGCCACGGCCTCCGCGACTCCCGCCTCGGCCAAGGCCGAGACGAGGTCGACGAAGTAGGTCTCGGCCCCGCCCTCGCCGGCCGTTCCCAACAGATGAAGCACGCTCATGCGACGCCGAACCTAGCCGCATCAATGGGATCGCCCAAGCGGCTTGAACGGCGAAAGGCTTGCCCCTATAAACCGCGCCTCGCGCGCGGCCTGCCGCGCCGGACCCGTGGCTGGGTAGCTCAGATGGTTAGAGCGGTGGATTCATAACCCACAGGTCGGCGGTTCGATCCCGCCCCCAGCTACCACTTCCCTTCGCCTCGGCGGCGAGCGTCACCACACCTCCCCATAGGGCCGGATCTCGGCTCGGAACGACCAGGCCGACTTCGGCTGATGCGCCAGATGCCAGACCTCGCCCGCGATGTCGTCGGGATGGCAGAAGTAGTCGTCAGGCTTGTCCGGGTTCAGTTTCCGCTGCCAGTCCAGGTCGATCGCAGCATCGATGACCAGATAGGCCACATGGACGCCGCGAGGGCCCATGGTGCGCGCCATGGACTCGGCGAGGATGCGCTGGGCGGCCTTGGTCGGGGCGAAGGCGGCGAAGTTCGCGCGACCGCGTTCGGCGGAGGTGTTCCCCGTGACGATCAGCGCGCCCCCGCCGGCGGCCTCCATGCGAGGGGCCGCCCATCGGCCAAGATGCATCAGCGCCATGACGTTGACCTGAAAGTTCTTCTCGAGCACGGCCGGGTCGACGCTCAGGAAGTCGGCGAACGCCCCGCCGACCGCATTGTGAACCACCACCCTGGGCGCGCCCGCCCTCGCCTGCGCTTCGTCCAGCGCCGACATGAGCGCGGCGGGATCAGAGACGTCGCAGGCCAGAGCAATCGCGTCGGGCGATTCGGCGGCGAGCGCCGCCAGGCGGTCCGCATTGCGGGCCAGCATGGCGACCTGATAGCCGCCGGCCAGGAACTTGCGGACGATCGAGGCGCCGGTCCCAGGACCGACCCCGGTGACGATGGCGAGGGGCTTCATGCCGCGGCTCCCAGGCTGGCGCGCACGAACTCGAGGCGATCATTGCCGAAGAACATCTCGTCGCCGACGAACAGGGTCGGCGCGCCGAACACCCCGCGCGAGACCGCTTCGTCGGTGGCGGCGTCCAGAGCCGCATCAAGATCGGGAGCGTCGATGCGGTCCGCGAGATCCGCGCCGTCGACGCCGGCTTCACTCAGGACTGCGGCCACGTCAGCGGCGGTGGACAGCGGCGCCCCCTTCTCCCAGTAGGCGGAAAACAGCGCGGCGACCGCGGCGTCGGCCTGGCCAAGCTCCGCCGCCGCCAGGGTGGCCCGCAGGAGCCGGCGCGCATCGATCTTGCCGCCTTCGGGATGAGGCCTGAGCTGCACCTTGTAGAGCCCGGCCCATCGCGCGAGGTCGACGCCGATGTATCGGTTCTTGGGTTTGCAGGTGAAGCTCGTCGGCACGTTGCCGACCTTGTTCATCAGTTGGAGCACCTCGAAGGGCCGCCAGGAGATGCTCGCACCCAGCTGCCGGACCTGGGTCTGGGCGAGATAGGCGTAGGGGCTGCGGTAGTCGAAATAGAACGCGAGCTCGGCCATCGGCGTCGATCCTCATCTGCATGACGTTTGTCATCCAGAAGGATGATGGGCATAATGCTGGACGTCAACCTCGGAGAGTCAGCCATGGGCCATTCCCAGGCCGAGAAGGCCCAAAGCCGCGAACGGATCCTTGCCGAAGCCTCGCGTCAGGTGCGGCGCGAAGGGCTTGAGTCTGTCAGCGTGGGCGCGCTGATGAAGAGCGCGGGCCTGACGCATGGAGGTTTCTACGGACACTTCGAGAACCGCGCCGCTCTTCTCACAGAGGCCTTGCAGCGCGCTCTGCAGGACAGCGCGGCCCGGTCGCGCGGCGCGCGCGAGAACTTCGGCGGCCTCGTCGACGCCTATCTCAGCCCCGACCATCGGGACAGTCGTGAAAGCGGCTGCGCCATGGCGGCCCTCGCCTCGGACGTAGCGCGGGCCGACGACGAGACGCGGGCGGTGATGAGCCGCCACGTCGAGGCCTTCATCGCCAATGTCGCCAAGACGCTTGGGGGCGACGAGGATCGCGCGGCCCTGGCCGTGAGCGCCCTTGTCGGCGCCCTCACCCTTTCGCGCGTGATGATCGATCCGGCGCGCGCCGACGCCCTTCTCGAGGCGGTGCGCAAGGAACTCGGGGCCCTTTGAACGAGACCGGCGTCATCGGCCCAGCGAGACCAGCACCGCGCCGCCGGCGATAAGGGCGACGCCGGCCCAGTTCCAGCCCGAGAGGCGCTCGCCCAGGAACAGGACCCCGAAGATGGCGACAAGAACGACGCTGAGCTTGTCGAGGGGCGCGACGCGGGCGGCGTCGCCCAGCTTGAGCGCACGGTAGTAGCAGAGCCACGAGGCGCCCGTGGCGAGGCCCGACAGGGTCAGGAACAGCCAGGTTCGAGGGGCGATCGTCGAGAGCGGCTGGGTCTGGCGGGTGGCCGTCAGGATGGCGAACAGGACGACCAGGATCACGCCCGTCCGGATGAGGGTGGCGAAATCGCTGTTGACGTTCTCGACGCCGATCTTCCCGAAGATCGCCGTCAGGGCGGCGAAGCCCGCCGACAGCAGGGCCCAAGTTTGCCAAGGCAAGACCTGCATGGCGTTCTCCTTCGGATACGTCGACTGGGTCGGCGACGCGCAGGCTAGACCGAAACGGCCCGTCCCCGCATTACCGCGAATTATCTTGGCCGCGCGCCTTGATGCCGACAGAAAGGCGCCGCCCTGGGAACGGGGCCTGGTCGACCGGAGCCTTGTCGCGTGATCGCTCTCTTCGCCGCCGCCGCGCTCGCCCTGACGACGCCGGAGCTGCCCCGCCTGCCCGAGATTCGGCGAGAGCCGCAGGTGACCTTCGTCGACCGGTCCGGCGCGGTGATCGGCGTGCGCGGCGGGCGCTACGCCCCGCCGGTCGATCTTGCACGCCTCCCCGCCTATGTGCCCGCCGCCTTCGTCTCCATCGAGGACCGCCGGTTCTACGAGCATGCCGGGTTCGATCCGCGCGGGATCGCCCGGGCCGTGGTCGCCGGGCTCGCCGAGGGCCGGCCGACGCAGGGGGCGTCGACCATCACCCAGCAACTCGCGCGGAACCTGTTCCTGAGTTCGGAGCGGACCGTCGAGCGCAAGGCGCTGGAACTCGCCTATGCGATCCAGCTCGAGGAGACCTACTCCAAGAAGCAACTGCTCGGTCTGTATCTAAGCCGCGTCTATTTCGGCTCGGGCGCCTACGGGATCGAGGCGGCCGCCCGCCGCTACTACGACAAGCCGGCGGCGAAGCTGACCCTGATGGAGGCGGCCACCCTGGCCGGGGTGCTGAAGTCGCCCACCAACTACAACCCCGCCGAAAAGCCGGAGGCCGCCGCGCAGCGCGCGCGCCTGGTGCTCGACGCCATGGTCGAGACCGGCGCCATCACGCCCGCGCAACGCAAGACGGCCCTGGCCAAGCCGGTGAAGGCCCTGCGCAGCGCGCCGGGCGAGCCCGCCCAATATTTCGTGGACTGGCTCGACGGACAGACCCGGCAGTTGGTCGGAACGCCGAAGCAGGATCTCGTCGTCGAAACCACCCTCGACCTTGCAATGGAGCGGGCCGCCGCGCGGGCGGCGTCGGACGCCCTGTCGTCCCAGGCCGAGCGCGGCGTTCAGCAGGCCGCGCTGGTCGCCCTGGACGGACAGGGCCGCGTGCGGGCGATGGTCGGCGGCGCCGATTATTCCGCCGGCCCCTACAATCGCGCCGTTCTGGCGCGCCGACAGGCGGGATCGGCGTGGAAGCCCTTCGTCTACCTGACCGCCCTCGAGGCCGGGCGCACGCCGGACGATCCGGTGATCGACGAACCCCTGACCCTCGGGGCCTGGTCGCCTCAGAACTACAGCCAGACCTATCTGGGGCCGATCACCCTTGAGCAGGCCCTCGCCCAGTCGCTGAACACCGTCGCCGCCCGCATCGCCGACGAGGTCGGCCGTGACCGCGTCGCCGCGACGGCTCGCCGGCTGGGGATCGCATCGCCGATCAACATCGATCCGGCCATGGCCCTGGGCACGACGCTCGTCTCGCCCCTGGAGATGGCCCAGGCCTACGCCGTCTTCGCCAGCGGCGGACGGCGCGTGAAGGCCTATGGCGTCGAGCGCGTTCGCACCGCCGGCGGCGCCGTCCTCTACCAGCAGCGCGCCGCGCCGCCGGTTCAGCTGGTCGCCAATCCGCCGCTGTCGGACCTGAACCGCATGCTTCGTCAGGTGCTGGTCACCGGCACCGGCGCGCGCGCCGCCATTCCCGGCTACGACCTCGCCGGCAAGACCGGAACCACCTCGGACTACAAGGACGCCTGGTTCGCCGGGTATTCCGGCGGCTTCGCGACGGTCGTCTGGATGGGGCGCGACGACGGCTCGCCCATGCGCGGGGTCACCGGCGGCGGCGCCCCCGCCCAGATGTGGCGCGCGTTCATGAGCGCCACGCTGAAACGCGCCGGGGCGAGCGCCATCCCTGCGGGACCGCCGCCAACCGCGCCGTTGACGCCAGCGCCGCCGGAGACGCCGCCTGCCGAAGCCGCGCCGGACCCGGCTCCAGTGCTCTAGAGACCGGCGATCTGCGCCAGACGGTCGACGTCCAGGCAGCGCCCGAGTTCCGCCGCCAGCTCGTCCAGCGCCGCCTCGACCCGGCCGTCCTGGTCGACGCCGTCGCTGGCGGCGCCGAGCTGATCGAGCAGCGTCCGGCGAGCGCTCGCACGGTCGAACAGCCCATGGACGTAGCAGCCCGCAATGCGTCCGTCGGCGGAGACGGCGCCGTCGGGCGATCCGTCTGTGCGATGCAGGTACGGGTGAGCGAGCCCAGGACCTGAGGTCCGACCAAGGTGGATCTCGTAGCCGGCGAAGCCTCCGCCGCCCGCCAGCCGCCCCTCGACGCGGCGAAGCACCTTGTCGCCGGAAAGCACGGTCTCGATATCGAGCAGGCCCAGGCCCTCGGCCTGGCCCGGGATACCCTCGCGGCCGTCGGGGTCGGCGATGCGCCGTCCCAGCATCTGATAGCCGCCGCAGAGGCCGAGGACACGTCCACCCCGCCGGACGTGGCCCGCGATGTCCACGTCCCAGCCCTGGGCGCGCAGGAAGGCCAGATCGGCAAGCGTCGCTTTGGTCCCGGGCAGGATCACGAGGTCGGCGTCCCCCGGCAGCGCCTGACCGGGCGGCACAAAGGCGAATTCGACGTCAGGCTCCTGACGCAGGGGATCGAAGTCGTCGAAATTGGCGATGCGCGATAGCATGGGGACGACGATGCGCACCCGCCGCGGTCCGCCGCCGCCGCGGCGTTCGAGCACCACCGCGTCCTCGGCCGGGAGGCGGCGGGCGGCCGCGATCCACGGCGCCATACCGCAGTCGGCCCAGCCCGTACGCGCAACGATGTCGCTTCGCCCCTCGTCGAACAGACGAGAATCCCCGCGGAACTTGTTGATGATAAATCCCTTCACCATCTGGAGATCCGCCGCTTCCAGCACCGCGTACGCGCCGACCAGGGCGGCGATGACGTGCCCACGGTCGATGTCGCCCACCAGGACCACCGGCGCGCCTGCCGCGCGCGCAAAGCCCATATTAGCGATGTCGCCGGCCCTCAGGTTGGTTTCGGCCGGACTGCCCGCCCCCTCCACCAGCACCAGGTCGGCCTCTGCGGCGAGACGGCTGTAGCTGTCCATCACCACGTCCAGCAATTCGCCCTTGCGGTCCTGATAGGCGCGCGCCTGCCATGCGCCCGCCGCCCTGCCCTGGACTACGACTTGGGCGCCGGTGTCCGACTGCGGCTTCAAGAGAACGGGGTTCATGTGGACGCTGGGCGAAGTTCGCGCCGCCCGCGCCTGGAGCGCCTGAGCCCGACCGATCTCGCCCCCGTCGCCGGTGACGGCGGCGTTGTTCGACATGTTCTGAGGCTTGAAGGGCCGCACCCTGAGGCCGCGATCGGCGAAGAGGCGGCACAGCCCCGCCGTCAGCACCGACTTGCCGACGTCCGACCCGCAGCCCTGGATCATCAGGACGGCCATGACGGCTCAGTCCGCCCGGCCGAGAATGTCGACCTGCAGGCCGGCCGGTCCTTCCGTGACCGCGGCCCGCACGCCATAGGCCCGGGCGAGGACGTCCGGCGTCAGCGCCGTCGCGGGCGCGCCATCGGCCAGCACCTCTCCACCGACGATCAGCAGCACCCGATCCGCCATGCGCGCGGCCAGCGGCAGGTCATGCAGGGTGACGACGACCCCCCGGCCCTCTTCATGCGCCAGGCGCCGGAACAGGGCCGCCGCGTCAAGCTGATGGCCAGGGTCCAGTCCGGCCATGGGCTCGTCCGCCAGGAGCCAGGCAGGGTCGCCCGCCAGGGCGCGCGCGATCAGGACACGCGCCCGCTCGCCGCCGGACAGCGTGGCGACATCGCGCGCGGCGAAGGCTTCGACCTGGGCCGACGCCATGGCGCGCTCGATGGCGGCGGCGTCCTCGGCCGACAGGCCCCGCGCGCCGATATGCGGGTAGCGCCCCAGTCCGACCAGAATCCGCGCCTCGATCGCCCACGCGATCTCGGGTGTCTGGGGCAGAAAGCCGATGCGCCGGGCGCGCTCGCGCGGCGGCAGGGCCAGCAACGGCGCGCCGTCCAGTCGGATGTCGCCGACATCGGGCCGTCGAAGGCCGGCGAGGCAGGACAGGAAGGTCGACTTGCCAGCTCCGTTGGGGCCCAGCACCGCCGTGACTTCGCCCTGGCGAAAGGCCGCCTCTACGCCCTTTAGGATCGGCTTGCCGCCAAGGCGCAGGGCGACGCCGTGGGCTTCGAGAACGCTCATGCGATCCTCCGGCGCATCGACAGCAGGAGGGCCAGGAAGAAAGGCCCGCCGAGCGCCGCCATGGCCACGCCGAGCTTCACCTCGGCCGCAGAGGGCGTCAGCCGCACGAGAATGTCCGCGGCGAGCACCAGGACCGCGCCGCCGACGGCGCTGGGCCAGAGAAGTCCGCCGGGCCGCGCGCCGAACACCGGGCGCAGAAGATGTGGGACGATCAGTCCGACGAACCCGACCACGCCCGTCACGGCGACGCTCGCCCCTGTCGTCAGGGCGACGCCCACCGCCAGCACCAGGCGCAGCTGGCCGAGATTGACGCCCAGCGACCTCGCGCCCGTTTCCCCGAGTGTCAGGGCGTCGAGGCCCCGGCCGGTGAGCGACAGCATCACAAGGCCGGCCAGCACGAAGGGTGCGGCGATCCGCACGTCTGCGGCGCTGCGGTCGGCCAGGGATCCCATGAGCCAGTTGACGATCTCGCTCACCGCCCAGGGATTGGGCGCAAGGCTCAGGGCCAGCGCGACGCCGGCGCCCGCCATGGTCTGCAGGATAACGCCGGAAAGGACGAAGGTGACGATGCTGGACGAGGCGCCGGCCAGCGCCAGCAGCAGGACCACGGCGGCGAAGGCGCCGAGCATGGCGGCGGCGGCGATGATCCAGGTCGATTGCGCGCCGGCCCCGAGATAGAGGGTCATCACGGCGCCCAGCGCGGCCATGGAACCGACCCCGAGGGCGCCTGGATCGGCGAGCGGATTGCGGGTGTAGCCCTGCATCGCGGCGCCCGACATGCCGAGCCCCGCGCCGACCAGCAGTCCGAGCGCCGTGCGGGGCAGACGCAGGTCGAAAATGATCGACCATCGGGGATCGCCCTGGTCCGTCCATGCCGAGAACGGAACCCAAACCCGGCCCGACTGCAGGCTGAGCGCCGACAGGACAAGCGCAAGGAGCGCCAGCAGCGCGAACATCGGGCCGCGAGGGGGTCTTGTCACGCGCCGCCTCCCGTCAGGGCCGCCTGGGCGTCGCGGCGCGCCTTGGCGAGCATGGCCGCCGTCTCGAGGATCACCGGCCCGCCGCAGAACATCAGGCGCTGGGGGAATGGCGTGAACCGCACGCGCCGGCCAAGTTTCACGAAGGCCGGATGGTGCAGCAAGCGGTCCGCCCAGGTCGGCGCCCCAGGTTCGGGCTGGCCGGCCAGAATCACCTGGGGCGGATCGGCGACAAGGGCCTCGAGAGGGATGTAGCCGGACTGGCGCAGGCCATACCTTCCGGCCGCATTGTCGAGCCCCGCGCGGCGCATCAGATCGTCCATCAGGGTGCCCTGCGCCGAGGCGAACCCTCCGGACTGGTAGACCACCGCCGACAGCCGCGCCTCACCGGGTCGAGGGGCGGCGGCGGCGAGCGCGGCCTCGATGCGCCGCACCACCGCCTCGCCGCGCTCGGGACTTCCGACGGCGCGAGCGGCCTGGCGGACCTGGGCGAGGCTTTCGGCGAGGCTGGCCGGCACGGTGAACTGCTCGGTGGGCACGCCCAGGCGGCCAAGCGCCGCCCGCGTCGCCGGAGCGTAGTAGCGCGCCATCAGGACGAGGTCCGGTTTCAAGGCCACCACCTCCTCGGCGGTGTCATAGGTGACCGGGATACCCTTTGCCGCGGGGCCGGCGCTGGAACTCGTCGGATCGCGGGCGTAGTGGCTGAGCGCGGCGATCTGGTCGCGGTCGGCGAGGTGCAGCAGCAGGACGTCTAGGCAGGGGTTGAGCGAGACGATCCGCCGCGGCGACGGCCGCGCCGCCCCGCCGAGGACAGGAGCCGCCGCGCCGAGGGCGAGCGTCGCCGCGACCTGGCGGCGAGTGGGTACGGCGCGGCGTCCGTCGATCATCTCACCCCCCTTGCCGCGGCGCCGCCTAGAACCGGGCCCGCAGGCCGGCGAAGACGCTGCGCCCCGGCGAGCCGTAGTTGCGGATCGTCTCATAGTCCTCGTCGAACAGGTTTTCGACCCGCCCGAAGACGTCGAGGCGCGCATTCACCGGATATGACGCCCGCAGATCGACGACCGTGTAGCTCGCCACCCGCGCAGTGTTCGCTGCGTTGTCGTAGCTCTCGCCGACATAGCGCAGCGCCGCCGTCGCGCTCGCGCCGCCGGCCCAGGCGTAGGTCCAGCTGATGTTCGCCTGGCTTTCCGGCCGGCGAACGAGCGACTTCCCGCGATTGGGACCCGGCGAGCGGTTCTCGGAATCGACCCAGGTGTAGTTGGCCTCCATGGTCAGCGCGCCAAGCTGGGCGGAGGCGCTCAGCTCGGCGCCGTGCGCGCGGGAGGCCGCCGTGTTGGCGTAATAGCCGAAGCGCCGGCCGACGCCGGTGAAGCACATCGGATCGACGCTGGTGCTGGCGCAGCTGAAGAAATCCACCTGGTTCGTGGTCTCGCGCGCGAACCAGGTGGCGCTGACGCGCAGGCGCCCGCCCGCCAGGGCCTGCTCGATTCCCGCGTCCCAGGCGTCGGACTCCTCGGGGTCGAGCGTCAGGTTCCCGTATTCGCTGTAGAGCTGGTAGAGCGACGGCGCCTTGAAGCCCTGGCCGAAGCTGGCGCGCAGGACGGTCGCCCCCTCGTTCAGCGACCAGGCGGCCGCCAGCTGCCCCAGCGAATGGAGGCCATAGGTGTCGTGATCGTCACGACGTAGCCCCGCCGTCAGACTGAGTCCGGGCGCGACTTCCCCGTGGGCCTGGACGTAGAGGCCGGTGATCGAGGCCTTGCCGCGCCCTGGCGTCGGATTGACGTCGAAGGCGTTCGGCGCGGCCGTGCGCATTTCGGCGTCTTCGTGCTCGGCGCCGAAGGTGGCGGTCCAGGTTTCGGAAACCGCCCAGACGCCCTGGTATTCGACCCGGCGATTCTCGCCGGCGGAGTCGAGCGTGCGGGTGGTCTTGGCCTGGTCCGGATTGTAGCTGTCGCGATCGGTCCGCGTGTAGGCGTAGGCGAGACGGCTGCGCAGCGCCCCGTCGAACGCCGAGGCGTTCAGCCCGGCATAGGCCGTCAGATCCTTGGTGAAGCCGTATTCCGCCGTGTCGGCGAAGGCGTAGGCCGGGGCAGGAAAGCCGTCGAACTCATTTCGCGCATCCGACCAGAAGGCGCGAAAGTCGGCCGACACCTGCTCGCTCAGGACGACGCGGGCGCGACCGCTGATCTGGGTGTCGGCATAGCCGTCGCGCTCCCCGCCCCGGCCATAGGCCGAGGCGTCGCCGTCGGTCTCGAAGCGCGAGGCGGCGAGGCGCCAGACCAGGCGCTCGCCACGTCCACCGACCGCGCCGCGCAGGCTGAAGGTCTGGTACGAGCCGGCCTCGGCCTGGAGCGCGCCGCCGAAGGCGGTCTCGGGCTCCGCAGTGACGAGGTTGATCACCCCGCCGATCGCCTGGCTGCCCCACAGGGTCGACTGGGCCCCGCGCAGCACCTCGATCCGGGCGACGTCGCCGACCAGCAGATTGGCGAAGTTGTAACCGGACCCCGTCGCCGATGGGTCGTTGAGCTTCACCCCGTCGATCACCACCAGGGTCTGGTCGCTTTCTGCGCCGCGCAGGCGCAACTGGGTCGGGGCGCCCATGCCGCCGTTGCGGGTGAACAGGACGCCGGGCGTCCGGGCGACGAGATCGGCGACGACCACCGCCTGGCTGGCGCGGATGTCGGCGGCGTCGAGCGCGGTCACGCTCTGGCCGATGGTGTCGGCCGCCTCGGGGGTGCGGGTGGCGGTCACCACCAGCTCGCTGACCGGACTTGCGCCCTCGGTTCCGGCCACGTCGGGCTCGGGCGCCGGACGCTCGTCGGCCAGGGCGACTGCGGCGAAGGCCGAGGCCAGAAGGCAAGTGGTGGCGAACAACAGGGTCTTCATCGGGATCATCCCTCCATCTGACGACGGACCGGCATGACGGGACGAAGGGAGCGGTCGACGCGCCTTCGGCCCGCGCCAGGCGCGGTCCAACAGCGTCGTCTCTCGGGAGATCCCGTTCGCGCGGCGCACCCCGGCCGCTCGAAGGACGACTGCGTCAGGCAGGTCTCCTGGCTCGCGGGTCGACGTCGGTGCGCGTCGCCTTCCCAGGCCGGGGCCCAGTGGCGTGTGACGCGCGGACTCGCCGCTTACAGTTGCGGGGGCAGCCCAGGTCTTGCACCTGAGTTCCCTTTTCATCCCCTCGCGGGGAACCTGTCGCAACGCGCGCTTTAGGCGAGGCCCGTAGAGCCGTCAATTGAACGTAGCGGAACCGCACCCTCGCCTCCTCGTTGGACGCAGGCGATCAGGCGGAGATGCAGGCGATGAGTTGGGAACTGGCGTTCGGCGCGGGAGCCGCCCTCCTGGGAGCGATCATCCTCTACGCCATGTGGCGTAACTCTACCCGGGACCGCCGGCTGGACCGCGCGACCGAGGAAGCCGCTCGTCGAAACTTTGATGCTGACGATCCCGCTTGAGCGCGCCCGTGCGGCGCGCCTTTGGCGAACTTTCAGAAGCTATCAGCGGGACGACCTGTCCATCGTGGCGCGCGGCATCGCCTTCAGCGCGGCGCTCGGCGTCTTTCCGGCATTGGCGGCCCTGGCGGGCGTGTTCGGACTCGTGGCGGATCCCGCCGCGGTCAGGCGCATCCTGCCGCTGCTGAGCGGCGTTCTGCCGGCCGACAGTCTCGCCCTGCTGGACCATGAGCTGCAGCGCCTGGCCGCCGCCGCCGACGAGGCCAATGCATTCGCCGTCGCCTTCGGCCTCGCCGCCGCGGTCTGGTCCGCCGCCGGCGGCGTGAAGAGCCTGATCCGCGGGCTGAACATCGCCTATGGCGCCGCTGAGACCCGCCGGTTCTGGCGGCTGACCGGGCTCGCGGTGGGCTTCGTCCTGGCGGGGTTCGCGACATTCATCGTGGCCGTAGGGGCGGTCGTCTTGGCCCCTGTCGCCCTGGCGCTGGCGCCGCCGACCATGCGACTCGAGGGCGTGGCGCAGTTGCGCTGGCCGCTGATGTTCGGCGTGGCCTGGGCGGCGCTGGCGGCGGCCTATCGCTTCGGTCCGTGCGGCGCGCCGCAGCGGTGGCGCGACGTTCGTCCGGGAGCGGCGGTCGCCGCCGGCCTCTGGATCGCCGCCTCCTGGGCCTTTTCGCTTTATGTAGCCCGGTTCGCCGACATGGGCGCAGCCTACGGTTCGACCGCCGCCCTCTTTGCGTTCCTGACCTGGGTCTGGCTTTCGGCGGCCGTGGCGCTCTTCGGGGCCCGGCTCAACGCCGAATGGAGCGCCGATGGCGCGCGGGATCAGCCGGCGTCGAAAATCGGCGGGGCGCCGACGTCATAGCGCACCTCAAGGTGATTTCGCACGTCGACGACGCCCGTCGCGGTCCAGACGTCGGCCTCCGCCCAGCGCCGCTCACGCGGTCCGAGCACCGTTCCCGTGAGGGTGACCAAGCCGCCGCGCACCTCGACCTCGATATCGCCGGCGTCGAGATCGGGGTCAGCCATCAGCCGGTCGCTGACGTCTTCCAGGATCCGCGCGTCAGTGCGCACCCGTCCTCGCGGCCCCTTGCCGCGATGATAGTCCGGCGCCGGACGCCGGGGCGGCCGCCCGACCGCCTCCTCACCGGCGGGCCGGGCACGGCCGCGCTCTCCGGCGGCATAGACCAGGCGCGCATAGGCGTCGGTGTTGGGGCCGTCGGCGACCGGCTGGCCGTAACCGTCATCTCCGGCATGCGGCGCATAGTCGTAGCCGCCTGGATCCAAGTCGGCGTCGGTGTCGGGGGCCGCGCCTTGAGGATCGGGCCATGTGGCCCGTCGGCTGGGCCGGTCGGCGTCATCTTCGAAGGCGGGGCCGCGCGTCGTCATGTTGTGTCCTCTGTCGAGGCCGCTAAACGCAGGCGGGCCGGCAAGGCTCCCGCGGCCCTACACCCAAGCGTTGTCCTGGGCTACAGAGCCGCATGCCGCTCGACCTTGCACCGCCCTATGTTCTCCTGGAGGACCGCAGCGCGTTGGACGGCGACGTGCGCCTGTATGCGCAGCCTGAGCAGGTCATCAGCGCCAGGACGGCGGCCGACGTGCGGCCCGCGCTCGCGCAGCTCGACCAGGCCAGGGCGAGCGGTCGGCATCTGGCAGGCTTCATCGCCTACGAGGCCTTCGCCGCCTTCGAGCCCCGCGTGGCCGAGGCGACGAAGGAGACCGACGGCGCGCCGCTGCTCTGGTTCGGGGTTTTCGCCGGCTTCACAAGTCTTTCGGCGGCGGCGGTGGATCGTGAGCTGGCCTCGCAAGGACCGCCTCCGCCGCTGGGCGATCTGAGGCCCGAGATCTGCGCCGAGACGCATCAGGCGCGGGTTCGGCGCGTGCTGGACCTGATTGCGCAGGGAGATCTCTACCAGGCGAATCTCACCTTCCCGCTGAGCTTCCGGTACGCGGGCCGCCCCCTCGCACTCTATGCGGCGCTGCGCGCCCGGCAGCCCGTGGCGCACGGCGGCGTCGTCGCGACCGGGGAGCAGACGATCCTCTCGGTCTCGCCGGAGCTCTTCATCTCCGCCCGCGA
>Ga0116191_1002429_pt1 | contig 14198 bp, 12 predicted proteins | sample AD_UKC111_MetaG_FD_89897 | JGI IMG/M metagenome (GOLD analysis project Ga0116191, IMG submission 89897) | Active sludge microbial communities of municipal wastewater-treating anaerobic digesters from Hong Kong - AD_UKC111_MetaG | ecosystem: Engineered > Bioreactor > Anaerobic > Digestate...
CGACCACATTTGAGGCATTCCCGACGCCTGCGTATGGCATTCCCTTCCAATGAAATCCTGCTATCTACTACCTTGCTCCTTGCATGATTACAGAACGGACATTTCATAGCCTTTTCCTTTTTTAATATATTTTAGTTCTCAATATATAGAATGTATTTTTTTCTAAACTGTTATTAACACAATATATGGTGAAAAATCACTTTATTTGAACTTAAATAATATATATTGTGCCATATATTGTATTTTACTACTTTATCATAATTTAAATCATTTGTCAACAATAAAATGACAAAATAGTATCACCGTATTTTTCTTCACGGGATTTTTTTAAGGTGGGGAATTGTTCTGGTGGGAAGTTAAAACGGCTATGTTCAATAATAACTAAACTTTCCGCAGCAAAAATTTTATGTTCTTCCAAACGCGGTAGGAGTGTATCCCATTTATTAAAATTGTAAGGCGGGTCCATAAAAACAATATCCATACCTGTTGGGAGTAGAAAAATATCCTGAGGCAGTTCCGCTTTAATAATGATGCCTTTATCTGCAAAATGTGTTTTCTCCAGGTTTGCTTCGATATAGGGTATGGTCTTTTTTGAACATTCAACAAAATATGCTCGTTCAGCACCGCGACTCAATGCTTCTATTCCATTTGCACCAGTTCCAGCAAACAGGTCTAAAAAGATTGTTCCAGCAATACGATTATGAATAATATCAAATAGCGAAGTTCGTACTCGGTCTAAAGTAGGTCTAATATCTCTGCCCTGTGGGGCGGATAATCTTGTTCCTTTTGCTGTTCCTGCTATTACTCGCATATAAAAATCTTAAAAATAATGTATTAATGTTTTCAAATAAAAAGGATGCTTTTATAAAGTTGATTTATTCTAAATTATAGTGAATTTTAAAATAGAAAAGAAGGGAAGTTAAATTCTTCCCTTCTTGAAAAGACAATTTTTTGCTATCTATTAGTATGATGGGTGTTCATGATGATGATTTCCACCCTTATCTTCTTTCTTTTCTGGAATATCAGAAACAAGACATTCCGTCGTGATTATCATACTTGCAATACTGGCTGCATTTTGTAGGGCATAACGGATAACTTTTACCGGGTCAATAATACCTGCTTTAATTAAATCTTCAATGTTCCCTGTCTCCGCATTCAACCCTACATTTTTTTCATCATTTTCTTCTAATTTAGCGGCGATTAATTCTCCATTCAAACCAGCGTTTTCTGCTATTTGAATTAACGGCATGGCTACGGCTTTCTTTATAAGTGTGACGCCCAACCCTTCATCACCATTTAATTTTAAGTTATCTAACGCCTTACTTGCACGCAATAGAGCCACACCCCCTCCTACGACAAAACCTTCTTCTATTGCAGCACGGGTTGCATTAAGGGCATCATCTGTCCTGTCTTTCTTTTCTTTTAATTCTGTTTCTGTGGAGGCACCTACACGAATAACCGCTACACCCCCTGCTAACTTGGCAAGCCGTTCTTGTAATTTTTCTTTATCGTAATCAGAAGTTGTTTCTTCTATCTGTCGGCGTATCTGCTCACATCTTCCCTGAATATCCTTTTTCTTGCCTGCACCTTCGATAATGGTTGTGTTATCTTTGGTAATTTCTATTCGTTTGGCTTTGCCTAACTGGTCGAGTGTAATATTTTCCAATTTAATTCCTAAATCTTCGGAGAAGAATTGTCCACCTGTCAAAATAGCGATATCCCTCAAAATTTCCTTTCTACGGTCTCCGAACGCAGGTGCTTTCACTGCCGCCACCTTTAATATTCCGCGGATTTTATTAACTACCAGAGTTGCCAGGGCTTCACCTTCAATATCTTCTGCAATAATAAGCATGGGTTTGCCTGTCTGGGCTAACTTTTGAAGTAGCGGTAGCATTTCATGGATATTGCTAATCTTCTTTTCATAGCAAAGGATATAACAATCTTCAAGGACGGCTGTCATATTGTTAGGGTCAGTTACAAAATATGGTGAGAGGTAACCCCGGTCAAACTGCATTCCATCTACGACCTCTACCTCGGTCTTTAACCCTTTTCCCTTTTCCACTGTAATGACCCCATCATTACCGACCTTCTCAATAGACTCTGCTATAAATTCGCCTATTTCCTTATCGCCGTTGGCTGAAACGGTAGCCACCTGTTTTATCTCTTCCGAATTACGAACTTTCTTACTCATGTTTGCAATGGCTTTAACAATTTCGGCAACAGCCTTATCCATGCCGCGTTTAAGAGCCATTGGATTTGCACCTGCGGTCACAAGTCTTATTCCCTCGTGTACCATTGCCTGGGCAAGCACAGTGGCTGTAGTGGTTCCATCGCCTGCTGTGTCATTTGTTTTACTCGCGGCTTCACGCAGCATGCGTGCACCCATATTCTCGAACGGGTCTTTCAGGTCTATCTCTTTTGCCACCGTAACCCCATCTTTTGTTATCGTGGGTGAACCATAAGTTTTTTCCATTAATACATTTCGACCACGGGGACCTAAAGTTGCTTTTACGGCATCTGCAAGGACATCTACGCCTTTAATCAAAGATTCGCGTGCATCTTCACCGAAAAGGAGTTGTTTTGCCATAAGAAATCCTCCTCATTAATATTTTAGGATTTGTAAATTTAGATTGATAATGATTGGAGTTAATTTTAACTCCATCAGTTATTAGCACTCATTATAAGTGAGTGCTAATATAATATCATATATATTATCGTTTTGCAAATAAATTTTACTGACATCATTACCCCATCTTTAAACAAATTCTATTAAATAATAAATTTTGGAATATTGAAGTCCTTATTAGATTTGAAATAAAATTATCTAAAATTTTTATTGTAAATAAAATTGTAGAATAAAGGTTAAAAGATTATGGATATAAAAAAATATTTGTCTTTATTAACTAAATTTGAGAAAGTTCGTGTGCTTGCAATTGGTGATATATATTTAGATGAGAATGTTTATGGTAGAGTCACGGAAGTAAGCCTTGAAGCACCGATTCCTGTTCTGGAAGTGCTGGAACGGCGATATAACCCGGGTGCAGCGGGCAATGCTGCGTGTAATGCGGCTGCTCTGGGGGCAAGTGTGTATATGATGGGAGTAATAGGCGCCGATTCAAATGCTGAAATATTGAAGAAGGAATTTCAAATACGAAATGTAAATGTAGATTATCTTGTGGTTGACCCTTCCAGGCCCACCAATACTTATGGTAAACTTCGAGCCGGTGGACATAATACCCCATCTCAAGAGGTGCTTCGCACAGATACGCCTCGACCCAAACCTATTGAAGGAAAAGTTGAAGAACAGATAATTAAGAATATATTCAAGGTTGCTAAAAAGGTAGATGCCATTATGGTCGGTGACCAGGTTTCTTCCGTAATTACACCAAAAGTTTTGTCAGCATTGACCGAATGTGCAGAAAAATACCATATTATTACAGTTGCCGATTCTCGGTCGCGTGCAAATATCTTTAAGGGTTTTGATGTTATTCTTCCTAACGATAAAGAAGCAGGAATCGCCACAGGTATTGATGTAGTAGACTATGAAACATTGAAGAAAGCGGGTAAGGCTTTATTAAAATCTTCCCGAAATGTTATGGTCACTCGCGGACCGGAGGGGATTACTATTTTTTATGAAGATGGCAAAATTGAGGATGTGCCCATTACCCCTGTCCAGGTGGTGGATGTTACTGGTGCAGGAGATACGGTAACGGCTGCGGTTACACTGGCGTTAGTAGCGGGTGGAAGTCTATCCGAATGTGCTGTGCTTGGCAATACGGCTGCGGGTGTTGCCGTTGCCCAGCATGGGGTTGTGACTGTTTCATGCGAGGAACTGGAACAAGCCCTACAAAGTGCCGGTGGTCCATTCAAACTAAAAACCTTACCCCAATTAAAGAAAATTGTTCAGCAATTAAAGGAACAGGGTAAAAAGATTGTATGGACAAATGGCTGTTTTGACATTTTGCATGTGGGGCACATAACCTATCTTATGCAAGCAAAGAAAGAAGGGGATGTGCTTATCGTTGGCTTAAACAGTGACCGTTCTGTGCGTCAGATTAAAGGTCCGGGCAGACCCGTGATTAACGAACAAAATCGGGCATTAGTTCTTTCCGCTTTAGAATGTGTAGATTACATTCTTATCTTCGATGAAAAATCGCCACTTTCCATAATTAAACAACTACGACCCGATGTGTATGCCAAAGGTGGAGATTATACAATTGACACATTAGTTCAGCCTGAACGCAGGTTCGTAGAAAATTATGGTGGTCGGATTGCACTTATACCCGGCGTAGAAGGGCAATCTACTACGGGAATTATCCATAAAGTCAAGAATACATAATTGAAGTTTCTGTGGTGACCTTGACGAGAATTTAAATGTTTATGTTTAGTTCTTGACTTTCATAAGGGTTGGATAAGAGATGGGTTATATTTCTGTTTTCTGGTGTTTTCGCAGGTCTACTAACGCCTTATGAACTTTATTCTCATCTAAGTTCCACTGTCTTCGGGTCAGGTTCTCAGGTAAGTTTGCTCTTAGCCAATTTAAATAAATATGTCTTGGGATAAGAAGAGTGCCAAATTGCTCTAAATGTTCTGAAAATACCTGACAATCAATGAGTTTAATGTTATGTAGTAGGGCAAATCCACACAAACCCAGGAAGGCAATCTTTGACGCATTTGTTGTCCGGTGAAACATGGATTCGCCAACAAATAAGGTGTCCATACAAATACCGTATAGTCCACCGACCAATTGAGTTCCATCCCAGCATTCTATAGAATGAGCATGCCCTAACTCATGCAAACGGATGTAGTTTTTTTCTATATCTGAGGTAATCCATGTTCCATCTTCATCTTTACGCGGTGTTTGGGCGCAGGCATGAATTACCTCGCGAAAGGCAGTATCAGCAGTGATTCGAAAGGGTTTTTGTTTCCATACACGCCAGAGACGACGGGGTATATGTAGTCTATGGGTAGGTAGGATGGCTCTGGGGTCTGGGGAACACCATCGAATCGGCTCCCCTTCCTCATACCAGGGGAAAATACCCTGTCTGTATGCTTCTAACAATCGAGATGGAGATAAATCTCCACCATAAGCAACAACCCAACCCTGCCAATATTTTTCTGGTGGAAATGGGTCTTCAGATTTTAACCAGATGGGTTTTCCCATATTTTTTATAAATTATTCAAGGGTTCCGTAAATATCTACATGTCTATCTGTAACACATTTTACGGTTAGATTTTGTAGTCCACATTCTTCCAATTGCTTACAAATTTCCTCAGGTGTAAAGGCAGATAGCAAAGAACGGTAATACTCCTCTTGTAGTAGGTTGGAAGTGTTGCTCACATAGGTTTCGATTATTTCCCATGCTTTTTCGGTTGACTCTGGACGGAACAAGTCCCTAATAAAAACATATCCTCCTGGTTTCAGGATTCTCTTTGTTTCCAGCCAGAGTGGTTTAGGGTCAGCAAGATGATGAAGTAAACTGTTGCTGATAATCACATCTACGGATTGGTCAGGAAACGGTAGTGCTTTGGCATCACCAAGTATCCATTGTAATTTCCGTATGCCATATCGTTTTTGTGCGAATTGGAGCATAGACGGCGAACCATCTAATCCAATGATTTTGCAATCCTCAAAACGCTGGTATACTCGATAAGTAATATCCCCCGGACCACAACCCAAATCCAGCATAATTAACTCACCCGACAGAGGTAAAAAAGTAGAAAATTCTGCTGCAAATTTTTCATTTACATCCGAAAAATCCGTTTCAGAATAAGCCTCTGCTTCTAATGGGTCATCCATTAGTTCTGGCTCTGGCTGTCGCTCTATCATATTGTTCCTTTCTTTGTTCGGTCTTGACATTGCCAATATTTAATATGATACCAGGGGACAAAAGTCAAATCATTACCCCTTATGGTATTACAATAGCACTGAACTATCCTCAAAATGCAAATAACGCACATAAAAAAATTGTAAGGGTTTCCCAATCATTTTTATAATATGCTCTTTCTATTTAAGCATTTCATACATTTGGAATAAGTCCTATAAATATGCGATAATCCGCATTATCCTTTATTTCAAATATTTCAAGTTTTCAGAAGAGGAGTTTTTCTTATGCAAATACCTGAATATATTTATGGAAGTATTGCACCCACATTTACCGTTTTTAAGGAAGATGGTTCCCTTGATCTGAACGGGCAGGTTCATCTTCTTGAATATATGGTAAATCATGGGTCTATTTCTGCTTTTTTTATTCGTTCTGGTATGGGACAAATGTATGCCTTTTCCTTTGATGAAGTAAAACAGATAGCCGAGGTGGCATGTAAAGTGGTTAAGGGTTACGCTGCTGTGCTTATCGGTTGCAGTGGTATATGGGACCGAAATTATGATAAACGCCCTAATCGGCAACAATATATCAATGAAGCCATAGAATTGAGTCGTTTTGCTGAAGGAATAGGTGCAGATGGTGTTGTGCATACCATCCCAGAGGCATTACTGCCCGAAGGAAATGAGACCCTTGCCGATTTAACTTATAAATATTTTGAAACAATATGTTCATCGGTCAAAATTCCTGTATTGTTTTATCAAACCCCTGGTACCAAACCTGAGTATTGTCTGACCCCGGAACTTTTAAGGAAATTGTCAAGATTGGATAATCTCGTCGCAGGCAAGGTCTCTTCTTCCGATGGCGGATATATGTTCGATTTAGCACGAGCCATTCGCAATGAGAATTTTTCGTTAGTTATAGGTAATGAGACTATTTTTTATGCGGGGCTTGTTGTGGGTTGCCGTGCGTGTATTGGACAGGGAACAACATTAAACCCACAAATCATTCGCGCAATGGTGGAACAATATTGTGCGGGTGATATGGAATCATGCTTACAGGCACAGGAAGATGTAAACCTGCTTGTAAGAAAATGTCCCAACCCTGTAGAATTTTTTAAGCGATACATAACAGAGAAGGGTTATCCTGTAAGTGAATGTTCCCGAACTATTGAGAACAATCCTTATTTTAAGAGTGATGCAAGGTTGACGACGGAAGAGTATGAACAGTATAAAAAGATATATGAAGAAGTTTTGTCCCGTTATTAAATTTATTTGAGGTAAGAACTGTGGTAACAGATAATATTTTAGATTTAATCGGAAATACTTCACTTATTCAATTGCGTGATGAACGAGTTTTTGCCAAAGCAGAATTCTTAAATCCCGGCGGGAGCATTAAAGACCGCGTAGCCGTAGCCATGATAGAAGGTGCTGAACGCAGTGGTCGGCTAAAGCCTGGCTATACAATTGTAGAGCCGACTTCTGGCAATACAGGCATAGGTATTACATTGGTAGGCAGGTTAAAGGGCTATCGTGTATGTATTGTCATGCCTGAGAACATGAGTGCAGAACGGAAAAAATTGATTAAGGCGTTGGGTGGCGAACTTATCTTGACACCTGCGGAACAGGGTATTTCTGGTGCAATAAATAAGGTTAAAGAGATTCAGGCAAATGAACCCAATGTTTTTGTGCCACAGCAATTTGAAAATCCTGATAATCCGCGTGTTCATTATGAAGAAACAGCACGCGAACTCTGGGAACAAATGGGTGGAGATATTGACTGTTTTGTAGCAGGTGTAGGTAGTGGCGGAACTTTGCAGGGAATAGGGAAATTTCTAAAGGAACACAATCCCAAAGTGCGCATTGTAGCCGTAGAACCGAAAAATGTTTCTGCGTTGTTAGGGCATGAGCCGGGCTTACATCAGATTCAGGGTATTGGTGATGGTTTTATTCCAGCGGTTCTAGATGTGTCTCTGGTAGATGAGGTTGTGGAAGTTACGGATGATGACGCTATCGAAACCACGCGTGCTCTGGGTCGCAATTATGGTTTACTTGTAGGTATTTCCTCAGGTGCAAATGTATGGGCTGCACGCATTATGGCACAGAAAATCTCAGGAAACATTGCCACAGTGCTTCCTGACCGTGCAGAGCGTTATTTTAGTACCTCTCTGATGTAAAATCAAGAAGTCCATTGAAACTGTTCACCGAGATATACCTTTCTCACTCTTTCGTTAGCAGATATTTCTTCTGGTGTGCCTGTGCATATAACCTGTCCCTCGCTAATGATATAAGCCCGGTCTGTAATTGCCAGAGTGTCTCGAACATTATGGTCAGTTATAAATACACCAATTCCTTTTTTCTTTAATTCCATTACCATCCCTTGCAGTTCGCTAATTGCGATGGGGTCTATCCCTGCAAAAGGTTCGTCCAGCAGAAATACTTTGGGTTCTGTGATTAGGGCACGGGCAATTTCTGTCTTTCGTCGTTCACCCCCTGAAAGAGTGTAGGCATACTGATTCGCCAGATGGTCAATGTTCAATTCCTTCAAGAGTTGATGTGCCTTTTCTCTATGTTCTGAACGAGTGCCCGGCAAAAATTCCAGGATAGCGAGCAGATTTTGTTCTACCGTTAAATTGCGGAACACTGAAGGTTCCTGTGCCAGATAGGCGATTCCTACGCGTGCTCTGCGATACATCGGGAACCGTGTAATATCCTGACCTCTGAAAAAGACCTTGCCGCTATCAGGCTTCAGAAGACCTACCACCATATTAAATGTCGTTGTTTTCCCTGCACCGTTCGGACCTAATAAGCCCACGGTTTCTCCTGCGTGTAGCGATAAAGAGACATTGCGGACTACTAATCGTTTCCGAAATGATTTTACCAATTCTTGTGTTTCTAATAGGTAGTCCGAGCCCATATTGTTGATTCCTTAAAGAGGCTTTATTATATTCGGAAAAGCCACTTGCAGCAAAATTCGATTCAATCGAACCTGTTCCTCTGCGGTCAATGTTCCTTTGTTCAATAATTCCGTGGCACTCTCAGGCAAGGCTATGTTTGACCATGCTTCTTTATTATAAAAGTCTGGTTTGCGCAAGAGACGATTGATTTGTTTTAGCAAATCCCGTTTTCTCTGTAAAATAAGGTCATTAGGTGCAGACAAGAACTGAGAACGGTTATTGGCATCGAATTTGTTTAACAGATGTTTACCCGGGGTCATTTCTGCACCCTGTGCTTGCTTCTTCAATTCAATAACAAAACGATTCCAATCGAGAATATCACTTTCAGCCAGCAAAGAAAGCCCTGTTTCCGTTTCACCAGAAGCACCTCCACCTTCCCCTTGAAGAGGTATCATATCTGCTTGAAGATTCTCTATGTCAATGGTATTGTTCTTAAAATCCATAACTATTTTAGAACCTTTTAATCCTTGTGCTTGGGGACTATCTAATTGAGGATTTCCTGTAAATTCTACTGTCTCTTTTTTAAAATCCCAGACAGCCTTATCCGCCTTCAATTTTCCTTCTGGATGTTCCAGGTAGACATTCCCTTCCATTCGAATAAGCACAGGAGTATTTCTACCTTCTTCCCATTCAAAAATCATTTTTTCTGCCTTAATAGGCATATTGGGCGTATTGGGCTCTTGTGATAAAAGAACAATACTTACGCCCCCTGTCATTTCACGAATATTTATCCCCTGTTGAAGAATTCCTTTTAATTTTCCTACATGCTCAATTTTCATTGAGGAATACTTACCTAAATTCATGTTTTCCTGAGCATACAGTAAGCCTACCTGTGAAAATAAAACAGAGATAACAATTAACAATATTGGCGTAAATCTTTTCATGTTGCACTCCTTATTACCAGTGGGAGTTGTCCGGATACTTCCTCTAATTCAAATTCTTTTGTTTCTGGATAGATAAGCAAGGAAGAGGAATGAAGTTGCACATCCGTTCCTTGTAGTTCAATCTGTCCATGTGACCATATTTTGGCTGGTTCTGTTTCTGTGCGATTGTTCCATTCGATGCTCTCTGTTTTAAAGGTCATATTACTCATCTGAGCCTCGACATTCCCCGATAAGGAGGCTTTGCTCATCTTTTCGAATATGCCTTCCTTTGCAGAAAGTTTAATATTTTCAGTGTCCGATTGGGCATCGTAGATAACGGCATGCACATCTTCAACCTTCCATGTATTTTCATCTATAACGGCGAATTTTTCTGCATGCAGCCACAGAGTTGGTTTTCGAGTCTCACCGAAGGTAGGTCTTGGGTCATGGTGATATAAGTCCACGGACGAGACATTCATACTTTCCAGAGAATTATTTTCTGGGACAGGTGCTTCTGTAGGCGTTGTAGGCGGGGAAGGTTTTTTGCTACATGAAAGAAGGAGAGATATAGAAATTATAATAACCGTTATCCACTTCATTATGTGGAGCCTCGAGCATTTTTTTCAAAAATATTTTTTAATCCTTTTAGAGTCAACAACGGGTCAACTACATCAATTTTTTTTGCCAATTGTTTAATGGTTTCTGCTAAACCGCCTGTGGCTACAGTGCGTGCAGGAACTCCCATCTCTTTTTGTATCCGTTCAATAATTCCATCTACCAGGTCTGCATAACCATAGGTCAGTCCTGAACGGATATTATTTACTGTATCACGACCAATTACTGTGGGGGGTATAGTAACCTCTACGCGTGGTAACTTGGCACAATGTTCAAACAGGGCACTTGCCGATAGTTGAATCCCCGGGACAATGACCCCGCCTATCCATTCCGATTTTGCTGTTACCACATCAAAAGTGGTTGCCGTACCAAAATCTACAATAATCAACGGACCACCATACTCTTCTATCGCTGCGACGGCATTTACGATGCGGTCTGCACCCACTTCTTTTGGATTGTCACACTGGAGGATGATGCCCGTCCGGATACCTGGCTCTACCATGACCGGTTCAAAACCAAATGTCTGCACGCATAACTGATATAACGATGAGTTAATGTCTGGCACTACACTGGATATACAACAGCCACGAATTTGTGAAGGTTTCATATCCGAAACATAGAATAGCATGGTTAATAAAAGATAAAATTCATCACTTGTCCGATAGTTTGATGTTACAACTCGCCAGTGATTAATTAATTTATCCTTATTGTAAATTCCAATGACAATATTTGAATTTCCCACATCAATGACCAGCAGCATAGATTTACCTTCCTACCCATTGGGTAAAGAAATCTAAAAAAGTTTCCTTGTTCCTACCTATTTCTCTATCCTTTCTATTAATAAGGAAAGGTCTAACGCGGAAACGGAATGTGTAATTGCCCCTACGGATATAAGATGAACCCCTATTTCCGCAACAGGACGGACAGTTTCCAGAGTTACATTTCCACTTGCTTCCAGCAGGACAGGGTAGCCTTTGGCTAATTTTACTGCTTTTTGCATTTCTTCCAAACTCATATTGTCAAGGAGAATAGCATCTACCCCCGCTTTCAAGGATTCTTTTACCTGTTCCAATGTGTTTACCTCTACCTCAATACGCTCTAAATGAGATATATTCCTGCGAACACGCTGAATTGCACTTGCAATGTTTCCCCCTGCCATTTCCAGATGATTTTCTTTAATCAATACACCGTCAGACAAATTAAAGCGATGCTTATATCCACCTCCGTGAACCACGGCTTCTACTTCCATAGCACGAAGTAAAGGCATCGTCTTCCGGGTATGGCAAATATGCACAGGCAAATCTTTAACCCGCTGGACAAACTTGTGGGTAAGTGTTGCTACACCAGAGAGATGTTTTAGAAAATTTAATGAGACCCGTTCCGTCTTCAAAACAGCCTGCACATTCCCTTCGAACGATACAATCCTTTGCCCCTTTTTAATATGACTGCCATCAGAAACATCCTCCCAATTATCTATCTCTGCTTCATTAATTTCATATAGCCGTCGAAACACCTCTAGACCGCTAATAATCCCATCTGCTTTTGCTGTCAATTTTGCTCTACATCTTGCTTCCGGTGGCACTATAGCATCTGTCGTTTTATCTCCTAATCCGATGTCTTCTTGTAATGCTAAATATAAAAGTTCATCTCTATCGAGGGGGCAAAACATCTTTTCTCATCCTATAATTTAGTCTAATGATAGTAGTTCTTTAAAATAAATATTTTACTTAAATGTTTAATCATATCATAATTAAAAATATATATTCGAATTTCCATGCCAGAATGTCTAACCCTTTACCCATAAAAGAGAATGTATAACGGAGATATAAATGAGTAATACTTAGTGTAATAAATGAAAACTTCTGCACGCTAAATGTTAGAAAATTTCTTTTAATTCAGAGGATAATTCTACCTTTGTTCTTATCCAGCCGTCTGTTCGAAAGACAAAAAATGTTAACATATATCGGACAAAATGAGCCAACACAATCATGTACCAGATGCGATATATATTTAACGCACCCCGTAAGTATAAAATCTCACAAGCACCCAGTAGAACCCCAAATTGTGAAACCAATGTTATTAGCATGGGTAATTGTGTTGCACCTGCTCCTTGAATTCCACCTGTCATAGCCAGTGTGGCAGAAAGCAAAATTCCAGAGAGGGCTAAACATTGAAGTAACGCTTTCCCATAATCTACGACTAACTCGGACTGTGCATTGAATATCCGCAATAATGGTGTCGAAAAGAAAATGAACACGACTCCAATAATGACTCCCCAGAAAGACCCCAGATATATCCCTGTCCTGACCGCTTTTTTGCCGCGTTCAGGCAGACCGGCACCAATATTTTGACTCATTACAGTACCACACGCCGAACGAAGTCCAAACGATGTCCATGTTACAATCGAAAATAGTTGGTTATAACATATAGTATATGCTGCTTGTGCTGCAGTGTTATTGGGCATGCTGCCAATGTATTTAATCAACAAAACACCCGCAATATTTGCTACGACTCCTTGTATTCCTGTGGGTAAACCTACACGGATAATAATTTTTAAAACCTCCCAGTTAAGTAGCCATCTCCATCGAGAAGGGAATTCTATTAAGGTTTTACCTTTCATTATCAGATATAATGCGACCAATAGTGCTATACATGGAGCCAGCACCGTTCCAATTCCCGCACCTATAACCCCTAACGGTGGAAATATCCCTAACCCTGTAATAAGAATAAAACTGAGAACTATGTTCAATACTGCACCCAGTATATTTAACTTCAAAGCCAGCTTCGGCTCACCAGCCGCTTGAAACGCACCTGTAGTTAGTATCATTAAGAATAAAGGGCAATTAAATGCGAAAAGTAGTCGTAAATAAGGAAGGGCATACTTATAGACACATTCCTCAACGCCGATAAATCGCAACAATTGAGGTGAGAGCCAATATCCTAAGGGTGCTACAATCCCAACCAAAAAGACAGCCGCTGTTAGCAGTGCTTCAAAGAAAACAAAACTTACCATTTTTGGGTCCTGTCGCCCTGCATACCTTGCTATTAGCACATTCATTCCATGCGAGATTGATGCGATTAATACCACCATCACAATAAACAATTGCCATGAAACCCCGACGGCTGCATTGCCCGCATTATTCTCTCCGGGAACAAAATGACCTATCAACACCTGGTCAATAAACCCATGCACCCCATTTACCATATTCAGCAACACCAGAGGCCAGGTCAATTTCCAGAGGGAATTTAAAACATTTCCAGATACAATTTCAGGGTCAAACCTTTTCATAAAATTTCAGGTCATATTATAAAGGTAGTCTTTAATAGTTAGAGTCGTGATAAAATAGAAAAATAAAGAATAAACTTGTTTTCTAATATTTTAACCTAAAAGTGATAGAAAATGTTGTTTTTATATCCCGATAAGGATTTGCAAACAAAGAGTTAAACTTTTCATACTATTAAAATGTCTATAAAATGTATCTGATATATTTCAGGTAATTAATAACTTTATCCAAACAAAAACAAGGAGATATAGTATGAGTGAACAGTTTAAGTTATCGCGCAGGCAATTTAATAAAGCGGCAGCAGTTGCTACTTTTGCGGTGCTTTCCAAAAACATCAGTGCTGCGGAAACCAATAGCGGAACGATTAAAATTGGTTTGATTGGTTGCGGAGGTAGAGGTTATGGTGCAGTAAAAGACTGCATGGAAGCCAATGACAATATAAAAATTATTGCTCTGGCAGATGCTTTTGAAGACCGCGTTACAGAATGTCGGAAAAAGTTAGAATCTATGAAGGGGAGATTATATGATGGTAAAGTAGAGATTGACGATGGACATTGCTTCGTTGGGCTGGACGCTTATAAAAAACTATTGCAAACGGATGTAGATATGATAATTCATGCTACCCCGCCTTATGCTCGTCCACAGCATATTGAAGCAG
>Ga0116191_1002437_pt1 | contig 14177 bp, 10 predicted proteins | sample AD_UKC111_MetaG_FD_89897 | JGI IMG/M metagenome (GOLD analysis project Ga0116191, IMG submission 89897) | Active sludge microbial communities of municipal wastewater-treating anaerobic digesters from Hong Kong - AD_UKC111_MetaG | ecosystem: Engineered > Bioreactor > Anaerobic > Digestate...
CATAGGTCTTCTGCAGGATCCGCCTCAGATGGGCCAACGGATATTTTTCCGCAAAGGCGGCCGCTTTTTTGATTCTGAATTCGTGGATGCCGAGGATCTCTCTCATTTCTGCAAAAGTCTTCCCCTCTTCCTTCATCTCCTTCACGGACAGGATGATCTCAAAATGGGAACAGAGCAGAGCCAGCAGTTTATAGACCTGTTCTCCCGAAACCAGAAGATTGTGCAGCAGCCGGTATGCCTCATCCTTCCGTCCGCGGCTCAGAGAATCGATCATGGCAAAGACATTGGTATCCATATTTCCGGAGACAGTGTTTTCAACGGCCTCCGTACCGATCTCCCCGCTTTCATCGTAGGCGACAGCCTTTTTAATGTCATTCTCCAGGTTATACAGTGTGTAATCTGTATCCTTGTCATAATAGCCGGAAGCGTCGATCAATCTGGCAACCACGGAAGGTCTTGCAGTTTTTCCGGCTTCCTTGAATCGTTTTTCGATATATGATTTTAAAGACTTTTCATCCAGTTCTCCAAATTCATAGACCGCCCCGGCTTCCGATACGGTCTTGAAAAGTTTCTTTCTTTTATCAATCGCTGCCGAGGTCATGATGAGCAGGCAGTAATCCGGAATGGTTTTCAGATAGTCGGCGAGCCGTTTTTCTTCTTCCTCGTTGAATCCTTTTGTTTTTCCGCCTTCCAGGAGCTTGAAATCGTCGATCAGGACAACACGCCTTTCCGACAGGAAAGGCAGCGTTTCGCAGTCGTTATAAATCTCTTCGAATGTGACCGACATGCCGTCAAGCCTGGAAAAATCCATTTCCCTGCAAGCTTCGTTGACATATCTGCGCACAAGCGTGTCCACAGCCCAGCGGATCAGAAAATCCTCTCTGCCGTAAAAAAGCAGCAGGTTTTTGACGCTGTTGCTCCTGATATCCTTATCTATTCTTTTATATGCATGTTCCTCCCCAGCAGAACCTTTATACGCCATAATTGTCCCTCTCTATGAAAAATGATCGCACCGTTTGAATCGTTTCTGTAAACCATTATACCTTTTTTCAGACATTTATCAATGACCGCGGGATGAGGATGTCCAAAATTATTTTTTCCGACCTGAAATACGGCGATTTTCGGCTTCACCGCCTCAAGGAATGCGTCTCCCGTCGAATACCTGCTGCCGTGGTGCCCGATTTTCAGAACGTCGGCATGAAGGATTTCGGGGTCTTTCCGGTGCAGCTCCATGATTTTCCGCTCTCCTTCCACCCCGATGTCGCCGGTCATTTCGACCGTGAAACCATAATAAGAAACCTTCATGAACAGGCAGCTGCCGTTTTCGTCCTTTTCATCGAGAACCATCGCCCGGTATTCCTCCGCGGGCTTTGCTTCCGGATAGAGCACGTCGATCCAGATATCCCGATCCAGGCTGATCCGGTCGCCACGGGCCAAATACAGCAGGTCTTGCTTTCGCAGTCCCATCTCCGCCAATATTTCCTTTTCCCGGAGAAAATTGGCCTCGTAGAGCGCGAGCCGCTTGATCTTCATATTCCGGGCCAGCTCGGCGATCCCCCGGTAATGGTCGGTATGAAGATGGGTGACGACGGCCAGATCGATGGAGCTGACTCCGTTTTTCAATAAATAAGGAAGCAGGGTCTTTTTTCCGACTTCATAATTGACGCTTCCTCCGCCGTCAATGAGGATGTTTTTTCCTCCCGGCGTCCGGATGTGCAGGCAGTCTCCCTGACCCACGTCGACGAAAACAAGGTCTGCATCGCAGCTGTCGCCGGCCGCCTGCACCGACGCCGGCACCGACAGGGCCAGGATCAGAATGCAGCAGAGCAGGATCGTATTTTTCCGCCTTCTTTGATAGAGGATCCGAAGATATTCCGAGGTCAGAAAAAAGAAAAAACCGTAAAAGACCAGCAGAAGAAATACGGGAGGACTGACGGCAAGGAACGATCCGACTCCCGGCAGGTAAAAAAGACTGTTGAGATTCAGCATGAGATCGGCCAGGATTTCCGCCGCCCGGGCGCCGACCCCGAAGAAGATCCCTCCGAAAAAGGAGATCGGGATAAGAACGATGCCAAGGGGTATGATGATACCCGAAATCGCGATGACGGGAATGTTTACAAGGAAGGAGACGATGGAAAAATAATTGAACAGATATGCGGTCAGCGGCGCCATGCCGGTCTGTATGATGAGCAGCGGTGAAAGAACCCGCAGACCTTCCGTCAGCAGTTCGCTTTTTCCCGCTTCTTCCAGTTGTCCGATCTTTCTGTTTCCCCAGGGGAGCGCTGCCGCCAGACAAAATACCGCCATGTAGGACAGTTGAAAACCCGCGTTGAAGAGATAGAACGGATTGATTATGAGCATCCCCAGCGCGCTGGCGGAGGTGCACGCCATGAAATCGTACCTGCGGTAGGATACCTTGGAAATCATGTGGATGAAAATCATGGTCACCGCCCTTACGACCGACGGGGAAAACTCGGACAACGCAGCGTAAAAAACAAGCATCATCGCGGTGAGCAGATAAAAGAACCGGGTCTTGCGGTTCCCAAGCAGCCGGCTGACGCACAGATAGACGATGCCGACATGGATCCCGGATACGCTCAGGATATGGGCGACTCCGTTCTTCTGAAAGGCTTCATAGGTATCCTCGCTGATCAGACTGCAGTCGCCGAACAGCATTCCGATGATCAGGCCGTAAGCCTCCGGATTCATCTCTTTCTCCAGTTTGTCCAGAAATCCGTATTTCACTTCCGCGATCCGCGTGAACAAAAAGGAGGAACGTTCCCTGTCCAGAGAGATCTGTTCCGTGCTGCTCTGCAGGATCACCCTGACCCCTCTCGTCTTAAGATATAAGCGGTAATCGAAAAGTCCGGGGTTTCGTCTTTCGGCAGGGATCATAACCGTGCCCCTTGCAACGGCCCATTTTCCGATCCACTCCGCCGGATCGTCCATGGCGCCGGCAACCTGCACCAGCCGTTTTCTCCCGTTTTCAGCCGTTATCAACATCTGCCAGCGGGAATCGTCCCTGATCTGTACGGTGACGATGCGGCCTTCCGCGACGCTGCTCTCTCCCTCGCAGGATTCCAGGGGATCCCGGTTATGATCCGCCAGATAAAAGGATATGCAGCCGAGCAGCGCGACCGATAAGAAAAGACATGCCGGCGTTATCTGCTCTTTTGGCAGCCTCAGAATCCGGGAAATAAAATATCCTGCCGTAAGAAGCGCTGCAAAAATGAAAAAATAGAACGGCTCCGGAGTCTGATAATGCCCCAGAGCGATTCCCAACGCATAGAATAAAAAAAGAAAAATGACAGGTCTTCTCAAGGCAGCCTCCGGAAAACCGATCCTCTTTCTCTCTTATTTCAAAATACCATATTATTACAATTATGTCAATGATTAATCGGCGGGCAGACATCTGTGCCCGAGACCGATGACGACCTCATTAAGATGAAGCAGCCCGATGCTCATGAAAATACAGACACTGAGGTGCTCCTTATGCCTGCAGATTGCGACCTTCCCGCCTCCGTTGAGTCCCGTGGCCTTGGCAGCGATCTGCATGATAGCTTCTCTGGCCGCCCCGGCGATCGCCCCGTCCTGAACATGACATTCCCTCGTTATTCCGCTCTTTCTTGAAGCAATGATGGCTCTCTCAATGACGACATGAATGGAATTGACGATATCTCCTCCGATATCCACCGCCGCCCCGTGGATTTCCTTTTCCCTGAGCCTTGCGATCAATTGCTCCTCAGAGCTCCTGCTGGATGTGACCGCCAGTTTGACCGCCGCTCTGGCCACATCGATGCTATCGTACATTTTCTTTCCCCCCATGCTTCCCGTTCCTAGCATTTTTTCCATGATTTATTATACTTCCAAACCGTTCGTAAAGCAACACGAAACCTTTAAACCCTGTAAAACCAGCATCCAAATATTACAAGTATGTGTCTTTCCCAGAATTTGATTAACACGGTCGGGGGGTTATGCTATAATAAAATGAAGTATGATAAGGCTTGCCGGATCACCTCATATCTGGTTATCCGGAGCGGATTACACTTAATCGGTGAGGCAGGTGATACTATTGACTGACGAGTTTGATCAAAAGGACAAGCAGAAGGAAATTGATGATTTTCTGGACAAATTCGATCGTATCAGCAATGTCTTCGATAGAAGCTTGAATAGATTGGAGCAGCAAACAAACGAATTAAATAAAGAGATCAATCAAAAAGGCCCGGAAAGCCCTGAAGAAAATCAGGATCAGGCAGTTGAGCCGAAGATACGAAAAACCCGTATGGAACGGCTTTCTGAATCAAAACCGCAGAAGTTTTCAACAAAATTCAGCTCATCCAAAAAGGATGTTTTTTCACAGATGAATACGGCGGACGGCAGCAGCAGCGCCTCCATTCAGGCCGGCATTGAGGAGCCTATGACAAAGCACAAAAGGAAGAAAAAGAAAAAATATACCGTGAATGTGAAGCAGCTTTTGAAGTTCGTATCGCTGATCCTCCTCGGGATCTGTCTCGTTATGGGCGGACTTGTCGTGTCCGTTATCGTTAAAACGCCGGCGATCAATCCGGATAATATTTATACCCTGCTCTCCGAGAACTCGGTGCTCTATGACGACGAAGGAAATATTGTGGACAGCCTGCTCACTTCCGACGGACTGCGGACCAACGTATCTTATTCGGATCTGCCGCAGGATCTCATCGATGCTTTTATTGCCATCGAGGATAAAACCTTCTGGGAACACCATGGTTTCAACGTGATCCGGATCCTGGGCGCGATCAAGGAAGGCGTGCTGCAGGGGGAAAGCATCAGCGGAACAAGTACGATCACCCAGCAGCTGGCAAGAAATCTCTACCTTCCGGACAGAAAATCAGTTCGTACGCTGACGCGAAAAATCGAGGAAGCCTATTATGCCGTCCTGTTGGAGCGGCATCTGACAAAAAAGCAGATTCTGGAAGCTTACATGAACACCATCTTCCTGGGATACGGAACGAATGGCGTTCAGGCCGCTTCCCAAGCCTATTTCTCAAAGGACGTCCAGGAGCTTACTCTTGCGGAATGCGCCACTCTGGCAAGCCTTCCGAAGGCGCCGGATCCTCTGGCTCCGGTGAAACGCTACGAGACGGCACAGGTGGATCCTGATGATCCGAACATCATCAGAAAAGGCGACACCTATACGCTGGTCTATAACGACGCAGCGATAGACAGAAGAAATCTGGTCCTGAAATTCATGCTGGAGCAGGAGTTGATCGATCAGGCGGAATATGACGAGGCCGTAGCCTCCGATCTGCGGGCGTCCATCAATCCGAGCCAGGATACGACCAACGAGATCTCCTCTTATTTTGCGGATTATGTGATCGACCAGGTCGTGAAAGACCTGATGAAGGAATTGAATATCAGCGAATCGGAAGCCAAGCAGACCATTTATAATAAGGGTTTGAGAATCTACACCACCATGGATTCCGACCTGCAGAAGATCGCCGAGGAGGAATTCGCCAATAACGCCAACTTCCCTAAAGTTATGGGGCTGAAGAAGGACGGCGCCGGAAACATCCTCGGCAACAACGGGAAGATCCTGCTCTACAGTTATGATAATTATTTTAATGAAGAGGGCGTCTTTACGCTGACTCCCGAAGAATATAAAACCGCTGACGACGGAGGCATCATCCTGCTCAAGGGAAAACGGCTGAATTTCTATAAAACAGAAGTTCATGGGGAGATCGATTACAGTGTTGAGTTCAAGGATATGTACGTGATACAGGACGGCATTTTCTATTGCATCAAAGAAGGCGGCGTGGTGAGAATCCCACAGCAGTATAAAGACAAGGACAGCGAAGGCAACCTGGTGATCGACGGCCAATTCTTCAAGGATTATCCTGATTTCTTCCGGTTTGTTCCTGAAGGGATCGCATTGGACAAGAGCACCTACACGCTGAAGCAGAAGGTGGTCCAGCCTCAGTCGGCGATGGTGATCTTCGATTATAAAACTGGCGGCATCAAGGCCATGGTAGGCGGCAGAAATCTTGAAGGACGACTGCTTTTCAACCGCGCCACAAGCCCCCGTCAGCCCGGATCCGCCATCAAACCCATGGGCGTTTACGGACCTGCACTGCAGACGGGGCTCGAGAAAGCCAACAGCGGTATATCAAACGGCCCGTCGGAAGGAAACAGTTACGGACAGCTCTGGACCGCAGCCAGCGTCATCGATGACGCCCCGCTGACGATACAGGGCAAGCTTTGGCCGAAGAACTGGTATCCCGGCTATCGGGGCCTGCATACGATGCGCCAGTCTCTCGAACAGTCGGTTAACGTGAATGCCGTAAAAGTATTCACCGAGATCGGCGTACAGAATTCGGTCAATTTCCTGAAAAAATGCGGGATTACAACCATCGTTGAGTCCGGCAGCGTCAACGATATGAATGCCGCCGCTCTGGCATTGGGTGGAATGAGCAACGGAGTCTCCCCGCTGGAAATGGTTGCAGGATACGGCGCCTTTGCCAACAGAGGCTATTATACGGAACCAATCGCCTATACGAAAGTTACGAACAAGCGCGGGGAAGTAATCCTTGAAAAAACCGCCGGGCAGACCAGGATCATGGATGAAGGCGTCGCTTTTATCATGCAGGATATGCTGCGGTCCGTCGTAACGAACGGAATCGGCGGTTCTGCTGCCATCGGCAGCCAGCCGGTAGCGGGAAAGACGGGAACCACGACGGATAATTTCGACGCATGGTTCGTCGGATTTACTCCTTATTATGCCGCATCTCTATGGATCGGAAACGATATGAACGTCGAGCTGAGTCAGGGAAGCGTAGCGGCGGCCAGACTCTGGAGCAAGATCATGAAGCGGGTGCATGAGGGGATCGAGCCGGGTAGCTTCCCGTCGGCGCCGGGCAATGTGATCAGTGTCGCAATCGACACCAAATCCGGACGGTTGCCGTCTGAACTGAGCACCCTCGATCCGCGGGGCACCGTAAGAAACGAATATTTCATTAAAGGAACCGAACCCACTACGACGGACAACGTCCATGTGGCGGTGAATCTCTGCAGCGATAGCGGGTATCTGGCAACGCCTTTCTGCCCGAACGCTGCCACCCGTGTCGTTGTGAAGCGTCCATATCCGGCAGATCCCAACGTCGGTGACATTGCCTACGAGCAGCCGTCCTATTACTGTAATCTGCATAATCCTGACGTGACTCAATATCCCATCGATCCGGCCAAAACGTTAAGCCCCGGGTCCGGTATCTGGGACGGCAGCGTCGGCGATCCGGACGGCGGCGGTATCACACCCGTCAAGCCGGGCAACGGCAATGGCAACGGAAACGGCGGAAATCAGGACGACGGAAGCGAACCGCCCGATTGGCTGGATTTCCTCGATTAATTAACCCGATCAGCGTTTTGATTTGGGAGAAAAAATCAATGATACGAGATATCCGAAAACGACTGCCGCAGCGACTCCTGCGGCAGTATTTTTTATTCCTCCGCCCAGCGTCTGCAAAAATCCCTCCTTGGCGCCGTCCATCGCTCCCTTGGCCAAGGCGTATCCAAATCCCGGCAGGGGGACCGTCGCACCGTTCTTTGCCAGCTTTACCAGAGGTTCATACAATCCGAGCCCGGTCAGAACCGCGCCGGCGACGACGAATATCACCAGGATCCTCGGCGCCGTCAGCTTTGTGGCATCGATGAGGATCTGCCCGATCACGCACAGGATCCCGCCGATCAAAAATGCATAGAGATAATCCATCTATTTCACTCCTTCCGTCGTAACCGCCACGGCATGCGCGATTCCGGGAACAGATTCGCCCTGCTGCGAGCTGATGGTCGATAATAATGCGCCTGTTGAAATCAAGAGCGCATTTTTAATCTTTCCCAATCTCATTTCGCGGTACACATAGCCGCTGAAGATAGACGCCGAACAGCCGCAGCCGCTTCCGCCGCTGTGGGTATCCTGTTTTTTGACATACATCATAGCGCCGCAGTCTTTGAAAACATCTGCAATTTCGACGCCGGCCCCGCTCAGCAGGTCCAAAGCGATTTCCTTTCCGATCAAGCCTAGATCGCCGGTCAGGATGAGATCGTAATAACCCGGTTCCCTTCCGGTATCCGTCAAATGCCTTATGATGGTATCGACCGCTGCCGGGGCCATGGCCGCGCCCATCTGATTCACGTCTTTCATCCCGGTGTCTATGATTTTCCCAACGGTTGCATGGGTGATATACAATTCCTTCACGTACTGCCCCTGAGGCATGGACTGCCCCTGGGTCACCACAGCATCCCCTTTATCAAATTCGGATAATACCATGGCAGCCGCTGCCGTGGCCGTCCATTGGGCAGAAGGCGGCCGTTGATTGCCATGTTCCAGCGGCATACGGAATTGCCGTTCCGCTGTGCAGTAATGACTGGATGCCCCGACGATCACATTGGAAGCGTATCCGCCGTCTATCATGAGCGAACCCAATATCATGGCCTCTGTCATGGTGGAGCAGGCCCCGTATAGTCCCAAAAACGGGATCGAGAGATCCCGGGCCATAAAGGATGATGACATGAGTTGATTGATGAGATCTCCGCACAAAACCGCGTCGATCGCCTCCTTATCGCGGCCGGACTTCTGCAGCGCCTGAAGAATCGCCTGCTTCAGCATTTTTGTCTCCGACTTCTCCCATGTTTTTTCTCCGAACGTATCGTCTTCAAGGATCATGTCAAACCATTTCGCCATGGGGCCCTTTCCTTCCTTCTCTCCGACGATGGAATAAGCTCCGACAATTCTCGGCTTTAAAGGATATAGGAATGTCTGTTTTCCAAGCTTATTTTTCATTGCTGCCCTCCTATTTAACGAAGTAATAGATCATACCGATGATCGTTCCTGCCGAGATACCGCAGACCAGTACCGGCCCTGCAATGCTGAAAAGCTTTGCACCGACTCCCAGTACCGGCCCCTCCTTCTTATATTCAATGGCAGGGGCCACCATGGAATTGGCAAATCCGGTAATGGGCACGATGACGCCTGCCCCGGCATATTTCGCCAGACTGTCGAACACGCCCAATCCTGTCAGCAGCTGCGCCGAACATACCAGAATCACGGTTACGGCGGTCCCCGCATCCTTTTCACTCATTCCACGATCCATCAATAAATTCTGTATATAGAGAGCAGCTGTACAAATCAACCCGCCGACGGCAAACGCTTTGAGCGAATTGGTAACATATTTGGGCCGCGGCGTAAATTGTTTGACATACTGCTCATATTGTTTTGTCACTTCCTTCTTTGGTTTTTTCGACTGTCCCTGTTGTTTTTTTGCCATTCTTCAGACCTCCTCCCAAAAATATTGTTACCACTCTCGTTCATTTCATTAATAAATTATCTCCGTTACTTTGAATTTTTTCGTGGTAGAATATATCTGTGACGCTATTGAATTGCAAAGCAAACTATGCAATAATACCTTCATGCAGCAGACTGCAACAGGTGAAGGAGATGACTTATGGGGTATACCATACTCGCCGTCAATCCCGGCTCTACATCTACAAAAATCGCGCTATACGAGGATGAGAACCTTGTCTTTTCCGAAAAGGCCGAGCATTCCGATGAGGATTTTGCGGGTTTCTCCGACATTCTTGATCAGCTCGGCTTTCGACTTGAAGTCGTTCGGTCCATATTAAGAAAGCATCAGGTGGCGTTATCGAAGCTCAGTGCCGTGGTAGGCCGCGGAGGACTTCTTCCGCCGGTCAACGCAGGCGGCTACCTGGTCAATGAAAAATTAAAAAGTGTGATCCTCAGCGGGAATCTATCCCCCCATGCATCCAATTTAGGCGCGCTGCTGGCCGATCAGATCGCCGCGCCTCTCGGAATACCCGCTTATATCTATGATTCGGTATCGTCCCATGAATTCCTCGAAATCGCAACGATTACAGGGATTCCCGAATTCCGGCGCCACAGTCAGTGCCACGTTCTGAATTCCAAGGCTATGGGGAGAAAGGTCGCGGAAAAGCACGGAAGACGGTATGAGGACCTGAATCTCATCGTGGCCCATCTCGGAGGCGGCATTTCCATCAGCATTCACGAAAAAGGAAGGATCGTAGACGCCATTGGGGACGACGCCGGGCCGTTCTCGCCGGAACGCACCGGCAGCCTTCCGCTGCTTTATATCATCGATCTTTGTTATTCCGGTCAATATACAAAAAAAGAAATGGTGCGGAAAATACGCGGTATGGGCGGCATCAAAGCCCATCTCGGCACCCATGACGCCCGACTTGTGGAGAAGATGATCGAGGCCGGCGATGAAAAGGCAAAGCTCGTATACGAGGCGGAGGCCTATCAGATCGCCAAGGGGATCGGAGAGCTGGCTCCCGTGTTAAACGGCGGAATCGACTACATCATCCTTACCGGAGGACTTGCAAATTCAAAGGTGATGACCGGAATGATCACGGAAAGGGTCAGGTTTATCGCTCCCGTTGAAATCATGCCGGGAGAGGTCGAGACGGAGGCTCTCGCCCTCGGCGCATTGAGGATCCTGAGAGGGGAAGAGCTTCCCTCTGTTTTTACCGAATAATCGGCATATGAAAGCTCCAAGGGAGCCCGTTTATTATCAATTCATTCAAAAGGAGAGTCCTATGAGTACCGTAAAACGACAGATCATTGAAATCCCCGTGGAACAGTTGAAAGGCATGGATCAGATGTTCGGCCGCATGATGAACATGGATATCGAACAAATGCCCGCTAAATTCAAAACGGCTTTTAACAAAACCAAAGAGGCGTCCTATCGCCATTTCCGCATGAAGGCTCTTTTCGAATCCTTTGAAACAGAAAGCTTTGAGGAATCGCAGATCACGCTGAAAAACGGCGTCGTGCTGGAATCAAAGCTGATGGCGGATATTTTCAGAAATTCCATTGAACTTGTTTTTATCGTGTCAACACTGGAGGGCTACGAGGAACTGGATGAGGCCGAAGAGAACATGTTTCTGAAAGTCTTTCTCGACACCTGGGGAACCGCCTTTATCGAATGCGGGAATACATGGGCGGAACAATATATCGCGAAAGATCTGGAGGATCAGGGACTCTACTGCACGCATTCCTTCAGTCCGGGCCAGCTCGACATCCCGATGGAGATGCAGGCGCTGCTGTTTCAGGTCCTGAAACCGGAGGAGATCGGAGTCACCATGAACGATCGGTTTATGATGCATCCGAAAAAATCCGTATCGGGCATTTTCGCGATCAAGACCGAAGAACCGGAAAACCGGATCCGGCCTTGCGATCTGTGCGAGAGAAGAGATACCTGTCCGTCCGCACGTGCATAGTATTTGATACCAAAAGAGACTATCCCGGTCGGGATAGTCTCTTCCGTTCTGTAATCAATCAACTGCGATTCTATTTTGTGGAAGCGTCATACAGGGCTTCCGCGTCGTCCCACTGCTCGATGATCTGCGGAATCACCTTATAGAGGTCTCCCACGATGCCGAAGTCTGCGACTTCAAAGATCGGAGCGTCCGGATCCTTGTTGATGGCGACGATGATATCGGAAGTCTGCATTCCTGCCAGGTGCTGGATCGCGCCGGAGATACCGCATGCAAAGTAGATTTTTGGCTTAACGGTAGTTCCCGTCTGCCCGACCTGGTGGGAGTGATCGATCCAGCCTGCATCGACAGCAGCCCTGGAAGCGCCGACAACTCCGCCGACCTTGTCGGCAAACTTCTTGATCAGTTCAAATCCCGAAGGATCTCCGAGACCGCGTCCGCCGGAGCAGATAATTTCCGCATCGGTCAGAGATACGATCTCTTTTGCGGATTTTACGATATCCAGAATCTCGATCCTGATATCCTCCTTGGAAATAACCGGCTTGACCCTGACCAGTTCTCCGCCGGCTCCCGGCTGTCTCTCTTTCTTCTGCATAACGCCGGGACGAACGGTCGCCATCTGAGGTCTGGTTTTCGGGCAGATGATGGTGGCCATCAGATTCCCGCCGAACGCAGGACGGGTCTGCTTCAAGCCCTTGTCATCGGAGTTGGGATCCAGGGTTGAAACGTCCAGCGTGGTGTTTTTGATCGCGTAATCGATATAGCTGGAAACCTTGATGTCAAGTCTTGTGCAGTCAGCAGTCAGACCGGTGTTCAGCCTTGCCGCCACCCTCGGAGCAAGGTCTCTGCCGATATGGGTGGCCCCGTAGAGCACGATTTCAGGCTTGTATTCCTCGATGGCGTCGACGATCACTTTGGTATATCCGTCGGTCGTATAGTTTTCAAGAAGCGGGTCTTCGATGAGATACACGGAATCAGCGCCGTATTCATAGCATTCCTGCGCCAGATGACCGATGTTATTTCCGACGATCAGAGCACAAACCTTCGCATCGTCGCTGATCTCTCTGGATAATCTGCGGCCTTCCCCGATGAGCTCCAGCGCAACGTTCATCAGCTTGCCCCTTCTCTGTTCTGCATAAACCCATACGTTCTTGTATGCGGAAAGGTCCACGGGGCCTTTGGCATCTTCCGTCTTGATGATGGCGTTGAATTTGCAGGCCGGGATACACTGGTTGCAGGCGGTGCACTTTTCATTGATGACAGCTAATTTGCCGGCCATCTCAATGGCGTCGAAGGGACATGCTTTCACGCATATCTTACAGCCTTTACATTTATCATTTAAAACAACAATTGCCATTTCAATTCCTCCTATTAGATTACATGCTTCGCCTTAAGGTTGATTAAAAGCTTCTGTGCAATTTCCTTTTCGGTATCCCCTTCGATCATCATTCCTTTTCCCTTGGGAACCGGTGTGAAGGAACGGTATACGTTTGTTGGAGAAGCGTCAAGACCTACCATATTGAGATCGACTTCGATGTCTTTTGCATTCCAAACTTTGATTTCCTTATTCTTCAGGCCGAAGATGCCGCTGATGGACATATATCTCGGCTTGTTCAATTCTTTGATTGCCGTCAGCATGCAGGGAGCCTGGATCTTAATCAGTTCATAGCCGTCTTCCATGGCTCTTTTCACTGTGATATCCTTCAAATTTTTGTCGATACTGAATTCCGTCACATAAGTAACCTGCGGCAATCCAAGCTTTTCGGCAAGCTGCGGTCCGACCTGGGCCGTATCCCCGTCGATGGCCTGACGCCCGGCAAAAAGGAGATCCGGCATGCCCAGCTTATGAATTGCGGCAGCGAGTGCATTGGAAGTCGCCCACGTGTCGGATCCGCCGACGGCTCTGTCGCTGATCAGTACGCCTTCATCGGCTCCCATGGCGAGACATTCCATCAGCATGTCCTTCGCCTGAGGGGGACCCATTGTAATGACTGTAACATGGACATCCGGGTATTGATCTTTGATCTTCAATGCTTCTTCCAGCGCGTTTGCATCGTCATGATTCAGAATGCTCGGAACGCCTTCCCTGATCAATGTCTTTTTCACCGGGTCGATCTTGATTTCGTTCGTATCGGGAACCTGCTTTGCGCAGACGTAAATTTTGAATGCCATTATTGTATCCTCCTTCTTACCTTATTTACCGAATACGGATGCTGCGATGATGATCTTCTGAACTTCTGAAGTTCCTTCATAGATCTCTGTGATCTTTGCGTCCCGCATCATTCTTTCAACCGGATAATCCTTTGTGTAGCCGTAACCGCCGTGGAGCTGAACAGCCTTGGTCGTTACGTACATTGCGGTTTCCGCGGCAAACAGTTTCGCCATGGCAGAATAGGGACCGTACGGAAGATGCCTGTCCTTCAAATCCGCCGCTCTGTAGATCATCAGCCTTGCTGCTTCGATCCGGGTCTTCATTTCCGCGATATCAAACTGCAGCGCTTCCATCTGGGAAAGCTTCTTTCCGAACTGCTTTCTAGACTTCATATATTCAACGGTCACATCAAAAGCACCCTGTGCGATTCCGAGAGCCTGGGACGCAATTCCGATCCGTCCGCCGTCAAGGGTTGACATGGCAACCTTAAATCCTTCGCCCACTTTTCCAAGCAGGTTTTCCTTCGGTACTTTGCAATTCTGGAAAATCAATTCCGTTGTGGAGGATGCGCAGATACCCATTTTATCCTCCGTCTTTCCGATGGAGAATCCTTCAAAGCCTTTTTCAACGATAAATGCGCTGATTCCGCCTCTTGTGCCCTTGGACTTGTCGGTCATGGCCATGACAACGAATACATCGGCATAGCCGCCGTTCGTTATAAATACTTTCGCTCCGTTCAGCA
>Ga0116191_1002448_pt1 | contig 14141 bp, 9 predicted proteins | sample AD_UKC111_MetaG_FD_89897 | JGI IMG/M metagenome (GOLD analysis project Ga0116191, IMG submission 89897) | Active sludge microbial communities of municipal wastewater-treating anaerobic digesters from Hong Kong - AD_UKC111_MetaG | ecosystem: Engineered > Bioreactor > Anaerobic > Digestate | place...
GTCGAGCTGGACGCGGTCGCCTTCGGCGGCCGAAAAGTCCGTGATGCGGTCGATTCCGGCATCGCCGAAGCTGTGGAAGATGTCCGCGCCGGCGCCGCCGCTCAGGGTGTCGTCGCCCTTGTCGCCGCTCAGCCAGTCGACGCCGTCTCCGCCGGCCACGCTGTCATTCCCCTGGCCGCCGCGTACGAGATCGGCCCCGGCGCCGCCGAGGGTCGTGTCGTCGCCGAGGTTGCCGTAGACGATGTCGTCGCCGTCGTCGCCCGACAGCCAGTCGTTGTCCTTGCCGCCCACCACCCAGTCGGCGCCTGCGCCGCCGGTCGCCGTGTCGGCCCCCGCATTGCCGTTGATGTCGTCGAACCCGGCGTTGCCCGCGATGCGGTCATTGCCGTCGTCGCCGCGTAGATAGTCGTCGCCCGCACCGCCCGACATAGTGTCGTCGCCGGCCCCGCCGCGCAGGGTGTTGGCGGCGTCGTTGCCAGTGATCGTGTCGGCCCCCGACCCGCCATTGACGTTCTCGATGACCGTCGAATAGGCGATGCCGACGTTGTTCGACCACGTGTACGCCTTTTGCGACAAGGCGTTGGCGATGAAGCTGGACGCCCATGAATACTGGCTGGACCAGTAGGCGGTCTGATCGGCCAGCGAGAAGTAGCCTATGCTCGACAGGGCGCCCGGTGTCAGGTCGACGTTCGAACCGCGGGTCATGGCCGTGAGATCGAAGGTGTCGACGCCCCCGGCGTCATAGACCGTCATCAGGAACGCGTCGTTCTGGCTCCAGGTGTAGACCGTGTCGCCCTTCGCGGTGTTCGGGTCGGCCCCGTAGAGCTGCTGCAGGGCGGCGATGTCGAACACCATCGGCGTGGTGGCGAAGATCTCGGTCGGGACTGACCGAATTCCCGTGCCGGTCGTCTCGAAGGTCCAGCGTACATATTGGTCGCCGTCATCATACGACATCACGGTGTAGGTGATGTTGTCGTACTCGGCGGGCAGGGTGGCGCCGTCCTCGAACGGGTGCTTGAGGCCGAGCGCGTGGCCGAGTTCATGGATGGTCACCATGAAGTCGTAGCCGCCCGCCGGGAAGCTCGACGAGGCGCGCGCGAAGTCGACCCAAACGTCGCCATTCGTGGGCTGGCCGGCGCCGCCGGTGAGCGGCGGGCCATAGGCGTAGCCCCAGACGTTCTGGCCGGACTGGGCGTCGACATCGGTCATGGCGAGGCGGATCTGGCCAGGGCCGCTGAGATCGTTGATCTGCTGCAAGCTGACGGCGATGACCTTGTCGAGGGCGTCGACCGCGGCGGCGATACGCAGCACCTGGGCGGCGCTGAAGGTGGCGTACTCGGCTTCCGACGGCTCGTCGGCGGCGCCATAGCCGGGCCAGGTGCTGCCGGGAACGGCAGCGCTCCACGTGATGGTCGGCCCGCTCCAGGAACGTCCGCCGTACAGCAGGGCGCTCGTGATCGTGCTCGTTGTCAACGACGCGACGGTCATGAAGAGCGCACCCCGAACTGAGCCGCCAGGCACACGGGCGGCGAAAGGTTAAAATTCATCGTCGCACGAATGGCCGCGTCTGCGCCACCCGCCGCAGGCGAAATCGCCCGTGGAAAACCCCGCATAGGATGAGTGAGGAAGATGAACGCCCGTTGAATGAGCTTCACAGGAGGCGTCGGCAATCCAGCGGCTGACACCCGGCTCGGCCCGCTTTAGATCAGCGCCATGCCTCTCGACACGCCCCCCGCCGTTGAAACCGTGGTCGTCACCGCGCCGCGCCTGCCGCCGCTGCCCGGCCTTTCCGCCTTCGCCGTGGATCGCCTCGACGCCGCCGCGCTGGCCGGCGCGCCGCGTCTCGACGAGGGACTGAAGCGTTCTCCGGGGGTGTCGCTGTTCCGGCGCACCGGCAGCGACGCCGCCAACCCGACCATCCAGGGGCTGTCGCTTCGCGCCATCGCGCCGTCCGGGGCCGGGCGGGCCCTGGTGACGCTGGACGGCGCCCCGCAGAACGATCCGTTCGGCGGGTGGGTGATCTGGTCGGCCCTGCCGCCGGAAGGCCTGGCCGGAGCGACCATCGTTCGGGGGGCGGGCGCGGGCCCCTACGGCGCCGGCGCGCTGACCGGGGTGGTGGCGCTCGAGGAGGCGCCGGCGGGCGGCGGCCTGGCGGCGCTCGACGTCTCGGCGGGCTCTCGCGAAAGCTACCGTCTGGCCGTAGTCGGCGGCGGCGAAGGACTGCTGCTCGCCGCGGCGGGCTCCACGACAGGCGGATACGCTCCGGTCCGAGGTCGCGCCGCCGGCGCCGCCGACCTGCCCAGCGACCTGCATGACGTCAGCGTCTCGGGACGGCTTCAGCGCCGGCTTGGCGAGGTCGACGCCGCCTTGCGTCTGAGCGCGTTCGAGGAGCGTCGCGGCGCGGGGCTCAAGGGCGCGAACTCGGTGGCCAGCGGCGGCTCGGCGGCCGTCACCCTGGCGAGGCCCCCGCAGGACGGGGCGGCGGGGTGGCGGCTTCAGGCCTGGGTCCGGACCAGCGATCTGTCGAACACCTCGGTGGCGGTGGCCGCCGATCGGCGCACCACCACGCCCGCCAACGACCAGTATTCCACGCCGGCGACGGGGTGGGGGCTCAACGCGGCCTGGCAGGCGCGGTCTGGCGACTGGTCCTGGGAGGTCGGCGGCGACGCCCGCTTCGCCCAGGGCAAGACCTTCGAACGCTTCCGCTATGTCGGGACCTCGTTCACCCGGGGACGCGAGGCCGGCGGCGAAACGGCGGTAGGTGGGCTCTACGCCGAGGCCGCCTATGTCCACGACCGCCTGACCATGACCGGTGGCGCGCGGGTGGACGGGTGGTCCAACTCGGGCGCCGTGCGTCGCGAGCGCGACCTTGCGACCGGCGCCGTTCTGCTGAACCAGCGCGCCGCCGACAATTCCGGCGTGACACCGACAGCGCGCCTCGGCCTGCGGTACGACCTCGGCGAGACGCTGGCGCTGCGCGCGGCGGCCTATTCCGGCTTTCGGCCGCCCACGCTGAACGAATTGCATCGCCCCTTCCGCGTCGGAAACGACGTCACCGAGGCCAATGCGGGCCTGAAGCCCGAGACGCTCTACGGCGTCGAGGGCGGGTTGTCTGGCCAGGGGGCGGTGCGGTGGAGCGTCACCGGCTTCTACAACCGGCTCGAAGACCCGATCACCAATGTCACGGTCGGCTTCGGCCCGGCGACCTTCCCGACAGCGGGCTTCATTCCGGCGGGCGGCGTGCTGCGGCAGAGGCGCAATGCGGGCGCGATCGAAGCCTACGGCCTGGAAGGGGACGTCGCCTGGACCCCATCGGCGGCGCTCAGCCTGCGCGCCGCGGCCGCGGCCACACATGCCGAGGTCGACGGCGGCGACGCCGCGCCCCAGCTGGACGGCCTGAGGCCCGCGCAGACGCCTCGGTTGACCCTGACGGCCGGTGCGGAATGGGCGCCGGTCGAGGCGCTTCGCCTTTCCGTGGACGCGCGCTATGAGAGCACGCGCTTCGAGGACGACCTCAACAGCCGCAAGCTGTCGCCCGGCGTCACCGTGGACGCCCGGGCCGCCTGGCGTGTCTCGCCCGACACCGACGTCTATTTGGCGCTCGAGAACGTCGGCGACGCCGAGATCGAGATCGCGGAATCGGCCAGCGGCGTCGAGAGCTACGCCGCGCCGAGGACCGTGCGGCTCGGCCTTTCGGTGCGGCGATGAGCATCTGCAGGCTGGAGCGGCGACGTTGAACTACCGCCACGCCTTCCACGCCGGCAATTTCGCCGACATCGTCAAGCACGCCGCGGTGCTTCTGACCCTCCAGGCCCTGCAAGGCGGGGGCGCCCCCCTCACGGTGATCGACACCCATGCCGGCGGCGGCCTCTATGACCTGACCGGCGGAGAAGCCCGCAAGTCCGGCGAAGCCGCGGCCGGCGTCGGACGGCTGATGGAGGGGGCGCTCCCCACGCCCCTGGAACCGCTGCGCGCCGCGGTGCGCAGGGCCAACCGCGGCGGCCGCGAGACGCGCTTCTATCCGGGATCGCCCTGGCTGATCGCAGAGGCGCTGAGGCCGGGCGACCGCTACCTCGGCTTCGAACTGCGGCCGGAGGAGCAGCGGGCCCTGGCCGAGAACCTCAAGTCGCGACAAGGCGCGGCGACAAGGTGCGCCGACGGCTTCGCCGAGGCTCCCGCCGCCTGCCCGGCGACCGGCGAGGTCCTGGTCCTGATCGACCCGCCGTTCGAGCGCCCCGACGACTATCCGCGGATCGTCGAGGCCACCGCCGCCGTGAAGGCGCGCAATCCCTCGGCGCGGCTGCTCATCTGGGCGCCGCTCAAGGACCTGGAGACCTTCGACGCCTTCCTCCGCGACCTGGAGGACGCCGCGCCCGGGCCGATGCTGGTCGCCGAGACGCGGCTGAGGCCGTTGGCCGATCCGATGAAGATGAACGGCTGCGCCCTGGTTTTCGTGGACCCGCCGCCGGGTCTTGAGGCGCCGCTCGCCCAGATCTGCGCCTTTGTCGGTGCGCCGCCCGGGGAAGGCCGCGTCTGGTCCGTCTGAACGACTTGTGTTTTGCGTCTGCGAAATGAGACCGCTATTCTTGCTGCATCGCACAAACGGCGTGGATGCAGGAGCGTTTCATGGTCGAGTTGTCTGACGTGTCGCCGACGGGTCCGGCGGATCTGGGAAGATTGGAAGCCGCCTGGCGCCTGCCGGTCGGCGCGGCCTCACCCCTCTGGTTCATCTATGCAGGCGCGGCCTCGGCCGGGGTTGCCTACTGGTGGGCCTCGCGATGGACGCGGCCGGTGAACATCGAGGCCATGCTGGTCGCCGCGGCCCCCGCGGCCCCCGCGAGCGCCGAGCCGGTGATCGAGGCCGCAGCGGTCGTCGAAGAGGCGCTGGCGCTGGCGAGCGCGTCCGAACCGATCGACGAGCCGCTCGCTGAAGCGGCTGCGGAAATCCTTCCGGAGGCGATCGCAGAGCCCGCGCCAGTCGAGGTCGCGCCCCTAGAAATCGCGCCCGTAGAAGTCGCGGCGGAGGACGCGGCGTCTGAAGAGCTCACGGCGGCCAGCGGTCCCGAGACCCTTCCCGAAGTCGCCTCCGAGTTCGCGGCGCTGGCCGCCGCCGCTCCGACGCCGTCGCCCCGCAAGCGCGCGCGCCGCCCCAAGCCGATCGGCGAGGGGGAGTAGCGGGCCGCGCGGCGAGCGCGTAAGCATCGGCGGTTCCTGACGAAGCGGGCCGCGTGGTGAAGCGCACGTTCGACATCCTCGTGGCCTTGGCGCTCTTGTCGGCCTTCTGGCCGGTGCTGCTGGCGTTGGGCGTGGCGGTGCGTCTGGATTCTCCCGGGCCGGCGCTGCATTGGTCGCGCCGTGTCGGGCGGGACAATGCGATCTTCCGCATGCCGAAGTACCGCACCATGCGGACCGACACGCCGGACGTCGCGACCCACCTCCTTGAGAATCCGGAGCAGTGGATCACGCCTCTCGGTCGCTTCCTGCGCCGCACGAGCCTGGACGAACTGCCCCAGCTCTGGAGCGTGCTGGTCGGCGACATGAGCCTCGTCGGGCCGCGGCCGGCCCTGTTCAACCAGGACGACCTGGTCGCCCTGCGTACGGCGGCGGGCGTGCACCGGCTGCGTCCCGGCGTGACGGGATGGGCGCAGGTCAATGGACGGGACGAGTTGCCGATTCCCGAAAAGGTGCGGCTGGATGCTGAGTACCTGGCCCGGCGGTCGATGGCCCTGGACTTCGAGATCCTTCTGAAAACCGCCGGTATCGCTGCGACGGGCGCCGGGGTGAGCCACTAGCCGCAAGCGCGGGCATTTCACGCAAGCTTGGGCGCCGAGAACGCGCGGGCCGTTGACGCGATGTCCGCCGCACGGGCAGTCTTGCTGTGTTTTCAAAGCACAGGAAGGCGTCCTCGTATGCACCAATCCAAGGGTCGGCGGTTGCTCGGTGTGGTTCTGGCGGCTGGCATGGTGGCCGCCGGCGGCGGCGCGCTCGCCGCGAGCGCAGGCCAGAAGGCGGCCGAGGTGCGGGAGGACAACTTCAAGCAGTTGGGCGGGGCGTTCAAGACGATCAACGACGAACTGAAGGCCTCGACGCCAGACATGGCGAAGATCGCCGCCGCGGCCAAGAAGATGAACGCCCTGGCGCCCCAGGTTCCGCGCTGGTTCCCGAAGGGCAGCGGCCCTGAAACCGGTGGCAAGACACGCGCCAAGGCCGAGATCTGGACCGACGCGGCGGGCTTCGCCGCGGTCCAGCGCAGCTTCCAGGCCGAGGTGGCCAAGCTGGACAAGGTCGCCGCCGGCGGCGACCTCTCGGCGCTGCGCGATCAGGTCCGCGCCGTCGGCGGAACCTGCAAGAGCTGCCACGAAAAGTACCGCGGCCCCGAGAAATGACGGAAGGCGTCGAGGGCGGCGGCCGCGTCCGCCTCTGGGATCTGCCCACCCGCCTGTTCCACTGGGCGCTCGTCGTGCTGATCGGCGTCGCCTGGTGGTCGGGCGGCGAGAAGATGGATATCCATCGCCTGGCCGGTTACGCGATCATCGGCCTCGTGGCCTTCCGCCTCTACTGGGGCTTCTTCGGCGGCTCGACCGCCCGCTTCGCGCACTTCCTCAAGGGGCCGGGCGCGACGATCGCCTATGCGAAGACGCTCGGCGCCCGCAAGGCGTCGGAGACGGCGGGGCACAATCCCGTCGGCGGCCTGAGCGTCGTCGCCCTGCTGGTCGTGCTGGCGGTTCAGGTGACCCTTGGGCTTTTCGCCGTCGATGTCGACGGGCTGGAGTCGGGGCCGCTGTCCGATCTGGTGGACTTCGACACCGGCCGCGCCTTCGCCGAGGCGCACGAACTCAGCTTCCGCGTCCTGCAGGCGCTCGTCGCGCTGCACATCGCCGCGGTCTTCTACTATCTGGCGTTCAAGCGCGAGAACCTGATCCGGCCGATGGTCACGGGGTGGCGCGCATTCACCTCGTCGGTCGAGGCGCTGCGCCCGGCGCCGCTATGGCGGCTGGCGCTGGGAATCGCCCTGGCCGCGGCGCTCGCATGGGCCACGGCCAAGGGTTTCAGATTCCACTAGACGTCGACGGGCTCAGCCCGCCGCGTCGCGGAGGCATTTCAGCCAGGCGTCCTCGCGGGCCTTTTCGGCGTCGCGCAGGGCGGTCTCGGCGTCACGCACGCCAGCGTCGTGCTTGCGCCATTCCAACACCGCGCCTTCACGTGCGGCGCGGGCGGCTTCCATGGTGGGGAAGCGGGCGAGCACGGCGCGGACGCTGTAGGTCACCGGCGGTCCCACCGTCTCGCGGTCGGGATAGAAGCCGGTCACGGAATCGGCGCTTTCGCTGTCCACATGGAAAACGTCGGCCCAACCAGCATGATGGCGCATCAGCGCCCAAGGCCGTTCGATTCCTTCGCCCACGTCAGTCTCCTTGATCACTGCGGCCGACTCCGGTCCGGCCATCGGGCGACAAACTAGCGCGCCGCGCGCGACGCTCCAACGGCGCAGCACCGGTTTTCGCCTTTGCCGTCGCGGCGATCCGTGAAAAAGCTCGGCCTATACGATTGTCAGATTCATCGAATTCCGGAGCATTGATGTCCGAGATCGTCATCGGCCAGCGTTTCTGCGGCCCGCCGACGTCCGGCAATGGCGGCTACGTCGCCGGCCTCATGGCCGAAGCGATTGAGGGGCCGGCCACCGCCGTCATCCGAGCCCGCGTGCCGCTGGATACGCCGCTCACCCTCGAAACGCGCGACGGCGAGACAACCCTGGTCGACGCCGAGGGCGTCCTGATCGGCGCCTGCAAGGCCGGCGACCCGTCAGTCCTGCCGGTCGTTCCCCCGGCGCCGACCCTCGAGGCGGCGCGGGCGGCGGGGGCGCGCCATCCCGGCTACGCCCAACGCTTCCATCCCATCTGCTTCTCGTGCAGCCACGAGCGGGCGGAGGGCGACGGCCTGCGGGTCTGCGTCGGACAGGTCGAGGGTGCGGCGCCCGGCGTCACCGCCTGCGTCTGGACCCCGCACGAAGCCTTCGCCGACGGCGAGGGCCTCGCGACGCTGGAGGTGGTCTGGGCCGCCCTGGACTGTCCGGGTTACTTCGCCTGGGTCGTGAAGGAAGGCCGACACGGCGCCCTCCTGGGCACCATGACGGGCGAGGTGCTGCGCAGGCCCCGGGTCGGAGAGCCGTGCATCGTCCAGGCCTGGCCGATCTCCCGCGAGGGGCGCAAGGAATTCGCCGGGGTTTCGCTGCACGCCGCGGACGGCGAGCTCTTGGCGCGGGCCCACCAGGTGTGGATCGTGATGGGGCCGCCGCCGCAACAGTCCCAGGCGGTGGAGACCGCGAAGGCCTAGGAGACACCAGGCCCGCAGACTTGAGGGGAGGCGACAATGAATCCGGCGTCGGTGTCCGACTATCGCGAACTGGCGCGCAGGCGCCTCCCCAAGATGTTCTTCGAATACATCGACGGCGGGGCCTACGCCGAGGTGACGCTGCGGCGAAACGTCGAGGACATGGAGGCGATCGCTCTGCGCCAGCGGGTCATGCGCGACATGACGAAGCTGGACATGAGCGTCGAGGTGGCGGGCCAGAAGCTGGCCATGCCCCTGGCCCTGGCGCCGGTCGGCATGGCCGGCATGTATGCGCGCCGCGGGGAGGTGCAGGCCAGCGCCGCCGCGACGGCGGCCGGAATTCCCTTCTGCCTCTCGACCGTGGGCGTCTGCTCCCTGGAAGAAGTGGCCAAGGCCGGGACCCCGCCATGGTTCCAGCTCTACATGCTGAAGGACCGCGGCTACATGAAGGAGTTGCTGTCCCGCGCCCGCGACGCCGGCTGCCCGGTCCTGGTCTTCACCGTGGACCTGCCGGTTCCCGGCGCGCGCTATCGTGACGCCCGGTCGGGCTTCTCGCAGCGCGGCCTGGCGGGGGCGCTCAATACGGCCTGGCAGGGCATGACCCATCCGGAATGGACCTGGGACGTCTTCCTGAACGGCCGCCCGCACACGCTGGGCTCGGTGGCCGGGGCCGTGGAGCAGGGCCGCAACGTGACGGCGTTCCTGGGCTGGATCGCGCGGAACTTCGATCGTTCGGTGACCTGGGCAGACATCGACTGGGTGCGCGAGGTCTGGGACGGGCCGATCATCATCAAGGGCGTGCTCGACGCCGAGGACGCCCGCGCCGCGGTCAAGGCGGGCGCGCAGGGCGTGGTGGTGTCGAACCATGGCGGACGCCAGCTGGACGGGGTCTCCTCCTCGGTGGCGGCGCTGCCGCGCATCGTCGATGCGGTGGGCGCGGATCTCGACGTGCTGATGGACGGGGGCGTGCGGTCCGGGCTCGACGTGCTGAAGGCCCTGGCCCTCGGCGCCAAGGCCTGCCTGATCGGACGGCCCTGGGCTTTCGCCCTCGGGGCCGGCGGGCGGCCGATGATCGAGCGTCTGCTCGCCACCCTGCAGGGTGAATTGGCGACGGCGATGATCCTGACGGGTTGCAATACGGCGACAGGCGCCGACCAAACGCTCCTGGACAGGCGAATTTAGAAGATCATTTCAATTCGGACCCTTCGGCCCATCGACAAGGCATGATCTTGCCGCGTAAATGCGCGGCTCGAACGCACGTGGGACGGCCCGACTTCTGGCCGCGCGTGCGCGTGCCTGTAAGTTGGAGGCTGTCCGAATGGGGACGATCGAACGGCAAGGTCTGTACGACCCGCGGAATGAACACGATGCGTGCGGCGTTGGCTTCGTGGCCAATATTAAAGGCCGCAAATCGCATGATGTGGTGACCGCTGGCCTCCAGATTCTGCTGAACATCGATCACCGCGGCGCCGTGGGCGCCGACCCCCTCGTGGGGGACGGAGCCGGGATTCTGATTCAGATTCCGGACACGCTGCTGCGCGACTGGGCCAAGGGCGCGGGCGTCGTCCTGCCGCCGGCCGGCGAATACGCCGTGGCCATGTGCTTCCTGCCCAGCGACGAGGAAGCCCGCAATCTGGCGGTCGAGAAGTTCGAGCACTTCCTGCGTGTCGAGAAGCAGCCGCTGATCGGCTGGCGCGACGTGCCGGTGAACCCGCAGGGCCTGGGCAAGGCCGTGCTGGACCAGATGCCGGTCATCCGCCAGGCCATCGTCGGACGCGGCCCGAACGTGAAGAGCCAGGACGCCCACGAGCGCAAGCTGCTCGCCGTGCGCAAGCAGACCCAGAACCCGCTGGCCGAACTGGCCGAGAAGAGCGGCGTCAAGGCGCTGACCGACTTCTACATGCCGTCGTTCTCGACGCGGACGGTGGTCTACAAGGGCCTGCTGCTCGCCGGGCAGGTGGGCGGCTTTTATCTCGACCTGCAGAACCCGCTGACCCAGTCGGCCCTGGCGCTCGTGCACCAGCGGTTCTCGACCAACACCTTCCCTTCGTGGAAGCTGGCGCACCCGTACCGGTTCATCGCCCACAACGGCGAGATCAACACGGTGCGCGGCAACGTCAACTGGATGAACGCGCGCCGCCGCACGCTCGAGAGCGACCTCCTGGGGCCGGATCTCGACAAGATGTGGCCGCTGATCCCGCACGGTCAGTCGGACACCGCGTGCCTTGATAACGCGCTCGAACTGCTGGTCGCCGGCGGCTATCCGCTGGCCCATGCGGTGATGATGCTGATCCCCGAGGCGTGGGCGGGCAATCCGCTGATGGATCACAAGCGCCGGGCCTTCTACGAATACCACGCGGCTCTGATGGAACCGTGGGACGGCCCCGCCGCCGTGGCCTTCACGGACGGCCGCCAGATCGGCGCGACGCTGGACCGCAACGGCCTGCGCCCGGCCCGCTTCGTCATCACCGACGACGACACGGTGATCATGGCTTCGGAAGTCGGCGTGCTGCCGGTTCCGGACGAGAAGATCGTGCGCAAGTGGCGCCTCCAGCCCGGCAAGATGCTGCTGATCGACATGGAGGAAGGCCGGATCATCGAGGACGAGGAGATCAAGCGGTCCCTCGCCGAGGCCGAGCCCTATGAAGAGTGGCTGGCCGAGACCCAGTTCAAGCTCGAAGAGCTGGCCGGGGTCGACGAGAGCGCCCCGTCCAACGATCCGGTGACCCTGCTCGATCGCCAGCAGGCGTTCGGCTACACCCAGGAAGATCTTCAGTTCTTCCTCGAACCGATGGCCTCGACGGGCGAGGATCCGGTGGGGTCGATGGGCGTCGACACGCCGATCGCCGTGCTCTCCAAGCGCTCGAAGATGCTCTACGAGTACTTCAAGCAGAACTTCGCCCAGGTGACGAACCCGCCGATCGACCCGATCCGGGAAGAGCTCGTCATGAGCCTGGTGTCGATGATCGGCCCGCGGCCGAACCTGCTCGGCCGCCAGGCCGGCGCCCACAAGCGACTGGAAGTCAGCCAGCCGATCCTGACCGATGCGGATCTCGCCAAGATCCGCTCGATCAACGAGCTGCTGGACGGCTCTTTCCGGACCGCGACGCTGGACACCACCTGGGCGGTGGAGACGGGCGCGGCGGGGCTTGAGCGGGCGCTCGACCGTCTGTGCCGTGAGGCCACGGACGCGGTGCTGGCCGACAAGAACATCCTCATCCTGTCGGACCGCGCGGTCTCGGCCGAGCGCGTGCCGATCCCGGCCGCCCTGGCCACGGCGGCGGTGCATCATCACCTGATCCGCCAGGGCCTGCGCATGCAGACCGGCCTCGTGATCGAGACCGGCGAGGCGCGTGAAGTGCATCACTTCTGCGTCCTGGCCGGCTATGGCGCCGAGGCGGTGAACCCCTACCTGGCCTTTGAAACGCTTGAAGAAATCCGTGTCCGCACGGGGCTGAACAAGAGCGCTTACGACGTCCGCAAGAACTACATCAAGGCGGTCGGCAAGGGCATTCTGAAGGTCATGTCCAAGATGGGCATCTCGACCTATCAGTCCTATTGCGGGGCCCAGATCTTCGACGCCGTCGGCCTGTCGAGCGAACTGATCGACAAGTACTTCACGGGCACGGCCACGACCATCGAGGGCGTCGGCCTCCACGAGATCGCGGAAGAAAGCCTGCGCCGCCATCGCGACGCCTATGGCGACAACCCGATCTACAAGGACATGCTGGACGTCGGCGGCGCCTATGCGTTCCGCCTGCGCGGCGAGGCCCACGCCTGGACGCCGGAATCGGTCTCCAAGCTGCAGCACGCCGTCCGCGGCAACCTGCCCGAGGAGTACAAGGCCTTCGCCCGCTCGATCAACGAGCAGAGCGAGCGCCTGCTGACCATTCGCGGCCTGATGAAGTTCAAGACCGCCGGCGAGCCCGTGCCGCTCGACGAGGTCGAACCGGCCAGCGAGATCGTCAAGCGCTTCGCCACCGGCGCCATGAGCTTCGGCTCGATCAGCCGCGAGGCCCACACCACCCTGGCCATGGCCATGAACCGCATCGGCGGTCGCTCGAACACCGGCGAGGGCGGCGAAGAATCCGACCGCTTCAAGCCGCTGCCGAACGGCGACTCCATGCGCTCGGCCATCAAGCAGGTGGCGTCCGGCCGGTTCGGCGTGACGACCGAGTACCTGGTCAACGCCGACGACATCCAGATCAAGATGGCCCAGGGCGCCAAGCCCGGAGAGGGCGGCCAGCTGCCCGGCCACAAGGTCGACAAGAACATCGCCCGGGTGCGTCACTCGACGCCGGGGGTGGGCCTCATCAGCCCGCCGCCGCACCACGACATCTACTCGATCGAGGATCTGGCTCAGCTGATCCACGACCTGAAGAACGTGAACTCGGGCGCGCGGATCTCGGTGAAGCTGGTGTCGGAGGTCGGCGTCGGCACGGTGGCCGCGGGCGTCTCCAAGGCGCGCGCCGATCACGTGACGATCTCGGGCTTCGAGGGCGGCACCGGGGCTTCGCCGCTGACGTCGCTGACGCACGCCGGCTCGCCGTGGGAAATCGGCCTGGCTGAGACCCAGCAGACCCTGCTGCTCAACGGCCTGCGCACCCGTATCGCGGTGCAGGTGGACGGCGGTCTTCGGACCGGCCGCGACGTCGCCATCGGCGCGCTGCTGGGCGCCGACGAGTTCGGCTTCGCGACGGCCCCGCTGATCGCCGCCGGCTGCATCATGATGCGCAAGTGCCACCTGAACACCTGCCCGGTGGGCGTGGCCACTCAGGATCCGGTGCTGCGCGCGCGCTTCACCGGCCAGCCGGAGCACGTGATCAACTACTTCTTCTTCGTCGCCGAAGAGCTGCGCGAGATCATGGCCGAGCTCGGCTTCCGCACGATGAACGAGATGATCGGTCGCGTGGACCGGCTCGACATGCGCGACGCCATCGACCACTGGAAGGCGTGCGGCGTCGACCTGTCGCGCATCCTCTATGCGGCCCCGATGGAAGCGGCCAAGGCGCTCTGGAACACGGATCGCCAGGACCATGGCCTCGACAAGGCCCTGGACCACAAGCTGATCGACGGCGCCAAGGCGGCGTTGGAGAAGGGCGAGCCGGTCCGCATCGAGAGCGAAGTGCGCAACATCAACCGCACCGTCGGCGCCATGCTGTCGGGCGAGGTGGCGCGTCGCTATGGTCATGCCGGCCTGCCGGAAGACACCATCTCGATCAAGCTCACCGGTACGGCCGGGCAGAGCTTCGGCGCCTTCGCGGCCCGCGGCGTCAGCCTGGAGCTGTGGGGCGACGCCAACGACTATGTCGGCAAGGGCCTGTCGGGCGGTCGCGTCGTGGTGCGCCAGCCGGCGTCCTCCAAGCGCGAGCCCACCCAGAACATAATCGTGGGCAACACGGTGATGTACGGTGCCATCGCGGGCGAGGCCTACTTCCAGGGCGTGGCCGGCGAGCGCTTCGCGGTCCGCAACTCCGGCGCCGTGGCGGTGGTCGAGGGCGTGGGCGACCACGGCTGCGAGTACATGACCGGCGGCGTGGTCGTCGTGCTGGGCGACACCGGACGCAACTTCGCGGCCGGCATGTCGGGCGGCGTGGCCTATGTCTATGATCCGGCGGGCCGCTTCGGCGACCTGGCGAACAAGGCGATGGTCGAACTCGAACCGGTCGCACCGGCCAGTTCGAACGACGATGAAGCCGGCCGTCCCAGCCAGCGTTCGATCTCGGTCGACAACGCCGGCATGAGCGACATGCTGGGCCACGACGCCGAGCGGCTGAAGATCCTGATCGAGCGCCACATGCTCTATACGGGCA
>Ga0116191_1002456_pt1 | contig 14120 bp, 25 predicted proteins | sample AD_UKC111_MetaG_FD_89897 | JGI IMG/M metagenome (GOLD analysis project Ga0116191, IMG submission 89897) | Active sludge microbial communities of municipal wastewater-treating anaerobic digesters from Hong Kong - AD_UKC111_MetaG | ecosystem: Engineered > Bioreactor > Anaerobic > Digestate...
GCTTTGGATGACCTTACTTTCATTCAAAGCCAGTAATCAACATCGTTGAGAGTTTAAAATGCGGGCATCCTACCGGGGTGTCCGTATTTATTTTTCTGCTGTTACTGATACTCGTATATTGCCTGAAAGCGGGATATACGTATATCGCTCATCGGGAAAATTTATTTTTATAATTTTTTCTTCTATATTCACGCTTGAGGCAACGTACCTTTCGCTCGCTCCATTCCCAAACGTTATAGCAACAATAACATTGTTCACCATACTTACTCAAACCTCCCATATACATTCATAATTCAATATTAGTATTCGTAAATACTATCTTCAAGACTGGCCGGAATTAAAATTAAAAAAATACTTGAAAATCTTACATAACTGTTTTATAATCTAAGTAGTTGATTTAGCTCAGGTCATTACGGCACCCGACCAATGATGACAAAGAAAATGATTTTTAAAAGATAAACTGTAATATTCTTATTGCAGTTTTTTTGTTTTTCGGACTTTTATAAGTACCTTTCAAAATACATCTTTCTTCAGTCAATTAACATTTTCAAGCAGTAACCGTATTCTTTTTATACCCAGTGTCTTTATTACACTGATCTATTTAACTTTGTTTTCCTATTATTTTTTATATACAAAAATTTTTATGAAAGGGGTTTTGTTTATGCGTCTACGGTATTCTCGTGAATCATTAATTGCTGGAGTTCTTGTTCTTGCCCTAATCGCTTTTGTCATTTTCACAGGCAATGCTATTTGCAAAGCAGGAAAAGCGGTAGTAGAAAAACAAGCGGCAGAAATCCAAACTTATGTTTCACTCTTAGAGGCAGCAAATTAAGTCGCTCGCCTAAAGAAAAAAGGGGGTTTTTCTCGTGCAGGAATTTGTTAAAACTTATGACATCTATCGTGTCAATGACGGTGAAATGTACTGGCTTACACGATGCGATGCGGGATCTGCGAATGAAGCTCTGAGGGAGTTTTACAGAGAAAAATTCGGTAGAGATCCAAGGGCAGAAGACATAACGGATGAAAATGGTCTGTTCGGTGTTGAATTTGATTGTGCTACGGTTTACACATCTGATGCAGAGTTTTACCAGGCTCAGTTATTTCAATAAGCAGTAACAGCCAAAACGCAAAAGAGGGCAAGGAGAAATCATATCTCTTGCCCTTTCTTTATTTCAGGAAGGAGTATTTGTTTATGCAAAAAGAAAAATACAAATTGGCCTACCGATACCAACGTATGGTATACAGAAGGTATCCACAAAGCAATATAACGCGCGACACTTTACTGGATAATCTTAAGAAGTGCCATAGCCGTTTGTTTCCAAATGGCAGCTTATCAAAAGCAGTAGAAACCTATGCGTTCAGAAAAATAAGGGCATTGCCTATATACAGGAACTATAGACCTGCAGCTGAGATGATGGCCTTCTATAACTCAAACAATAACGGGCGCAAGGAAAAGCAAAAACGGGATGATACTTGGAAAATGTGGGCCTGTAATACTTCAGACCATGAATGCCTGCAGCAGCTGGTAGAAAGTAAACTGGAAATGCTCATAGATATGTACTTTGCTCGGGCAGACGATTATCAAATAGAGAAATTTGTAAAGTCTTTCTGTGAGCCTATAGCCATGATCGAAAAAAGTCTGACAAGGCAGTTACTTCCGGATATCACTAAACAACTCTATTCTAAACACACCATTAAAAAGTCATTCGAGAGTGTATATCGGGCAGTAACAAGCGAAATCAACCGGCAAACCCGGCACTTTAACACATTTCTGAGCGCGGTAAGATATTCGGGGGTAGCAGTATGAAAAAAAAGAAACAGGAAGATTATGAAAAAGCATTGTCGGACTCTTTCGACCGGTGGAATTACCTTTATCAGAAAGGTGGCCAAGACCCATTTTATTCGGATGGCGTAAACCTCAATCTTGTTCGTAACCATATCATATATTATAAGCGGCAGATTGAAGAAACCATGAAGCCTGAACAATATCCGGATATATATAACAGGGAGACACCACCGGAAGTAAGCATGGACTACATGGCAAACCCTGATGAAATCAGAGCCGCAGCTGAAAAAACACTCTCTGTACTTAGCGGGGACACAAATTACAAATACCTTAAGGAAAAATTCTATCAACTTTCCCCAAAAGAGCGAGCTGAAACAGGTCTGGTAAATATCATGGGTTATCTGAGGCACCTTAGCAATGCAATGAAAGAAGATGATTTAGTAACCCTGAGAAGATATAAAAATCCAGACTACTATATCACTTCATTCAAAGAAATGACGGTGAAAGTTAAAAACATTTTATTTCAACCTGGCAGGCCCGCAAACAATGAACAGGTGTCACTGTTCGACAGGCTTGTCGTATAGGGAGAGCAGTAAGGAAGGTGTTTTATGAGCTTCTTCATTTATGATTGCACAGTAGGAATATAGGAATATCGGTCAAAGATTTTGATGCAGCTCTGGAAGCAATTAAATCATTAGGTACATGGGGATCAGAAAGCAGCACACTCAAAGATGCTTTTCTCGAATGGTCATGGGAACCGTACTTTGACGAATTCGGCAATATTACAGCATTAAGTTTTCATGGTGAAGCATTAAATCAAGAGCTTTTTGAAGCTATATCAAAATACATCCGGAAGGGTACATACATTGAAATACATGACAATGAAAGCCCAATAACCAGGTGGATGTTTGATGGTGAAAATATGATTGTTGTGAAGCCGAAGATACTTTTTGAGAATACGATACCCGATCCATTCTCTATGGAAAGGTACCGGTCTATGGCCAACTATATTATCAACGAGTTTGAAGATTTGCTAAAACAGCACAGTATTGTTATTCCGGATGAATTAAGGGATGGTAACACCGAAACCGAAGGCCCTATTTACGGCAGAACATATTGTGATCTGGAAGTAGAGATTTCTAACTACCTGAAAGAGCAATTCGAGAAAAACATTAAGTCGTCCGACTAAAAACGGAGAAGGAGAAGATATCATGTTTACAAAAAAAGAATTTTCAGATATTCGCAATAAGATTAACAAAGCTATAGAGCCTATCGCAGCAGAATATGGCTTGGAAATGAGTGCAGGAAGCATATCTTACTCAAGCAGTTCCTTCAGGCTAAGTATTCAGGCCAAAAAGAAGCAAGTCAATGGGATCAACTACGAGCAGGCCGAGTTTTTAAAACTTTGTCACCTGTACGGGTTAAAACCAGAAGACTACAATGAAAAAATTATCATAAACGGAGAAGTCTTTAGACTGATTGGTTTTAACATCAATGCCCCCAAAAACCCATTGAAGGTTATAAGGGAAAAGGATGGCAAAGAATACCGAACAGCAATGAGCAGCTACAAGATTCATCAACTTTTAAATAAGTAGGGATTTGACCAGCAGAGGGGGCTTGTAATATGAACATACACTTTGATTTGGAAAAATCCAATGCATCACAAAAGGTAAAATTATTTTAATAGTCAACTTCATGAAGTTACGGAAAGATACAGGGTTGTTGAACGGCAAGGCTTTTATGTTCTTCGTGATTACAATTTGGCCGAAGATGTTTTCGACACCGGGGAAGCATGTAAGATGGACATATTTATAATAGGCTTTGTCTTAGGCATAACCACAAAGGATTAATAAAAAACGATAGCGGGCGAAAGCCCGCCTTTTTTTTTTCTCATTATTGCAATACATAATAAAAAATGGTACAATAATATCAATGTAAGTTAGCTCAGACCGATACGGCACATGACCAATGTCGGTAAAGAATATTCATTTTTAAAAATAAAGCTGTGTATGCGGCTTTTTTTGTTGTCAAAAAATCATTTCTAATGTGTTCAGGGCGGGTTATTTATTTTTTTCTGTCTTCCCTTTTAAGAGATGCTGAACAGTAATATGGCAGGGCTATCGGGATGAATCCTGATGCTATATCTCTTACAAAAGGGGGTGATGGTGTATGTGGAAAGACATCCTGGTTAAAATTGCATCGAGCTTAATTGCTAGCGCAGTTATAACCGCTATAGGAAAACTCAAAAACATAATCACTCAGAAAAAAGATAGAAAAAAATCGGTTAAAGAATAACCGATAGATAAATAACCTCTCGGCATCCGGTTTTTACCGGTAGCCTTGCCTTTATTATACCAAAACAAACAAAAAAAATCAACATAACACTGTTGGTAGTAGAAAGGAGTTGTTATTTATGCATCCAGCTGCCTTCTTTAAGGAAGTAAAATTTTCTTCTATGAACGGATGGGCCAGCTATGACTGTACAGACGACATACTGAAAACCCTGACAGACATCCATCCGAGTCAAATTGTTTTTGGCCGGATAAAGATCCCCTTATGGCAGGTTAAATTCAGGTATCGGACCGTCCGTGGAAACTACAGGGAACACATACGATACATTTTCTGTGGCTCATATGAAGAGGCTGACATGATGATTGAGATGCAGTTCAAAGACTACATTGATAGGTACAACAAAGAAAACAAGTACAGAGCAATGGAAGACGTACAAATCCTTTCCATTACTCCGGTAGCAAATGCAATTCTTGAAGTCAACTGACTTCAATCTCCATCCTTATCGCGATCCCTTCCGCAAGAAAGGGTTGTTGTGAAAAGCTCATTGCAGTACATCGCTGATTGCTTGAGCAATAAGAAGGTCACAACGTAAAATGACACCCTTTTAAAGTATGGCATTATCCCTCACGAGGCGAAATTCGCATGAGTGAGGAAGATAAGATGGAGGTTTGGGAATTAAAACAGCTTCAGGGGCTTCCCCTGGAAGTAAAAATTCTTAAGACAAAGCAAAGAATAATCGAATGGTATCAGCATTTCAATGGACAAGTTTACTATAGTTTCAGCGGGGGGAAGGACAGCACAGTATTAAGGCACTTGATATTAAGCCTCTTTCCTGATGTTCCTGGTGTGTTTGTAAATACCGGCAACGAGTATCCCGAAACTGTTAGATTTGTTCGGAAACAATCAAACATCATTTGGCTTAGACCCAAAATGAAACTCAAAGAAGTATATGAGAAATACGGTTATCCTGTAGGTAACAAAAAATTAGCCTATGACATTTATAAACTTCGACATCATAACCTTACAGATGAATACCGTAATTATCTGCTTCATGGCGATTCTCGTGGCTCTGCAGGCACAATACCGAAGTGGAGTCATTGTCTACTAACTGCCCCATTTGAGGTTCACAACATATGCTGCGAAAAAATTAAAAAAAATCCGCTTAAAGTATATTGCAAAGAAACCGGTCGTGTCCCAATAACAGGTGAAACCGCAGATGAATCAAAAACCAGAAGGGATGCATACCTTGCACATGGCTGTAACGCATACGACGAGGCTATCCCAAAATCAACACCATTGGGTTTTTGGACAGAGCAGGACATTTTGGAATATCTGTATAGGAACAATGTTGAGATATGTAGCCTTTACGGAGATATTATCAAGGGCAGGGATGGTCAATATATGCTTACTGGCTTACCGCGACTTGGCTGCTGTAGTTGTCTTTTCGGCGTTCACCTTGAGGGGTACCCAAACCGGTTCCAACAAATGGAAAAATCGCACCCTAAACTGCACTGGCACTGTATGAAACACCTTGGTGTAGAAAAGGTTCTCATTTACCTGAGAATACCGTATCGCTGTTACAGTAAAAAATTTATAGGTGTTAAGTGCAAGGCAGGAGAACAGATCAAAATGATTATTTGAAGCAACGAGAAGGCTATACATAATGTTCTTATGAAAGGAGCAATATCATGGCAGAAAATAAGGTTTTGTTGGCAAAAGAGGATATCATAATTCCTGAGACATTCGATTTCAAAAAAGTCATGGAAGATGTCGCCAATCGTGCATGGCGCGGTTCAGATTTAAGCACCAGGGAATTTCATGCCGTAGGTGGCAATATCTCTCTTGTTTTCTTTGGGCATGTCTATGAACCGGTATATGAGTATTTTACTTCCGGTTGCAACGTGTATGCGGTAGTAGACAGTGAAAAGCAATACCTTTATTCTTCAAACAAAAAAGAATTGAATGCAACGCTGAGTAAAGAAGAATACGATGCTATTGCAAATTTCATCATGGAAAACATGAAGATGGGCATTGTTGAAGTGGCTTATAGGCAATAGCCTTAAAGCCAGAGTAACTTAAAATTTATTGTTAAAACAACAAAGGAGAACGGAATTTATGATTACACTGACGATATCTGGAAATGGTATACCTTGTCTTTGGGAAAAGGGTGGGGGATACAGTAATTCCGGAGAATCAACAATTATAACGGGTAAGCATGGACAAGCCAAAAAGTCCATCTTTGTTCGAGAAAAAGGCGTTTTGTCATGCAATACACATGCTTTAATTCCCGTGTTCAACGGCGATTATGTGATAGAAGCCAATCATTCATTTATGGATTATACAATCCAGATATATCGCATAACAGCCATTAAAGGAGATAAAGCGGTAGTAAAATTAACAAATACCTATTCTGACGGGAGCTGGGACGCTGAACCTTGCTGGCAGTTATTTGAGGCTATAGAAGTCGCAAAAAAGAAGGCTGCAGAGTTTCATTGCCGGCGACCGTTATGGATCAGGTAAAGGAGGCCAGGGTAGGTGAATGAAAATGCAAGCTGGAAATCCAGTTTCCTTTTCTGTAAAGACTGTAAAAAATCAACCGTACATGCTTATTCCAATTTTTCTAAAAAGGGTTTATTAACTCGCATATTCATCTGTAGAACTTGCGAGAAAACTACAATAAAGAATAGGTATAAGCGAAAAAAATTCGTTGTAAAAAGTCATCTGAATGTCCTCTGTTAGAGGGCCTTCTATTCTGTCAGGGAAGAAAGGAATGATAAGTAAAATGGCCAAAATATCTATAGTAGAAAGAGAACCTGAGTGCTACTCACCAAATGCTAACCCATATCCTTTGTGTATTGGGAATGGCTCTACCGAGTGTAAAAAATGCTGTTTGTATGAAAATATGGACGAATCGCCATTTGAAAAGTAATTACACCAATAATTAATGCGTACCAGCTGGAGCTGCTGGAATCGTAACTTTTGCGAAGGAACGGAGGGTCAAAAATGGCAAGAAAATTTAAGTGGAACTCATGGGATTTTGATTGTGATGGCGATGCCTACATCATTGCAAAGGACGAATGCCCGGAAAAAGAAAATGTACCTGCCTATATCATTAAAGAGGATCGTTTGCATCCTGACTGCAAAGATGGGATGGTAGTCGAAGAAGGATGGTGCAAATACCAGGTCAGAACAGATTGGGAAAACGGAGATGGGGAGCCGAGAGGCGGTTATTGTGTTTTAATGCGAGAATCCCGTCCCAAAAGACATGACGGTAAAAACAAGGCAGGATGGTTCCCGGTTTGGATTATCAGAAAAGGCGAGTGGTATTAACCGTAAATTATGCGAAGGAAGGTGACTCCTATGTGGGAATCGTGGGAAGAGGCTTATAAGAAAGCCAATGAAGAAGTTAAAGATCTGCCTGTAATTGTTGCTACGGGTAAAAAAGGATTTTACAAAGGAAGACCAGTGGTTTACACGGATATACCGGTTAAAGGCAATAAAGAATTGATAAATAAATTGAAATCTATGGGCTGGCGTTCTTGTAATGGTATGAACGTGCAAGGCAAGCGTATCATTGAATTTAGCAAAACATATTGATCCGTAAATATTAGAAATTTGTAAAAATGCGGAGGTGCATGAGAGATGAATAGCATTAATTTTAGGGCTTGGTATCCTGAAAAACAAAAAATGTATGAAGTAGCAAAGGTAGATATGTGGGGAGATCCAGACCAAGCTACTTGCGACTTAGCTGCCGTAGACGAAGAATTGTTTGATATTTACCTATGCGAAGTTGTTTTAATGCAATATACAGGGCGTAAAGACATAAATGACAAGGAAATATTCGAAGGAGATATTGTCAGTTTTGATGATTGCACAAGTACCGAAAGTGGATATTGGGAACGAGGTTGCATAGGAGTTGTCGAGTGGTGCAATGAAACCGTATCCTTTGAGGTCAGCAACAGACTTTCGGCAGAATCTTATGAAGTATTAGATGAGTGTGTTGTTATCGGCAATATCTATGAGAATCCAGAATTATTAGTTTAATTCGCAATATAATTCTTACCGGCAAGACCCGGACCCGTAACTTTTATGAATTAGGAGTTAACATGAACACGGAGTTAATGTTTTCAAGCACAACAAATGAATGGGCAACACCTCAAGACTTTTTTGACAAGCTAAACTGTGAATTTAACTTTACACTTGATCCTTGTGCTACTCCGGAAAATGCTAAGTGTGACAAGTTTTACACAGTCAAAGAGGACGGATTAAAACAGGACTGGCAGAACGAAATTGTGTTTTGCAATCCGCCGTATGGAAGATCGGTTAAGGACTGGGTTAAGAAATGTCATGACGAAGGGCAGAAACCAGATACAACTGTGGTAATGCTTATCCCAGCAAGGACAGACACAACGTATTTTCATGAATACATTTATCACAAGGCCAAAGAAATACGCTTCATAAAAGGGCGGTTGAAGTTTGGAGGATGCAACAATGCGGCTCCTTTCCCGTCAATGGTAGTAGTTTTCTGATTCATAAAATAATCAATATCTGAAAAAGGCAGCTCGGAAAACATCCGGGCTGTTTTTTATTGAAAAATTTTCTGTTATGAGTTATAATAATTACCATAGAAGATTATCTCAGACCTTTCCGGAACTACGTTGAGCAACGAAGTTACCCATGAAGGTATAAAAATTAATTTTTAAAACATCCATACTCTGCTCGCACTGTATGGATATATATTTTGTAAAAGTTAACAGCATGGATTCCCATGCTGTTTTTATATATAAAACCTTATCACAAAACAGAAAGGGGTAATAATTTATGCAATCGGGAAAAATACCTGCAGCTACAAAACATTATCTGGATGAAACATCTATCAATTTAGCAGAAAGCATATCCCAAATAACAGGGATATCAAAAGAATTGATAATAAGCCAAGGAATAAAATTTACCCTCGAACATCCTCGTGCAATAGGAGCGAGTAAGGTTCAAGTCAGAAAGATAGAATTGCTTAAAACGTGCATAAGGCAGTATAATGAGGTAGTCTTTGTTTGTGAAGAAACCAATCTAAGTAGTTCAATTAATGCTAGAAATTATTTCAGACTACGATTGAAAGGTTTATGTGACAAAGAATATTTTCAAGTCGCATTTCTTAACGCTAGAAATTATTTAATCACAACAAAAACAGTATTTGAAGGCACACTTACAGAAGCCCCAATATATCCAAGGGAAATTGTCAAAATGGCTCTTGATTACGATGCTAAGAATATAATCTTGGCGCATAACCATCCTGGCTCCTCGTGCGTATTCTCGGAACATGATATTTATGCAACGCAACTTATAAAGAACGCATTGCTAACGATAGGTGTACAAGTGCTGGATCATATACTCATTAGTGGGGAAAAGGCTGTAAGTGCGAGGGAAGAAGGAATTTTAAGTTAACTTAAAAGAAAATAATCAAAAGAAAGACGGTTCTATGAACCGTCTTTTTATTTTTGCAGTTGAAAAGATGAAATATGTATACTATAATAAATACATAATTATTATCTCAGACCTTTCCGGAACTACGTTGAGCAACGAAGTTACCCATGAAGGAAATCAAATTTATTTTTAAAAACAATCCGTATCTACATGTGTAGTTAGCGGATTTTTTATTTTCGCAAAAATCATACACCCGGTTATTCAGCCGGTTGTTTTATATAAAGAAAAATAATAATCAGAAAGAAGGTTTTATTTATGCTACTTTATCAGTACACAAGGGCTATGGCTCTATCAGACGGAGTTTTGGTAGACGTATCCAAGGTGGCCAAAGAAGCAGGCTTTAAAGTACCGGTGGCCATTACCGCAGCCGTTCATGCATTGATCTCAGAAACGACAAACGCAAATGGGGGGATATGGAATATATTAACCCAAGATTCTGAAGGCCGGTTGTGGGATGTTCTAAAGATGGCCTATTTTTGTGCAAGAATGAGTAGGGGAGAACCTGCTTTACTCTACAAACTTGTTTTGCCGCATTACGAAGTAGTAACAGATGTAAATGGCAAACAGAAAAAAGTGTTAAAAACAAACTCTACCCTCAAAATGGTAACTTGCGGTGGCGACAACGGCGAACAAGTCATCACAATCATGTTACCTGACGAGGACTAAAGAAAGGAAGGTACTAATTTATGGTGAAAAAAATTCAACTTCTTTTTTTCTATGGTGCTTTGGCATTCACAATTCTATTCGGGCTACTTAGTATTTTATTGCCGCAACCAGGTGCCGGTGAAAACGCATTTAACATTATGAGTATTGGTTCACCTTCATTTTGGACAGTTCTTTGCGCTCTTATGGCATCAATTTCAAGTGCGTTAACAGCTGTTCTTGGAGGATTTAACCTTGTTTGTAGTGTAAGAAATGCAGACGACGGTTACGGATATGTGCCATACGATGAAGTAAAAATTAGCAAATGTCATATGGTTTTGATGGCCATAGTAACAGGAGTCTCTTTTATACTAACGATTTTGCTGGTGAAGGCTTTCCTTACATTTATTATAATAGTGTTCTTGGCTGGAGTCGTAATCTGGCAGCTTTTAAAAAATCGTTAATAGCAAAAAGAAAGATAGGAAAGCTCATCGGGCTTTCCTTCTTTTTTTAAGGAAGGGGATTGAACGTGAATACAGAAATCAACTACCTTTACCGGGACGGTGAAAATTTTAAGTTTTATAATCGTGCTGTCCTTCAGGGGGAGCTTACGAAAGAGCTGATCGACGAAATAATCTCATGCCTGGATGGAGGAGAATATTTTATACCTTCAGCTGTAGGCTTACCTGAAGAACGATTTGAGGAAGAAACGGATGCAGACCACAGATGGTTTGAACTCAATAAATCCGGATTTAACTCAACACAGGAGAAACCAACAGTAAAAATAACAGCGATAGAGTTTTACAACCTTTTTTTATTAAATAAAGGGTTTTGGTGATACTCGAAGGAGAATAAAGTTATGAATACTGAGATAATTTACCACTATCGAGATGCAAACAATCAGAAGATCATAGCAGGTGCTATCCTATCAGGAGAGCTTGGCCAAGAGCAGAAGTTAGATATGTTCTCTTGTTTAGAAAAAGGGAAATATTTTATTCCGTCGGCGGTGGGCCTGCCTGAGAAAAAAAATAAGCATAAATCAGGGCAACAATGGTATGAACTCGATGTGTATGGGTTGAAAACAACTGTCTTTAATTACACAATTCCCATGACTGCTGAGGAGTTATATAACAGTTTCTTAAAGCATAAGAGCAAATGGGATTGTAAAAGAATAAATAAACAAAGCCAAATGTACAAGAAGAAAATTAAACAGGGTGAGCAGATAACTTCTTTAAACCAGCTGGTGTCCTGCGAATGGGTCATCGTTATGGGAAAGCCTTATTGTATCGGTTGGGTCATGTCATGGCAGGTATCCTTGGCATTGGCATATGTCAACAGAGGCGATGCTTACGAGGGTATACGGCTTACCAATGGAGAGTATTATGACGGGTTTTCTGATGACGAATTAAGAAAGAGGTTTGGGGAAGAAATTCAAAAAGCCAATTCTGAACAAAGCATCAGGAGTAGCAGCGAAGAAGAAATCTTCATGTGGAAACAGCTACCTGTACAGTAAAAGAAGAAATCCAGGAAACGGAGGTGAATAAAACGGTTAACCACACAAAAATCAAAGTACCTCGTAAATATCAGCCAATGATAAGAGAAATCTACCGCGATGAAGATGGTTACTGGCTATACACAGCAAAGGGATATTACGCTTCCGGAACAGACCTTGAGTGCCATGTTATTCATGCAGATACACAAAATGAGATCCTGGAGGGAATACGTCAGATAATACCCTGCAGCTGCAATCAATGTAAGAAAGTATAATATATCCGACCGGCCTTATAACATAGGGCCGGTTTTTTATTCCTTTTTGAGAAACTTCGTTTCCCGCCTAAAATTACCGAGGTAATGATTGCTTATATAGCCTCAATATGGGAATATAAGTAGGTGTGTACCGTATGGATATTCAGGACAGGATAGATAGCATCTTATATAGTTATAACCTTATAGAATGTGCAGAAAAAATAAAAGAATTCTCAGAAGATTTACTTCGGTGCAAAAACGTTGATAGAGTTTACTATATAAGTTCTTTTTATGAGCAACTTGTACAAAGTCTAATTCTAATTTCAAGGTCGAACGAAAATACCAGTTCACAAAAAACATTTGTGTTAATATACTTAGGTCTTACAATACCTGATATAACCACAACTGAAAAAACTCTGAAGTCATTAAGGAAATATTCAGAGAATCTTATTACTGTATTAGCACCCTCACGCAAAGAAATCAGTTATAGAAGATTGCTGCCTAATGTCTGACACTCGCTATTTGACAAAGAGGCTATAAACGTATATCCTTTTTGTAGGATCAGAAAATAATTTTTGGCCAGGCATTTTTGTGGTAAGGTTAAGAATATGATACTATACCTGAATATGGGCAGGGCCGCATGACTGCGGCCCACATTGACTGACGCACATTTTCTAAAGAGTTAGTTATGAAGCCCATACAGCTTGAATTACTTTTTTAAGTAGTTCAAGTAGTAATCTGGCCATTGCAAGAGCTTGCTGCGAGATTTGGTCGTCTGGAAGCAGCTCTTGCATTATGGTCCACATACTGATTATAAGTAAAACTGAAGACATCACATCGAGAATCTGTGTTATGTGCTTTGTTCGTTCGCTTTTACTATGCTTCACTTCATTCATAAAGTTCACCCCCTTAAGCCAAATTCCAAAATCTATATAAAAAATAAATTGTTTTCTATATTAATATAATATGCAATCAATTTTTTATTTTTCACTACTTGTCCTCATTAGTAGTATATTGCTTGTACTATTATTTGATTCAATAATACAATATAATTTTTTCTTCTCTGCAATGCATATATTTCTCCCTCAATGTGATGTTATCATACCCTCGTTGACAAACATGCAAAGCAAAAGTTCTTTATGTTTAATTATCATCTTCGGGTAGTTTTCCAAGATCTATATGTCAAATAATCGATGTTTAATTCAAAAAACACACATATCAAAATTCTTTTAACAAGTATTTAGTTTTATATCTTTATGTATACATGGAAAGGACAGTATTATCATTAATTTCAGCAGATCACGAAAAAAATTTCATCCATTGAACCATTGTAAAAATTATGATATATTTAATATGTGGGGTTAAAACCCATATCGCCCAATTTAAAGTTATTAGTATTAGGTTGGACAAATTCCCAGAAGAACGCTATTGCAGTAGTGTTCTTTTTTTAAAATCACAAGGGTCAAAACTCAAAAGTATTGACACCAAAAAACGGGTGTGGTAAAATCAAGGTGTTGGATGGTGTCAAAACTAAAGGTCAAAACGATGTCGAGAAATCATATTAGAGAGAGGTTTATATTTATAAAAAACGCAACAGCAGCAGAAAAATGAATTAGGTGGGAAGAAAGGTGTTATAAAATATGGTTTTTGTTGATAAGGAGCATGAAAATTTTTTCTATGAGAAAAAACGTACAGCCAAAAATATTGATGTCTACAATCTACCCGTCTTTTATCTGCTGGGTTTGACAGAAGAAACCCGTAATCATTTTGATCAGCTTTTTAATATTTGGAAAAATGAAATATATACCGAGCAGCTGCTTAAAGGCTGGCAGACAGGAACAACGTATAAGATAACAAGACTAGCCTTCAATTTATTTAACGGGAATGTGTACGATACTGAGGAAGATTATAAGAATGATAATGTTTCACCGAAGTATGCTACAGATGAAATATTTTGTTGTTCCTTCGCCCCTTATTTTTGGGAAGCTATAAAATTAAGATATCCGGAATACTGTATTAAATTCTGAACGCACATTAGTCTAAATATTTGTGAAGTCCAGCGGTTAAATGTCAAGATGTGAATTGGAAATGAACTTTGAAAATTTCATATGATATTGCCTAAAAGTCATTAAAAATGAGTATAGCAAACTAAACCTGCTCCGTTTAGCTGGAA
>Ga0116191_1002458_pt1 | contig 14114 bp, 12 predicted proteins | sample AD_UKC111_MetaG_FD_89897 | JGI IMG/M metagenome (GOLD analysis project Ga0116191, IMG submission 89897) | Active sludge microbial communities of municipal wastewater-treating anaerobic digesters from Hong Kong - AD_UKC111_MetaG | ecosystem: Engineered > Bioreactor > Anaerobic > Digestate...
ATACTTTCAAAAAGCTATATGTGTTGAAATGGAAGGATAATGATGGTAAGTGTTTCCAAAGTGTCATGAAGGATATTACCGAATTGGATAGTGCGTCCGGTGCGAAACCCGGAGAAATGCCCGCATACGATACTGCATCGACCGCTCCGGAAGGGGCTGTGAAAGGGAATGTTCTGGAAGTGGACGCCTGCATTGGCAATGATATTATTATCAAATGGTTGCCTCTGGAAAACACCGATATCATTGTACCGGAAACCATCAGGGCCGAATCTAAGGCTCAAATCGATGAAGTAACGGCAACAGCAGTTTATAATGATGGTTCCGCTGCAGTGAAACAGGTTATATGGGATACTGAAAGCATTGATTTTTCAAAGGTGGGTAACTATGAGATCACCGGCACTATTGTTCAGGCTGAATATCCCTTCCCATTAGCTGTTGGATATGCTGATCCAAATATCATACAATGGCATGGCAAATATTATTTCATCGCGACAAATGACAATACCGATGACGTGGGCTTGTATGTCCGTGAATCGGATACGATAATGGGATTGTTCAACGACGGTTATAAAGAATATATTATCCTGGATCGAAACGAGGAAAAAGGTTTTATACAAACTTTCTGGGCTCCGGAATTTCATGTTATAGGGGATGAGTTATATATTTTATTCGCGGTAAGCGAAAAGATCTGGGGCCCGCAATCACATATGATGAAGCTGAAAAAGAATGGAAGCATTATTGACCCGAATAGCTGGGAAGAGCCGATCCGTGTTATGAAAAAGGACGGAACCTACCTTACGACGGACGGCATTACGCTGGATATGACGTATTTTGAAGCGTATCATAAGGCCTATTTGGTATGGTCATACCGCATGCACATTGGAACTCCTAAGGATTCCGGTTCAATGCTTTATATTGCTGCTACAGATAAGAAAGAGCCCTGGCGGCTGACAAGTGAGCCGGTTCTGTTATCGAGGCCGTTATATGGCTGGGAGAATAATGAACATACTATAAACAATGAAGGTCCATACCCAATTGTAACGGAGGATAAGGTATATATTACATACTCAGGAGGAGCAGCCGGCGGATATACCTATGTGCTTGGTCTTTTAACCGCCCCAAAAAGCGCTGACTTGCTGGAGCCCGGCAATTGGGTAAAAAGCAACGCACCTGTTTTGTCCTATTATTCTGTAAAAGGTGAGTACGGACCAGGACACAATACTTTCTTTAAAGATAAATACGGAAACCTGATGATTGCATATCATGCTCAGGAAACCATGCAAAGAACTCCGAGGTGTACTGCAATCCGCAGGGTTCATTTTGGCAAGGACGGCATTCCCCGGTTCGACATGTCCGCTGAACGGGATTTAAAGCATGAGCTTGCACGGGTCAAAACGAGGGTTGAAATAATAAAATAACAGGATTTCATTGTATTGAGGTACTATATGGGTGTATTAGCAATTAAAGAGAACAAGGTCATTTTTCAAAAGAGAAATGAGCTTGCCGTTATTGAACCGTGGGGAAAAGACTGTTTAAGGTTCAGGGCTTCTCCAAATGCAAGGCTCACCGATGAGAACTGGAACCTTATTCCTCAGCCGGAGATCAGTTGTTCCGCAGTTATTGATAATGATAAGGCGGTCATCGTTAATGGTAAGATATCAGCCGAAGTTTTTTCAAGCGGGAAGGTCATCTATTATAAGGATGGAAAGGAAATCCTGGCCGAACGTTCCGAAATGGCTTTCCATATGAAATTCCGGGAGTATTGTACCCTTGAGGGGGATAACCACCGTGCCACCGTAATTTTCCAAGCATACGAAAATGAACATTTCTACGGACTGGGGCAGGAACAGAATGATTGTTTCGATTTAAAAGGTTCGACAAGCGAGTTAATTCATAAAAACGCGAAGTCATCGATTCCGTTTGTATACTCATCAAGAGGTTACGGCTTCCTTTGGAACAACCCGGCCATCGGTCGTTGTGAATTAACCACCAATCATTCGCTGTGGACAGCCAATTCAACGAAGCAAATTGATTACGTTGTCATTGCCGGTGATACGCCTGCGGAGATAATGCGCAAATATGCCGGCTTAACAGGCCATGCCCCCAGGTTTCCGCGCTGGGCGTCCGGTTTCTGGCAATCCAAATTACGATATGAGGATCAGGATGAGCTATTGAAGGTGGCGAGAGAATATAAAAGAAGGGGAATACCTTTATCTGCAATCGTTATTGATTATTTCCACTGGACGGAACAGGGTGAATGGAAGCTGGATCCGAATTATTGGCCGGATCCTGAGGGTATGTGCAAAGAACTGGATGGGATGGGAGTAAAACCGGTTGTTTCAATCTGGCCTACGATCAACCCTAACAGTGAGAACTTCAAATATATGGATGAGCGGAATATGCTGCTAAGGACGGAAAGAGGCCAATATGGCGTATTTGATTTCTATGGACAGCAAACCTATATCGACCCGACGAATCCGGAGACCAGGGAATATGTGTGGTCGAAAATTCGTGAAAACTACTATAAAACCGGAATAAAGAACTATTGGCTGGATGAAGCCGAACCGGAAATCAATCCCGTGCATTTTGATAATATACGCTTTTATAAAGGGAATGGCGAAGAAGTTGGGTTAATATATCCCTACTATTACTCCCGGTTATTTTATGATGGTTTAAAAAAAGCGGGAGAAAAAGAAATCATTTCCCTTGTGCGCGCGGCCTGGATAGGGAGTCAGCGTTTCGGTGCATTGGTATGGTCAGGGGATATTCCATCTACATTTGAATCACTTCGGATGAGCGTGAAGACGGGACTGAATATGGCAATGTGCGGAATTCCCTGGTGGTGCAGCGATATTGGAGGCTTCTGGGGAGCGGATATTGAAAGCGATTATTTTCGCGAATTGATTGTGCGCTGGTTCCAATTCGGTGTTTTTTGCCCGGTAACACGGTTGCATGGTGCAAGAAAGCGTACCGCCAATCAAATAGAACGGCATCCCGGCATAAAAGAGCGAAGCGGCGGAGATAACGAGATTTGGAGTTTTGGTGAAAAGGTATATTCAATCCTAAAAGAGCTTGTAGAATTGCGGGAGCGATTGCGCCCATATATTCATAAATATATGGACATTGCCAGTGAAACGGGTGCGCCTGTTATGCGTCCCATGTTTTTTAATTACCCGGAGGATGAAGTATGCTATAATCTGGGCGACCAGTATATATTTGGCGAGGAGATTTTGTTTGCTCCAATTGTTTATCAGGGACAGACCGATCGTAATGTATACCTTCCTTCCGGTACGTGGATTGATGTGAACAGCCGGAAGGAATATTCAGGCGGGCGCTTTGTGGAAATGTATGCCGGGATCGATAAGTTTATTGCGTTTGTGAAAAAAGGAAGCAATTGCATTAACTTGTTTTAAACCCCGACACTGCTAATAATCTTTTTTACTTGTTATATATGAGTTCAGCGCATATAACCGCAGGAGTATGACGAGAATCAAGACAAGATAACAGGGGACTGCGAGAATGTGTTAGCCAAGGCTAATCCGATAACCTTCGGGTATGACGAACTCCCGGCCCCTTGATGCTATTCCGATTCATCGATTTCATCGATAGAGATTTCTTCGACGATTTCACCATCTACAATATGTATCTCTGTCCCATATCCCTCATACACTTCGTAATGAATCCAGATATCTGAACCGTCTTCGTTAAAATAAATCGTCCCGCAGGGTGTCATTTTGCTTTCTCCCATGCCTATGACAGAAAACTCCATGTCGGCTGCGCCGTAGCTTTTTCCCTTGAATTCAACCAGACCCAGAAGACGGGCGACATAATGGGGTTGACTGGTATCGTGCATGACATATTTTTTGATCCATTTATCGGCGTTTTTATAGCCGCACCAATCAGGAGAACCTTCGGGTGGTTTCATTATCGGTTCTGCTTCTTCAGCCGATTTTGCCATTTCGGCAATTTCCTTTACCTTACCAACTACTTGCTTTAGCTTGCAACCCGAGGTGGATAGGAGAATAACAGCGACAAGCGAGAAAATGAATATTTTTTTCATATCTCCTCCATGTAAGAGAACGCCATAACCGTATGGCTATATATGATTATATTAAATTATAACATGTAAAAAGAAGGCAAATCAAGACCTTAGGATTTACCCTGAATTGCTTGCAGATAATCGAAGCTATAAGCCGGGAAAAAATAACTGCATTGAAAAAGGGGACCGTCATGAAGGTAAATCTCCAGGTCGGCAGGCTTAAGGCCTGGTGAAGCAGAAAGAACCGGAACATAAAAGGACCAGAGCACAAAAGACCCGTCCCCTTGTGTTGTTATTCTTTTTCAAGCAGGGGAACACCTTCCTCGAGAAATGGCATTGGGTTTACATAAACTTCATTTACCGATATGGAAAAATGCAGATGAGGGCCTGTAGAAAACCCGGTAGAGCCGACTAAACCGATAACATCGCCTTTTTGAACCATATCACCGGCTTTTGTATTCAGGGATACCATGTGGTAGTACCATGATTTCAAACCGTAACCATGTTCAATGATCACCGTGTTTCCCGTGCCAATCATATAATCGGCAAACAGAACCCTGCCATGGTTTGCAGCCTTTACGGGCACTCCTTGGTTCTGTGCAATATCCAGACCATTATGACGGTAAGATGTGGGGGCGTTGTTGACATACCGCCGTTTTCCAAAGTCGGCAGGCCTTACCCGGCCGCCGTCAACCGGTTGTATAAAAGTGCCTTCCCAGTATTTTTCCCCATCACACAAAGGCCTTAACGGGTCTATCTTTTCTTTCACTTCCCGGGCACTCTCGTCGTTTCTGGTGGCTGCTGCGATCTTTGGATCAATGGTCAGGTGCTGTATCGCAAACTCCTTATCCAGCACTTCTATCTGAAAGTCATTGGAAACATTCCCTGCGGTAACCCGCAGCGAATAGGTTTTGTTCGATTCATGATAATAGCTTACCGGCAGCAGAACCACTTTTTCGGTGCCCTGGCTGAAGACATTGGGCTTGAAATCCAATTCGGTTTCAACGGTTACTTCTTCATCGGCATTCACATGGTTCAGCGTGATCACCAGTAATTCCCCGGGATAAGTTTTCAGAGAAGAAATATTGATCTCAGGCGGATTATCCACCTGCAGATCAAAAGTATATTGCGCTTTGCCATAAAAATTGCGGTTTTGCTTTTCAAACCACTGAAGCTCTAAAAGGCATTGATAGGTTCCGTCTGCCAGGGGAAGCGTATCGCCGGTTGTTTCATCCACCGAAAGGATTTCCTGCTCCTCCTGTAAAAAAGTCCATCGAACAAAATCGGGTTCTTCAACTGCGAGAATGGATGGAAGCCCGTCTGCCGGATTGATCGTCAGGCCGATATCTCCGTTGCTGTCGGGCTGTTGTCCGGTTGTTTCATAATATTTCTTATCGATTTTCTGATATTTCCACTGATAATTTCCTGGCCTCACTTCATACCGGTTTGATCCGTATTGCAGCACTACCTGAGCAGGTGATATGGATAGACCGGTTCGAAAACGGGTTTTATGAGGAGATCATCAAAATATGCATCGTCGAACCTTTTCAGCTTCTTGCCGTATTGAATGTACAGGCTTCTGTTTTCAAGGTTCTCATCAAGGTACAGCGCGAACTCCCGGGAATGCTTCGGTTTTTTACCAACCAGTATAAGCCGGTATTCGGCCAGACTGGCACCGGAAATGTCCTGGTTAATAGTTTCAGCAGCATTGATTGCTTCAATAATATATACAACTTCATTATCCCCTGAAAAGGTTGATATGTTTCCATTTGCGTCCAACATGCTGATTTGGCTGAACCTGGAAGGCTTCAGCCCAAGCTTTGGAAACAGACCAGTTCCGCTGCAGCCGCTTAGCGATGACACGGCAATAAACAGAAGAATTAATAAGCTGATAAGTTTTTTCGTTGAATCATGTTTCATGGCAGCAACTCCTGCATTTGTGATGTGTTTTTCATTTCCATAAAGGCTGCTTCCATTTCCGACGCACAGCAGCAACCGGTGGTTTTATTATATATCATAACCAACAAAAATCACATCTTCTTTTTACCCTGCAGCGTGATGAATCCGTTCATAACCAGATAGACTGCGACAATTATCGAGCCGATTAAATCCACATAACGGGCTGCAGGTGAAAAAGGAGCAACCGCAATAAAGGCAAGAGATGCTGTAACGCAAGCATCCACGAGCGCTTTGGCACGATACAGCTTGCTTTGCACGGCAAGAATAGCATCCGGGGTGTTTCGGTTCAGCTTGCGAAAACGCAGCCAGAACCAGGAGTTTGTTGTTACACCCAGCACTGCGATGACAAGGCCCGGAATAACATTTCCTTTTTCTGTTTCAACCGAAAACAATGCAATTAAAATCATGGCTGCCCCGGACAGGCACATCGCTGCACCTACGCACAGATTGGCGATCCGTTCCAGCTTTTCTTTGATCACTGCTTCTTGCCCTTCATGCCTATGTATATGGCGGTATACAAGCCAGGAAACAATGATTGCCACCAACTCGGCCGTGCGGCGGATGAAGTCCGCAATCTGCGTGGAGGATCGGCCAAGGAACAAGCCGATGCCTACAACAATTGCTCCGGGTGAACTTAGAATCACTGAAGTAAGGAGTGTACGCTCGCCTGCTTCTTTTTTCACGGCTTTACACCCCCCAGAAAAGAATTAACGGAATCATAACGAAAGCTGCCGCGATAGGGCAGGTCAGGGTGTCCATGCCGTTCTTTGTGTATAGCTCTACTACAGCGCAGACTGCAGCAGTCACCACCGCAATCGGGATACAGCGGTACCAAATAACAGAACCATAGGCAAGAAGAACGACCATCACCGAAGCAAATGCCATGGCAAACATCGCAAGGGTTCCCTCAAGGCTTTTTCGGCCTTCCACCAGCCGTCCTGTGATGATTTTCCGCCCAAAACGTTTTCCGACGAGTGCCGCCGCTGCGTCTCCCAGGCCCCATGCCAACACCGATGCAATCACAAGGTACTTCTCACCAAAAAAGCCCCAGCATATGCTTATCAGCACCGAAAACATCCCGAAAACAACCACCAGGCTTCGCTTTATTTCTCCCTGTTTTCTTTCGGTAAGCAGTTCGGAATAGCCGGGAAATCGCTCGGCAAACGCCAGGATCGGGTATACCACAACCGTGAGTACGACCGCTGCGATTACCGAAACCCACCATGTTTTAAATGCATATGTCCACACAAATACAGATCCTATGAGGATCATGTGCAGCGTTTTTCGAAAAACTTCCCTGGGCACCCTGACAAACCGGCGCAGCAAAAGTGCGCCTGATGCGCACACCACAAAGTAGCAAAGCAGTATTCCAAAGCCAGTTATAAACTCCTGAAGCATCATTTTTCCCCCATAACCTGCAGATTTTTCGCGACGCGGGAAAGAACCGAGCGAATATGGACTATTTCTTCGTCAGGGATACCTTCACGCACCAGTTGGTATAACCGGTTGTAAATTCCCTCGATTTCTCCTCCGACCGAGAAAGCTTTATCGGTCAGAGTAACGCAATATGCCCTTCTGTCGTTCCTTTGCCGTTTTCGCACGACATATCCCTTGGCTTCAAGCGAATCTATAGCGCGGGAAACAGCAGCTTTGCCGATATCAAGACGCTCGGCGATTTTTTCCTGCGGCAGGTTGTTGCTGCCGGTTAAAAGGTGAAAAAGGATATCACCCTCTGCGCTGGAAAGATTCAGCGGCCCGAGTTCCGCGTTGATGATTTGTCTGGCCGAGCGAAGAATTCCCTTCATCTCCAGCCAGAGACTGAGCATGGATATCATCGCTTAACCTCCCATAAAACCTGATTATACTGAAAAATAGTTGACAGGTCAACTATTTAAATTATTATGAGTTTGAAAGTGTAATTTTCAATCATCATCCGCTGCGGAAGAATAGTTGAATACGTATAAAGCACAAGGGAAAACGATATATAGTATTCAGAGAACGTTGCCTGAGGGTGCTTCATTAAGATACGGCAACTATAAAAATGAACGAATGTTTGTGTATAATTGATTTTTCTCTTTACAATCCATATTTCGGAGAGTAGAATAGTATAGGATCAACGGTGCTGCTTTTTTATGCACTGTTTATCAATCCTGTTACATATTTGCCGTAATGGCTGTATAAATAGTAAAAAGCAAAATATATCTCTTACCGTTAAGTGGGTATCTTTGTTATTGTTACCCGAACGGATGAATTACCCGGTGAAAGGAGGCTGCTTCATGTTTGCAAGAAATCAATGCGGAAATCGAAACGGATCTCGGCATAGCTTCGCATATGACAGCGCCAACCTGCATTCCGGGGGAATCACCATCCTCTGACCCGCTAAAGGGATACCATAGGGCTGCAGGTTCTTTGAAATCTGTAGCCTTTCTTTGCCTCTTCAGACATTTCAAAGAACCTGTAATAAAGTCGGAACAAGGAGGTTTCCAATGAGAAGACTTAAGATCCTGAAGCAGTTCATGAAAGGGAATTTGCTTCGCTACTTTACTGCCATTCTCTTTTCCGGGGTTGCAGTACTCGTTTCAGTTGTGAACCCAATGATCATCAGCTTCACGGTAGACTCGGTCATCGGAAACGAACCGATAGACCTGCCGCATTGGCTGATGGACCTGGTTACAGCATATGGCGGCAAGGAAGGCCTGGCCTCCAGGATATGGCTGCTGGGACTGTTGTTTGTTGTGCTCACATTGATATCGGGGCTGTTTCAATACCTGAAGGGCCGTTGGGTTTCCATCAGTTGTGAAAACGGGGCGAAGAACATCCGGGATACATTGTATGATCAGCTTCAGCATATGGAATATAACGAGCATGTGAAATCTCAGACCGGGGATTTGACCCAGCGCAGCACATCTGACGTTGAAACCACCCGGAATTTCCTGGCCAACCAGGTGCCGCAGGTTGGTGAAATCCTTTTAACCGTTGCCGTCACATTGGTAACGATGCTTTCCATTCATGTTGAATTAACGCTGTATTCCCTTTGTGTCATACCGTTTATCTTCCTGGCGTCGGTCATCTTCTTCACAAAGGTGAAGAAAACCTTCCGCAAGGTGGAGCAGACCGACTCGGAACTGCATACAACCCTTCAGGAAAACCTGACGGGTGTACGCGTCGTGAAGGCATTTGGAAGGGAAAGCCATGAGATTGAAAAATTTCGCGAAAAGAACCTGAATCACAGGAATCAGGTGCGGAAGCTGATCGACCTGATGTCGTGGTACTGGTCTTTATCCGATTTGATGTGTATGTCTCAGGCTGCCCTGGTTCTGTTCATATCGGTCGCCTGGGCAGCTAAGGGTCAGATCACTCTGGGCGTCGTAATCCTGTTCAGCGCCTATATCCGCAACCTGATCTGGCCCATACGCCAGTTGGGAAGGGTTATATCGGATATGGGGCAGGCTTTCGTGGCACTGGACAGAATCATCGAAGTGCTGGATAAGCCGGCCGAACCTAAGGATACGCAAGGCCTGACACCGGAGATCAAAGGGAACCTGGTATTTAATAAGGTGTCCTTTCAATACCCCGATGGCACAAGCCCGCTGAAGGATATCTCCTTTACGGTGAAGCAGGGACAGACTGTTGGCATCCTTGGGCCGACAGGCTGCGGGAAATCCTCTTTGATGCATCTGCTGGTTCGCCTGTTCGATTACCAGGAAGGCTCTATCAAGCTGGACGGAGTAGAACTGAAGGATATCGACAGGAAATGGCTCAGACGCCATGTAGGGATTGTTTTGCAGGAGCCGTTTCTGTTCTCGAAATCGGTGATGGAAAATATAAGGTTGTCAAAACCCGATGCAAACCGGGATGAAATTGAGAAAGCAGCGAAAATTGCAGCTATCCACGACTCTATTTTAACCTTTGAAAAGGGATATGACACGCTGGTCGGAGAACGCGGTGTAACCCTGTCGGGCGGCCAGATACAGCGTGTTGCCATTGCCCGCACGGTTTTAAAGGATCATCCGATCCTTATTTTTGATGATTCGTTAAGCGCAGTGGATATGGAAACAGACATTCTGATCCGGGATGCGTTGAGGGAACGCAGCAAGGGTGTAACCACCTTCATCATCTCCCATAGAATTAATACGCTGGCCCAGGCGGATTTTATCATCGTCATCGACAAGGGCAGGATTATCCAACAGGGAACCCATTCCGAATTAATCCGGGATGGCGGGCTGTATGCGAGAATATGGGCGATTCAAAGCTCTATGGAAGAAACTGAAGGGGTGGAGCCCGCATAAAAGCAGGATTGGGTGCACCATTTCCGCTGCAGGTTCCAATGGCATCAAAAGAAAACGATGGAGCCCGGAACCCCTCACAAGCCGATGAATAAAGGAGTGATACTTGTTTTATGGACAATACATTTCAGGAAGAAGTATTTTCAAAGGGCTTTAACCTGGAGCTTTGGAAAAAGCTGATCCATTATGCCAAACCATACAGGGGGCGGCTGATCGTGTTAAGCCTGTTTATGGCGGCTCTTGCCGGCGGGGATGCCGTCATTCCGCTGCTGCAGAGATATGCCATCGACAATTTCATCATGAAGCATAATGTTCAGGGCACCGTGATGTTTTATGTCGTCTATTCTTTGGTCATCATCGTGCAGATGATTGTTGTGAAGCTGATGATAACCTCCGCAGGCGTCGTTGAAACGGGAATATGCTATGACATCCGCAAGGATGGTTTTGAGCACCTGCAAGCACTGTCGTTTTCGTATTATGATACCACACCGGTGGGGTGGATGATGTCCCGCCTGACCTCGGATATCTGGAGGCTGGGGAATACGCTTTCCTGGGGCCTGGTGGATTTTTCATGGGGCTTTTGCATGATGATCGTTTCGTCGGTGGTGACGCTGGTGCTGGAATGGAAACTGGCCCTGATGACCTTTATCGTGGTTCCCATTCTATTTGTTGTCAGTGTTTACTTCCAAAAAAGAATTTTGTTCAGCCACAGGGATATCCGCAAGAATAACTCATTGATCACGGCAGCGTTCAACGAAGGCATTCAGGGCGTTAAGACAACGAAAACGCTGGTGCGCGAAGCCGAGAACCTGAAGGATTTTCAGGGTCTGACCACGGAGATGAACCGTAAATCCATCAAGGCTGCCACTTTTTCAGCCATTTATATGCCCATTGTTCTGCTGCTGGGGTCCATTGGAGCCGGTATTGCCCTGTGGCAGGGCGGGAACAGGGTGATGAACGAAACCATCAGTTATGGCACGCTGGCCGCATTCATCACTTATGCCATCCAGTTCTTTTATCCTATCCGGGATATGGCCAGAATTTTTACCGATCTGCAATCTGCCCAGGCATCTGCCGAAAGGGTGCTGTCATTGCTGGAAACAAAACCGGATATTCAGGACAGCAGCGAGGTTATTGGAAGGTATGGCCTGAACAACACGGAAAAATGGCCAAAGGTCGTTGGAAATATCGAGTTTAAAAATGTAACCTTCGCTTATAAAACCGGGGAGAAGGTGCTGGAGAACTTCAACCTTTCGGTCAGGGCAGGGGAAAAAATTGCCCTGGTCGGGGACACGGGCTCGGGAAAAAGCACAATCGTGAATCTGGCCTGCCGTTTCTATGAGCCTACCGGGGGACAAATTCTGATAGACGGCCATGACTATACGAAAATGCCCATGCTGTGGCTGCATTCAAACCTGGGCTATGTACTTCAGACACCGCATCTGTTCAGCGGTACGATTAGAGATAATATCATTTACGGTAAGCTGGATGCTACCGAAGAGGATATCATCCGTGCCAGCAAGCTGGTAAATCTGCATCATATCGTTGAGAAGATGGAAAAAGGATACGATACTCCGGTGGGCGAGGGCGGATCTCTGCTGTCTACCGGCGAAAAACAGCTTGTTTCCTTTGCACGGGCCATTATTGCCGACCCGGCCATTTTTGTGCTGGATGAAGCCACCTCTTCGGTGGACACCGAAACAGAGCACCTGATCCAGGATGCCATTGCAAATATTTTGCAGAACAGAACCAGCTTCATCATCGCTCACCGGCTTTCCACCATCCGTTCGGCCGACCGCATTCTGGTGATACGGGACGGTAAAATTCTGGAGGAGGGAACACACAGCCAGCTTCTGGCGAAAAAAGGGCATTATGCGAAGCTTTATATGAGCCAGTATACGCTGGAACTGGGTGCGGATGAAGCCGCAGAATAAACCTCTGCTCGATTGCACCGAACCCTTTTTGGTGCATTCACATAAAGTATAATATGCGGTCAAGCAATATAAAGGAGATGATCAAATGCCGTATATTATACCGGGAATGCACCGGCTGCCGCCGCTGCCGTACCCATACAACGCCCTTGAACCTGTGATCGGGGAGGAAACCTTAAGGATACACCATGACAGGCACCATAAAAGCTATGTAGACGGATTGAACAAAGCAGAATTGTACCTGGTGGAAGCACGCAAGACCAATGATATGGAATATATCAAATACTGGGAGAACGAACTGGCATTCAACGGTTCGGGACACATCCTGCATAGCATATACTGGACGGTAATGGCCCCTTTGGGCACCGGCGGACAGCCGGGGCCGCGGACAGTCACCCATGCAAACCAGTACTTCGGAAGCATCGAGGCCATGAAAAACCAGTTTATTGAAGCCACGCAAAAGGTGGAAGCGTCCGGGTGGGGTATTCTGACCTGGCAGCCTACCTGGGGACGGCTTGAAATTCTGCAGTGCGAAAAGCATCAGAACCTGACCCAGTGGAGCGGTATCCCGATTCTGGTGTGCGATGTATGGGAACATGCCTATTATCTGGATTACCAGAATAAGCGGGCAGATTATGTGAATGCATGGTGGCAGCTGATCAACTGGAATGAGGTTGAAAGACGGCTGACATTAGCCATCCGGGGGCAGGTGCCCCTGATCATGGAGGGGTAAGTAAAACTTTTTCACGAGGTATTGCATAATTATGCGTTATACCGTATAATTATGCAATACAAAGACAAATGGAGTGATGTACCATGGTAAAGGTATATGTAGACGGCCAGGAAGGAACCACCGGGCTTCAGATCAATGAATATCTTGAGAAGAGGAAGGATCTGGAGATCCTGAAAATAGAACAGGAAGAGCGGAAAAACCCGGAAAGGCGTTCTTTCTACCTAAACTCGGCTGATATTGTTTTTTTATGCCTGCCCGACACAGCGTCCAGGGAAGCAGTATCCCTTGTTACAAACCCGAAAACCAGGATCATCGACGCAAGCACTGCTTACAGAACCGATGATCAGTGGACATACGGGATGCCCGAGCTAAATCCGGGGCAAAGGGATAAGATCAGGAATTCGTCCAGGGTGTCGAACCCGGGCTGCCATGCCACAGGTTTCATCCTGAGCCTAAACCCGCTTGTACAGGCGGGAATTGTTCCCAGGGACTACCCGGTAGTCTGTTATTCGCTGACCGGTTATAGTGGTGGAGGAAAGAAGCTGATCCAGACCTTTGAAAGCAATGGGCTGGAGAACATCAACAGCCCGAAGCATTACGCACTTCAGCTGCACCACAAGCACCTGCCCGAGATGCAAAAAGCGGTGCAGCTTTCATACCCGCCTGCTTTTCTGCCGGTCATCGCAAATTACTACAAGGGAATGGTTACATCCATTCCGCTGCATACCCGGCTTTTGAGCAAGACCGTCACAGTTGCGGATGTGAAAGATGTCTTCTCGGAATATTATCAAAACGAACCCTTTATCAGGGTGATGGCATCGGACGATTCCTGCCTTGAAAAAGGTTATTTGAACACGGAATCCTGCAACGGTACAAACCGGCTTGAAATTCTGGTTTATGGCAACGATGAACAGATCGTCGTCATGGCCAGGTTTGACAACCTGGGCAAGGGCGCTTCCGGAGCAGCCATTCAAAATATGAACATCATGCTGGGGGTGGACGAAACCCTGGGACTGACCACATAAACATATTCACTGAATATGAAAGACCAGCTAATTAAAGTCAAGAGTTTTTAAGAAAAAGCTTTATGAATTTTTGAAAACTCCTGACATAGAAAAAATGCATAACAACAAGACCACCTTTGCGAAGTAGACATAAAATAGCTG
>Ga0116191_1002461_pt1 | contig 14104 bp, 14 predicted proteins | sample AD_UKC111_MetaG_FD_89897 | JGI IMG/M metagenome (GOLD analysis project Ga0116191, IMG submission 89897) | Active sludge microbial communities of municipal wastewater-treating anaerobic digesters from Hong Kong - AD_UKC111_MetaG | ecosystem: Engineered > Bioreactor > Anaerobic > Digestate...
AACAAACCTCTCAATTTCTTACAATGTTCTGGCACCCACAGATAGGCATCCACAGGATAGGATCCATGAACGCAATACTGGTAAATCTGGTTTCGTGGTGAACGGTCGTTCCTCTCGTCCAAAGAATTCATGCTTTGCGAAACAGCTTGCACTTTTACTATTGCCACACATAACAGGACAACAGTCAATAAAAAATTATTCTTTTTCATCATTGATTGAATTAATGTGTTATAAATATAATGACAAAGATACTTTGTTATTATCTAACGCAAGGGCGAGGATTTCCATGAAACAAGGGGAGTTTTCCGTTACCATCAGGAAAAAAATAAATTTATTGTTATTTTCCCACCTCCTTTTGCATTTTTACCCCCCTCGCGGATTAGAAGATGTCATTTATCTTTGCTTCGGAAATAAATATAGCATATCAATGACAAACTTGATCCAATCACATCTCTGCCTTCATGCAGGATTTGATATCAGTCAAATGATACTAGGAACAATGTATTTTGGGAGCAAGGTATCTCGGGATACATCTTTTCGGCTCATCGACTACTACTATGACCGTGGCGGTCGTGTTCTTGATTCGGCGAATAAATATGCGTCCTGGATAAATGGATATAGAGGAGGTGAAAGTGAACGCTTGATCGGGGAATGGTTGAAATTGAGAGGCGAGAGAGAAAAGACAATTATCATATCAAAAGTGGGATTTTCGTATGGAGAAATTCCAGCTTCGCTCAGTAGCCGAATCATCATCTCAGAATGTGAGAAAAGTCTTAAAAGGATGGAAACAGAATATATAGATATGTATTTCGCCCACTCTGATGACATGCATACACCACAACAAGAATATATGGAAGCATTTTATCAGCTCATGAAGGCTGGCAAAATCAGATCCGCTGGAGCAAGCAATTTCCATCTTGACAGATTGGAAAATGCGAACCAGACGGCCTCTCTGCTCGGTTGGGAGGGATTCTGTGCATTACAACAGAGGTACACAATTCTTATGCCTAAAGAAAAGGCTGATTTCGGAAATCAGATAATCCTCACTTCTGCCATGAAGTCATATTGCAATTCTCGTAAAATATCTATTATGGCTTACTCGCCACTGCTCGGTGGACTCTTCGATCACCCGACACTGGAACTCCCCTTGCAATACCAAACGAACGTGAACAATAAGAAGATGACTCTAATCAAAAAATTAGCTGACAAGTATCAAATAAAGCCCAATCAGCTTGTTTTGGCTTACTTGATGAGTGACAGTATAGGAATAACGCCTGTTATTTCTGGAAGTAAGATAGAACAAATAACAGAAAATACAGATGCATGCATGGTTTCGTTAAGCGATGCCGATATTGAAAGTTTGAAAACAATTAATTGATGAATAAGAAAATAAAAATTATATAGAAATTTTGAACATTATGAATATCGTAAACAAAACATGTGCTTTGACCATAGCCATACTGTCATTTTTTGCATCTGTCAGTGTCGCCAACCAAAAGTCTGATCTATCACAATATGATGTCGTCTGGAATAGTATGAGCCATAATTCCAGTGAATCTATGCCATGTGGTGGTGGTGATATAGGAACAAACGTATGGGTGGAGAATGGTGACATCATGCTCTATCTTAGCAAGAGCGGAGCTTTTGACGAGAACGGAATCTTCCCGAAATTCGGACGCATCAGAATCCATTTCAAACAGTCACCTTTCAAAGGGGGGCTATTTCAGCAAAAGCTGCATCTGAATAAAGGCTTTATCACAATCAATGGGAAAAACGCATTCACTGAAGTCGCACTGAAAGTCTGGGTTGATGTTTTCCATCCTGTCATTCATGTCGACATTCAGAGCACCAAACCCGTTGCCGCAGAGGCTATCTACGAAACTTGGAGATTCGAAGACTACGAATGGACAAGCGATCTGGAGTTTAATGCTAGCCGTGCTTTTATTCAGGCACCAGTAAAGCCAATAGTCAGAAAAGACAGTGTCCGTTTTCAAGATAATCAAGTTTTATTCTATCACAGGAACCGTGACTTGACGCTTTTCGATATGACTGTACAACAGGAAGGTTTGTATTGCATAAAATCGCAATTATGGAATCCACTGAAAGGTCTCACCTTTGGAGGATGTATGTATGCAGCCAACATGCACCCCGACGGTATGACATCGGGCATCTATGGAATAACTAGATACAGGGGGTGGAAACTGTCTTCCACCAATGAAGCAAGACATTTTAACCTAAATATTGTATTACACTGTGACCAGACATCATCTATTGCGCAGTTCTTGAGTGAACTGAAGAGGCTGCTTCCCAAGACTGCTACAGACCGTTCGGATGCGGAGAAAAGCCAGAAATGGTGGGAAAACTATTTTAAAAGGAGCTATATTTGTATCAATGCCGATAAACCAGACTCAACATCGAATGCATGGCAGATAGGACGCAATTACAATGTATTCCGCTATCAGATGGGCTGCAATGCGTATGGCAATTGTCCAACGAAATTCAATGGCGGTTTATTTACCTTTGACCCTTGCTATGTAGATGCAAAATATAAGGCCACACCCGATCATCGTGACTGGGGCGGAACTACATTCACTGCTCAAAACCAGAGACTACTCTACTGGCCTTTACTGAAGAGTGGCGACTATGATATGATGGCATCACAACTAGACTTTTATCTCCATGCACTCAAGAATGCTGAACTACGGACGAAACTATATTGGGGGCATGACGGTGCATGCTTTACTGAACAGATGGAAATGTTTGGATTGCCTGTCGTATACGAGTACGGATGGAAAAGACCGAGTTCTTACCCGGTAGGAGTAGAATACAATCAGTGGCTCGAATATCTGTGGGATACTTCTTTAGAGTTTTGTCTAATGGCTTTGGACAAACAGCAATACAACGGTGACGACATCACAAAATACATTCCGCTGATAGAAAATTGTTTGGAATTCTTCAACCAACACTATCAGCAAGAATCGTTGAAACGGACTCTGAAACCATACAATGGATATGGAAAACTGGTTATCTTTCCTGGATCCGCTACTGAATCATATAAGGTGACTTATAACTCCAGCTCTACTGCTGCCGCCTTGCACACTACATTACAAAGGCTGCTGGAGCTTCCTGGTAGCTACATGACTCCCGAACAAAGAATCCATTGGTCGGACATGCTCAAACGTATTCCATCTGTACCTACGATGCAAAAGGAGAGCCATATCATCATCGCACCTGCGCAAGCTTGGGACAGAATGTCAAATCATGAGATGCCCCAGCTTTACCCTGTTTTTCCATGGGGAATTTATGGCATTGAAAAACCTGACTTAAACATTGCGGTAGATACATGGAAATATGCTGCGGATACAATATTACAAAAGGAATGTCCGGATCTCAGCTGGCATCAGGATGCCATTTTTTGTGCCCGCCTAGGTCTAACAGATGAAGCCAAGGAGCGAATAACCCGCAAACTAAAAAATTCGGTGAGACGTTTTCCAACGTTCTGGGGTCCTGGGCATGACTGGGCACCAGATCATAACTGGGGTGGTTCTGGAATGATTGGTCTGCAAGAGATGCTTTTGCAGACAGACCACAAAAAGATTCTTTTGTTCCCGGCATGGCCGAAAGAATGGAATGTAAAGTTCAAACTACATGCCCCCTACCAGACTGTCATTGAAGGATGCCTTAAAGACGGAAAATTAATAGAGCTGAATGTATATCCAAGAGAAAGGGCCATGGACATCAAAAATATGTTGAAACAATAAATATAGTACAAAAAATGAAGAATGATATTTCTTTCATTATTTAATTTCTCTCCTCATTTTTTATAGAAAACCGACCTCTCTATCTAACATAAAAGAGTAACTTTGCATCAAATTTATTTTAACCGATAACATACATTTAAAATTCAAATGAGAAAGAATCTAAAAAATTCATTGACGGCATTGGTGCGTTATCAAATCGATTATGACATATTATCTATGTTCATATTTCTGGCGTTCCTTCTGATGCCTATCAAAGGATTCAGCTATCAGCCACGGTTTTCTACCGCAGGTTTCTACGAGCTCCCCAATACTGGGCGTAAAGTCTATTCCATGAACATGGCTTGGAGATTCCATAAGGGAAGTTTAAACGACATGCCCTGGCGTAATGATTACGATGACAAAGGATGGGAAACAGTCTCTCTGCCAAATGGAATTGAGCTATTGCCTGTAGATGCAAGCGGCGGTGTGAATTATCAAGGTGAAGTATGGTATCGAAAACACTTTATACCATCAAATGATTTGAAAGGGAAAAAACTCTTTCTTCACTTCGAGGGAATCATGGGCAAATGCAAGGTTTGGATTAACGGGATTCTTGTCAAAGAACACTTCGGTGGCTATCTGCCAGTTATTGTTTCTGTAGACAACCTGAAATGGAACCAAGATAACATCATCACAGTCCTTGCAGACAACTCAAATGACGGTACATATCCCGTAGGGCAACCGCAGGAACTTTTGGACTTCACTTATTTCGGCGGTATCTACCGTGACTGTTGGCTAATTGCACATAACAACATTTTCATTACCGACCCCAATTATGAAAACGAAGTCGCTGGAGGTGGATTTTTCATCTCTTACGATCGTATATCTGAAGAAAGTGCTGCCATAAACTTCAAGACACACATCAGAAATGAATCTGGGAATAAAGCCGTGGTTCATGTCGTATATGAGTTGACAGACTCAACAGGAGCGATTGTCAAAGTCATTGCTGATAAAATCAATCTAAAAAACGGGGATGCTTCCTACTCGTATGGCAAAATGCAATTACGACAACCGCACTTATGGAGCCCGGAGTCCCCATATTTGTACAGACTAAATATCTTTGTCAAGGATAACGATGGAAACGTCATCGACGGATATCAACGTAAGATAGGCATAAGAAGTGTCGAATTCAAACAAGCGGATGGTCTGTGGATAAACGGAAAACCTTACGGAAAAATCATGGGAACAAACAGGCATCAGGATTTTGCCGTCGTCGGCAATGCCTTACCCAATATCATGCAGTGGAGAGACGCAAAAAAACTTCGGGATGCAGGGTTGAAAGTCATCCGCACCCATTATGTGATTGACCCTGCATTTATGGATGCCTGTGACGAACTGGGGCTTTTCGCCTTGGTGGAAACGCCAGGATGGCACTAATGGACAGACCAGCCGATTTTTGCGGAACGTGTCTACAGTGATATCCGTAATATGATTAGGATACATCGCAACCACCCTTGCTTATTCTTTTGGGAGCCGATACTTAATGAGACAAATTATTCAAAGGAATTTGCGAAGAAAGCTGCGGACATCTGCAAACAGGAATATCCGTATAAATATAACACGTACGCTTGTGACGGGGGAAATGCCGGAGATGAATACTATCCTTTATTACTGAAGATAAGAGGTGGCGTAAAGCCTGACAAAACTTATTTTACACGAGAATGGGGAGACAATGTTGATGACTGGAATGCACAGAATTCAGACAGCAGATGTGCCCGAGGATGGGGTGAGGTGCCCATGCTCGTGCAGGCAGACCATTATGCGAATGTCTATAAGGGATACTACAATTCCATTCCGCAGATGGTGGGAGGTTGCTTCTGGCACTCATTCGATCATCAACGCGGCTATCATGCCGATCCTTTCTATGGCGGTATCATGGATGCCTTCCGACAGCCTAAGACGGCTTATTATATGTTCATGTCACAGCGGGAGAATGTCAAGAGCGACATCATCGCAGAAACAGGTCCTATGATATACATCGCTAACGAAATGACTCCTTTCTCGCCTGATGATGTGACAATCTATTCCAACTGTGATGAAGTACGCCTGACAGTGTTCAAAGGAGGGAAAGTTTTTCATTTCATCAAGGATAAAACGACTGATAAAAAACCGTCTCCAGTCATTGTCTTCAAGAATGCTTTTGACAAGGAAGGTTATAAGAAACTGACCCGTTCGAACAAACAGGATGAATGTTATCTCCTGGCAGAAGGTCTCATTGACGGTAAGGTCGTCGCTACCGATAAACGTTATCCTGTGGGACAAGCATACAAAATACGATTAAGACTTGACAACGATGGGACAAACTTAATGGCTAACGGTTCGGATATCGTAACCGTCATTGCAGAAATTGTCGATAAAAGAGGGTTCGTCAAACGGCTGAACAACAGCATCGTGAAATTTTCCATCGAGGGAGAAGGCAGATTATTAGCGAATGAGCAAACATCTACGAACCCGATTTCTGTCAGTTGGGGGTCAGCACCTGTTCTTGTGCAATCGACAGAGAAAGTTGGGGTAATCAAAATCACTGCATCACTGCAACAGGGAGGTATACGCAGGCCATTAGAGGGTGAACTCATTTTCAACAGCGTTCCTGACTCTCAACGGGAAATTTATTCATCTGCCGATTTAAAGAGTATGGCTCATATCCAAGGAAACAACACCATCAATACAGTTGGCAAAACAGAACTGGAGAGAGAAAATGAAAGACTTAAAAAAGAAATCAACGATTTGAAAGTCAAGAGCACAGAAAAGCAGCAGACACAATTCGGTATTGGAATAAATGATTAATGATGAAAATTAAAATGATTTTAATGGCATTCGCGCTCTTCTCTGTGAATGCGAACGCACAGTCAAAGCGTCTGTTTTCCACAGGATTTGAAAACGGAGTAAAAGTAGTTCCTGATGAGAAAGAGGTAGGCCAACTTGGACTTTTCAAAGGAAAAGACACGACAAAACCCAAACCAAACGACTGGGGGGAAATCAAGCCGGGAAGTGATTTGGTTCGCGCATACGTCTTTTACGAAGGCGGTGACGAATCCATGCGCTACGCCAGAGTGGAGACAGACCCCATCAATTCTGCCAACCACGTACTTCATTTCTGGGTGAACCAGGCGAATGCAATGAATGGGCAAAAAGCACGTGTACAGACTACGTTCCACCGTGACCAGAACAAGGGATTGAAGGTGCTTTCCTTTTCCGTCAGGCTTTTCATCCATCCTGACATGAAATTGCTGGAGCAGTTTCCCGGCTCAATCGGAGCATCACATTGGATTAACCAGACGCAATGGGTATCAATCATGGAATTTTGGAACCAGACAGGACAGACTTCTGACTATAAATTCCGAACCACATTGGCTTTGGAAAAAGCCGAAGGTGCAGGAAATCCCATCTACCTGTCGCTACAGGGAGATGATACGTACGGCAAAAATACCTTCAACACTTTATGGTTTCAAAAGAGCAAGATGTCTTTGCCCTACGGCAAATGGATGACATTCAAGGTGTATCTAAAAGAAGGTGACGCAAATACAGGCAGAGCCAGAATAGAGCTGGCGATTGACGGAGGCAAGTCAAAAACACTTTTCGATGTGAAAGGATATACCCATAGCAGGGGTGACACACATCCTGACGGATTTACTGACTTCACGCCAATGAAGCTCTATGCAGGAAAAGCCGTGACTGATTTCGTGAGAAGCAAAGGCGGTGCGTTACAATTATACTGGGATGACCTGTCAATTACAGACCCACTCGGGTTATTATCATACGTACACACATCGACAGAATGAAGAAAGGATTTGCAATATTGATTATCGTGTAACTGACACATGCTGGTATTTTAGTTTAATGGAAAACCGTAAAGATTTATTTCTATCCATTAGCTTATAAAATTGAATATGAATAATAATAAAACGATAGAGGATTATTACAAAAATAATTTTAACAATCTCGTGAAATATATAGGATGTGTTGTCAAAGACCAAGTTTCCGCAGAAGACATTGTGCAGGAAACCTTTCTGAGGGTGCTAAGCAACGACCAGATGATATGTACATCAACATTGGGAGGACTGATTCATTCCATTGCTATAAATCTTGCCTACGATCATTTGCGCCGTCGCAAGACTGCCAGTGATAATCAAATTTATCTGCAAGGTTGGGGATGTTGTTGCGATATGGAAACTGGTACTTTACTTAGCATCAATGAAATTACTGAATTTCTTGAACGAGGAATTGTGACATTACCAGATAAAAGTCAAACGATTTACAGGATGGATGTCTATGAAAGGCTAAAACCTCAAGATATATATAGAAAAACAGACATGAATCTAAAAGAGATAAACAATATCCTATATGTTTCCAGAAAAAGAATAAAAACATTCATGAATGAACAATATTTAAAGGCATAAAACATCCATACGGAATAGATGGAATTAGTTCCAAAAGGATATAAGATACATTTGGGGGGAGACATCCAGACACCAGTCCTCCCTGTCAGAAAGTATATCACTATTGATATTAAGTATTAAAACAATAATAAGAAAATGAAGAAACATATTATTTATCGATTGATGTTATCATGTTTTTGCATGTCGGTCACAGAAGCAGCCAGCTGCCAGAATATAGTTTTGGACAATTACTACAACAACGAATTTAATGCTCAGGGACAGTCATATCATTATCTGTGGAACGACACCACAATCGGGGGTTTTTCGCAATTAGGACAAATTTTTAGTGAAAATCATTGCAAACTGGGTATTTTGAAAAAGAAGCCGACTCCCAGCAATCTGAAGAAGGCGCAAATCTACATTATTGTTGATCCAGATAATGAGAAAGATACCAAGACCCCCAATTATATGGACGAAAAAGCAGCCACGGACATTGCGAAATGGGTTCATCGTGGCGGAAAGCTGCTGCTATTGGCGAATGACATATCTAATTGTGACTTGCAACATTTTAATCTTTTGGCAAATAAATTCGGCATGTCATTTTTAGACACAACCTTATATTTAGAGGCTAAGCCCATAAACGGCAAAAGGAATTTCAACAGTTGCGCCGTGACCGACCTGCCTGCCCACCACCTGTTTATTGGAGTTAACAAAATCTTCTTCAAAGGGATTGCGCCTATCAAATGTGACAAGCCTGCAAAAGCCGTATTAATGAAAAACAACAATATATTGATTGCTGAATCCCATTATGGCAAAGGTTATGTGCTGGCCGTAGGCGACCCATGGTTGTACAATGAATATATTGACCACTATTTGCTGCCCAAGGATTTTGACAATTATAAAACTGCGCAGAATTTGGTTAAATTATTGTTGAGCCATCAATAAAAGATCAACCGTACAAATTATAATGGATGTTGGCAGGGACACAATCCCTAGCCAACACCAGTATTATTTTATTCCTTGCAGGTTATCCATTAACAAAGCTGAGCAGGCCAATCTTCAAAATTGGAGCACATTGTTATCGTACTATAGAAAATGCCTGACTATATTGATTGACATTATTTTAGATTTTCCATCTTTTTCTGTTCTGTCCTAATGATGCTGTCAGATTTATGTCTTGATGCATCTTCATATTCATCAATTGTATTTATTATCAGTTTTACCTTGCCATGGTCATCCCTTTCAAATACATCCTCCAGATTTTGAATAGTTTTTGGAGCGATTCCAGTTGCTTTAAGATAGCGGTATTTTATGTCTGACTCCTGATATTTATTGATTTCAATGTTTTGTTTGGAATTGCAATACATAAAGACAAACAATATAATATTGTAGATGGCATAAATAGTCCATATCCAAAGATGACGTTTGAGAAACATCCAACGGAAGAGATGCTTTGCCCATTGCTGGGTCGCCCAATATCGTTTGTCATCCTGCAAAGTTTTGTATCTTTTTTGAAGAGATAAATATTGTTCATACAACTTTTGCATGTTGGCCTTGATAGTTTTTATTTTTTCTTCGTGGTCCTTCAATGTGATGACGCTTTGTGCCTCTTGTTGTGCTGGATGGGAGTCTAGGGCTTCAACAAGCTGTTCCACGTCATTTGCAATCTGCCCCATTGTCTTACTGATCAGGGCTATCTGCTTGCCCTGACTGTCAGCCTGCTCAATGATTCCGGCAAGCATTGCTTCTGTAGAATCGATTTTTTCCATATTTTTTTGTTTATTGTTTTATATTATCTGCGTCTGCCGCGTCTTTTCTTTCGGCGGATGCCGTATTCGTCGATGTACTCATCATCGCTTAAGTCATCTGGTGATGAACCGCCGCCACCTCCAGAGGGTGCGACATTCGGCGTATTCATTGCTCCCACTACTGCGTGTCCGATTCCAGACACGATACCCGTACTGACGGATGTCAATATGGAGGCTGTGTCTGATATAACGGATGAGACTATGTCGGAGGCAACGGTTGTATGCGAAGATGTGTTTTCATTTTCGAATGTTGCGCTTTCGTTTGCGGACGGATGCGAAGGCGCACATTCGTGTGAATTGGAATAACTGCGCTCTTGACCAGATGAACTAGGTGAACTTTTGTTCGTATGCGGATATTCCGCCATCTGCCGTCCGTTGTGCTGAAGAACTGCGGATATTTTTGAATAGCTGCAGTTCCTGTCTATCTTGGAACCGTTAAACTTTATGCCGTTCATCTCGAATACGACCCCTTGAATATCTACCGTGGAGCCCCGATGGATGAATGACACTTTTATCCCATCTTTTGATAACGCCTTTGTCAAATCCTCCCAATTTTTGCATTTGGGAACGGATTTCATCAGCGCGTCATAAATTCGGTATTTCGTGGAATCGGGTCCCTTTAGCCGCTCACGCTTCACGTGCTCTTTGCCTGCTGCGATATGCAGACCGTATTTTTTTGTCAGTTCCCAACATATTTTCATGCTGCGGAGACGGTCGTTCCTGTCTGAGATGAGTTTCCCGTCATTATCAATACGATTGAATACCAAATGACAATGTGGATGCTCACGGTCATAGTGCCGGGCAAGGATATATTGTGTATTCAGTATATTCATTCGTGCCATGTATTCTTGAGCTATACGGACCATCAGCTCATTGGTGATGCAATCCGCATCCTCTGCAGAAAAGTCGAGAGAGATATGTCCGACTGTCACGGAAACATTGTGATTCAACTGACATTGCAGATAAAAAGAGTCGATGATGGACTGCTTGTCGGTGATGAGTACGTCTTTGGAATCGATCAGTTCTGCATTCTTCTTTTCCTGCAACACATAACGCACCACACCTCCGTGGTCACGTCCTTTTGTTATCTTTGCAATCATATAAAATCGATTTTATAATATTATTTACTTGTTTGGCATTCTCGTGGTAGAGTTCTGCATCACGCTCATATCCATAGATGTTCGCCTGATGGGCAAGTTGGTTTTGATTGTTCCCGATGCCTGCCAACTTGTGGTACAAATCCAGATGAGCAGTACTGATCCGCTCAACTACTTGCCCCATCAGTATACACTGGCGTTGGAACTCAGTGAGAGAAATTCCAGCCTGCTTAGCCCTAGCCTTGACAATGAAATAGTCCGTAATGGACAGTTTTACATGAGGCAGCGTATATTCCTTTTTCTCGGTGGCGCCCAAAACTGGGCGCCCACCTTTATTTTTATTTTCTGTCATACATTATCAATAAATTTTGGATGAGACCAACGGGATTTACCCCCTTTTAAAAGTGTCATAGGAGTTTCGGGGACCCCGAAACATAAACTTGCTATTCAAAACAGCTCGTTTAGGAATACGCTATTTCAGCGCAAACTATCTCCAATGAATTGAACGACTTTTGTTAATTTATGTAAGCGATCATAAGTACGAATACCATACCTTTGTTTGAGCTGCTCGGTTGTAAGATTAGTTGTAAGAAGAAGGAGCATACCTGTTTTCTCAGATGAATCTACAAGTTCGGAAAAAGGTTGGCGATGTTCACCGTACCTTAAGTATTCGCTCTCAGTTCCTATATCATCGACTGAAACCAGATTTTTCTGTTTCATTTCATCTATTTTATTATTTAAATCAATCGCATCATAGCATGAAACAAACTTTTTATAAAAAAGATATTCTAAGACTGGTATAAATCTACTACAGACGAGAGTCTTACCTCTTCCGCAATTTCCGAGGCAAAGAAGCCCTCGGCCCTCATTATTTTCGAGCCAAGCAACCACATCGTCATATTCCGGCAACCATTGAGGTTTTGCAACAAAACGTGACAGACAGTCCCATAATTCCTTTTTTGCGTTTGGAATTTTTAAAAATTGGCGTATTGGCATTATATTACGATAACCAGACTCTTGTAATGATTGAATCGTATAATCAAATTCTAATTTATTCATAATTTACCATTTATTATCGTTTAAATATTTTGAGACAGAATTATCACTAAGTATAATATCATCTTTGTTTCCCTTTCGTTGAGAATTTGGACAAAGAGATTTAGAGTTATTTTTGTTTATTGTATATTCTTTATTATACCCTTGTGATTTATCATTTGCATTAGGGCTTGATATACCTCCGCTTTCTGTTTGTATATTGTTCGCTTCTAATTCGCTACCATTCGGTGATGTAGTTGTAGAACTGTCACCTGTAGTTTGTAACCCATTTGTTTTCTTATTTTTCAAGCCATAAGCATTTTCACTCTTGATACGGTTCTTATCAAGAGCGGGTTTAAAACTTAGGAAAATTGCTTTCGGAACGCCTTGGAGAACATCTTCTATTCCAAAAAGACAATAACGACAAATTGCTCTATAGACAGGTAACTGGTACATTCTAGGAAGTTCTTCTATCGCTTGGTAATAGGATAAGAAGAATGAAAAATATGATCTTATATTTTCCATATTACTTATTTATTATTGTTACATGTTCCATTTAACACAGATAGAACATCGCTATATCTATACATTACTTTCCGTGGTCCAACTTTGATGGAAGATAAGAGACCTGAATGGTTCCATCTCCAAAGAGTCGAGAAATCGACTTTAAGCAGATTTGCGGCTTCTTTTCTTGTTAGGAATTGTTCATGACTTGGTTCATCGCTTTGATTATCCTTACTAATTGAAAATCCAGTTAGGGATGTTCCGCTAGAAGCATGCACAGAATTTGCTATCTTATTGACGGCAGCTTCGAGATCTTCCTTTGTCATAACGACAAATTGACTTGTTACATTTGAATTCATTAGCTTATGATTTATAATATAAATAATGCGCTACCCAGGATGGTCTTCCAACCAACGCTAGTACTTCATTAACGGAACTCATGGAAGTTTTTGCTCCGAGAATGCATTGCAAAGGTATGGAATGCAATGCTTCAAAGCAAGCATAATGAATTGATTATCAAAAACTTTCGGTATAATTCGGTTTGCCTATAATATAGACTGAAAAAGTCCCACCGAATTCAGTATGTTTGTGGAATATGGCAGATAAAGTTCGGCCAAATTCGGTTATAAAAAAGTCATTGACTATTGCTTTATAGATAAGTCAATAGCCAATGACAATGAAAGTACAATAAAAGATGATGAATTTATCCAATTCACATAATTATTTCATTTTATCAAGATGAGATTCTATCCCCTTATTTTTTGAGTTTATTCATCTGCTTTGCCAAAAGTCCATTCATCCATATAATGTTTACTTTCTGTTTTTCTGGAAATTCATTTTTCCCAACGTTAGAAAGTTGCTCGCTATAATTAGAAGGAGATAAGGTGACATACTCTCCCCAATAGCTACATGCTTCTTTAAACGATGGAATACCTAAAATCCATCCGTTTTCTTTTGCACAATACAATGCCAAAAGCAACCTTTGAGCTTTCGGATCCGTGTCTAATTTAATCACCTTGCAAAGTGTTTCATACACAGGCTCCGATTCATATTCTTTAGAAACATAATTATCAATGAACTGCTTCCTTAACGTTGCTTCTCTACTTTGAGAAGGTATAACAATATCTATTATCGCACGAAGAAACGCGAAAAATCCTATCACACATAGTATAAGAAAAAAAGACACTATTAAAAGCACCAATCCATGAAACTTATTCGACAAACCTAAAAAACATATAGCTACACTTATAAAGACAACTATCAAAATAAAATAATAGAAAGCGTTGCTACTGAGATCTCGTTTCGCAGAAGCCCAATATTTGATACTATTGAAAAATTTTCTCCATTTTTTCTTGTTTACCATAAATCCGTAGCAAATTATTTATTATTATTTATAACGCTCTGAGGAACAATAAGTTCCCCAGAGTTTGCTCATGTCGAAAAATTCACTTACCTTAGTGCTACGAAACTTCTAACATAAA
>Ga0116191_1002462_pt1 | contig 14104 bp, 8 predicted proteins | sample AD_UKC111_MetaG_FD_89897 | JGI IMG/M metagenome (GOLD analysis project Ga0116191, IMG submission 89897) | Active sludge microbial communities of municipal wastewater-treating anaerobic digesters from Hong Kong - AD_UKC111_MetaG | ecosystem: Engineered > Bioreactor > Anaerobic > Digestate | place...
CCAGGTCCGCAGCAAAAGAGCGATTATCAAAAGACCAGCGGAACAGGCCGGCAGCACTTCCACTAGTCCAGCAACCACCCACCTGGGCCACCTTATCCGCGCTATTTCCCCAGTTTTGATAAAAACAATCGGGTACATAAGTATTATTACCACCCCCAACTGTGGCAGGCATCAAGAGCCAATCCGCCTTAGCAGAACAAGCGAAGTCTTTTACAAAACCATCGTCCGCAGGCAAAGTAATCCCGGAAGGCTGATAAGGTTCGGCAAACTTATTACTCACAAAACCGTTATCGGCGACATAAGGCTGTTTTTCGCTTGTTTTAATATTTATCCCGTCCACAAACTCCCATACATTGCCCCACAGGTCTTCCAATCCCCGGTAGCTGACCGATACTTTGCCGTCTACCCCCGATGTCACCCCATCAGAATACGTGGCAGCACTCCCGGAAGCCTCACCTAAGCTGTCACAGCCGCCTGTCTTTTGCCCGACGTGATAGATGATGTTGCCGATCGTTGTACTGAACGGATTTCCATCGACGGTAATAATGACATTACCTGTCTCTTCTCCCCCTGGCGTTTTCTCCGGCTCTATTTTGGTTATGGTTCTATGTTGACACACTTGCCCTCCTCCTAAGGTTGTACCTACACCTACTACTCGACCCACCTCAAAGAAGTTACCTGTGGCAGAAGAAACGATAATCGTATTGCCCGGCTCTGTTGACGCTACGGTTACCGTATCACCCGCAATATACCTCAATCCCGTAATCCCTTGCCCTATCGTAGCTTGACTATTCGTATCGGCATATTCCACCAGGTAAAGCAACGCCACAGCATTACGAGTCAGCGCATCAACAATTTCCCAGCCCGTTCCTCTGTTTTGCGCCTGAGTTCTAAACGTATTTATGTTTCGAGAAACAGCGGGCAATACACCTGAAACTGAGGTAAGTTTTGTTTTACCACCCTCGACAGTTTCCCCGGCCTTATATGCTCCCATATAAATACATTCCTTTTCTACCCCTGCGCGGATAAAGGCTGGATGTAGCTTAAAACCTTCCGCTGGTCCGTCAGCCACCCAAAATTCATGCACCATTCTCTTCTGTCCGTCACCGATCTCTACTTCACTACAGGTATGCTTATAATAGAATTTAGGAATCTTGACCATGACTTGCCCATCTATATTTTCACGTTGCATCCCGCTCCAAGGAGAAAACTCATCGAAATCCGCTCCGGCCGTTTTCCCTGCGGCAGCCCCTAGTCTCGTCATGGTCGTGAGGTTGTTATTTTCCTCGCCAACGGCTGGCCATCTGGCACCATAAGTATTCGCATCCTCTGTACTCGTTGTCACATCTACTTCATTAGAATCCCCGGCGTTATTGCCTCCGGTAACCACCAGCTTGAATTTGTATGTTGCCCCGGCTGTCAAGCCCACTACTTTGGCGGATGTTGCTGTTGGTTCTATCGGTGCCGTATAGGCTTCTGTCCATTCGCTCCATGTTTCATCCACACTGTTATATGTAGACTGTTTAATCTTAATGCCTGTGGCTCCAGCTGCCGCCGTCCACGTGAAAGTAGCACTGGTTCCGTCATTGGTGCTACAGGCAAAATCACCGATCGGAGCAGGATTAACCGTGACCACACAGCTATCAGTCTTATTGCCGTCTACTGTGGTTACAGTGATCGTTGCCGTTCCTACACCCACTGCGGTTACCTTTCCGGTACCATCCACGGTGGCCACGTTGGTATCGCTGCTTTCCCAGTCTACCGTTTGATTGCTGGCATCCTCTGGTGAAACAGTGACGGTAAGGGTTTCGTTTTCTCCTACTGCTAAGGTCGTCGTTTCCTTATCCAAGCTAACACCGGTCACCGGTACTGCTTCCACAAAATTAATCGTATACGTTTGCTTAGAAATTCCATCTTCCGCCGTTACTTCCACGGAGAAGGTTCCTGCTTTATCAGTAATCGCTACGGTGTATGGTGAAGCTAAATCTGTCGTAGCTCCTGCTGTTGCCGCAAAGGTTACTTCCACAGAAGCGGTGCCGTAAGGTACCACCACATTATCATAAATATATGTTCCCGGAGCAAAGGCAATTGTCCCCGGATTTACTGCTAAAGAAGTCAGACTCGCCTCGCCATTTGAAGCAATGGTGACGGTGACCTCGTACTCCGCCGTTGAACCATCTGCGGCGGTGACAGTATAGGTCACCGGGTTGGCTATGGAATCAGTGAAATCCTGCGGTGTTCCCGATGCAGGGGAAATACTCACTCCGGTATGTTCAATCATCGGCACTAATGACGTCACATCCGTCCCGTAAGGTACGGTTACGTTAATCGTTTTCGGATTAGCCTCTTCATCTATAACACCAATCCCTACCGGCTCTGGCTCTGACTCTGCAAATAAGTGAAAAGCAGTGATCGCTTTCGCGGAACTTTCCCCAACAGTAAAGCATACGGTATAGGTTTGCGTCCTGCCGTTTTCCGCTCTTACCACTACGGTCGCGATATTATCTGGTTCCGTTATGTCTGTGGCTTGCGTTACCACCACTTTAGCTTTGGCATGACGGGCTTCCGCCGTAACAAGTGGTAAATCATCTTTCGTACTGCCATAAGGCAAGACGAAATCATAGGATGATCTATCAGCAACAAAGCCCCCTACTGTCGTCCCGTTTATCATTAAATCGCTTAAAGCGGCATCTTTGCTTTTTTTCTTTTTGGGTTCGGTATATTTATATTCCTCTGTGATTGTTTTCCCTTCCACTGTAGCCTGAACGCCGTCCGCCACCAGCACATTCTTTGCCTGTGCCGCAATTACTACACCATCCACCGCCGCAACTATAGCTGCCTTGCTCCACTCCGGTATTTGCGCCTGGTCAATGAATTGGGCAAGTGTATCCTGCGCACTATCAACCTCGGTACGATTAGGATTATTATCGGTATTATCAAGATTCTCATTGTTATTAATGTTATCAATGTTCCCATTGTGATAAACTTGAACACCGTTATTTATCGGCAGAATCCGGGCAAAAACCGCCGCTGCTTCCTGGCGGGTAATGGGATTCTGCGGCTTCACCGTGCCATCCGGGTAGCCGCTAAGATAGCCCACGGCCGCCGCATTGGCAATTTCCCCGGCAAACCAGTCTGTTGCCGCCACGTCAAGATAAGCGGCTGGAGTGTTTGCCATCTTGGTATAGCCAAAAGCCCGGTTGACCAGCGTCACAAACTCGGCCCGCGTAATGGAGCTGTCCGGCCGGAAACTACCGTCAGAGTAGCCCCCCCGCCAACTCACGCACCGTTCAGGCTTTGATCTCCTTTTCCGCTGCCACATTTACACCATCTGGTTTGGGCCCTCGAGCCCACCAGATATACTTATAATAGTTTTGGCATTAAAATACCGAATACGCAAACGCGATACAAGAAATATAATATATCGTTTTAGACGTAGAACTACCGGAGGGTAACTATTCTTGGGCAGCGAAACGTCCTTAGCGAAGGCGAGGCTAGTGAAACACGAAGCGCCGACACGGATGTCGGCGCTAGAGCGAACTGAGTATGGAGCGAATTGAGCCCGGTCGATTTCACGCCGAGCCAAGCTTAGGACTGTTCTATCCAAGAATTCGGAAACCCGAGGCAGTTCTCGGCTAAAACGTACAAAGCGAATATCTCACACTATTTCTGAACGATCTCGTAAGTATCCCGGGCAATCATTAATTCTTCATTCGTCGGGATTACCAGTACTTTTGTTTTCGCATCGGCCGTGGAAATATCAATTTCTTGACCGCGAATCTTATTCTTTGCGGAATCGATCTTTACGCCCAGATACCCTAAGCCATCACAAATGCTCTCACGCATGGAAGCGGAGTTTTCCCCTAAACCTGCCGTAAAGACAATCGCATCAACCCCGTTAAGTACAGCTGCATAAGCCCCGATGTATTTTTTAACGCCATAAGCAAAACGATCCAGAGCTAATTGGGCCCGCTTATTCCCTTCGCCAGCCGCTGTTTCCAAATCTCTGAAATCGCTGCTTACCCCGGAAAGACCTAATACGCCGCTCTTTTTATTGACAAAATTATTTACCTGTTCGGTCGTCCACCCTTCCTTTTCCATTAAAAAGGTGATTACCGTGGCATCAATATCGCCGGAGCGAGTGCCCATCATTAATCCTTCCAAAGGCGTAAAGCCCATGGTTGTATCAACGCTCTTCCCGCCATCAATGGCCGCAACGCTTGAGCCATTTCCAAGATGACAGGTAATCAGCTTGCATTCTTCGGGCGCCTTCCCTAAAAGAGCAGCCGCCCGCTGGGAAACATATTTATGCGAAGTGCCGTGGAAACCGTATTTACGGATCTTGTACTTTTCGTAATATTCATAAGGAATCCCGTACAAATATGCTTTCGGCGGCATTGTTTGATGAAAAGCCGTATCAAATACCGCCACCTGAGGCACATCCGGCATTAGGCGCTGACAGGCCTCGATGCCCATGATGTTCGGCGGATTGTGTAACGGTGCCAGTTCGATGTTTTTCTTGATGGCTTTCATTACATCTTCTGTCAAAAGCACAGAGCCAGAAAAATATTCCCCGGCATGGACGACCCGGTGCCCCACGGCGGCAATATCCTTCATCGATTTAAGCACGCCGTATTCCGGGTGGACAATCGCGTCCAGCACAAGCTTAATCGCCTTTTCATGATTAGTTATTTCTGCCTGAATTTCTTTCTTTTCCTCTCCGTAACGATGCGTCAGGATGGAACCCGGCAAACCAATCCTCTCCACCAGCCCTTTGGCCATTACTGCTTCGTTTTCCATGTCAAAGAGCTGATATTTGAGTGATGAACTGCCACAATTAATTACCAGGATCTTCACGTTTTTTCCCCCAATCTTATAAATTAACCGAAAAGTTATTTTAATGTCTATTATAACAAGAACACTACAGGAACAAAAGTCTTTTTGCAAATTTTGCCGTTATTCCTCTTCGCCTTTTTCTTCTTCTTCGTTTTCCTCCTTATTGGCGACCCGGGCTAACGCCACTAAGCGATCTTCGCCATCCAGCCTCATCACTTTGACCCCTTGGGTGGCCCGTCCAAACTGGGAAATGTCGTCCGCCGAAATCCGGATCATGATCCCCTCTAAGCTAATCAGCATAATATCATCGCCACCGACGACCGTCATGATCCCCACAACTAAGCCGGTTTTCTTGCTGATTTTCATGCCGATCAGGCCTTTGCCGCCCCTGTTCTGTGTCCGGAACTCCGTAAAGATCGTCCGTTTCCCATAACCTTTTTCCGTCACAAACAATAGGGCCGCCCCGTCATCACAAATATCCATGCCGACCACGGCATTCCCTTCATCCAAAGAAATCCCCTTGACGCCCCGGGCCGTGCGTCCCATTGCTCTGACGTCTTCTTCCGAAAACCTGATTACCAACCCCTCCTTCGTGGCCAGGATGATATCGTTGGTCCCGTTGGTTAACTGGACCCCGATTAATTCATCATCCTCATCCAGGGTCAGCGCAATAATCCCGTCTTTGCGATTAGTGTCGTATTCGGCCAGACTGGTCTTTTTCACAATCCCGTTCCGGGTGGCTGTAAACAAATACAGCCCTTCGCTATACTCACGGATGGGGATAACCGCCGTAATCTTTTCATCTCCGGTAATCGATAAAAGATTGACAATGGCGGTCCCCTTCGCCTGCCGACCGGCCTCGGGAATCTCGTAAACCTTCAGACGATATACTTTTCCCTTGTTGGTGAAGAAAAGCAGGAACTGATGGGTTGTGGTAATAAAGAGATGCTCCACAAAATCCTCTTCCTTGGTGGTGATGGCCGTGATCCCCTTGCCGCCTCTCTTTTGATTACGATAAACGGTCAGCATCTGCCGTTTGATATACCCGCCATGGGTAATCGTAATCACCACATCCTCATCGGCAATCAGATCCTCGATAGCCAGATCCTCCTCCTCAAAACTGATTTGGGTCCGGCGGGCATCCTGATATTTCTCCTTAATCTCGCTGATTTCTTCTTTAATAATTTTCAAGACTAAATTTTCATCGGCCAAAACACTGCGTAAATAGGCAATCCGCTCGATCAGCCCGTTGTATTCTTCTTCGAGTTTATCTCTTTCCAGGCCGGATAATTTCCCCAGCCGCATATCCACAATCGCCTGGGCCTGCTTATCAGACAAAGCGAAACGCGCCATTAAGTTTTCCTTGGCCGCCTCAATATTGCGGGATTGTCTGATGATCCGGATAACCTCATCAATATGATCAATGGCAATTTTTAAGCCTTCGACAATATGCAGTCTTTCTTCGGCTTTCCGTAATTCAAAGCGGGTCCGCCGGACGATGACATCCTTTTGATGCTCCAGATAACAATGGAGCATCCCCTTCAGATTTAAGACCTTCGGCTCGCCGTTCACCAGCGCCAGCATAATGACCCCAAAGCTGTCCATTAACTGCGTATGCTTATGCAGCTGATTTAAAACTACCTGGGGATTGACGTCTTTTCGTAATTCCACCACAATATGCATCCCGGCGCGGTCCGATTCATCACGTAAATCGGTAATGCCGTCAATCTTTTTCAATTTCACCAGCTCAGCCATCGTTTCGATTAACTTCGCCTTATTCACCATATAGGGCAATTCGGTAATCACGATGCGCATTTTGCCGTTATTCATTTTTTCGATTCTGGAAACACCTTTAACGCGGATGGAGCCCCGGCCCGTCTCATAGGCCTGCCGGATGCCTTCCCGGCCCATAATGATGGCCCCGGTCGGAAAATCCGGTCCTTTGATGGTCTGCATTAATTCCTTGACCGTAATCTGCGGATTATCAATCAATTTGATCAGGCCGTCGATTACTTCCCCTAAATTGTGGGGCGGGATATTGGTGGCCATCCCGACCGCAATTCCGGAAGAACCGTTAACCAGTAAATTAGGAATCCGGGACGGTAAAACCGCCGGTTCTTCCAGGGATTCATCATAGTTAGGAATAAAATCAACGGTTTCCTTTTCAATGTCTTTCAGTAATTCCACCGCAATCTTAGACATCCGTACTTCGGTGTATCTCATCGCCGCCGCCGAATCACCGTCGACGGAACCAAAGTTCCCATGTCCGTCCACTAATTGATAACGGGTTGAAAAGTCCTGCGCCAGGCGCACCATGGCATCATAAACCGCTGTATCCCCGTGGGGATGGTAACGTCCTAAGACATCACCGACGACACGGGCCGATTTTTTATAGGGCTTATCGGAGGTCATCCCTGCTTCATGCATGGCATAAAGAATCCGCCGGTGCACCGGTTTTAAGCCATCGCGCACATCAGGAAGAGCACGGCCCACGATTACGCTCATGGCATAATCGATGTATGACTTCTTCATTTCCTCTTCTAACTGCACGGGAATAATTTTCCCATCGCTGAAATTCTCCACTAATTTTCCACCTCGCAGCACTCAATTTGAGCACAAATATGTTTATATATCCAGGTTCCGTACATACTTCGCATGACTTTCAATAAATTCCCGCCGCGGTTCCACCTTATCCCCCATTAAAACAGTGAAAATCTCATCTGCCTCCAGGGCATCCTGCACACTCACCTGCAGGATCGTCCGCTGTTCAGGATTCATGGTTGTTTCCCACAACTGCTCCGGATTCATTTCCCCAAGACCTTTATATCTTTGAATGGTATAACTGTTTTTCGGCAGACCGGCCGTCGTTTTTTCCAATTCCTGATCTGAGTATAAATAGATTTCCTCTTTCCCTTTTTTCACCTTATAAAGGGGTGGCTGCGCAATATAGACATAACCTGCTTCGATGATGGGCCGCATATACCGGTAGAAAAAGGTTAAGAGCAGGGTCCGGATATGGGCACCGTCCACATCGGCATCAGTCATAATCACAATCTTATGATAACGGGCTTTGCTGATATCAAAATCTTCGCTGACGCCTGTCCCGAAAGCCGTAATCATCGCCCGGATTTCCTCATTGCCTAATATTTTATCGAGTCTTGCTTTTTCCACATTAAGAATTTTCCCGCGCAAAGGCAAAATAGCTTGAAAACGTCTGTCTCTTCCCTGTTTTGCGGACCCACCGGCGGAATCACCTTCCACTAGATAGATCTCCGACATCGCCGGATCCTTAAAGGAACAATCGGCCAGTTTGCCGGGCAGGGAATTTGATTCTAAAACGCTTTTCCGCCTGGTTAATTCTCTGGCTTTCCGGGCAGCTTCCCGTGCTCTGGCCGCATTTACGGCTTTCTCCACGATTCTTTTGGCGACCGTCGGATTTTCTTCCAGAAATGTGGCCAATCCCTCGTTCACCACTGTCTCCGTAAGACCCCTTAAATCGCTGTTCCCAAGCTTCGTTTTCGTTTGTCCTTCAAATTGCGGTTCTTTCACTTTGACCGAGATCACCGAAGTAAGCCCTTCGCGAACATCTTCACCCGATAAATTAGCATTGCCTTCCTTTAAAGCATTCACTTTCCGGGCATAATCATTGATCACACGGGTTAAAGCCGCTTTATAGCCAGCTTCATGGGTGCCGCCCTCAGTGGTATGAATATTATTGGCAAAGGAAAAGAGATTTTCCGCATAGCCGTCATTGTATTGCATGGCAATTTCAAATTGGGTGCCGTCTTTTTCGGCCGACAAATAGATCGGCTTGCTATGCAGGCAATCCTTATTTTTATTCAGATACTTGACAAAATCAATAATCCCGCCTTCATGATAGAAAACCAGTTCTTGCTCTTCCTCACCACGATGGTCCCTGAGGATAATCTTCAATCCTTTATTTAAAAATGATAATTCCCTTAAGCGATAACTTAAGATTTCCAAACTGAATTCGGTTTCATCAAAAATCAGGGCATCCGGTTTAAAGGTAATTTTTGTCCCGGTTTTCTTGGTAGTCCCAATTTCCTTCAGTTCACTGACCGGTTTTCCTCTTTCGTATTTTTGCTGATAGATCTTCCCGTCACGCTTAACCTCCACAATCAGCCATTCGGATAAGGCATTTACCACTGAGGCGCCAACACCATGCAAGCCCCCGGAAACCTTATAACCCTCCCCGCCAAATTTTCCACCGGCATGTAAAACGGTTAAAACCACCTCGACAGCCGATTTTTTCGCCTGGGGCTGAATATCAACGGGGATACCGCGTCCATTATCGGAAACAGAAACACTGTTGTCTGCTAAAATATCAACCTCAATTTTATCACAACATCCGGCCATAGCTTCATCAATACTATTATCCACAATCTCATAAACCAGATGATGTAAACCACGAGAACCGGTACTGCCAATGTACATGCCCGGACGTTTTCTGACGGCCTCCAGTCCCTCTAAAACCTGGATCTGGCTGGCATTATACTCCTGCCTTTCCGTATTGGTTCCGTTCGCTCCGTTCTGTTTAAGCTCGTTCAAGTTCTTCACCTCTCGCTTTAATCAAACTTTAAACAAAAAAATTATTATTGCCGCTCATCACCCTTTTTTGCAAGGTATCGGCGGAAATGGGCGATAAATAAATCTTCTTGCTGGTGACAATAAAGCTTTTGATTTTTTTGTCTTCTTCCCCCCGGATCACTAAATGTTCATTCGCGGCAATTTCCATAAATTCCTTGGTAGCCCGGCTTTTTTTGATTAAATTATAATCAAAAATGCCGATAATGTCTTTTTGAAAAACCAGTACTTCACTACCCAGATGTAAAAACATATTTTTCTCCCTTCACTAAGATATTACCGCAGAGTTCCCTTTTCAACAATAATCGTGGCAATATTACCTTTGTTTTTCCACAAAAACGACAGATCTTCCGTTGTCGTAATAAAACATTGAATGTCTTTCTCCTGAATGATTCTGAGTAAATGCTCCCTTCTTTCCTGATCCAGTTCGGAAAGCACATCATCTAACAATAATAAGGGATATTCCCCGGTTTCACTTTTAACAAACTCCAATTCCGCCAGCTTGATGGCTAACACGGCCGTGCGGTGCTGACCTTGTGACCCGTAGTATTTCAGATTTAGCCCGTTTAAGGTAAGCAACAAATCATCCCGGTGTGGGCCCCATAAAGTCATCCCTCTGATTAATTCTTCTTTTTTTACTTTTTCCATTTCATTTAGCAATATTTCTCTAAGCGTATTGCCTGTTTTTAACTCATTTTGCCGGTTAAATAAGTATTTAAACTCCAGATTTTCTTTTCCTTCCGTCAGTTTACGCTGCATTAATCTTGTTAAGGGTGTCAGTTTTTCCAAAACCTGTAAACGTTTTTGAATAATTTGCTCACTTAAGTTTAATAATTGCAGATCCCAGATTTCCAGTTCGGCCAAGCCTTTTTCCCGGCCGTTAATTTTTTTCAGCAAATGGTTACGCTGTTGTAACAGCCTCTGATATTGCTGCAGTTGTCCGTAATATCCCGTACTTACCTGGGCAATATCATTATCCAATAAACTACGGCGCTCCCCGGGCGACCCTTTGACAATATTTAAATCCTCGGGGGCAAAAAGGACGGCCGTTAGATTGCCTAAGAAATCCGCCATTTTTCTTATTTTCAGTCCGTTAATCCTGATATTTTTCACTAATTTTTGTTCGGTTCCAAAAAAAACATCAATACTACACTGCCCCATCTTATTCTTAATCTCAGCGTTTATTTTAAAAAACGGCTGATCCCATTTAATAAGCTGGGCATCACGTACTGATCGATATGCTCGGCCGATGGCCAGATAATAGATAGCCTCCAATAAATTAGTTTTTCCCTGGGCATTTGCCCCGGTTAATAAATTGATTTGTGCCATAAAATCTCTGCTCAGACTGGTATAATTGCGATAATTATTTAAAGTAAGTTTTTCTAGATACAAAGGAGATAACCCTCCTATGATTATTTAACATCTTACCGGTAATACTAAATAAAGGAAAGTATCACTCTGCACAGGCCGAATAATCCCGGGGCTTAAAGGACCGGTAAATTCAATCGTTAATTCTTCATCATCAATCACCCGGAAAACATCCAAAAGATAACGGTAATTAAAGGCGATTTTCACCGGATCTCCTTCTGTATTTATCAGGATTTGTTCATGCCCCTGCCCTAATTCGGATTGGGAAAATAGTTTTAAACTATTTTTTTCGATCTCCAGATGAATCGTATTACTACTGTTATCCAGCGAAAATAAAGAAATTCTTTCCACAGCCTCCTGTAACGCTTTCGTGCTTGTTCTGATTTTTAAGGTATACTGGGAGGGAATTACCTGTTGGTAATTGGGAAATTGTCCATCAAAAAGCCGACAGACAATTTGAATATTATCAATCGTGAAAGTGGCCAGGTTTTTGGCAATATTCATTTCGCAAAAGGCTTCCTCATCCTGAATGAGGCGCGCCATTTCCGCAAGAATTTTTGCCGGCACAATAAAACTGAAATTTTTCTTCTGCTTGTTTTGGAGAGATTCTCTTTTCAGGGCCAAGCGATGGGTATCGGTACTGATCATTCTAATTTCATTATTATCTATTTCACAAAGCACGCCCGTAAAGAGCGGTCTGTTTTCATCGGTACTACAGGCAAAAACAATCTGTTTCACCATTTGTTTTATTTTCGCGGCCTCAATCGTTAATTTATGTTCCCCTTCCACCTCCGGTAACTGCGGAAACTCGTCGGCCGCCATGGTTTTCAGATTTAATTCCGAGTTTTCATAACGGATCATTAATTCATTGTCCTGGATTAATTCCAAGGTAATGACAGAATCCGGTAATTTACGAACTATTTCGGTAAAATAGCGGGCAGGGACAACTGTTATTCCTTCCGTAAGCACTTCAGCCGGGACCTTACATTGGATTCCGACCTCCAAATCGGTAGCCGTGAAATAAAGATGATCCCCTTTCGCTTCTATTTTAATACAGGTTAAGATAGCCAGCGTATTTTTGGTATTCACTGCTTTCTGTACTGCTGAGACCCCAAACAAGAGATTTTCTTTTGTTGCCGTAATCTTCATAAATAAATCCCTCCACTTTTATTAATCCAAAAAAAACAGTAGTAATAGTAATAGTACTTGTGGAAAAGTGTAAAACATTGTGTAGACGTTTATTTAGTAAGCGGATAGCCATTTAATAAAATGTGGACAACCATCATTACCTGTCCACATAAAGCACGTATTATTCTGTTATAAAAAAGTTATACACAAGAAATAGGCAAACTATCCAGAGAAATATCCACTTTGATTATTTCCGCATTGTTTAATGTTATTCCTTTAATTTTATATCTTAATTTTTTATCAATATTGTCATTTATCATTTTTGATTTGCTCAATTAATGATTGGACTGTTGCTTCTAACTGGGGGTCACTTTTAATGCTTTGCGAAATTTTTTCATAGGCGTGAATTACGGTGGTGTGGTCCCGGCCCCCAAATTCTTCACCAATCTTCGGTAAGGATAAATCCGTTAACTCACGGCATAAATACATGGCCACCTGTCTTGGAAAAGCAATATTTCTGGTCCGTTTTTTGGCTTTAAACTCGTCCAGCTTTAAATTATAGTAATCAGCGACCGTATTTTTAATTAAATTTACGGAGATTATTTTTGGCTGGGAGGAGGGAATAATATCTTTTAAAGCTTCTGAACATAATTCCATGGTAATATCCCTGTTACTGAGCGAGGAATAAGCAATGACGCGGATTAGCGCTCCTTCCAGTTCCCGAATATTCGATTGAATCTTATTGGCGATATAATAAAGAATCTCATTGGACACCTTGATGTTTTCCTGATCTGATTTTTTCCGGAGAATAGCAATTCTGGTTTCTAAATCAGGAGGTTGAATATCCGTGATCAGACCCCATTCAAAACGGGATCTTAAACGATCTTCCAAGGTAGGAATGTCTTTAGGCGGGCGGTCGCTGGAAATAACAATCTGCTTATTGGCTTCATGCAGCGCATTAAATGTATGGAAAAATTCTTCCTGTGTTGCTTCTTTTCCCGCTAAAAATTGAATATCGTCAATGAGTAATACATCAATATTCCGGTATTTATTGCGGAATTTTACTGTTTTATCATCTTTAATGGCATTAATCAGCTCATTGGTGAATTTTTCAGAGCTGACATACATTACCCGGCAGTTATTCTGATGCTGCAAAACATAATGACCGATCGCGTGCATTAAATGGGTTTTTCCCAAACCAACCCCGCCGTAGATGAAAAGCGGATTATAGGCTTTGGCAATTGCTTCCGCAACTGCTAATGAGGCGGCATGGGCAAAGCGGTTGCCGTTACCGACAATAAAAGTTTCAAAAACATATTTTGGGTTTAAGGTGCTTAAACCATAATCATCCTGATTAAGAATAGTGTTATAGTTGTTGTGGCTGTGGAAAGGTTGTTTTTGATTGGCAGCAGGATTATTCAAACTTTCTCCCGGGGTATAAGATTTTTCTTCTTCCGTAGTCAGAAAATGCAGAGATAAATCGGTTTTATTCAAAATATTGGCCGCTTTATTTTGGATTAGGCTGTAATATTTTTTTTGCAGCCAGTCTTTGGCGAATTCGTTCGGAACGACAATTACCAGTTGATTGTCGTCAATCGCCAAAAGATTAGTGGATTTAAACCAGGTATCAAAGCTTGGTTTGGACAAATCTTTTTCCAACTCGGACAGAATTAATTGCCAGGTATCAGCTTGCAACTCTTTTGACATGAAACAACCCCCCGAAATGATGTTAATTATAGAATATTGTGCCGCATTAATTATGTCTAAGGATATGGTTAAAGGAATTTAAAGAGAAAAAAAGAGACCAGATTTTGAAGTTCTGGCAGTTTTAAAAACTATCCATAACATTAGCACAATTATACACGATTAATTCAGCAGTTTATCACATTTTATACACAAGGTTATCCACAAATTGTGGATAAAAACAGTACTTTTACCATCTCATTATTAATATAGTACCAAAATCAGGCATAGTTATCAACAGAAAAATATTTTATCCACAAGAAAAATATTTTTTTCAAAAGCATTTTGTTTTCACGCTAACCATAGTGTAAAATTGTTGTAGGAAAAAATAAACAAGAGACAACCTTCTTTGGTAAAATGGAAGTAATCAGACAAACCATTTACGTGGAAGGAGATGTCTCTTGTGAATACTATTTTACTACAG
>Ga0116191_1002464_pt1 | contig 14092 bp, 17 predicted proteins | sample AD_UKC111_MetaG_FD_89897 | JGI IMG/M metagenome (GOLD analysis project Ga0116191, IMG submission 89897) | Active sludge microbial communities of municipal wastewater-treating anaerobic digesters from Hong Kong - AD_UKC111_MetaG | ecosystem: Engineered > Bioreactor > Anaerobic > Digestate...
ACGCCCGTTAGGGCACACGTTCATTTAGGTGGGGCCGGCCTGCCCGCAAGGGGCGCGCGCAAAAAATCTTCAGTCCTGGGATGCATCGCGCCCCTTGGCGCGGCGGGCCCGGAAGAATCCTCGCAGGAGCGCCGCGCATTCGTCGGCCAGTACGCCGCCGGTGACCTCTGGCCGCCAGTGGCAGGTGGGCTGGCCGAAGAAGCGGGGGCCGTGCAGCACGGCGCCGCCCTTGGGATCCTCGGCCCCGAACACCACCCGTCCGATGCGTGCGTGGCTGATGGCGCCGGCGCACATGGCGCAGGGCTCGAGGGTGACCACGAGGGTCAGGCCCGTCAGCCGGTAGTTGCCGAGCCTTGCCGCCGCGGCGCGCAGGGCGACGATTTCGGCGTGGGCCGTGGGGTCATGTGCGCCTATGGGCCCATTGGCGCCGACGGCGACCACCTCGCCGGTGGCCGGATCGACCACGACCGCGCCGACGGGCGTCTCGCCGCGCGCGGCGGCGTCTTGCGCCGCTTCGAGGGCGATGCGCATGGTGCGAAGATCATGGTCCACGATCCGCAAATCACCGGCGAGCACGCCGAAGGTCAAGCCGCCGAACGCGTCGCCAAGGCTCTGGCGAGGGCCGGCGTCGCCTCTCGCCGTGAAGTCGAGCGCCTGATCGAAGCCGGACGGGTCGCGCTGAACGGCCAGGTTCTGACCACGCCGGCGGTCAAGGTCGAGCCGGGCGACATCCTCACCGTCGACGGCGAGGTGGTGAACGAGCCCGAACCCGCGCGCCTTTTCCGCTATCACAAGCCGGCGGGCCTGGTGACCACGCACAAGGATCCGCAGGGCCGCCCGACGGTGTTCGAGGCCTTGCCGGAAGGCCTGCCTCGCCTGATCTCCGTGGGCCGCCTCGACCTCAACACAGAGGGCCTGCTGCTGCTGACCAACGACGGGGGGCTGGCCCGCGCCCTGGAGGCCCCGTCAACGGGTCTGGTGCGTCGCTATCGCGCCCGGGCCCACGGCCGCATCACCCAGGACAAGCTCGACAGGCTGAAGCAGGGCGTAACCGTCGAGGGCGTGCGCTACGGCCCGATCGAGGCGACGATCGACAAGGCCAAGGACGGACCGCAGGGCGCCAACCTGTGGATCACCGTCACCTTGTCGGAAGGCAAGAACCGGGAAGTCCGGCGGGTCCTGGAGTCCGTGGGCCTGAAGGTCAACCGGCTGATCCGCCTGGCTTACGGGCCCTTTGCGCTGGGCGTGCTCGGCCGCGGCGAGCTCGAGGAGGTCGGGCCGCGCGTCATTCGCGAGCAGCTTTCCGAGCATATCGCGCCCGAGAACCTGCCCAAGGGCGACCGGCCGCAATACCGGGCCCGGACGACGGCCGCTTCTCGGCGCGCACAGGCTCAGGCCGCCGAGCGCCTTGAGCGTCAGGCCGGTGCGACCACGACCGGCGAGACGCGAGCCGAACCGCAGAAGAAGGTCTACAAGGCCGGCTGGGCCAAGCCCAAGGTCGCCGCGAAGCTGCCCGCCAGGATCAAGGCGAAGGCCAAGGCTCAGGCCGGGGACAGGCCCGGCAAGGCCAAGGGGCCGAAGCCCGGCGCGACGCTCCTGGCGGGCAAGGGCGGCGCGCCCGGGCCGAAGGTCAGACCTTCTGGATCAGGGCCGGGGTCCGCGCGGCCCCAAGGGCCTGGCGGGCCGAAGCGGTCTGCATCACCTCGAGGAACGACCGGCGCTCGTCGGCCAGGCCCTCGGACAGGGGGCGGTCGAGCGCCGCGCGGGTGAGCCGCTTCGCGTGCGCGATTCCCTCGGCGGGACGCGCCGCGAACTCGGCCGCGATCTCCAGGGCGCGGGCCAGGGGATCGGCGGCCAGTTCGTGGACGAGGCCGAGCTTCAGCGCGCCTTCGCCGTCGACCGTCAGGCCGCGCAAGATCATCTCCACCGCCCGCGCCTCGCCGATGATCCGCGGCAGGCGCTGGGTGCCGCCGCCGCCGGGGAAGATGCCGATGCGCGTTTCGGGCAGGCCGATGTCGGCGACGTCCGGCGCGGCGATCCGCAGGTCGCAATAGAGGGTCAGCTCGAATCCGCCGCCCATGCACAGGCCGTTGATGGCCGCGATCACGGGCTTCGGGGCCGCGGCGATCAGGTCGACCAGGTCGAGATAGCCCGGCGCGCGCGGCGCTTCGGCGGCCGGCGCAGGGCCGCGCGGCAGGGCCAGGGCCTCGCTCATGTCGGCCAGTTCCGAGACGTCGTAGTGGCGGATGAAGATCCCCGGCAGGCCGCCGGTGATCACGATGCAGCGCACGGTCGGATCTTCGACAGCGGCCAGGACGGCGGCGTGCATTTCGGTCGCGCCCGCGGCGGTCATGGTCCCGAACTGCGGATTGGCGTAGGTGACGACGGCGGCGTCGCCGCGGCGCTCGGAACGCACCAGGCTCATGAAAAGTCCTCCCTTTATGGTTGGACCAAGCTTGGAGCGCCGTCCCGCCGGCGGCAAGGTCACGTGGCGTGGAGGAGGCCTGGGTTTGCGCATCGTTTCGGGGGAGTTTCGCGGCAAGGCCCTGGTCGCGCCCAAGGGCGAGGCGACGCGGCCGACGTCGGACCGGGCGCGCCAGGCGATCTTCAACATCCTGGAGCATGCCCCCTGGTCGCCGGGCGTGCGCGAGCGCCGGGTGATCGACCTGTTCGCCGGGTCGGGCGCGCTCGGGTTCGAGGCGCTGTCGCGTGGGGCGAGCTTCTGCCTCTTCGTCGAGACGGACGAGGCGGCGCGGGGCGCGATCCGCGAAAATGTCGACGCCATGGGTCTGTTCGGCCGCACGCGCGTGCATCGCCGCGACGCGACCAATCTCGGCCAGCGGCCAGGCGCCGACGGCCCGGCCTTCGATCTGGCCTTTCTCGATCCGCCCTACGCCAAGGGCCTCGGCGAGACGGCGCTGGCCCGGCTGGCCGAGGGCGGCTGGCTGGCTGACGGCGCCATCGTCATGTTCGAGCGCGGCGTCGGCGAGGCGCCATTCGCCGTGGCCGGCTTCGAGCTTCTGGACGCGCGCGACTACGGCGCCGCGCGCGTCCATTTCCTGCGGTTCTCACCAACCGCGCCGTGAGGTGCGGTTGTCGAGCTGGCTGCGCAGGTTGACGAGCCCCTCGCGGGTGATCCCGTAGGGCCCGCCGCCCCGGCTGGCGATCAGGCGTTTCTGCTTCAGACTGCGAAAGACGGCGGGCGTGCAGTCGCTCAGGCGCCAGCCGTCGCGGGTCCAGCACTCGGCGCTGGTGATCTCGCCCTTCTCATTGCGTTCAAGCACGATGCTGCCGCCCTGGGCGAGCGCGTGCAGCGTCCGTTGCTGCGGTTTGGAGATGTTCAAGGGATTGTCCGGATTCAGGCATGACGAGACGCGCCCACGCGGACGCGGACGGCGAAGGGCCCAAAGCCGTGGCGGAAGGAGACTCCGGTTCGGCGCTTAGGCCCGGGTCTCGCGAACAATCTCAGACATGCACGCTTCCAGATAACGCGTGGACTCACGTTACCGCGCCCCGCCGTCGATGCAAGCGGGTGGAAGCGCTAATGTTTTTTCCTAAGTTTGTTCAATATGACAAATTGATGACAGTATATCCAAGTCAAAATCGGCGCTCTCGAAGCATATGTCTCCGCATTTCATCATCTATTAGTGTGATTGCGAGTAATTGGCCCTCGCGGGGGCTCCATGAACGAAACGCTGCTTGATCTTGCTTCGGAAATTAAGCCTATCGGGCCGGAAACGCCGGGTCAGACGGTGTATGATCGCTTTCAGGCCGAGCCGGACACGCTGGCCATCGCCGTCGTCGATCCGGGCGGTCGGCCGCTTGGCCTTGTAGAGCGCAACGCGTTCTTCGTCGCCATGGCGGCCCAGTATGGTCGCGCGCTCTACGCCCTGCGGCCCATATCGCTGCTGATGGTCCAGGATCCGCTGATCGTGGACGGCGCGACGACGGTCGCCGAGTTCTGCGGCCAGGCCCTGGCGGAGCGTCCGTCCGAACTGCTGCGCGGCTTCGTGGTGACGCGCGAGGGCCGCTACGCCGGTGTGGCCAGCGCGCTCAGTCTCTTGCAGGCGACCAATGCGGCCAATCGCGCGCACGCCGAGGAGATGACCCGGCTCGCCGAGACCCTGGACGCCGCCACGCGCCAGGCCCAGGCGGCGCTGGCCGCCAAGTCGCAGTTCCTGGCGGTGATGAGCCATGAGATCCGGACGCCCCTCAACGGCGTGCTGGCGGTGGCGGAGATCCTTCGCCGGAAACTGATCCAGGCCGAGTTGGCCCCTTACGTCCACACGATCCAGGACTCCGGCCAGACCCTGCTGCGCCTGCTCACCGACGCCCTGGACCTGTCGCGCGCCGAGGCGGGCCGGCTGGTGCTCGACGAGGCTCCATTCTGCGTCTCCGCCATGCTCGAGGACGTGGCGGCCCTGTGGACGGCGCGGGCCGAGCTGAAGGGCCTCAATCTCGACTTCGCCTATGAGGGTCCGGCGGGCCAGTGGGCGCTCGGCGACGCGGTGCGGGTGAAGCAGGTCCTCAACAACCTGATCGGCAACGCCCTGAAGTTCACCGAGGCGGGGGGCGTCACGGCACGTCTGACCGCCCGCCGGGAAGGGGTGCATGTCCAATTGACGGGCGTCGTCACCGACACCGGGGTGGGCATACCCGAGGCCATGCTGGCCGACATCTTCAAGCCCTTCCGCCAGACCGAGGCGGGCGAGCGCCATGGCGGGGCGGGCCTTGGCCTGTCGATCTGCCGCGAAATCGTGGAACGCATGGGCGGCGGCATATCGGCGGCCAACGCGCCGGGCGGCGGGGCGGTGTTCGAATTCGCCGTGCCCCTCTACGACGTTCCGGCGGTTCAGGCCGCGGAGGACGCGCGGCCCGCCGATATCGAAGGCCTGGCGCATCCCGCCCGCGTCCTGATCGTCGACGACAACGCCACGAACAGGCTGGTCGCGGAGACGCTGTGCGGCATGTTCGGCCTGTCGTTCGACAGCGTCGAGGACGGACTTCAGGCCGTCGAGGCGGCGCGCGGCGGCGGCTTCGACCTGATCCTGATGGACATCAAGATGCCCAACCTCGACGGGGTCGGTGCGACACGCCGGATCCGCGGACTGGACGGGCGGGCGAGCGCGGTCCCGATTCTGGCCCTGACCGCCAACGCTGATCCCTGGGACGCCGCCAGCTACATGGCCCAGGGCATGAACGGCGTCGTCGAAAAACCCATCAAGCCCGAACGCCTCCTCGAGGCGATCGAGGCGGCCCTGTCCGCAACTGGCAGCGCCGCGGCGGCCTGACTATTCGTCGAACAGGTCGGGGGTCGCGGGGGGAGCCGCCTGGGGCGGGGCGGAGAGGCCGAGGTGGGCGTAGGCCTTGGCGCAGGCGACGCGGCCCCGGGGCGTGCGCTGGATGAAGCCCTGCTGCATCAGGAACGGCTCGATGACGTCCTCGACGGCGTCGCGGGCCTCGGCGATGGCGTAGGCCAGGGTTTCGACCCCGGCCGGGCCGCCGGCGTAGTTTTCGATGAGCGCCCGCAGATAGCGCCGGTCCAGGCTGTCGAGGCCGGCCTCGTCGACCTCAAGCCGGGCGAGGGCGCGCGCGGCGGCCTTGCGGTCGATCACCTCGGCGCCGTCTGCGGCGGCGAAGTCGCGCACCCGGCGCAGCAGGCGGCCGGCCACGCGGGGCGTGCCGCGGGCCCGCGCGGCGATCTCGGCCGCGCCGTCGTCGGCGAGGGCGACGCCCATCTTGCCGGCGGCGTGGCCCAGCACGCGCTTGAGCTCGTCGGGCGTATAGAACTCAAGCCGGATCGGGATGCCGAAACGGTCGCGCAGCGGCGTCGCCAGCATGCCCGCCCGCGTGGTCGCGGCGACAAGCGTGAAGGGCGCGAGGTCGATGCGGATCGAGCGCGCCGACGGCCCCTCGCCGATGACCAGGTCGAGGACGTGGTCCTCCATGGCTGGATAGAGGATCTCCTCGACCGTCGCCGCCAGGCGATGGATCTCGTCGATGAACAGGACGTCGTTGGGTTCGAGATTGGTCAGGATGGCCGCAAGGTCGCCGGCCTTTGCCAGGACCGGGCCGGACGTGGCGCGGAAGTTCACGCCGAGCTCGCGGGCCACGATCTGGGCGAGGGTGGTCTTTCCGAGGCCCGGCGGGCCGAACAGCAGCACGTGGTCGAGCGCCTCGCCCCGGTTCTTCGCCCCCTCGATGAAGACCCGCAGGTTCGCCTTCGACTGCTCCTGGCCGACGAACTCGGCCAGGGTCTGCGGCCGCAGGGCGCGGTCGGAGCCCTCGAAGGGCGCGCTTTCGCCGGAAACCAGGCGCGTCATCGGCCGAGCTCCTGGAGACCGGCCTTGATCAGGGCCTGGATCTCGGCCTCATCGCCAAGGCGTGCGGCGGCCTGCTCGACGACGCGACGGGCGTTCACCTCGGCGACCCCCAGGCCCATCAGGGCGGCGACCGCTTCGCCGGTGGCGGAGGGACGGGCAGGCTCCGACGCCGCCAGCGGCGTCGGCTGGAAGGCCGTGACGGGGCCGTCGGTGAGGGGCTTGCCCTTGAGCTCGACGACGATGCGCTGGGCGAGCTTTGGACCCACGCCCTGGGCGCGGGCCACGGCCGCCTTGTCGTCGCGCGCGGCGGCGGCGGCGAGATCGGCCGGCGGCAGGACGTCGAGCACGGCGAGGGCGGCCTTGGGTCCGACGCCCTGGATCGCCTGAAGCAGGACGAAGACGCGGCGCTCGGCGCGATCGAGGAAGCCGTAGAGCCGGGGGCCGGTGGATTCGGCCCACTGGTGCTCGACATGGACCACGGTCTCTTCGCCGACGGCGGGCAGGCGCGACAGGGTGCGCGCGCCGCAGCGGACGACATAGCCGACGCCCATGACGTCGATCAGGGCCTCTTCCTCGCCGACCTCGGCGACGACGCCGCGCAGCCGCCCGATCACGCCACGCGTCCCAGGTTGCGCGCCTTGCGGGCGTGGGCGTGGGCGATGGCGACGGCCAGGGCGTCGGCGGCGTCCGCGGTGGTCTCGCCGGCGGTCGGCAGGAGGCGTCGGATCATGAAGCCGACCTGGGCCTTGTCGGCGCCGCCCGTCCCGACCACGGCCTTCTTGACGACCGTGGGAGCATACTCGGCGACCGCCAGTCCGGCGCGGGCGGGGGCGATCAGGGCCGCTGCGCGGGCGTGGCCCAGCTTGAGGGCGGAGGCCGCGTTATTGTTCATGAAGGTCTCCTCCACGGCCGCCTCGTGCGGCGCGTGGGCCTCGATGATCCCCGTCAGGGCTTCGAAGAGGTGCAGCAGCCGTTCGGCGAAGGGCGCGGTCTCCTTTGGCGCGACGACGCCGTGGGCGACATGGGCCAGGCGCGCGCCCTCGACGACGATCACGCCCCAGCCGGTGCGGCGCAGACCGGGGTCGAGGCCGAGGATGCGAAGGGGGACGGGAGGAATCACGCGCGTTCTTTGTCTGTTCCTGGTTAGGCGTACAGGACGCGGGCGAGGTTAAGCAAGGGTTGACCGGGCTTCAGGACCAGAAGCGAAAGGCCTCCCAGCCGGCCTGCACCGCGAAGAGCGGGGCGCCCGCCGCCTGGGCGATCAGCCCCGCGACGCCGAACAGCAGGTCCCCGGCCGGCGCGAAGAAGAACAGGATGCCCAGAAAGGCGATGGCGGCGACCGCCTCGAGCGGCTGCAGCGCGCGGCGCGCCGCCTCGGGCAGGAACGGGCGGAACACCCCATAGCCGTCGAGCCCCGGCACGGGCAGCAGGTTGAGGACGAGACCGGTGGCCTGCAGGAAGACGAGGAACGCCAGGGCGTCGTAGAGCGCAAGGCTGGTCCCCGCCACCAGGCGCATGGCGCCGGCCAGCATGACCAGCACCACGAGCGTGCCGGCCGGGCCGGCGAGGGAGGCCAGGGATCGCCACAGCCGCGAGCGCATCAGGTCTTCCCGCAGATAGACCGCCCCGCCCGGAAAGCCGATGCCGCCGAGGGCCAGGGCGATGAGCGGGATCACCAGGGAGACGCCCAGATCGGTGTAGCGACGGGGGTCGAAGGACAGGTAGCCCTTGGCCTTCACGGTGTGGTCGCCGGCCGCATAGGCCACGGCGGCGTGGCCGAATTCGTGTACCGCGACGGCCAGCACCCAGCCGACCATGACGAAGGCGAAGGTCAGCACGTCCGCCATGTCCGGCGCGCGAACGAGCGCCGCGCCCAGGGCCAACCAGACCAGCAGGATCGCGGGCCCGATCAGGGGGCTGGACGCCGGGACGGGAGCGGCAGGAGTGTCCATGTTGCGCGCCTTGCGAGCGCCTGGGGCGCGATTCAGATTGAAGTGGCGCGGGCGAGGATCGACCGAAACCGCGGGATGCTCAAGCCGGCGTCGCGTCGCCAGATGTTGCTGAGCGTCAGATATCCTGGGGCGTCAGATGTTTCTGGGCGTGAGGGAGAAGGACAGCACGCGCGGATCTTCTCCCAGCCGGGCCGCGAGGCCGGCCGCGACTCCCGCGGACGGGCCTCGGAAGGTGGTGCTGACCTCGACCCCGCCGCCGTCGATAAGGCGGATGCCGACAGGTTCCGGTCGCTGTTCGAAGGACTTGGCCAAGGCGATCACTTCGGCTTCGGGCGCGGTCTCGCCGCGTCGGAACACCACGGCCACCTCGAGGTGGTGGTGCTGGGTCATGAAGGCCGCGGCGATCCTCAGCAGCACGAGGATAGCCAGCACGACGCCGGCGCCGGCCAGGGCGAGGCCGTGAAGCCCGACCCCGAAGAGCACGCCGAGGGCGGCGACCGACCACAGCGACGCAGCCGTGGTCAGACCATGCACCGACAGGCCTTGGCGGAAGATCACCCCGCCGCAGAGGAAGCCGACGCCTGTCAGGACCCCATGGGCCATACGGGCCGGGTCGACCTTCAGCGCGTCGGGCGGCAGGTCGCCGAGCCAATGGCCCTGCTGCCCGGCGGCGAGCATCAGCAGCGTCGAGGTGACGGCCACCAGGATGTGGGTGCGCAGGCCGGCGGCATGTCCGCGATACTCACGCTCGAGGCCGATCAACCCGCCGGCGGCCACGGAACCCAGGATCGGCGTGACGAAGGCGGCGAACGCGGATGCACCCATCTTGTCTCTCCGAACGCGAAGCGCGGGTCAGTCTAGCCTGAAATCCGCGCGCCGCAGCGGGGATCACCCCGCCAGCTTGGCGAGATCCTCGTCGGAGATGTCGTAGTTGCCGTAGACGTTCTGGACGTCGTCATCGTCTTCCAGAGAGTCGATCAGCTTCATGAGCGTGGCGACGCTGTCGCCCTCGACCGGCGTCAGCGACTTGGGACGCCACATGATGGTGGTCGACTTGGCCTCGCCCAGCGCGGTCTCCAGCGCCTGGGCCACTTCGAAGAGCTGCTCGAAGGCGGTGTAGACGGTGTGGGCGTCCTCGTCGGACTCGACGTCCTCGGCGCCGGCCTCGATGGCCGCCTCCATGACCTTGTCCTCGGAGCCGACGGCGGCCGGGTAGATGATCTGGCCCATGCGGTCGAACATGAAGGAGACGGCGCCGGTTTCGCCCAGGTTCCCCCCGTTCTTCGAGAAGATCGACCGGACGTTCGAGGCGGCGCGGTTGCGATTGTCGGTGAGCACCTCGACGATCACGCCGACCCCGCCGGGACCGAAGCCCTCGTAACGGATCTCCTCGTAAGTGTCGGCGTCGCCGCCCGCGGCCTTCTTGATCGCGCGGTCGATGTTGTCCTTGGGCATGGACTCGGCCTTGGCGTTCGCCACGGCGAGGCGCAGGCGCGGGTTCATGGCCGGGTCGGGCATGCCCGACTTTGCGGCCACGGTGATTTCACGCGACAGCTTCGAGAAAAGCTTCGAACGGGCGGCGTCGGCGCGGCCCTTCCGGTGCATGATGTTCTTGAATTTAGAATGTCCGGCCATTTGCTCGGTCGATGATGTCGTGGAAGGTTGGCGGGGCTTCTAGCGTCAGGCCGCCGGAAAGGCCAGATAGAGGGGCGACACGGATGAGAGAGCAAGCGTCGATGTGGCCGACGACCAGTGAACCGGTGATCGAAGATTACGAGTACGCCCTGTCGAGCTACGACGAGCCGGGCTTCCGCCGCCGCCCCAAGCGGCTGGCGATGCGCACCGACGTCCTGGCCGGGGTGGTCGGGGCGGCCTTCGTCCTCGGCATAGCGGCCGGTTTCGGCCTGGCCTGGCTGGTGGACGACTAGCCCAGGCGCCCGGCTCAGGCGTCGAAGCGCTCGATCCGCCCGCCGGAGAGGCGGAACACGGCGTCCTGCGGGACCGCCTGGGCCAGCGCGTCTTCCCGGGCCAGGCCTGCATAGAGCCCGCGCAGGACGCGGCCGGCCACGCCGTGGCTGACGGCGATCACCCGGCGCTGCGGTTCCGGCGGCAAGCCGGCGATCCAGCCCGCAAGACGATCGACCATGGCCTCGTAGGGCTCGGCGTCCGGCGCGGCGAACATGTAGCCGGATGGGCCGAAGGCCCCCGGAGCGGCGGCGGCCAGCTCGCTGCGAAGCCGGCCGTCCCAGGCGCCGAAGCTGACTTCGATGAGGGCCGGCTCTGTCTCGACCTCTAGGCCGAGCGCCCCGGCGATCCGCTCGGCGGTGGCCATCGCCCTGCCCAGCGGGCTCGACACGATGCGCCAGCCGTCGGTCTCGCCGAGGAGCCTGCGCAACAGCGCGCCGCTGGCCGCGGCCTGGGCGAGGCCGAGCTCGGTCAGCGGCGAGTCCACATGGCCCTGCAGACGGCCCTCACGATTGAAGACCGTCTGTCCGTGGCGGACGAGATAGATCACCGCTTGCGGCGGACGACCGGGTGGGAGCTCGACAGACCGCCGTCGACCACGATCGCCTGGCCGTTGACGTAGGAGCTGTCGTCCGAGGCCAGGAACAGGGCCGCGTGAGCGATTTCGCTGGGCACGCCGTAGCGCGCCAGCGGGTTCAGCTGGCCGATCTTGTCCTCGTTGCCGCGGGCGCGGGCGCCGTCGAAGATCGGCTTGGTCATGCCGGTCTCGATCAGTCCGGGGCAGATGCAGTTGACCCGCACCCCGGTGCCGTAGAACTCGTTGGCCGAGGTGGTCGCGAGGTTGATGACACCGGCCTTGGAGGCGGAATAGGGCGCGCCGCCGGCGCCGGACCGGATGCCGGCCACCGAGGCGGTCATGATGATCGAGCCCTTGCCCTTGGGGATCATCACCCGCGAGGCGTGCTTCACCGCCAGGAAGGCGCCGATCAGGTTCACGCGCAGAATCTCGGCCCAGAAGGCGGCGTCCTGCTGGTCGAACTCGGTCCAGCCGCCACTGACGCCGGCGTTGGCCCAGCAGGCGTCGAGTCCGCCGTATTCGGATACGGCCCGCGCGATCAGGCTCTCGACGAAGGCCTCCTCGCCGGCGTCGCCGACCAGAGCGGTCGCCTTGCCGCCGGCGGCGCGCACCATGTCGGCGGTCTCGTTCACCGTGTCGGCCTTGTCGGCGATCACCAGGCTCGCGCCCTCCTGCGCGAACAGCAGGGCGCTGGCGCGCCCGATGCCGGAGCCCGCGCCGGTGATGACCGCCGTGCGGCCGGAAAGACGTCCCATGGGATACTCCTCGGATTGAATAGCGGTCAGGCGGCGCGCGCCGCGGCCGCCAGGATGGCGTCGGCGACGATGTCGAAAAGAGCCGGCGGCAGGTCGTGGCCCATGCCCTCGATCACCCGCAGCTCGGCCGCCGGGATGGCGGCCGCCGTCGCCTGGCCGCCGGCGAGCGGCACCAGCGGATCGTCGGCGCCATGCAGGACGACCGTGGGCAGGGCGAGGGCGGCCAGGCGCGCGGTCCGGTCTCCGTCGCTGCGGATGGCGGCCATCTGGCGCTGGTTGCAGGTGGGATTGTAGGCCCGGCGATACTCCGCAGCGGCCCGCTCGCGCAGGGCGCCGTCGGGCCAGGGATAGGCCGGGCTGCCGATCACCAGGGCGCTCGCCACCATGTGGTCGAGATAGGCCTCGAAGTCGGCGGCGGGGTCAGGCGGGGCGACGGTGAGCACCGCCCCGGCCTCGGGCGTCGGGTCCAGCGTGCCCGGCGCCCCGGACGCCGACATGATCGAGGTAAGCGACCGCACGCGATGGGGCCAGCCGATGGCCGCGGCCTGCGCGATCATGCCGCCCATGGACACGCCGGCCACATGCGCCGTCTCCACGCCGAGGGCGTCGAGCACCGCCATGCCGTCGGCGGCCATGTCCTGGAGGCTGTAGCTTTCTCCGGGCCGGAACCAGGTCGAAAGGCCCGTGTCGCGGTTGTCGTAGCGCACCGCGCGATAGCCTTTGGCCGTGAGTCCGGCGCAGAAGGCCTCCGGCCACCGCGTCATCTGCGAGCCGAGGCCGTTGACCAGCAGGATCACCGGCGCGCCGGGGTCGCCGAACGCCTCGTATTCGATCGCGACGGCGCCGTTGTTCGCCTTGGGCATGATCGGACCTCCGCCTCAGGGGACCATGACGACGCGGCCGACAGCCGCGCGGCTTTCGATGTAGGCGTGGGCGGCGGCGGCCTCGGCCAGGGGGAAGACCCGGTCGATCACCACTTCCAGCTCGCCTTTTGCGGCGTCGTCGATGAGTTGCTGGATGTTGTCGTGCACGCGATCGGTCATGATCTCGGCGCCGAGGAAGACGCCCGACAGCGAGCGATTGCCGCCCATCATCGAGCCGACGTCCACCACCATCGGCTCGCGGCCGGCGGCGCCCACCATGGAGACCCGGCCTCGATAGGCCAGGCTGTTGATCGAGCCCTGCAGGGTCGAGCCGCCGACCGAGTCGACGACGACGTTGACGCCCTTCTTGTCGGTCAGGCGCATCACTTCCTGGGCCACGTCATGATTGCGGTAGTTGATCCCGTGATCGAGGCCGAGGGCCTTCAGTCGCTCAAGCCGCTCATCGGAGGAGGCCGTCGCCAGGACCAGGCCGGCGCCGCCGCGCTTGGCCAGCTGGATGGCCGCGACGCCCACGCCCGAGGCGCCCGCCTGGACCAGCACGGTCTCGCCGGCCTTGAGGCGACCGAACTCGAAGAGGCAGTCGTGGGCGGTGCCGAAGGTCACCGGGATCGCGGCGGCCTTCTTGATGTCGTAGCCGTCCGGGACAAGCCAGCAGTTGCGAGCCGGCACCGACCGGAGCGCCGCGTGGCTGCCCCAGTTGTTCACTGTCGCCACGCGCTGGCCGACCTTCAGGTCGACGACTTCGGCGCCAACCTCCACGATCACGCCGGCGGCCTGATAGCCGACCACGTGCGGATTGGTCATGAGCGGCCCGCGCCAACGGTTCAGGGTGTCGCCGCCCTCGATGGCGATGGCCTGGACCTCGATCACCACGCCCTTGGGATGGCATTGCGGGTCGGGAACGTCCTCGTATTTCAGGACTTCGGGTCCGCCGTTCTCGTAATAGACCGCCGCTTTCATCGACCCCTCCCCGTGGGCTCAAACATTCGTTTGACAGGACGCCTCTCACGGCTTTGGTGTGGAGGCAACCGAAAAACTTAACGCTGGGGCAAGGGGATGGAACTGGCGAAGCCGCGCGTGGACGTCGGCCTGGCGACCAACAACCTAGAGCCCATGCTGCGCTTCTGGCAGGGCGAAGCAGGGACGCCGCTGGACCATGTGCTGCCGATCCGGCCCGGTCAGAAGCAGCATCGCCACGACGCGCTGGGCTCGGTGGTCAAGATCAACCACATGGCCGAGCCCCTGCCGTCGACGCCGCCCAGCGGCTATCGCGAGGTCTACATCGCCCGCGAGGGCCTGGCTGAACCGCGGCCTCTGGTCGACCCGGACGGGAACAGGGTCACCCTCGTGCCGCCCGGCTGGCGCGGCGTGCGGCAACTCGGCATGCGGCTGGCGGTTCGCGATCTGGAGGCGCATCGACGCTTCTATGGCGAAGCCCTGGGGTTGCCCGAGGCCCCCTCGGAGCCGGGCTCGGCCGCCTTCCAGGCCGGCGAGACGCTGATCTTCCTCGAGGCGTCCTCCGACGCCGTGGCCGATGCGGACTTTCGCGGCCCTGGATGGCGATACATCACGTTCCAGGTGTTCAAGGTGGACGCCGAACACGCCGCGATCCTGGCCAAGGGCGGGCGGGAGGCGA
>Ga0116191_1002465_pt1 | contig 14090 bp, 12 predicted proteins | sample AD_UKC111_MetaG_FD_89897 | JGI IMG/M metagenome (GOLD analysis project Ga0116191, IMG submission 89897) | Active sludge microbial communities of municipal wastewater-treating anaerobic digesters from Hong Kong - AD_UKC111_MetaG | ecosystem: Engineered > Bioreactor > Anaerobic > Digestate...
GATAAAAAGTCCATTGGATACTATTAGAAAAGGAGGTGGAAAATGATCGAAAGTTTTGTTCGTCCAGAGTCGTGGATAAACGAAGTACTTCGGATTAATTCCTGTTTTGGAAGGATAAACGAAATTGAGTTCGGTTATCCGCAGTTATGTGAAAGGCAGAGCGCCAAGATAGTTAAAAGAAAATGAATTATGATAAAACAATTTCTTAACCCCGCCCCCAAGACGCCCGCCGTCCGTGGCGGGCTAAAGAAGATAGAAACAAGGAAGGATAACTGATGTCACAAAATGTAAGAGAAATAGCGAACTTCATCTGGACTGTTGCGGATGAATTACTCAGAGATAATTACAAGCGAAGCGAGTATGCAGATGTGATATATCCTTTTACAGTTATCAGAAGACTCGATTTAATTCTTGAACCTAACCATGAAAAGGTTTTAGAAACAGAAAAGAAGTACAAAAAAGAATTAAAAGACTTAACCGGCGTTTTAACAAAAGCGTCCGGCTACGCTTTCTATAATACTTCAAAATACACATTTAAGAAACTTCTTGATGATCCCGGAAATATAAAAGAAAACTTTTTGGATTACCTGAATGGTTTTTCTGACAACATTCAGGAGATCATTGAAAAATTCGATTTTCGCCATATAGTTCAGGGGTTATACGAAAAAGAGCTTCTGTATTTAGTCATAAAAAAGTTTGCAGATCCACAAGTAAAGCTGCATCCAGATGAAGTCAGCAATCATGAAATGGGTTATGTTTTTGAAGAGCTTATCAGAAAATATAACGAAGCAACCAATGAAAATCCTGGAGAACACTTTACCCCAAGAGAGATTGTTACTTTGATGGTAAAATTATTGATTGCCAAAGATAAAGCAAAATTATCAAAACCAGGCGTAATTACCACTGTTTATGACCCCGCATGTGGTACAGGTGGAATGCTCTCAGTAGCTAAAGAAAAGATTGTTGAGATTAATCCAAAAGCCAAGGTAGAAGTTTTCGGGCAGGAAAACAACGATAAGACCTATGCCGCCTGCAAAGCAGATATGCTTATAAAGGGCGAAGACCCAGATAAAATCAAACCAAAATCAAGTTTTTCCAAAGATGGTTTTATTGGCAAACACTTTGATTACATTTTCTCCAATCCCCCATATGGTAAAAAATGGTCATATGATGAGGAATTTATTAGAAACGAAGCAAAACAAGGGTACAATGGACGTTTTGGCGCAGGGCTGCCGGGTATTAGTGACGGTCAGCTATTATTTCTCCAGCACATGATTTCAAAAATGCACACTGACGGCCATCAGACCCGTATTGCCATTGTCTTTAACGGCTCGCCTCTTTTTAATGGAGACGCGCAGGAAGGCGAATCGGAAATACGCCGCTGGATTTTGGAGAATGACTGGTTGGATGCAATCATCGGTTTGCCGAACCAGCTTTTCTACAATACCGGTATTTATACTTACATCTGGATACTCACGAACCAGAAAGAACCCGACAGGAAAGGGAAAGTCGCCCTGATTGATGCTCGCGATATGTATATCAAAATGGGTAAAAGTTTGGGTGATAAGCGTAATGAAATATCCCCGGAGCAAATCGAAGAGATAACCCAGCTTTATCTTGGAAACAAGGCAAATGGACGGGTAAAATTGTTTAAGAATACTGACTTTGCCTACCGAAAAGTTCAGGTTGACCGCCCACTCCGCCTTAACTTTCAGGCAAGTAAGGAAAGAATATCACGACTTGACGAACAGACTGCTTTCAAAAATCTTGCTATATCCAAAAAGAAAGCTTCCAAAGAACGGGAAAAAGAGGAACAGGCCGGCAAAGATGAACAGGCGACAATCAAGCAAACAGTTTTAACTATCGGGGAGAAGATATTTAAAGATTGGAAATTGATTGAAGCGGAAATTGAAAAGGCTTTCGAAAAGACAGATTATAAACTGAAAGCACCCATTAAAAAAGCCCTTTTTAACGCATTGTCCGAAAAGGATGAGACTGCAGAAATCGTCTGCGACAGTGACGGTAAACCAATGCCTGATCCTGAACTGCGTGACCATGAGTATATCCCTTACGAAGAAGATATAAAAACCTATTTTGCTCGTGAGGTGCTGCCTTATGCCCCGGATGCATGGATTGACGAATCATACACCGACATCAAAGATGGAAAGATTGGTCGAGTGGGGTATGAAATCAATTTCAACCGGTACTTTTATGTGTATCAACCTCCGCGACCGCTTGAGGAAATTGATAAAGATATTAAAGCTATAGAAAAAGAAATACTGGAAATGATCGGCGGGGTGGAATAATGAAGGAGATAAAAGGAAAAGAAAAAAGCATACGAATGCTTCTTGAGAACACCCGCTTTTCTATTGACTATTATCAGCGTGAGTATAAATGGCAGACAAAACAACTGCAGGAACTCATCTGGTCACCGGAGCGGATTACCAAGGCGGTGCAGTCATGATAAAGACGAAATACAAACCCTATCCGAAATACAAGCCCTCCGGCGTGGAATGGATTGGGGAGATTCCGGAGGGGTGGGAAATTGTTAGGTTTAAACAATACTATTCTTTTGAAAAAGGGAAAAACGCACAACTTTATACTAACGAGTATATACAAGCGAATGAAGGTGACTACCCGGTATACAGTGGTCAAACAGAGAACAATGGTGTAATGGGGAAAGTAAATAGCTATGCCTATAATTTAGATGAAGAAGTAATATTGATAACAACTGTTGGTGCAAGGGCAATGACTCATACATTAATATCAGGCAAATTTTCATTATCACAAAATATTGCATTAATGAAGAAACGACGTAGCGAATATCATACACGATTTATTTTCTATTTTCTTTTTCCTCTTATCGAAAAAGAAAAAGGTTCTATAGCTTTGGTAATGCAACCATCCTTAAGGTTTGAGGATCTAAACAAGTATTATACGTGTCTCCCCCCTCTCCCCGAACAAAAAGCCATCGCAGCTTTTCTCGACCGCGAAACCGAGCGCATTAACGGCATCATCGCCAAACAGAAGCGGATGATTGAACTTTTGAAGGAAAAACGTTCGGCACTCATTACGCAGGCGGTGACCAAGGGTCTCGACCCGAAAGCGAAGATGAAGCCCTCCGGCGTGGAATGGATTGGGGAGATTCCGGAGGGGTGGGAAGTGACAAGCTTAAAAAGAGCTCTTGAACAAAAAATTACAGATGGGCCCCATGAAACACCTGAACTAATACCCGACGGTATTCCATTTATTTCTGCAGAAGCAATTAAAAATAATAAAATCGATTTTGACCTTAGAAGAGGGGATATTTCTAAAAAATTACATGACAAATATTGTAAAAAGGCAAAACCAAAGCTCAATGATATTTTGTTCATAAAATCAGGCGCGACCACAGGAAATATCGCTTATGTAGAGACAACAGAGGAATTTAGCATTTGGTCACCCTTGGCGTTAATTAGATGCAATAATCAACTGTTGTTTTATAAATATCTTTTTTATTTAATGCTATCAAATGAGTTCAGAATACAAGTTGAATTGGCATGGTCATACGGAACTCAACAAAACATTGGAATGGGTGTAATTGGTAGGCTCATAATTATCCTCCCCCCGCTCCCCGAACAAAAAGCCATCGCCGCTTTTCTCGACCGCGAGACAGCGAAGATTGACACTCTGGTCAGTAAGATTGAAAAGCAGATTGAGCTTTTAAACGAATACAAACAATCCCTCATTACCCATGCGGTGACAGGGAAAATTGATGTGCGAGGTGAAGTCAATGCCTAAGATATGTGAAAAAGAGATGGAAGCTTCAATCGAAGCGGACTTAATAAGTTCTGGATATTTCAAGCGTGAACCGTCAAACTACGACAAAACTCTCTGCCTTGATCCTGAACTGCTGATAAACTTCATCATTGCCACCCAGAAAGACAAATGGGAAGCATATCAAAAGCAATTAGGGAACAAAGCCAAAGACGCACTTCTTACCAAGATTAAAGATGAGATTGAAAAGCGCGGCACTCTTGAACTGCTCCGCAAACCCTTCGCCAGCTATGGCGTTTATTTTGATTTTGCCTATTTCAAACCAGCGTCAGGCTTAAATGAAAGCTATCGCGAGAAATACCAGAATAACATCTTCAGCGTCATGCGCCAGGTGAAGTACAGCCAGCACAATGAAAACTCGCTTGATATGGTGCTTTTCCTAAACGGTATACCTCTGGTGACCATGGAACTCAAAGACCGCATGACCGGTTCCGGATACAATGTGGAAAGCGCCATTCGCCAGTATCAGAACGACCGCGACCCGCGTGAACCGCTTTTCAGATATGGCCGCTGTCTTGTGCATTTTGCGCTTGATGAAGAACTGGTCTATATGGCTACCCAATTAAAAGGCCCTGAGACAATTTTCCTGCCATTCAATAAGGGCAATAATGGTGAAGCCGGCAATCCTGCGACGGCAGGTTATTCAACAGAGTATCTCTGGAAAGAGGTTTTGTTAAAAGACAGCTTTCTCGAACTCCTACAACACTATATTCAGGAAACCGATGTACTTGATGATGACGGGAAGCCGACCGGCAATAAAAAAATCATTTTCCCGCGCTATCATCAGATGGATTGCGTCCGCAAGGTGATCGATCATGCCCATGAAAAGGGCACTGGTCAGCAGTATCTTATTCAACACAGTGCAGGAAGCGGTAAATCAAACACCATAAGTTGGCTTGCTCATCAGCTTTCCAACCTGCACGACAAAAATGATGTCAATGTCTTTGATTCGGTGATTGTGGTTACCGACCGCCGTATTCTCGACAGCCAGTTAAGGGCCAATGTCCGCGCCTTTGAACAGAATCCCGGTGTAGTTGCAGGAATTGAAAAAGGCTCGAAACAACTAAAACAGGAATTGGAAGCCGGCACAAAAATCATTGTCACGACCTTACAGAAATTTCCGTATATCGAAGAAGAGATAAAGGCCCTACCCGGCAAACGCTTCGGGATAATTCTGGATGAAGCTCATTCATCATCAAGCGGTGAGATGTCAAGAAGTTTAAAGAAAGTACTGAATCTGAATACCGAAGATGACCCTGAAGAAGAAGATCGTACCTACGAAGATGAAATTATCGACCAGATGAAGTCACGAGGCAGACAGCCCAATGTTAGCTATTTCGCCTTTACCGCAACGCCGAAACCAAAGACCCTTGAACTTTTTGGAACTAAACAGGCGGACGGCTCATTTACGCCCTTCCACCTTTACTCAATGCGGCAGGCGATACAGGAAGGATTTATCAAAGATGTTTTGCCGAACTATATCTCCTATAAAACCTATTTCAGAATCGTTAAAAAGATAACCAGTGACCCGAGCTACGATAAGGGTAAAGCATCCAGACTGCTAAAGACCTTCGTTGAAATGAACGAGCACACTATCGACAAAAAGACTGCAATTATCATTAATCATTTTATGGAAAACTGTCAACATGAAATAGGTGGGCTTGCAAAAGCGATGGTTGTCTGTTCTTCCCGTGCTCAGGCGGTAAAGTATAAAATTGCTTTTGACAAATATATTAATGAAAATAAATTGGATTTCAAAGCGCTTGTAGCGTTCTCGGGTGATATTGAGAATGAAAACGCCAAGCAAGGAGAACCAAAGGAATATTCCGAGGCCAGAATGAACGGATTCCCCGAGGAGCAGACTGCAAACCGTTTCAAAGAAACGCAATACAAATTCCTCATTGTTGCAAATAAGTTCCAGACTGGCTTTGATCAACCGCTACTCTATGCCATGTATATAAACAAAAAACTGCAAGGTGTGAACGCAGTGCAGACGCTCAGCAGGCTGAACAGAGTATTCCCGGGCAAGAAAGATCCGATTACACTTGATTTTATTAATGACGAAAAGGTCATCCAAAAAGCTTTTCAGGATTTTTATGATGGTGTGCTTCTAGAAGAAGGGAGCGACCCCGATAAACTATATGACTTCAAACGTACCCTGGATGATTTTCATTATTACAGTAATGAAGTGGTGGAAAAGTTTGCATCTGTACTTTTCGGAAAAAACTTTAAACAGGAAAAATTGGTTCCCATTCTCCAACCGGTAATCGACAATTTTAAGAATGAAACCGACAAAGAGAGGAAAGAGAAGTTCCGTGTTGTATTGAAATCCTATTGCCGTGTGTATGCATTCCTCTCTCAATTGTTATCATTCAACGATGCCGCACTTGAAAAGCTCTATGTCTTTGGTAAAGTTCTTTTGCGCAAACTGCCGTATGATAAACAGAAACTTCCGAAAGAAGTAACACAGCAGGTAGACCTTGATTCCATAAAAATACAGTACTCTGGTAAAGGAATCAAGGTTAAACCCGGTGAGGGCGGTAAATTCAAACCTGGTGATGAGAATCCTATGGGTAGCGAACAGGAGTTTATTGAACCACTGTCGGTCATTATTAAAAATATAAATGAGAAATTCGCAACCAATTTCAGCGATAAAGACAAGGTTGTAGCAGATACATTACTTTCCAGACTTAAAAAAGATGAGGATATGAAAGAAGAAGTTAAAAACAATCCAAAAGAAAATGTTTGGTATGCGTTTGAAAGAAAATTCAACGAAGAGCTACAATCTATTCTTGAAGAAAACTTTGATTTTTACAAAAAACTAAACAACGACAAGAGCATAAAAGACGAAATGATGAAGCAGATGTTTGTCGCATTATATGAAAGCATGAGAAAAGCAGGCTGAAAACCGCCTTCGCCGTCCTGTACTACGGCAGAGAAGAGGGGGCGGGGTTAAGAAATGAAGACAAAAACCGAAGAGGCGCTCTGCCCATCGCACAACACAGCATAGCCGCTTCGTTGCTGCGCTCCTCGGGCTTCGCCACATTTTGCCTAAGTTGCGCTACGGCAAAACGTCGGCTATGCCGCAAACGTTAAACGCCATAACCGCCAATTAGGGCCAATGGCGGCATCGTGCCGCCACAACAAAGAGAGTAGGGGAAAATATGGGAAAAGAAATCCTTTCTCGTTGCGGATTTAGATGTGATTTGTGTCTAGCTTATAAAGAAAATATAGAAAAGAATGATCAAAGACAAATATTAAGTGATGGATGGTTTAAATATTTTGGATTCAGAATTGAACCGGATTTAATTATTTGTAATGGATGTGTTGGTAATGGATGTATAACTTCAAAAACATTAGATGTAGACTGTCCAATAAGACCATGTACAATTGAAAAAGGATATGAAAATTGTTCTCAATGCGATGATTTCTTATGTGAAAAATTCAAACAAAGGGTAGTTGATTTTGAGAATATCCAAAAGAAATGTAATGTAAAGATCCCTCAAAGAGATTATAAATATTTTATTTCTCCTTATGAAAATAAAAAACGAATTGAAGACTTAAAACAAAAAATAAATAATTTTTCGCGTATGTTAAACAAAGAGATAATTCCAGATGAAAATGTAATAGTTAAGTTCATTGGGAATGAAATTGGGGCTATGTGGCAAGATTTATTAATTTTTATTGATACTAATTATAATTTGGGAAAAAGTATAATTTTTTATGGCAAGAATTATGGATGGGCTGTTCAATATAAACAAAGTAACAAGACAGTTTTTACATTATTCCCTGAAAGAAAAGCATTTACTGCATTGATTATTTTTGGGAAAAAAGAATTGGAAATAATCGAACAGAATTTGGGGTTAATATCAGTAAATACTGTTGATTTAATACATAATACCCAGCAGTTTCATGATGGGAAATGGGTATTTCTAAGGGTTTTAGATAAAGCAACATTAAATGATTTATATGCTTTATTGGATTTAAAAAAGAAACCAAATAAAAAGAAATGACGCCCTCCCTGGCTGTTGATGGGGTGGTGGTTACGGCGTTTAACAACGAGTTGCAGGCTCCGTACCGGTTTGTAAAAATTCGGGTAGTTTCGGCACTCCGACCCAAATCCGCAGGCATAAGTCCTGTAAGACCCGCCGGACGAAAGTGGCATCAAAGAAGAAGTGTCCGGCTTAATGCCTGCGGACTTCTGCAACTCAGAGACGTTAGCTGCAATTTTATCTCGGCGAATATCTAGTGATTAAGCGCCATCCATGGCGCTTAATACAAAAGAGGGAATATGAACTATGCATCTGTGGATATTAAGGAAAAATTTAAGAAATTTGATGAATGTTGGTCACCCAAAATAATTGGAGAAATGAACGACTACTATATCAAGCTTGCTAAGATTAAAGACCATTTTACATGGCATAAGCATGAAGAAACTGATGAAGTCTTTATTGTATATAAAGGTAATATGAGAATTGATTTTAGAGATGGTTTTGTAAATCTTATAGAAGGACAAATGTTTGTAATTCCAAAAAATGTAGAACATAAACCATATGCAGAAAATGTATGTGAAATAATGCTGCTAGAACCAAGGACGACATTAAACACTGGAAATGTGAAAGATAAGTTTACCAAAGAGAATCTCGAATGGATTTAAATAATTACCCTCGCCATCCTTGGCTCGGGTAATTGTTGAGAGACGCCGAGATAAAAAAGCAGCTAACAAGCCTGCCCACGCTTCGCCTCTTGGGATATTTGGAATCCTGAGTACTTAGTGCGGCTCGGGGTTACGCGGCGCTGCGGCGCGCCGCTCCACCCAAGTAGGGCGCTCGCCCCGGTTGGGCTCGGCCCTACTTCGCAGGCAGGCGACCGTTATATGAAATGGCGGTTTAGGGAGAAATACACATGACCGAGACAAATATAAATACAAAAGGCGCTTTTAGTCTAAATATGCAAATCGCATCAACTCAAGAAATAGATTCGATATCGGATTTGCCTAAAATAACTTCATTTATTTTACCTAAAGAATTTGAACTGCTACCAAACGCCTCAGAACTCTTTGAATTAGAATTTGCCTTCTATGAGTATAAGATCCTTACTAAAGATGAAATCATTCGTAGAGGGGCATTTTTCAAAAGTGTCGATGGAACTTCTACTTACCATTACATAATTTGCTCAAATAATAGTCCTCTTATATGGGAAGGGCGATCAGAAATTACTAAGTCATATTTCAAGGAGGGTAACTTTTCTACGGGTTATGCCACACATGGACTTTTCCCATACAGAGGGAAATTTCATCCACAATTGATAAAAGGAATATTGAATATCTTAAAGATTCAACCCGGAGATATTATCCTTGACCCTATGTGTGGAAGTGGCACGCTAAATGTGGAAGCAAGCATTATAGGGATTGATTCGATTGGTATTGAGAAAAGCCCATTTTGTGTATTGATGAGTAAGGTAAAGCATGAAGCATTGAAAGTTGATAGCACCATACTATCATCGGTACTTAGAGATCTACCAAAAAATTATAAAACCCTAATTCGTACCAAGAAGTTGCCTACAGAGTTCTCTTATCATAATGGATTCGAACCAGAAAAAGCAATAACGCTGCTTGCCTTCTTAGATTCAATGGGCTATGCAAGAAGATGCTCAAAAAGTATAGATGTTCTTTTCCCGTCTGTGCTCAAAAGATATGTCGGGCAAATAAATTCTTTTATTCAAGCAAGAGACAAACTCAACCTCAATATTGCTAATGCAAGTTTTGAAATCGGCGATGCGAGAAATCTTACTTTAGCAGACAATTCAATAGACGCTATTATTACATCCCCACCTTACTCTTTTGCAATTGATTATGCTGAGAATGACCGACCCCAATTAGAGTATTTAGGATACAATATATCTGACCTCAAAGATGAAATGATAGGTCTAGTGGGTAAGACCAGGAAAGAAAAACTTGCTAATTACTTTGATGATATGAACAAGGTTTTGTCCGAAATGTCCCGGGTTCTGAAAATCGGCAAATATGCGGTTATCATTATTGGTTCAAATGATATTCAGACGGGAGGGATACGATTGGAGACCAGAGTTGAAGAGATGGCATTAAAACATCACTTTGTCCTTGACCAGAAAATTGTAAAACCAATAAAAGGAATCCAGAATACGATGAGGGATGAGTATATACTTTTTTTGAAGAGGGTGTAAACAAATGGATAATACACTTATAACATATGCCTTAATAAAAAGTATCTATGAAGAAAGAAAAGATTACTTAGATGTTTTCGTTCCATTCTTATTAGTTTGTTTTCCTGAAGGACAACAGGAATGTTCTAAGGATGTTTTATCCAAAAACTTAGAGAAGCAATCCGGACTGAAAGTTCCAGAATATACACTGAATACAATAATTACCCGAGCTGTTCGTACCAACTATCTTACGCAAAAAGAGAGGGAATGTTTTTTGACTGCAAAAGGAGAAAACTTTATATCAGAAACCTTGTCAAAACAACATGAAACACAAAGAGAAATTAACGCTTTGATTGAAGATGTTAGAACTTTTATTAAAGATAAATATCAGTTTGATTTAGATTCAGAGAGGATTTTAGATACATTGAATTTATTTATAAAAAAATATCAGGTGCCTCTAATAAATTTCTTTAATCCCAAAATACCTGAAGAAATAAAACAATCTAATCTTACTAAAGAAGATATTTATTTGATTGAATATATTAAATTAGCCAAAAAACAAAAACCTGAGAGTTTTAATACTTTGGGGAAAATATTTTATGGCGCTCTTATTTCTACGGTTTTAAACAAAGAAAATATTACTGAAGTAAACAAAGAATTTGGAAAAGTAGAAATATTTTTCGATACCAATTTTATGTTTAGTATAATGGATTTACATTATCCATATATTTGTATGCCTGCAAAACAACTCTTTGATTTGTTCAAGAAATATAAATTTCAACTTAAAATCTTTGACTTTACAATTGATGAAATGGTTAGAGTTTTAAAAGGATACTTGAAAGAAAAAGATAAATATTTTCCTAATATAAAAACTGATTCCATTTATAGCAATTTGAAAAATAAAGGATGGACTAACGAAGATTGTATTCGATTTATTTCAAAGATAGAGCAAAAAATTTATGATATTGCAGTTAAAATTGAATACACAAATAAAGATTTAGATAGGCTCAAAATTGATGATGAAAGATATTATAGAATTTCTCAATATAAACCTGAGAAAAGTCTTCAGGGACAAACGCACGATATATATGCAATAGAAAAAATTAGGGAGATTAGAAAAAAACGGCCTCAGAGAGAAATAGAAAATTGCGTAGCTCTTTTTTTAACCTCCGATTTAAAACTATCAAGATTTGATTTTATGGAAATGGGACATAATGAAAATTCTACTATTCCCGAAGTTATTTCAGATAAATTTTTAACTACACTATTATGGCTAAAAAATCCTGAATTTGTAAGAGAAATGCCATTAGAAATGATTTTATCTGCTCAGTCAGAACTGCTGATAAGCAGAGAAGTGTGGAATAGATTTTATCAAATTTTGGTTAGATTGGAGATTGAAGGAAAAGTTTCAGAAGAAGATATATCCAGTTTGATTTATTACCATCAACTTGAATCTGATTTGGTAACTATTGAACCTAATGAAATTACGCCTGAGTTTACTATGAAAGAGATTGAAGAAAGTAAAAAGAAGATTAATGAAGAAACCAGAAAAAAGCTTGAAGAACAAAGGAAAATATTTGAAGAACAAATTGCTCAAAAAGAAATGGGAAAGGATCAAGAGTGGATAAGGAAATTAGAAGAGATTAAAAATAACCTGAGACAGATTACAGATAAAAGAAGTGAGAAATGTATATCTTGGATAACATGGGGGTTCATGTCTTTATTACTATTATTTGGATTGATATTGATTTTGATATTAGGGAATACTTTCTTCGTCCTAATAGGTGCATTAAGTTTTATTACCGGTATTTTACAATTTTTGGGAATACAATTAAATGTGAAAAACTCTAAACAAAAACTGAAAACCTGCCTCTTTAATAAACTTTATGAGAAAAAACTAAGAGAATTAAAACTACAGGAAATTGAAAAATGAAACGCCCTTCAGTAGATGAAAAGTTCAACACTGTAATCTCCAAGAACACCTTCTATTTCTATAACGAAGAGTTTGAAGAATACCATGAAGGACATATTTCTTCAATTGCCCAGAATATTTTTCTTCTCAAAAATAGAATAGAAAGAAATGGTCTAAAAGAATCCGTCTTGTTTGAACACATCACAGAAGTTGAAGATGGCTTAGATGCGATTTTGACTATAACGGGTTTTTCAAAAGAAAGTCTGCAAAGACTGGTTACATTCATCAGAGTCTCGGATGATAAAACCTTATCTAGCCTTGTTAATAAAGATTTTTGGCCAAACGAGGATTTTAAAACTGAATGGGGTCTGGTTAAGATAAAATCTATTATCAAAACGAACAAAAAGTTTGCCGAGGGTATTGTAAATCTATTCTTCAGAGGACCTACAGTTCCTGTGATAAAAAAGGTTCTTCCACTTTTTGAGTTTAAGAAGCTTGATATAAAGAAGTTTAGTTTTTCAATAGAATCTCTGGTGGACACTATAATAAGATACAAAACAAAGGGCTCGTATAAGGCAGATAGAGAAGGAAATCCCGAAGTTGTAATCGAACAAGTTTTAATATCCCATAAACTGACCTTTGAGAAAGGGAAGTTCAGAATTCCAGCGGCAGGAAACATTCCAAGGACAATGGATTTTATAGTTCCAAACAAGACCTCGCCAAAGATAATAATTGAATGTTCGTATGCTGTTACTACAGCCTCAGGAATGGGAGACAAAGCAAAGACAGAAAAGACCGTTGCTGATTATTTGAAGAAAAACTATCCAAATGTAATTTTTGTTGGATTCGTAGATGGAATTGGCTGGTATGTAAGAAGAGGCGACCTGAAGCGAATGGTAGATGCTTATGATTTTGTCTTTACTTTTCACAATGACGAACTTGAGAAGTTTGAAAATCTACTAAGGAAGACTTTCTATGGAAAATAAAGATTTCTTTGGATCGATAGGAAATAAGATTATTCAAGGAGACTGCTTAGAAGTGATGAGAAAAATACCAGATAATAGTGTTGATGTTACTTTTGCGGATCCCCCCTTCAATCTAAAAAAGAAATACAATAGCTACTATGATAAACATGAGATCGATGAATATCTCTCTTGGTGTAAAAACTGGCTTACTGAGATGGTTCGTATCACCAAACCAACAGGTTCAATTTTTGTTCATAATATCCCAAAATGGTTAATCTATTTTGGCTCTTACCTAAATGAAATTGCTATCTTCCGCCATTGGATCGCTTGGGATGCTATGGGTTCTCCTCTTGGCAAGACACTTTTACCAAATCACTATGGAATTTTATATTATGTGAAGTCTGACAAATTTGAGTTTTACGATATTAGAATGTTACATAAACGTTGTAGGAGTTGCCATTATATTTTACAAGACTATGGCGGTAAAAAAAGCCAGATGCATCAATTTGGGCCTCTAGTTTCCGATGTTTGGACGGATATTCACAGAATTAGACACAAAAAAAGGAGGGACGAACATCCCTGTCAATTGCCTCTCCATCTACTTGAAAGATTATTGCTTTTGAGCAGTGATGAAGGGGATATAGTTCTCGATCCGTTCGTGGGGACTGGAACAACTGCTATCGCAGCGAAAAAATTGGGAAGAAAATTCATAGGGATTGATATTGATCCAAAGTATGTTGAAATTACGAACAAAAAGTTAGAAGATGTTAGACCGACAGTAATTAATGGATGTTATATAAGTAATTTTCTTGATAATGTAATAACTATCAGAGATAAAGATTGGGATAAGATCAAAGATGCCTTCGTCGTCCCCAAGGATCCATTAGAATTAGAAAAAAGAAAAATCTACTTGTTACACAAGAAAGGAAGAGCTATAAAATACGAGGCAGTTAAGGGAAAGCAGAGCGATTTATTTTCTATGTGTGATGAAGATAAATGACCGCCACTTCATATAACAAAGCGTATCTGGCTACGGTGATTCGCATCTCCGCCCAAATTCCTCGCTCCGCTCGGAACTTCAGATACGCTCAGCTGTTAAGCGATGTGCCCCCGCACATATCTCTTTTTCATTTAATTTTTTCCTGTTAATATACATTACCATTCTGAATAACAAAAAATTTATATAAATTATGAATATTTTTATCTTATTTTAA
>Ga0116191_1002473_pt1 | contig 14053 bp, 10 predicted proteins | sample AD_UKC111_MetaG_FD_89897 | JGI IMG/M metagenome (GOLD analysis project Ga0116191, IMG submission 89897) | Active sludge microbial communities of municipal wastewater-treating anaerobic digesters from Hong Kong - AD_UKC111_MetaG | ecosystem: Engineered > Bioreactor > Anaerobic > Digestate...
CGCCAACGATGAGGTTGTGGCCATGACCGGTGATGGCGTCAACGACGCGCCGGCCATCAAGGCTTCGGATATTGGTGTGGCGATGGGCATTACCGGCACCGATGTGGCCAAAGAAACAGCGGATATGGTGCTGACCGATGATAATTATGCCAGCATCGTCTCGGCGGTGGAGCAGGGACGCATCATCTATGCCAATATCCGCAAGTTCGTCTTCTTCCTGCTCTCTTCCAACGTGGCTGAGATCATGATCATCTTCCTGGCAACGCTGGCCGGGGTGCCGACCCCGCTGACGGCCATTCAGCTGCTGTGGCTGAACCTGTTGACCGATGGCGCACCTGCCCTGGCGCTGGCCATGGAAAAGGGCGACCCGGATGTGATGGAGCGCAAGCCGCGCCCCAAGAAAGAGCCGATCATCAACAGCTCGATGCGCTTGGGCATCATCATTCAGACCATCACGCAGACCTTTGCCACGCTTGGCGCCTTCTACGTTGGGCTGGTGATGGATTTACAAGCGCAGGGCTATGCCATCGCTGGGCTGATTGATGTGTTGCGCTTCGATGCCTGGAGCAGTGTGGATGTGCAGACGGCGGAGACGATGGCCTTCATGACCCTATCGCTGTGTGAGCTGTTGCGTGCCTTCACCGTTCGCTCAGAGCGCGCTTCCATCTTCCGCCTGGGCTTTTTCTCCAACAAGTGGATGCTGTACGCGGTTGGGTTCTCGATCTTGCTGCTGATTTTGGTTGTCAAGGTGCCGTTCTTGCAACCGATTTTCAACACGCACGACCCGAACGCCATGGAATGGGCGATTGTGTTGGGCCTGGCGCTCATCCCGGCCGTCTCAGAAGAGCTGACCAAGGCTTTGCTGCGCTGGAAGGAACGCAAGGCGTAGCAAACTTACAATGGAACAAGGCCTCGGTGTTCGTTGCCGAGGCCTTTTTGTTGTCAAGCTCGACAATATGTGGTAAAGTGGGGGAAGAAAATTAAGAGGTCTTTAATTGATTAATTAAATGAAAATGAAAAAGATTTGCGTTGTGGGTCCTGTTTATCCTTATCGCGGCGGAATTGCTTGGCATACAGAGAAGTTGGTAGAAGCTCTCAGAAGTTCTGGTCAAACAGTTGAAGTCTTTTCTTTCCGAAACCAATATCCAAAATGGTTGTATCCTGGAAAATCGGACAAGCAGCCGGGGGCAGATCAATTTTTATCGGATGTTTATTATGTGTTGGACCCACTTGCCCCGCTTACTTGGCTCAAGACAGCGCGACAAATTCGTGAATTACAGCCAGATCTTGTTGTGTTGCAGTGGTGGAATACATTTTGGTCGCCTTGTTTTGGGGTTTTAAGTTCTTTGCTGCGTAAATCCCGGTTGAGGGTTGCTTTTTTGATTCACAATGTTGTGCCTCATGAAACGTGGCGTATGGATAAGATTTTGTCGCGAATGGTATTAAAACAAGCAACCAATTATATTGTTCAATCTGAACGAGAATTAAAATCCTTGCGGAAAATTTTAGGCAATGTTGCAGCGATAAATTTACCGCATCCAATTTATGAAATTCCGGATTTATGTGATACAACTCAGCAGGAAGCAAGGCAAGCATTGGGTTTGCCATTGGATGTACCGGTGATGCTATTCTTTGGTATTGTGCGCCCCTACAAAGGCCTGATGTATTTGCTAGATGCTTTTGAACATTTGAAGGATTTGCAGCCCATTCCGCATCTATTAATTGTGGGTGAATTTTGGGAACCAGTTGAGATATACCAGCAAAAAATTAAACAACTTGGAATTGAGAATTTCGTTCATATTCGCAACGAGTATGTTCCAGACTCAATGCTCGCGGTGATATTTTCCGCAGCAGATTTGTTTGTCGCACCCTATGTCGATGGGACGCAAAGTGGCGCCATTAAACTTGCCATGGGGGCTGGCTTGCCGCTGATTGTGTCAGATTTTATGGCTTCAGATTCTATCTCACTGGCTTATCCTGCTATTTTGCGGATTCGACCGGCTGATTCTTTTGAACTTGCTGTTGCTATTCGGCGTTGGGCCAGTCGAGAGTGGCAGCCTGAGGGGAGCAATATACTAAGCTTGGGATGGAACGAAATGGCACAAGCCTTAATTGAGATGGTGAGGTAGCAATTGTGCTAAATTCTGAATTGCAGTCTGTAAGAAAAATTCTTGAAAAACTCATTGTTCTGGGCAGTAGCAACACTTTAGCGCAAGGCTTACTCATGGTATATAGTTTAATAGTGGCGCGCAGATTGGGCCCAGAGGCTTTTGGAGTGTTCACTGGTAGCTATTCTTTGATAGTGGTTTCTGCTTTTTTGGTAAATTGGGGATTGGATATTTGGTTGCTTCGCGAGGCTAGCTACACAGATAAGTCACAAAATTTGCTGGTTCAAATTATCCAAATTAAAATTGGATTTTTGGTTGTATGGGGCTCGTTAATGATCTTTCTGCCAACCTATATTCGCCCAGACTTCTTTGAACGCCCTATCATGATAGCTGGTGTGCTGGATATTGGCAGTGAATTGCTGACAAACTCTTGTTTGATGTGGATGAATGCACAAAAGAAAGTTCATTTATCCTCAAAGGTGATGCTGTTTTCCCGGTCTTTGCGTTTGGTAGGGGCAATTTTGCTGATCATTGGGGGTGCTTTTCAAGCTGTCTGGTTTGCTTGGGGACGGGCACTAGCAACAGGTTGTGCTTTGATTCTGGCGTTTCGCTTGCTGGACATACGCCTGGATGTAAAGATCGATCTTTCCAAAAGCTTTGTGTTGTGGAAGAAGGCTTTGCCATATGGTATTTCTGAGTTTTTGGCGTTAATTTATGCGCAATCGGATGTAACTCTATTCGCTTTGATTGGCAAAAAAATTGATACGGGATATTACTCAACGGCTTCAAGTTTGATTAATGCAATGTTTGTGGTGCCAAATGCCGTTTACTTAATCTTTGTCCCATATCTTGTTAGTTCGCTTTCTGAATCGGTTCGAAAGTTGAAAATTATGTTGCTTCGTTTAATTGTAATAGAGTTGTTGGTTGGGGTAATCTTGACCTTGCTGTTGCGCACCCTTGGACCATGGTTGATACAATTTGCGCTTTCGGCAAAGTACCAAACTTCAGCGGACTTGTTGTTTCTTCTTAGCCCGCTGATTCTCTTTAAGAGTCTTAGTTTTGGGTTGGCGGCCTGGATTGTGGCTACTAATCGACAACAATATCGCATTGTACCGCAATTACTAGTCGCTATTTTGGGCGTTTTGGTGAACCTGTGGGGAATTCCACGGTATGGGGTTATAGTAGCGGTTTATGTATATTTAAGTGGAGAGATTTTACTTTGTTTAGGGTATGCTATAATATCTTGGTTTACTTGGAAACAATTGAAATTGCAAAGGTTGTGAATGAGTACAGAAAAGAACGTTCTCTTAATTAATGTTCATTCAACGCTTAATGGCGGCGATTTGGCTCTATTAGAGTGTGCAGCTCTTCAAATTGAACAAATTTTTGGATCAGTTCGGCTTCATGTAGTGTCTAATTTCCCTTTTGAGGATTATTATACCTCGAAAGATTGGGTTGTTCTGCCATCGCCATGGTGGATTATTCAGCAAGGGCAATCCCCGTCTGTTTTCCGACAAATGTTTTCTTTGCTTGGCGGCATCCTACTTAGCATTTGGACGGCAATTGGTGGAAAGATTTCTCCTCGTTCTAAATGGTACGAATTATTTAAGGCTTATCAAAAGGCAGATGTGGTTATTGGGGTAGCCGGCAATCAATTTTACTCAACAGGTAAATATGGGTGGCCTTTTCCAGTTACTTGTATGTCTGTATATTTGGCTCATTTGTTTGACAAACCTTTTTATACCTTTCCACAATCGATTGGTCCGTTGCGCCGTTGGTGGGAACGAGTGCTAATACGGGCCTTGTACCGCCGGGCAAAACGTGTTTATGTCAGGGATGTTGTCTCGTTGGAATTGTTGCAACAACTTGGTCTTGGGACTGAACAGGTAAAATTGGTGCCCGATCCTGCTTTTGCGTATCCAATGGGGAATATTGAAGAGGCGCAGTATATTTTGTCCAAGTATGGTTGGCGGGCAGGACAGCCATCTATTGGCGCAACCATTATTTCTGATATGGGGCGTTCGCTTAGGATAGGGAAAGTTCAAAATTATTATGATGTGATGGCGCGGGTTCTAGAACGGTGTGTTTCTGAATGGGGGGTGCAATGTTTCTTGTTTGCCCAAGTGCACGGCCCAACGCTACTGGAAGATGACCAAAAGGCTTGCCAACAATTGGTTGAGCGCATTCGGCCTGAGTTTCGGCAAAATATTGCTTTTGTGAATGAAGAATTTCATCCAACGATCTTCAAGGCTTGCTATCGGCAGCTTGATATGTTTTTAGCCACTCGTCTTCACTCTGGAATTTTTTCTTTGGGTAGTGAAACACCAACGGTCTTTATTGGATATCTGACCAAAACACTGGGGGTAATGCGTTTGCTCGGCCTTGAGCAGTTTTTCGTCCAGATTGATGATTTGACAGAAGAGATATTATGGCAAAAAGTGTTGTTGGTGTGGCAACAAAAGGATGCGATACGCTTGCAATTGGCGCAGATTATGCCGAAAATTCGCCAACAAACCCATCAAACAGTGAAAGAGATTGCGCAAGACTGGCAAAATGACTGAAAAGATTCGCGTTCTTCAATTAATTAAAACTCTTGATATTAGTGGTGCAGAGCGGTACTCGGTAGAGATTGCGCGTGCCTTGCCAAAGGATCGTTGTCAGGTTCAGGTATGTGGTTTTTTTGAGACCGGTTCCGAGCTGGAGAAGTATTGGCAAAACCGTTTGCGCGAGGAAGGAATAGAGAATTTTGTTGCAACTCCCTGGGTTGGCAATGATCAGTTTCTTTCTTACTGGAAGGGAATTCAAGAGTTGAAGCGTCAATTGAGATGGCGACCGATGGATGTCATACATAGTCATTTTCAGTTAGGAACGTTGGCGGCTTTATATCTCCGTTCTTTGGGTTTGGTTCGAAGCGTTGTTCGAACGGCTCATAACCATCCCCGTACAGAATGGTCACCAGGGTGGTATGGAGATGTGCGTCGTTGGTTGATTGGTGGATGGGTGTACCCCTGTTTTGTAGATCTTGAAACCTCAGTTTCACAAGTGATTTCAGATGAGTTAAGGCAGAATCCGGGGGCGCGCTGGGCGCGCCGCCCTCCTGTTACAATGCATAGTGCAGTTTCGATGGAAGCTTTTCAATATTTTGAATTAGCCCCGATGATGAAACCTGAAGGTCATTATTGGATTGGTAGTGTTGGAAGATTGACCAAGCAAAAGAATTATTCGGTTTTGCTGCAAGCAATGAAATTAGTGTTGAATAGAATTCCACAAACAACTTTATTTTTGATTGGAGATGGTGAACTGCGAAGTGAATTGGAACAAGAAGCAAAAGCTTTAGGGATTGAAAACCAGGTTGTATTTTTAGGCCGGCGCTCTGATGTGTTTGAACAAATTCGGCAGTGGGATTTGTTTGTTTTACCTTCACTTTGGGAAGGGCTGGCGGCGGTTGTCATTGAAAGTATGGCTTGTGGAACACCTGTGGTGGCAACAGATATTCCGGGTATGCGCGAACTGATTGAACCAGGTCAAAGTGGTTGGCTAGTCAATGCAGGGGATGCGCTTAATTTGGCAGAGACGATTTTAGAAGCACTGCAAAACCCAGAGTTGCGGGCAAAGTTCGCAAAATTTGCTTTTCAACATGCCAAACAGTTTACATTTCCCATTATTGCCGAACGATATGCCCAATTATATGCTGAGGTGATTGCTAAATGAGAGTGGGGCATGTCATTCGTTCATTGGACATGGGGAACTTAGGCGGTGGTGCAGACCTGTTTGCTACCAGATTGGCAAATGCTTTGCAGCCGTTTGGGGTTGAGCAAAGTTTTTGGATTTGTTTGAAAACCAATACTACAACAGAGCTGACGTGGCAATTGTCTCTGGAGCAAAAAGGGTACCGAGTGTTTTGGTTACAGGATGATGACAGGTTAAACCCTTTTATAGCAATTCCAAAATTTTGCAAGCTGTTTGGGCAATATCCATTGGATATCTTGCATGCACATTATCAGCCGGGTGCTTTGTATACGTTGAGTTTAAGCGCACCGGTTAAGCGTATTCGAACGGTACATACTGGATTGGAATGGGGAAATGGGTTGTTTGCTTCAGTAATGAGGGCGGTTTGGACGCGTTTCGTTTTTCCATTGTCGTTTGATGCACAGGTTGGAGTTAGCCAAGCCATTGTCTCGCAGATGCAAGGTTATTGGGCGGCGCGTTTTTCTAGGGCGCAAGTGATGTATATTCCCAATTTCCTAAGTTCTGATTACTTTGACTGTTTTGAAAAAAGACAACGCAATTTGACAACGAAGGAGATTGTCTTGGGAACAGTGGCAAGGTTAACCAAAACCAAAGGAGTTGAATATTTATTGGCAGCAATGCCAAGTGTGCTTGAACGATACCCACAAACGGTGTTATGGATTATTGGTGATGGCGAGCAACGTAGTGCACTTGAAAAACAGGCTCAAAGATTAGCCATAGATTCTCAAGTGGTATTTTGGGGAAATCGCTCGGATGTTCGGGATTTGATGATGAAAATGGATATGTTTGTTTTACCTTCTCTTTTTGAGGGCTTGCCGACGGTAATTTTGGAAAGTATGGCTTGCGGACTTCCAGTGATTGCAACAAGCATTCCTGGAACTACAGAACTGGTTAAGGATGGACAGACAGGTTGGCTTGTTCCGCCTGCAAATGTGGATGCCCTGGCTCAAAAAATTTGTCATGTTTTGTCTGCTCCGTTTGAGCGTGAGCAAGTGATTGAAACGGCATATCGTCAATTGCAAAATTTTTCAGCCCACGAAGTGACCCAGCAATATCTTGAGTTGTATCATCAATTGTTATCTAAAAAATAAGAGGAGAATACGTGGAAAAAGACTTAAACAGCCTGATACGTAGGTTGAGATGGGCGTTGGCAAAAAGAGTTGCCTGGAGATTGCTTGCCCCGCAGAAACGTAGATTGATAGCACAACTTCGCAAAGAGCGATTAACATATTTGTCTGAATTACGGTTAATTGGCTTAATGAAAGCGGTTGAAAGAATAGAGAGAGAACGACTTTCAGGAATAATAATAGAAGCCGGATGTGCACTGGGAGGATCATCCATTTTAATGGCTTCCTTAAAGTTGCCAACGCGTTACATGGAAGTGTATGATGTGTTTGAGAGAATTCCTGCTCCTACTCAAGAAGATCCTGAAGAGGTGCATAAACAGTATCAGAAGATTGCTAATGGCAGTGCAATGGGGATTGCGGGAGATGTGTATTATGGATATTTGGAAAATTTATATGAGATTGTGAAATCAAATTTTTGGAAATGTGGGATTGATCTTGAGCAAAACAAAGTTACCCTTATTAAGGGTTTGTTGCAGAACACGTTGCAGATCGAACAACCTGTTGCTCTGGCACACATAGATGTGGACTGGTATGAGCCGGTGAAAATTTGTTTGCAAGAGATAGCTCCTCACCTGGTTATTGGTGGCAGCATTATCTTGGATGATTATTATGATTGGGGTGGATGTCGCAAAGCAACGGATGAATATCTTGAAACTACTAAGGGGCAATTTGTGTATAATGGATTTTATAGCTCGATGCAGTTGACGCGCGTTAAAAGTCAATCTTGAAAATACCGACGTCAAGAATTCCACTTTCAGGAGCATTCCAGACCTTAGCATCTCCTGTTTGATTGTCTTCAATGATCAGATAGTTGACAGCGGGGTCACCAATGATGATGACATATTCGCCAGGTTTGATGTCTGAAATTATAAACTCGCCTTTTTCATTGGTAAGAGCTCCAGGTGAAAAAGCAGCGTCCAACACAAATGCTGCTGCCTTATCCTTGCGATAGACTTCTGCCAACCGTACGTAGGTATTTGAATAAGGGGTTCCATCTTTGCTCGAAACTAAAACACCGGCGATTGTAGAATTGCCAGGTTTTGGAGTTGGAATAAACCTTTCAGGGATAGCGGCTTCTGAGCAAGCGGTGAGGATGATGGATAAGAGCAGGGCCAACAAAAAAGGTTTGAAATTTTTCATGTTTTCCTCAATAATTACAGCTTTTTAACCCGAAAGGGTTATTGTTTTTGGATGGTCTTAACCTATAATAAGCCATAGGTGTTTACCTAATTATACTCTATTTTCAAGGAGAGATAAAATGAAATCTCGTTGGTTGGTTCTTCTCGTCCTGGTTGCTATGCTAGTTGGCATGTTTGGTGTTCCCACCCCCGTGTCTGCATCAGCATATACAACCAAGTTCATCACCTCAATCACGTATCAGAACATTAGTAATACTAATACGCCGATTGACTTCATTTTCTACGCTTCTGATGGCACGCAAATTCCTCTTTCTCGCCCCGATTTGGCCCCATTTGCTGCTTCAGCGCTGTATGTGGGCGAAGTTGGTGGACTAGGTGCTTCTTTCAAGGGCGCTGGCGTTTTGATCTCTGAGCAGCCAGTGGCAGCGACTTTGGTGCAGGTGCCGCAAAGCTCCAGTGTTAAGAATCGTCCGATGTCAGTTGGGTTTAATGCGGGTGCCAATTATGTTTTGGTCCCCACGGTTCTTAAGGGCACATTTGGTTATAACTCCATATTCACAGTACAGAATGTGTCAGATACTCCCGTTGACATCACGGTAACATTTGTTCCTGTTTCTGGTAGCCCTGTTGTTTATTCGATTGATGGCTTGCCTGCTGGTGCCGCAAAATACTTTGACATGGGAACAGATGTAATTCCTGGTATTGGCGATACATTCAACGGCGCAGTAACCCTTGATTCGACAGGCCCTATTGTTGCTACCTCGATTGAACTTCAAACGACTGGTGCATTGAATTACGCTTTTGAAGGTGTCAATCAGGGTTCTACCACTGTTTATGTTCCATCTGCTCTCTGTAAATACAACAATGCTGATGCATCGTATGCTATTCAGAATAGCGGTACCGTGGAACTGACGAATGTTCATATTGAATTGAAAAGCTCGGTGTCTTCCTACACCAAGACCTATGATTTGGGTTCTTTGGCAGTTGGTGCAAAGGTCGGGTTCAACAACTGTGGCTCTGCGGAAGACCCAGTGCCGAATGGCTTTGTTGGTTCAGCTGTGATTACTGCTACTTCTGCTAGTGGTACTCCTGAGATTGTTGTTGTCGGTAAGGTTTTTGGTGGAGGCCTTTCAACAGCTTTCGTTGGCTTTGACCAAGGTTACCAAACTTTGGCTTTGCCATATGTCCGCTGGACAACCGATCACTGGTCGGATGGAACTCGTCAGCGCACCTTCATTGCTATTCAAAACATTGGCCCTGATATCACCGGCGATATTGTGGTTAACTTTGTTGGTCGCGATGGAACGATCGTTTGCCACAAGACTTTGACGTACACTGCTTCAAATCCACTTGTTTCGGGTGGCAAGGCTGCCGTCAACCCTAGCGATGGTGGAGCCCTTTGTGCAGAGTTTGGCTACTACATTGACGGCTTTGGTGGTGGTGCAGTCATCCACGGCCCTGCGGGGAGTCAGCTGGTCGCTATTGCCCGTGTTCAGACGAAATTTGGAACCGGTTCTGTTGGTGAAGATTATGGTGCAGTGTTTGTTCCATAGTTCGTTTTGTTAATTTTTTTTCGAAAAACTGCCCTAGATTCTTCTGGGGCAGTTTTTCTTGACACTCTTTATTGGGAAAGGTATGATAAGGGCTACCTATCATAAATAATATGTCAAAGGTTGATAATTGGCTCCTTCTCAACTACCTATTCTTTCCTGGCTGCGCCTGGCCCTGGCGCTGTTGATTTTTCTTGGCCCGGGCTATTTGCTGTTGCAGCTTTCTCCGCTGCGCAAGAATTTCGACCGGACGTTCTCGCTGATCCTCTCCTTGGGCTTTTCGCTTGGAGTTTGGACGGTGATGCTGGCGCTTTTTCAGCCGCTGGGTGTTCGCTTTTCGCCGTCTGTTGCCGTGGGGGTGTTTGCTGCGTGTGGCCTGGCTGGCATTGGCTTGCGCAGACCCTGGCGTGAGGGGAGAAACATACGCCTTGACCCGGCGCGTCTGACACTGTGGGCAATCTTGTTGCTCACCTTTCTGCTGCGCATTTGGGATGTGCGCCATGAGGTCGCTGGGTTGGGCAGCGATTCCTATCACCATACGTTGTTCGCGCAGATGATCTTTGAGCAAGGCGCCATCCCGTGGGATTATGGTGCGAATACGCCGGTGATGACCTTTACCTATCACTTCGGCTTTCATGCCTGGGTGGCGTTCCTCGGTTGGGTTTCTGCTATTCCCATGCCAACGCTGGTTTTGATCCTTTCTCCCGTCTTGGTGGCGCTTGCTGGTGCAGCGCTTGCCTTTGCCGCCGAGACGATGACCCAAAACCGTCTGGCGGGGCTTTTGGCGGCGGCGTTTGCGGCTTTGTTCAATTGGTATCCGGCGCATATGCTCACCTGGGGGCGCTATCCGCAGCTGCTGGGGCTGATTGGCGCGTTGCTTTTTGTGGCTCTTTTCTGGGTCTGGTTGCAAAATGGCTTGCGCTGGAACTGGTTGGCCTGGCTGGCGGTTTTGGTTGCTGGCATTGCGTTGGTGCATTACCGCGTGGTGTTGCTCACTGGCCTGGGGGCCGCCGTATTGGCGCTGGTGTACGCGGTGGGGATTTATCGCTGGGTGGATTGGAAGCGGATGATTCTGCGTGGTCTGGCGTTGGCTGTTGCGGTTGTCGCGTTGGTATCCCCCTGGCTGATTCATATCTGGCTTGCTCGTCAGGTTGGGCATGTGGTGACCTTTTCTGGCACGGCCGAATTTTTCTCGCTGACGCGCTCGCTGGGCGGAATCTTCAATTATCCAACAACCTTGCCGGGCCTGGTGTTGACGGTGCTGCTGGGCGGCGTGGCGTTGTTGCGCCGTGAGCGGCTTGCCTTTGCGCTGTTGCTTTGGTTTGGTTTGGCGCTGATTCCCTCACGCTCGAATGGGCTGATGGATATCAATAGTTTGCTGATTTCGGTTTTTGTGCCGCAGGGGTTGTTGCTGGCGCTTGGCTTGAATCAGCTGCAGGGTTGGTTGCGCCGGTTCTCCTGGCCGGGGTGGGTGCAGCCCGCTTTCGGGGGGCTGCTGGTCGCCGGGCTGTTGCTGGGCGGGGTGTGGGCCGATCGCACGGTGCCCAAGTATAACGACGGTCTGTTACGTCCAGAAGATTTGCCAGCGATGCAATTTATCCGTGAGCATACGCCGACCGATGCGCACTTCATGATCAATATTTACCGCTTCCCGTTTTCCGATATTTTAATGGTGGGCAATGATGCTGGCTATTTCATCCCCTTGTTAACCGGGCGGCAAACGGTGGTGCAGCCGATGACGTTTTCATTCGAGCACTTGCGCTCGCCAGAATATCCCGATCAATTGCGCCGTTTGGAAGGCCTGGAAGGGGAGATTACCTCAGAGCAGGCATTGATGTTGATGCGTGAAGCCGGGGTGACGCATGTGTACCTTGGGACGCGCGGCGGCAAGATTCAGCCGGAAAGCTTGCAAAACTCGCCCCATTTTCGCTTGCTTTATCAAGACGGGCCGACGTATGTCTTCGAAGTGATTTATTGAACTATGGCTTCAGACAATTGGGCATCGTCTCTGGGTAGGGTTTGAAGTTGTAGAGCGAATCGCGCCAGTCGCTCAGATACGAGCGGTCTTCCAGCAATTCGTAATTGCTGCCGAAAACGGTGTTGAAAATGACGCGAAAGCTGTTCACAGGGGTAATGGTCGGATAAAGCTGTGTGCGCGTGGCTTCAGGAACATAATAGGCGTTGAGGATGGCAAGGCGGTTGAGCGGCGGACCGCCATGATCGCCTTGGACGATGATGATCGGCGGCGTGTCAGATTGCTGTAGAATTTGGCGCAGGATCGGCGTGATGCGCCGGTCTACGTATTCGGTGGCATTGGCAAACAAAGGTTCAAACTGCCCTTCGGGGAGGGGTTTGATCCAGGGCAGTTCGGGTGGATCTTGAATCAGGCTGCCATCGGCGTTGAAGACGTAGGGCGGGTGGGGAATGAGCACTTGAATCAAGACCAGTTTGGGGCCGGGCAAGGCAGGGATTTGTCCAATTTGATCAAGAATATAGTACTGCTGCCGGACGTGGTCGGCAAATTTGTAATTTTCCGGAATTTCGTCGGTCGTTGTTGACAAGAGCTTTTTATCCAAAAGAAGTTTTGCAGCGGTGCTTTCGAGATACAGGCGTTCAAATTGGTTGAGGGTGCTTTTCCCGGTGATGTTGGCGAGGCTTTCGGGCGTGGTGGAAAAATAAAAATCGGCATCTTTCCAGGCAATGGGCTGATGCGAGATGAGGGAGACAGTGCGGTAGCCAATTGCTTGCAGTTGCTGACGCACCTGATTGTTTTGAAACATGGCTTCGAGTAAGGTGGCGTCGTTTTTGTTGGCTGGAACAAACTGATCACTCAACGCATCGAGGTAGTTCATGTTGAACAGTGAAGTCAGTGAAAGTCCTGTGTAAGCGTAGTTGCTCATGCTGCATGGGGCGACGTAAAAGCCCATCTCGGTTAATGCATCAATGAAGGCTTGATTGTCATAGCCGACAGCTTCTTTGAGCACATCGGAGCGGGAATGGGTGTCGAGGATGATGACGTAGATATCGGGCAGCTGTTTGGGAATGTGGGTGAAGTTGGTTGGGGTGTTGGATGCGGTGAGGTCGGTCATGGTTTGGCGCGTGCGTTGGGCGGCCAGGCTGTGTTGCGCAATTTGGTAGATGGGCAAGATCAACAAAGCCAGTGCCATCACATTCAAGATGGGGGTGATGGAAGCAGGTTGCTTCACTTTCCAGAAAATCCAGGCTGCTCCGCCAAGTCCAAGCCCGACCCAGAGCGGGGTGAGGACGAGGTGTCGCCCCCAAATGAAGCCAAACAGGGCTTTGCCTTCGACGGCGGTGTGAATGCGTCCATAGCTCATCCATAGCAACAACAGCCAGCTGAGCAGCAAAGCGGCTTTGGCCCATGAACGGGTGAGCCAACGCATGACGCCGAAGAGCAAGGTGGTGACGCCCAAAGCAATCCACAACGAGCGGTCGGCCTCGCCGGGGTAAACCTGGGCAATGTTATGTCCCAACAGGGAGAGGATTGGGAAGATGGCAAACAAGAGAGGATAAAAGGGGATCGTTAAAGGGCTAAATTTGGGGCGCGAAGACATGATGTTTCCTCAAGAGATTGGATGGGGCGAAAACTGCGGCGGTGTTGTGGGCAGGGGCCCAGGCGTGCGAGGGCGGCGCGATGGGCAGCGGTGCCATAGCCTTTGTGCTGTGCAAAGCCATAACCGGGGAAGGCGTGTTCCAATTCGCACAGCAGTGCGTCACGGCTGGTTTTGGCCAGCACAGAAGCTGCTGCAATGCTGAGGCTGCGCCGATCGCCTTTGATCAGGGCGGTTTGTGGCGTATTCACTTGGGGCAGGCGCAGGGCATCAATTAGCAGGTGTTCGGCGGTGTGTTGCAAGCTATCCAGGGCGCGCTGCATGGCAAGGCGCGTGGCCGGCACAATGCCCAACTCGTCAATTTCAACAACCGAAGCCATGCCCACCCCCCAGGCGATGGCCTGTTGTCGGATGATGGCAGCCCATTCGGCGCGTTGATGGGCGGTCATTTGCTTGGAGTCGCGCACCCCGGCAAGTGCAGCGGCGCAATTGGGCGGCAGAATGACCGCAGCTGCGGCAACTGGCCCGGCCCAGGCGCCGCGCCCGGCCTCATCCAGCCCGGCAATGGCGCGCAGGCCGGTTTGCCAGAGGGCGGCCTCAAAATCGAGGGTGGGGGCAGGCGGGATGTTCAATAAGGGCGTGTGTGGCATGGTGATGCACAGCAAAAACGATAAGCAAGAATTGCAAAACAGCCGCCATGGGGAGGCGGCTGTGCTATGTGTCGGGGTGGGCGGACTTGAACCGCCGACCCCCGCGTCCCAAACGCGGTGCGCTTCCAACTGCGCTACACCCCGAACAAGTAGAGTA